>Ga0209415_10001950_pt1 | contig 39123 bp, 33 predicted proteins | sample PeaSoiSIISIP2007_FD_187696 | JGI IMG/M metagenome (GOLD analysis project Ga0209415, IMG submission 187696) | Peat soil microbial communities from Weissenstadt, Germany - SII-SIP-2007 (SPAdes) (version 2) | ecosystem: Environmental > Terrestrial > Soil > Wetlands > Peat | place: Germany...
GCGGCTGGTCGTCCCTTGACCTTGCCCATGCTGGACAGTGCCCGTGTGGCATTCGAGCGGGAACTGAGCCAAGAAACTTTGCTGCCGCCGCCGGAACCGGAGCAAGACATCGCGCCGACCTACCAGGAACTTGACAGCCTTGATGACGGGGAATTTCAGGAGCAGTTCAAAGACGTTGTGAGAGAACGGGCAAAGCTAATTCGACGGGGACTTTTGTAGGATGTCGCGCCGAAGCAGATCACGAACCGCCACAGGCGGCAATGTAGCTAAAGAGGAAAAACACAATTAAGAAGAAAAGCCAGAAGATCGCGAACGGCAATCATCGGAAGGTTGAATTGACTGCGAGCCAAGCGAATCCAGGGCTTGCAGACCCGCAGGATTTTCATGTCGCCGAGGAACTATCGCTCAATGGAACGTGCGGGGACAGTGCCGCCGAATATCGCAGACTCTTGCGCCCCGACAGGGACAAGGGAAAACCAAGTCCGTAACCCCACTTGACGAATATGGACGGCGATTGTCGGGATAGTTCGGCGGCGTGGCTAGACAGAGGACGTTCGAAATCCATCGAGATGGGTCCCGGCGCTGCCCGTGAACGAAAGATCAGCCCCGCCTACATCGAGGTCGACGGACCTTACAAGGGATTTGCCGATGGCCTCTGATCTCGGGCCAAATGCGCGTTACGTTGTATCTTTCGTGCGATTAGGGCCCCGATAGAATAAGATACCGAAGAGTAGAGAGGCATTGTGATTAGAAGCTGATCTTCACAGCGGACCTCCATGCTGCAACCCCGGCCGAAGTAATGTGAGAGCGCAGATTGGCTTCCCGCCGCCTGTACGATTATTGACGTCTGATTGGGCATAAGGATCGGAAATACCATCACCGCGTAGCAGAGGACCAGTAGCGGAAGAACCCACACCCACAGCATTGCACGGTGCCGATAGCGGAGGTAAAAAGACCACCCTGACCAGAATGCCAAAATTATCTGCATCGGGAAATAGGGCACTTTCGTCAATAGAAAATGTGCGTTGTGAGAAGTAAAAAGACGAGGATTTACGGACCGTAGCAGATCAAATGTGAACGGGATCAGGATAGCCGCTGCCACCGCGACACCCAGAGCAGCGATGAATTGGTGGATGGCGAAAATGAGAACGGCTCTTAATTTGTGAATGGTTTCTGCCGAAGAATTTTGCATACCGCGTGTCTCAGCTCCTATCAATGCGCCGAGGGCCATCTGTATACATTCGCGACACACTTCCCGAAATCCGCGAGGCTGGACGCAATCCCCGCGAGTAGCTCCGCTAACGCTCTTGCAGCTTCTTCCCCCGGTGGAACTTGTCCCATCTTTGGAGTCTCGGTCGAAGCTGCGGGCCGGGGAGGTCCCACGCTGATTGGCTCAAATACATCAGGTGACTCACCGATGGCGCATGCGGCATAGTTGCCCGACTTATCGAGCCTTGTCATGGGCCGCTGATCCATCTTCGTTGGCGGCGGCTGAGAAACCCAGCCCTGAAGCGGGTTCCAGTAAACACATCCGTCGCTCTCCGTGCAAAACTGCTCACCATAGTCGCCAGTTGAGCCATTTGGGCCATTGGTCAAGTTCCAGATGATCAACCCTCCGGGGTCCGGGAGCCTCAAACCCCAGTTTAGCAGGTACATCCAGGAATAATCGATACCGGGGCCGGTCGCGAAGATGCCAGGCGGGAGGCCAGTAGTGGCCGGGGCCCCAGGGAGAGTGACAGAGGCAGGTATGGGTGGGGGGCCCTGGCCCGGCCCAGCGCAAAAGACGATTCCGCAGGCGGGATGACATCCTTCAAGAGAATCCTCGCAGCCCCCCCCTCCATTGCATGTGGGATCGCTAGGGTCGTCGGGATTGCACAGTCCCGATGGGTCCGCAAATATCAGCGGGCTGTTGTTAACGTAGGCGTACATGTTCCAGCTTTGAGGATTTGAGGGATCAGCGACTGCGTTACCAGCTGGATCGGGCGACATGAAGCGGCCCAGCGACGACCCGTAGTAGCGGGCCTGGGCGTTGTCGAGATTCGATTCCGTATCGCGCTCGTAGCCGGTGAACTTGTGCGTTGTCGTGCTCGTCCCGCCGCAGGAGGTCAACTCCCCGAATGGATAATAGTCGTCGCACTCTGCGACGCTTGGCGTCGGATAGCCCGTCAGCAGCCGCGTGGAGCCAAGATGGTCGTCGAAGAAGAAGTACGTCGTGCTGGCCCAGTATTCCGCCAGTGGGTGACCATTCAAATAGACGTAGCCCGCGCCCCAGCAGGTGTTCCCGCAGCCGCCGCCGTAGGTAGCGACGACATGGCCCGACAGGCCATAGATGTAGTCAGTGGCAACGCCGCCAGTGCTCTTGTTCCAACGCCGCCCCTCGGCATCGTAAATGTAGCAGGCGGTTGCGGTCGAGCAGTTTCCGAGTGTGCCGTCGACCTGTATGAGGCGATTTTCGGCATCATAGAAATAGCTGTGAGTGGCGTCGTGCGTCATGTTGCCTGCCGCGTCGTATTGATAAGGCGAACCCGTCAACCGATTATTGGTGTCCACGGCCTGGCTGAAGGTGTAGCAAGTTCCTCCGGTGGCCGTCTGATTGGTACGGTTGCCCCAAGCGTCGTAGGTCCACGAGAGACCGCTGCACGTGCTTCCTGGAGCCGACATTGTGGACAAACGGTTCAGCGCATCGTAGGTATAACTGCGATTGAAAGTCTGCTGTCCTGTGGCTGCCCACGACATGACGTTCCCATTGTCGCCAGAGCCGTAGTTGAATCCCATACTCAGGTCAAGGAGATTCCCGGAAGGCACCCCAGCAGTGCAGGAACTGAGCGCCGTGCCGGAAGAGTTGAGATTCAGCCGACAGGGCTGTACGAGCCCATTGAAAGCGGCGGCTTCCGTCAGGCCGTTACCCAGCGTGGCAACCGTCGGGGCACCGACCGCATTGTAGTGCAAACCGCTGGCAAGCGTTGCCGGATGCTGGGAATCACTCATGCTGCTGGTCACCTGCGTGGCACGGGTACCTAAGTTGAATGACTGGCTAAGCGTGACGCCCGCCGAGTTCGAATAGGAAGTCGTGTCGCCCAGCAGATCGTATGTATAGTTCAATCTGTATCTGCTCGACGTGCTCGACGGGCAGTTCAACGGAGTGCATAGAATCTCAAAAGCCGCGCGCCCCATCGGATCGTAGCTGAAAATCGTGGCCGTTGGGTTGGAAGTTGTGCCCGTCCATTCTTCGGTGAGCCTACCAATGGGGTTCGATAAGGCCTGGCCCCAGTTCGAGGTTGCATCGTATTGAAAGTTGGTCTGAATGGTGCCGTCGCTATAGGTTTTCGTCGTCAGGCGGTTCAAGGCGTCGTAGGAGTAAGTGGTGGTGATGTTGCGCGCATCGGTGCGCGTGGCGAAGTTGCTGGCCGCATCGTAGGTGTAGCTGGTGGTTCCCGACTCGGGATCGGAGGCGCTGGTGAGGCGCGAAAGGTCATCATAAGCGAAAGTGCGCGAGTGCGAGCCATTCTGTGTAACGCTGGTCACGTTGTTCAGAACATCGTAAGCGTACGTGGTGGTGTAGTTCAGCCCGCCGGGATTCTCAGTCACCGAGGTTAGGCGCCCCAAGGCGTTGGTGCATGCTTGCCGCGTCGTCCCTTGGTCGTCGGTTGCCGTGACGCAATTGGCCGAATAGGAGATCGAGCCATACGAGCCGTCGGCACGCGTGATTTTGGTCCGACGACCCAGGGCATCGTACGTATAGGCGTCGCCCGCCACGGAACAGCTTATCGGTGAACCCCAGCCGCTGTCCTGAAACGGATATCCTTGCAGGCTGACAAGTCCGCTGGCGTTGAAGCATGTGTTCTGTGCTTCATCGTATGATTGGGCTTCTCCGTTCGTTACCGCAGCGCGCGCCGGTCGACCTAAGCCGTCCGACCACAGGTAAGATGTTTTATAACGAGGCGACGTGTCGAGTTTGTCGTTTTCCTCGACATAATTGCCACCATATTGTGGCGCGTAAGAGAAAGTGCTCTGGCCGCCGTCAGGGTAATTCACCTGGGTCGGCCGGAACATCAAGTCGTAGGCGTAGGTAGTTGTTTGATTGTTCGCGTCCGTCGCTGACGTTACCAAGCCGGAGTTGATGTCGTAGGCGACCGTCGTGTTTTGATTCAGGGCATTCGTAATGGTCGTGGGATATGCACCTGTATAGGTTGAAGAATAGGCATAATTGGTCGGATTGCTCTTCCCGTCCTTGGACACGTTGACCATGCCTGTGTCGAAATAGGTGAAATTCTGGCTGATGGTCGAAGAGCCGGAGACGAGCTGCGTCACCGTGGTCGGGTTCCCGCGCGAACCGGAAACGGAGATGTGCTGCGTTGTGATTCCAGAGGATACGAGGCTTCCGCCATCGTAGGTATAAGTGGTTTGCGCCTTGATGTTGCCGGAGCCATCCTGAATTGTGATTTGAGAGGGCCTGCCGACGATGTTATTGCCGAGGCTCGCGTAGCTAGTGAGCGTCTTGCGAAGGAGTGGGCCCGGCGACCCGTTGCCGTAAGCGTACTCGTCTTGCTCGGTTACTAAGCCGTTGCTGTAGTAGAAGCCTCCGTAAGACTCTTTATCGTAAACGGTGTTGGTTTCGGATTCCAGGCCGCCGGGCCACTGAATGTAAGTAGATTTCTGGGCGATCGGCAGCGTGACCGACGTAGAGTTGCAGGGCGAGGCAGAGCCGTTATAGCAGGTGTACGTGGTTTTGAGTAGCGTTCCCGATGTGGACCCTTGATAAATCTGCGCTTCTGTTTGGTAAATTCCCTGGAAGTTCATAACAGTTTGATCTTGCTGCGAGCTTGGATCGGTGATTGTCGTGGTCCACGCTGTGCCAGATTCTGTGTGAGCGTAAGTCCAGTAATTCGAGCCGGTGTCAGGAGTGTAGCGCATCAGAGTGGCTGCGCTGCCGTCCGCACACGTGATATGCCCGCTACTTCCCCCGGCGTAGGTATAGGTGATCGTGCCGCCTGTCGGCAGTGTCACCGAGGTTAGCCGACCCGTAACGACTCCTGATCCAGGCGAGTAGCCAGGAGTCGTTTCGTAGCTGAATGTGTATTTGTCCGACGGAACCGACCCCTGGTCGGGGAGATCAATCTCCGTGACAAGATACTGCGTCGCGCTATATTCAGCGATCCCGCTGCAGCCGAAGGCGGTCTTCACCGTGTAACTTGTGTATTTCATCACGTACTGCTGGGAGTTGTTGTTGGGGTCCTTGTATTGAAACGTAGTGTTGCTGGGAGCGATGCCTGCGATTGTCAGCGCTGTCTGTCCGAGGGTGTCGGTGAAGACGCCAGAGCCATTTACGCTGATTTGATTGCCGTTTGAGTCCGTCTCGCCCGCTGTTCCCGTGTTGGTGTTCCAGGGCGGTATGGTGGAGGTTCCCGCGGAATTGGCCACGGAGAAATAGGGATCTATATCGTTGACCACGACTGCGTACCCAGAGCCATCGGTCGATGGGCACGAGGCGGGATATGAGTTGATCCCGATACCGTTACACTTGTAGGCACTGGGCATGCTGCCACAGTTGCCGGCAGCTTCGAGAGGAATTGGGTGCGGAATGCCGAACGGATCAAGGTAGTCAAAGTAGGTCGAGTCGTAGACGCAATAGAAACCAGGCCAATAGTAGATGGTAGTAGCGGAGTTAAGGGAGCCCGTCGCACCCTCGGTTTCTGATATCCAGCCCCAGTTTTGGACCGGCTGCCAACTTTGAGAGCCGCTCGCGCCGACAGGGTACCAAACGGAAGTGTCGTAGCCGAGGTGATACGTGAAAGGCAGTCCGCGCCCCGCCTTATTGATCGCTGGGATGGAGAGGTGCACGTTTAGGTTCGCCACGTTGACGGTATCCACTGGTCCGCCGCCGAAGCTGCCAAAGGGCGGTCTGCCGGTTGTGACTTGGGCAGAGGCTGCACCAGCGAAAATGGAGACCAGACTGGCTAGCGCGAGGATTCTGGGTGAGAGCTTCATGGAAGTGTCTCCTCTCCTCACTGGATTTGGAAGGTGGCGGCCGTGAGGCCGGAATTGAGGGCGGTGGTGTTGAGTTGGAGGTCGAGGACTAGGCCGTTGTTCAGATACTTTTGCACGTGCAATGGAACCTGCACTCCGTTGACGGCTCGATAGCCGGAAAACTGAACTTGCGTCGCAATGTCCACGAGGGCATTACTGTCCGGATGAGTGTTGAATGCCAGAGCGACGGGCAGCAGCGTTGTCGGATCGAGATACAGATCCATCTGGCTCAAGTGCTGGGGCAACGTGGAGAGCTGCGCGTGAAGATTCGAAGGTGCCGACAGTTGCTGCGAAGCGGAAATGTGCACAACGGCTTGGCCGTTCAGCGTCTCCTGGCCGACGTAGGAAAGCACCATGTTCGGCGCGTCCGCCATCCGTGCGAGGGTGAGCGCGGGGAAGAACCATGCGGCATCGGTCATGACGTTGTGGTTGGCCATGCCATGGATGGCACTGTCAGGACCGGACCAGGCCCCGACTGGCTGCGCCGTCTGGGCAACCGAAGCAGGAACGCTGGGCGGTAGGCTGCCCGGCAGCGGTATCGCGGAGTGGTTACGAATCTCGGTGCGCGGGCCGGAAGGGAAATTCAGGCTGAGCTTGCTATCGCCCGCAGCCGTCGCGGTCAACGTGGCGGTGCCGGTTTCGTCGTCGGAACCAGCGATGCGGCGGGCTGTGCCTGTAAGCGTGACGTCACTGATGCTGGCGGAGCCGATAAGCGCACTAAGGGCGCGCTGAACCAGAGCGACGGCTTGCGGATCGCTCGCGGGCGCCGGCACGGATGTCGAAGCGGACTGCTGAGCCGACAGGGATGCCGGAATCAGCGAGCAGAGGAAAAACAGAAGTGCCGGTCGCGAGATGCGCACAAGCCCTCCCGAACAACAAGATGTTCGGGTGCCTATAGCAATCGTGCGTGTAGGGCGTACCTAACTGACCGGTATGCTTGTAATACCGAGCAGCCGCATGTAATTGGGCCGCTTTCGGCACAGTTAAGCGCCAATTTTGCGATACCGAGATGACGCTCATGCTTTCATTGCCAAGCAGGAATGGCGGGACTATAATCGCATCCGTTACCGTAACAACTAAATTACAACTTGGACGAGGCTCTGAAATGGTCATTGGTGATAGATTGCGAGCTTTACGGGAACAGAAGAATCTTTCTCAGGGCGACATAGAAAAACGCACTGGCTTGCTTCGCTGCTACATCTCGCGCGTCGAGAACGGCCACACCGTTCCGGCCATCGAGACCCTGGAAAAGTTCGCCCGAGCCGTGGAAATCCCGCTCTACCAGCTTTTTTATGACGGTGAGGAACCTCCAAAACTCCCCAACCTTCCGAAGCGCAAAACGGGAAACGACATTGCGTGGGGAAGCTCTGGCAGGGATGCCAAGATGCTCGACAAGTTCCGAAGGCTTTTGAGCCGGGCGGACGAAAAGGACCTGAAAATTCTGCTTTTTATGGCCCAAAAGATGGCCCGGCCCCTTCGGACGAAACCCTCAAAGCGATAACCTAAGGTCCGAACATTCCTGCCGCTTGCATTTCCTATCCGAGCGCGTATCGCGTGGCTTCCCGGCCACAGCTAAACCGCTTGCTGGCCGATGCTCACCGCCGCCGGTTCGATGCTGTCGTGGTCTGGAAGTTTGATCGGTTTGCGCGCTCCGTCTCACATCTGCTGCGCGCCCTTGAAACCTTCAACGCGCTTGGCGTCGCGTTTGTCAGCCTCAACGAACAGATCGACACCAGCACGCCCACGGGAAGGCGCACAAGATATATTTGGCAAGTCCACGCTGTTTCGTGAGCCGGTCCGTGTACACAATTTCCGGGAAGAGGGCGTTCACTTCATTAAATGATGGTATCCGATCCCGAAGCTTCTGCTTTAACTCTTCTGTGACATTAAGGGCCGCATCCATCGTCCCGCTTTCAAATAGCCTCCTTCCAAGCGAGGCATTTCCCGGCGACGGTCATCATGTCGGTTGACGAGACGACAGTGGAAACTGATCCCGAGCGGATCGGCGCGCCGCACGCCGCCGTTGAAAAGTGACGGGAAATTCGTGACCAGGTCTGAACGCCCAGCATTTCACCGGATGCTCTAGGTACAAGTAAGGTACAACTAAGAGAGGGGAAATAACGCTCCCCGTCCCATAAGCGACGCCAAAATAAAGCGATATGGGATTGACGTGATTGGTTCGGGACCAGGAGGCCGGTGGTTCAAATCCACTCGCCCCGACCATTTTTTTGGAGAAGCAAGAACCCCATGTCCGAAAACCGAAGGATGGGGCACTCGCCCTTCTTCCTGAGCCGCGCACCCTTCACACCCGGAAGGGTGCGGCACCCGCTGGTTGGTAAGCAAACTCAGTAGTAAACTATCGGTGCGGTGTTATCCGCGCACCTTCGCATGTCGATTCAGGAATCCCCGGAGAAGAAAGGGTGGGCCACCCGCCTACCAAATCACTGGTCTCCTACACGAATTGGGACACGCAACAGGTGCGTTGCAAGATGATGCCGCTTCCGCGGAAATCGAAAAGAGGAACAATCAGCTGATTCAGAAGAATTGTGCTAAAATAATAAACAGGTTCTAATTTATGGGCAATTTGCTTGCTGGTAGCGTCTGTGGAAAGCGGGAGAGGTGTTGCCTTGTCTTTGTGGTGTTCCTCTGTTTTGGGTGTAGTAAGCAGCCGGTCGTCGTGTCGATAGGGCATCCTGAATACCCGACCGAAGCGCGCATTGATGGGATTCAGGGAACCGTCGAAGTCCAAATAGCCATCGGAGCCGATGGAAAGGTGACATTCGCGAACGGTTCCGGAAGACGCTACGTCTTGGTCCGTGCAGCCGAGGCCAACGTACGCCAGTGGGTCTTCGGCTCATTTCCACCTAGATCTGGATTCCCGATGTACCGTTGGGTTACCTACGTTTTTCGACTCGAAGGGAATCCCACTGAGATTGCGACCCAACCTCCGACAGTCAGAACTGACTTACCGGATCGGATAGAGATCGTCGCGACGCCCGTTCATCCGAACGAGGAGCTTTTTGTACCTTCAGCCGGAAATCCGCGTAGCCAATGAAACGCGATGTTCCCGTATGGTCAAAAAACTCGAACGGATTGAAATGGCGTAACTCGCGGGCTCTGCTTTCCTCTTCAAATTGACTTCTCCAAACCAGCAAGAGCTGTCCCTTGCCAAAATGTTATCCGCGCCGAAAATGGCGCGATTCTTTTCGTCAGAGCATGAACAAAGAACCTGTATTCGATCAAGAATTGTTTTGGGGACCGCGCAGGTCCTTTTGGGCGGAGACGTGAGCACGCCTGGGCGACACATATATACGGGCGAAAGGTTGTCCGGATCAGGCAGCCCGATCGTAACGATGATGCAGCCCGCCGACTCGTTCACGAGAAAGGACGCGGCCGCGAGCCATGTAACGAGTTCTCCCTCTGTCTCGCCAAAACTCAAAACGGGTGAGAAATAGGGCTCATGCGCGACTGTAGGTAGTTCTGTAACTGAGAAAGCCTCCAACTTCAACAAGGTTCAACAGAGTTCAACAAGCAGGCTGCAAACGATTCAACAGCAATCACTTAGAAACAACAAAAATCCATAGATTCCAACAAGACTTGGAATCTGGTTCGGGACCAGGAGGTCGGTGGTTCAAATCCACTCGCCCCGACCATTTTTTTCAATGGTTTGAGAGCATGCGACTAGGCCCGCTGGTATCGACCCAGGTGGCGGACCCTCAGAACCCGCGAAACATTGAATTCCAGCAGTTGGAATATTGATTTAACTGCTACAAAGACATCTACAGCCTAGCTCCGGAACATTTCGCCGGAAGCTAACTTTAAAGAACGGATGTTCCATCAGATGGAAACGGCCTTCCGTAGAGGTGGTTAAAGGCGTCCATCGCCGCAATCTCATAAACTCCTGCAAGTGTCGAGTATTTTGGCATTATCTTCCCCAGTTGCTACCTCCGATTTAGTGTCAGTGTGGAGCTGGCGGGAAAGTACTTGTGATATTTTTCCGGCAACGATTTGGGGCGGCCGAGGCGGTCGCAAAACACGTGAAGTGTCTCGCCCGTGGCGATTAACTGATCCGTCTGATTCAAGATTTCAAAGCCGAAGCGAACAGTGCGTCGCTGTGATCCGGTTGCACGCGCGCGAATCCTAAGGACGTCGTCAAAACGCGCGGGCTGTCTGTAGCAGCAAGAGGCTTCGACCACGACGATGAAGGTGTCGTCCTCGACTTCCATCCGTTCATATTCAAAGCCGAAATGGCGGCAGAACTCGGTGCGCCCCGCGTCAAACCATGCAAAATAATTTGCGTGATGGGCTACGCCCATCTGGTCGGTTTCAGAGTAACGCACGCGGATTATTGTTTCGGCGTAATCAGTCATGAATCAATATTTCCATTTTGATTTCCTGGCTGAACGAGTGTTCAGGCTTGCACGTTGCGAACAATCGATTGTGGTTACTCACCAGCTTCTGAGGGGCCAATTTTGTCGAGCTCCTCCGGTGTGAACAGTTTTTCGTCTAAACCCGTGTTGAACTTTACCTGGTCGATGCTCAGCACGGTTCTGGTGCCGTCTTGCACGGAATTCATCTCCGTGTGCCGCGCGCCCCAAATACCCGACTCTCGCTTGAGCTGGCTGGCGTGCAGCGTCCGAATCTTCCGGCCATTTGCATCGTACATTTCGCTAAGAAGGATGAGGGGGACATCCTGTGCAACCCAGTAGTAGATAAACTTGTATTGCGAACGTCCGGGAGCGACCGGTGTGGCTTCCACCTTGTAGGTCTTGTGCTCGTCGATGTTTTCCTCGGTGCCAAGCAGCCGGTATGTGAAATCATCGAGTACGCGCTCCGCAATGTCTTCGTACGTAAAGTCGCTGCCGATAAAGCGAGCGGAACGCTCCTGGGGAGCCACATTGCGGACCCGGTGAGTCGCGGGAGTATAAACAAATTGGCGGTCGTCCACACCCTGGCGGTTGATTGATAGAAGGGCGACGCCGCGTATCTCCAGGGGATCAGTGAATACAAGCAGGGTTTTGCTGTTGCCAGTAGAGCCTATGCGACGGTAGGTGAATTGCTTTTTCTTACCGTGGCCTTGCTTGTCAAACACCTCCAGGTTTGCCCGCATCGTGGTGTCATGGCTGGCATCCTGCCGGTAAACGCGCTCCATGATTTCTCTGGCATCCGAGATCGCGCTGGAAGCGGAGAACACCGAAAAGAAGAGCGCGGCAAAGAGGAAGATTGCGAGCGTCGGAGTCACGACCTTTGCGTGATGTGCAGAGATTCTATTCATAGCCGATTGCCTCAATAACCTGTGACCGCATCGCGGTGCGCGCAGGTAGCCAAGCTGCAAGCAGGGACGCAGCCACAACCGCAGGGAATGTATATAAGACCAGAATCCATGGAAAATAGAATGGGATCGAGTAGCCTGTTAAGACCGTGGAAACCGTGTGAACCATGAACTGAATGCTGAACAGCGCGGCCACTGAGCCCACGATTACCCCCACAATCGAGATGGCCACCGCTTCCAGCAATACCAGCTTGCGAATTTGAGAACGGAGTCCGCCGATTGCTAGAAGGATTCCGAACTCGCGGCGCCTTTCCGATACGGAAATGATCAGCGTATTCACGATCCCCACCAGGGCTACGAGTACGGCCACAACGAGCTGCATGTAATTCAGGAGGAAGAAATTGTCCACTAACCCCGAGATCCAATTCTTGAACTCTGCGTTCGTATAGACAAGCACATGCTCCGACCCGGACGTAAGTCTCTCAATCTTGCGTTTGACTGAGGTGGTGTCTTGACCCGGCTTCAGGCTAATGTCGACGAAATCCACGGCGGCGTCGTTCCAAAAATGTTTATAAAGCGCGCGGTCCATGAAAATCGTTCCCTTTTCGGACCGATAGTCGTCGACGAGTCCGAGAACGGGAAGGTCCAGCGGGCCGGTCGGCGTGTTGAGATGCACGGTGTCACCGGAGACGATTTTCCAGCGTGCCGAAAGATTTCTTGAAATCAACACGCCTTTCCCTTGCGGCAGCAGTTCGCGCGCGATCTCTTCGTTTCCATCTTCGATGGAGTCCGCCGTGCGCGCCAGAAAGCCGTCCATCTCAATCGCAATCACCGCGCAGGTATCACCCTGGAAAGGAATGAGGGTAAAACGAGCGTTCTCCACGCGCTCTACTTCCGGCAGAGCAAGAATGCGCTGCCCCAGATCTTCGCTGAAATGATAGGAAGTTGTGCGCACCATCGCGGAAGTTGCGACGATTAAATCGGCATTGATGAGGCGATTTGTCCAGCGGCCAATCATGCGTTTGTAGCTCTGGATGTAGCCTGCTGTGGAAAAAACAAACATCAGGCCGACCATCAACGCGCCAACTGTCGCGGAGCTTCGCCGGGGCGACTGGATCATGGCGTCCACCGCCAGGGCCCCTTCGGAGCCACCGGCCCAATCCATCACAGGCCGAAGAGCGCGCGCGAACAATTGCACCAGCTTGGGCAGCAAGATCGTGAGACCTAGGAGCATGATCGCGGCGTATGCGAATTGCACCGTCATCCCCACGCGAGCCGGTGAAAACGCGATCAGCAGAGAGCTGAGTAAAACCAGCGCGACGCCAAATGTGACGTTTGCCCATCCCAGGATCGATTCCTGCTGACGGGCCTCGACATTGTGCAGTGCCTGTACCGGGTCAAGACGGGAAGCGGCACGAGATGGGAACCATGCTCCCACCATAGATGAGGTAATTCCTAACAGGAAGGAGACTAGTGCCAGATTCCAATACAATTTCGACGGCTGCGATGTGGAAACCACTCCGTAGATGGACGCGGCTATGGAACCCATCACCTTGTTTGCAAGCACAGCGAGGTAATAGCCGGCCCAGATGCCAATGAGCGAACCGATCGCTCCCATTACCAGGGCTTCCCCAAGAAACATCCCGGCGATATATCTGCGTTCCACTCCGACGGCCCGAAGTATGCCGATTTCCTTCCACCGCTGATTTACCGCAATCGTGAACGAATTGAAAATGATGAACACGCCCACCAGCAGGGCGATAAAACTGGCGATCAACATGCCGAGGCGCATCGCTGTCACAGTGTTTTCGAGCGCCTGCCCGCGCACCTCGGGGCGAACCACGTCAATCCCGGCGTGCAAACGTCTGCGCAGCTCCTGCTGCAAGGATGTTACCGGGGTGTCGGCAGAATTGACCAGATCGATGCGATCAAAATTCCGACCGCGATCGAATACCACCTGCGCAGAGTACACATCCATCACCGCAATGTTCCCGCCGAAAATCTCTCCGATTCCCACCGGCTTGAAAAAACCCTGCACCATGAAATCCTTGCGCCCGCGCGAGGTGAAGAGCGGCAAGGCATCGCCGATCCGCAGACCGTGGCGCGCCGCGAACGATTGAGAAATCAAAATCGAGTTCGGCTGCGCGATGTAAACCAGCGGGTCCGAAATCTGCGTTTGGGAGGCGTCGAACTGGTATTCGCGGAGCTGCTGATCGCCCGTCGCATCCACGCCCATGATGAGAAGATTTCCTTCGTCTTCAAATCCGGCATGTGCCATCACTTCAATCACCGGCTCGGCGATCTGAACTCCTGGCGTCGACCGCACTGTTTCCAGAACTTGTTCCGGGAATCCGGATTCGCCCGCGGTGACTTCGAGGGTGGACTTTCCAGCCAGCCGCTCGACCGTAAGCGTGAGGGAATCGAGCAACGAGGCGTTAGCCGTACGGACAGCGAAAAATACCGCGACGCCTAAAGCGATTCCCAGAGTGGTCAGCGCAATGCGAAGGCGATGGCTCTTCCACTGCCGGGATGTGACGTGCCACAGAGCCGGATACATTACTGGTTCTCTGCGGGCCTGCATGGCTGATCCCGAACAATCTGGCCGTCGTGCAGAGACACAATCCTCCCGCAATGACGCGCAGCCTCCGCGTTATGAGTCACTAAAATAAGAGTACTCTCGTATTGGAGGTACAGATCGTCCAGCAAGCGAAGTATCTCTTCTCCCGTGGCGGAATCGAGATTGCCCGTCGGTTCATCGGCAAGCAGCAGGGGCGGTTCGAAAATCACAGCTCGCGCGATGGCTACGCGCTGGCGCTCACCGCCGGAGAGTTCATCAGGACGATGAACGGCTCGGTCCTTAAGTCCCACCCGCTCCAGCATGGAGATTGCGCGGCGTTCCGCCTCGTGCTTACTCAGGCCCTGAAGCCGTAGCGGCAAAGCGACGTTTTCTCCGGCTGTCAAAGTGGGTAGGAGGTTGAACGTCTGAAAAATCATTCCGATCTTTTCGCGGCGCAGCCGGGTGCGCGCGTCATCGTCAAGTCCGGAAAGCTCCACACCCTCCACTTTCACCGAGCCCGACGTGGGCTCATCCAAACCACAGACTAAGTTCAAAAGCGTGGATTTTCCCGAACCCGACGGCCCCATTACCGCCACCCGCTCTCCAGCCGCGATCGCGAGGTTTACATGCCTCAAAGCAGTGACGGCTTTTTCACTCCCGTAACTTTTCGAGACCTCCGTCAACAAGATCATGCCCTGGAGACCGTATGGCCGAGTCGGCCGAAAAACTACATACAACAAGCGCGACGAGTCTATCTTATTGGCGTTGAACTTGAACATCCTTACTTGCACGTGGCTCGTAGATGAGGTGAACTCGATTTACAGTAGTGGCAGAAATTGGAGTGTTTCTATATCAATACGCCCCAGCTATACTCGCGCCTCGGAGAAAAATACATGACCCTCGAATCCAAGCGGCTCCGGTTCATTTTCGTTGCAATTCTTATCACCGGCGTTCAAGCAGTCGCGGTACAGGCAGCTCCAACTTTCAAGACCATCCAAAACACGGGCGGCGGCACCATCGTCTACGGCCCTCTCTCCGGCCAACTCTCGTTTCAGGCGGCGCTCAGCGAGACGCTCAAGCAAGTGGATTCCGACTACGGCGACCGCCCGCAATTGGGCAAAGTGCTCCAGAACAAAGCGGGCACCATTTGGGAAGGATTCTTCACCGTCGCCAATAAAAAGAAGGGCGGCGCCAAAATGGCGGGCCTCGTGATCGTCTACGCCCCGAAAACCGGCACCGCCGGCGGCGCAACTTTGATCGACACGACGGACCGCTTTCCGCAAACCGTGAATTCCATGCTCCAGCGGCTCGTGCAGGAAGTCACCAACAACGCCAAAACCGCGCAGAGTACGCCACAAGGCGCCTCAGGTGGCTCGGGCGGTTCGTCCGCTTCCACCTCCGCTGCCAACGTCAAAGCCGCCCCGGCGCAGAAGCTCCAGCCCTATGTATTTCCAGACGGCTCCGGCTCCATGGGCTTGCCGCAAGGATGGACAGTGTCGCGCGCGCAACTCGGCGACGTGATCGCGAAAGGCCCCAACGGCGAAGCGCTCCGCTTCGGCTTCACGATCGTGGCACTCGATCCCACGAATCCGCAATCGAGAGCCTTGACGGGCGGCCGCAACACCGCGCCCGGAAATATGGTCTTGATTCCTTACGACTCGGACCCCGGCACGGTCTTCAAGTCCGCCGGCGAACAGCTCGCTCAAAAAGCGCGTGTTTAGCTCTCCACCATGGACGTCACCAAAACGCACCAGATGCCGATTCAGGGCGGCAAGAACTATCTTCTGTTTGGCGATGTCGATCGTCACGACGGCAAGGGTTCACAATCCATGGTCGCCCAGATCATCATGACGGCACCGCAAGCGATGGGCGGTTGGCAGATGACGATCTTTCAGTTCACGGCTCCGCCGCAAGTGATGCAGGAGGAGGCTGCGACCGTCTCCGAAATATTTCCCAACTACAGCCGGAATACCCGCTACGTCAACGCCGTCGCCATGCAGCAAATTCAGGAAGGCCTCGCGCAGACCCGGCAATTCGTCAGCACCGTCGGGCAATATATGTCGGAGTCTGACCGCATGACCCAGGGCATGTCCGATATGCTCCGCGGCCAAACCGTGATCCGCGACACCAACACGGGCGTCCACATCCGCACGTCAGACGATCTTGCCGGCGCGCTCGAAGACGCAAATCCGAACCTCTTTGAAACTGTTCCGCTAGGCGATTACCGACAAGGCGTCGACTTCTGAGGCAAAGCTGTCGCTCGCCGAAACTCTATTCGCGCGGAAAATCGCGCAATTTCCTGTCGTGACAGCTTGGAGAAAGAGGCTAGATGGACTCTGGGCGCAAGGACGATCTCCCCAGGGAACGCCCGCGCGACGTACGGACACACATACATATATGGAGGAATGTCGCCTTTTTTGCGACGCTACGTTGGTGCGGATTAGGCTGCCCGATCGTAGCGGTGATGCAGGTGTCGTTGGCCAAAACTCAAATCGGTCTGAGATATGGACCCGCAAGAGTCGGGCCCTCCGATTGACAGCACTCTCTCTTGAGGCGTCTCCAAGACTCGGTTTGCAATCCGTGAAACATCAGTACGACTTTTGCATGGGGCGGATGCTGATGTCGGTGACTTCGGCGGTGCGCGGCAAACGGAGGGAATGGGTGACCATCTCCGCTATATCTTCCGCTTGCAAAAGCAATTCCGGCTTGTAGGTACGGCCTTCCTTACCAAAAACTTTTTCCATACGCGGCGTCGCAGTGCGGCCGGGGTAGATGCTCAAGACGCGGATGCCGTCGGCGTTGACTTCATCGCGCAAGCTGTCTGCGATGGAGCGAAACGCGTGCTGGGTCGCGGCGAACTGACCGGCGGTAGCGGGGGAACGGAGGCCGGCGGAAGAGTTGATGAAAACGATCTGCCCCGGACCCTTACGCAGAAGAGGTAGCATGGCCTGGAGCATGGCGTAGTGGCCGCGCACGTTGGAGCGGTAGAGCAGATCGAGATCCGCGAGCGAAGCCTTGTCGAGCGTTCCATGTGAAATGGCGCCGCCGCAGAGCACCAGAATGTTGAGGTGGCCAAATTCCTTCTGGATCCGGTCGCCGAGGGCGCGAATGTCGTCATCCTTTGTGAGGTCCGCGGGATAAGCGTGACCACGTGATCCGAGCGCTTGCACTTGTTTGGCGATCTTTTCCAAGAGTTCGTGGCGCCGCGCGACGAGGCAAACCTCGGCGCCTTGGCCGGCCAAGGAGAGCGCGATCGCTTTGCCGATGCCGCTGCTCGCTCCGGTTACTACGGCGACCTGATCCTTTAGGCTTTCCATGGTGCTTCTCGTGGCCTCCTCTGGCTCGTTCCGTGTGGCTTCGAAGTTCCGATTCAGGACATGCGCCTGAACGCCATCACCTGACGGTTTGCATTGCCTCGTTCCTACGAAGCACAAATTCTCCCGTCAAGCATGCCACATTCCTATAACGAGCGACTTGGAACGATTTGCAGAGTTTTCACAACGAAAGAGGCGATCGCTTCCGGAGTGAGTCCGTGACGCTCCAGCATGTACTCCTGGCTGCCAATGTAGGGCGAAAACGCGGGAGGAACGCCGATCCTTTTGAAGGGGACCTTCGGGATGTCCGCCTCCGCGAGAACCTCCGCCACTGCGCTGCCAAGACCGCCGAGGATACTGTGCTCCTCAAGGGTGAAAATCGCGCGAGTTTCTCGCGCGGCGGCAAGGACGGCTTCGGTGTCCAACGGCTTGAGCGTGTGCATGCTAAGCAAGCGGGCTTCGCTTCCCTCTTTCGCCAGACGCTCGGCGGTGCGAACCGCGGTCTGCAAGATTCCACCCGTGGAGATCAGCGTTACGTCTCGACCTTCGCGCATGCGTAGGGCCTTGCCAAATTCAAAATGAATCTCCGACTGGTGGACGACGGGTTCCCCGGCCTTGCCGAGCCGGAGATAGCAGGGACCAGGATATTCCGTAATCGCGCGAGTAGCAGCACGCGACTCAACGGGATCTCCCGGCGCGACTACTGCCATGCCGGGCAGCGCGCGCATAACAGCCAGGTCTTCGATGGCGTGATGAGTGGCCCCCATCGCGCCGTACGCGAAGCCGCCACCGACGGTGACAATCTTCACGTTTGCATTGTGATAACAGACATCGTTGCGAATGTGTTCGAGACAGCGCATGGTGGGGAAATTCGCTATGGAATACGTGAAAGCGATCTTACCGCTCAATGCCATTCCGGCCGCGATGCCGGTCATACTTTGTTCGGCGACCCCAGCGTTGAGAAACTGGCGAGGTAGTTGTTCCATGAACGGCGTGACCACGCCGAATCCCAAATCGCCAACGACCAGGACGATGCGGTCGTCCAGCTTGGCTAGCTCGAAGAGTTCCTTCAGGAAGGAGTTCCTCATTGGTTTTGCTCCAGTTCCGCGAGGGCTTTGGTCAGGTCCTCGCCAAGCGGCGCGCGGTAATGCCACAAGAGCTTGTTTTCCATGAAGCTCACACCCTTGCCCTTGACGGTGCGTGCAATGATGCAGCTGGGACGCCCGGTTTCGTAGGGCACTTGAGTGAGAGCTTGCTCGACGGCGGGCATGTCGTGGCCGTCCACCTCACGGACGGACCATCGGAAGGCACGCCACTTCTCGGCGAACGGGTGGAGATCTATCACGTCCTTGACCATGCCGAGGCTTTGGATGCCGTTGTAATCCACGATGACGATGAGATTGTCCAGATTGTGCTGTGGAGCGAAGAGGGCCGATTCCCAGACGGAGCCTTCATCGCATTCGCCATCGCTCAAGAGACAGAAGACGCGGCTGGGGCGGCCGTCGCGCTTCGCCGCGAGGGCCATCCCTGTGGCCACCGGAAGACCATGGCCCAGGGAACCGGTGGAAAGTTCAACTCCGGGATTGTTTTTGTGCATGACGTGGCCGGCCAGGGGAGAACCGTTTTGATAAAAGGTATCGAGCGCCTCGATCGGGAAGAATCCGCTCTCTGCAAGCGTGGCGTAGAGCGCAGTGCAGGCGTGCCCTTTGCTCATGATGAAACGATCGCGGTCGGGCCAATCGGGGCGCTTAGGATCATAACGGAGCGCTCGGCCGTAAACAGCCGCCATGATGTCCGCCGAGGAAAGCGCGGAGCCGATGTGAGAAGCATTCGCCTTTCCGGTCATGCGCACGCAATGCTGCCGGATGCGATTGGCGAGTTTCCGAAGATCGGTGGATGTTGATTGATGCAAGGCGCTCACCTTCCTTTCAGCCTCAAGCTCGCGGCCGGATTCATGTTCGCTGTTGCGAAACTTTAGCGAGGACGTCTGCTTCGACAATTCGCCCGCCAGGACCACTTCCTTTCACCAGATGGAGATCAATTCCGTGTTGGGCTGCCAGGCGCCGTGCAGCCGGACTGGCACGCGGCGGCGGGCCGCCTGGTCGAGGGGCTTCCGGTGCCGCCGGTGCACGGGGCGCGTCGTCGCTGCGCACGTGGGGCGGACCGACCTCAGGCTCAACGATATGTGGAAGGGCTTCGCCTTCGGCCAGGATATAGCCCATCAACGCTTCCACTTGCAGGCTCGCGCCTACTTCTGCCACGTGATGCAAAATTCCCGCGATAGGGGAGGGAACCTCAAACGTCACCTTCTCCGTGGTGATTTCGGCAATGGCTTCTCCCATTTCCACACGTGCTCCTGCCGGACGCAACCAGGCAGTCAAGACTCCTTCCTCGGTATACATGCCCATGCTGGGCATCACGATGCGCTGTGGCACTCGTCAGTCTCCCGTCCCGAACAATTCATGGACTGCGCTGATGACTTGCGAGGGGCGCGGAACATAATGCGCTTCCAAGACGGCGGCGAAGGGAACAGGCGTATCCGGAGCAGTCACCGTTTTGACCGGCGCGTCCAAATCATCGAAGGCTTTCTCGGCGACGCGGGCGGCTATGTCGCGCGCCATGGAGGCAACGGGGGTGTCCTCATCCACAACGATCAAGCGGCGCGTGCGCGCCACGGAATCGAGAATCGTGGTTTCGTCGAGTGGAGAGAGAGTGAGGACATCCACGATCTCCGCGTCAATGCCTTCTGCGGCGAGTGATTCCGCGGCTTCGAGACAAACGTGAGTCATCCGACCGATGGCGCAGAGCGTGATGTCGCCGCCGGGGCGGACAATCTCCGCACGACCGATGGGCACGCAATAGGCGTCCTCTGGTACGTGTCCCTTGGCCGCGACGCCGAGGAATTTGTGTTCCAGAATCACCACTGGGCCATCGTCACGAATGGCGGAGATGGTGAGCCCTTTGGCGTTGTAGGCCGTGGAAGGAACAACGACTTTGAGGCCGGGGATATGAGCCAGAACGGAATAGAGAGTCTGAGAGTGCTGCGCCCCGGCTCCTCCTCCATAGGTGCGCTTGCCGTCGCCTCGAGTGCCGTAGGCAGTGCGGATCACCAGAGGCAGATTGAGTTGGCCGCCCATCATGTAATGCATCTTCGCAGCTTGATTGATGATCTGGTCGTAACAGCAGCCGATGAGGTCCACGAACATGATTTCAACGATGGGTCGCAAGCCGGACATCGCCGCACCCACGGCAGCGCCTACGAATCCCATTTCGGCGATCGGCGTGTCGAGAACGCGTTCGGGTCCAAACTCGGTGATCAATCCCTTTGTGGCGCGGAGCGAGCCGCCCCAGGAATCGACAAAGCCGAGATGCGCCAGTCCAGCGCCGCCAGCAATGTCTTCTCCCAAGATCACAATCGTGGGGTCGCGGCGCATTTCCAGGCGCAGAGCTTCGTTGATGGCCTGATTGAATGTGAGCTCGCGGACGGCGGCGGGAGTTTCCGTTTTCATCGCGCCTCCGTGACGTAAACATCGGTGTAAAGTTCGGAGGGATCCGGGAGCGGACTCTGTTCGGCGAAAATTACCGCCAGATCAATCTTTTCCTTGTTTTTCTTGTCGATGGCGTTGAGGTCTTCCGGTTCGAGTGAGCCGTCGTGCAAGACCTGTTCGCGGAAACGCTTGATGCAGTCCCGTTCACGGGCCGCATCTTCTTCCTCTTTCGTCCGGTAACGGCGCGTATCGTCGCCCTGGTGATGGCCGTAATAGCGATAGGTCTTACATTCAATGAGAGACGGTCCGCCGCCGGACCGGGCGCGTCCAATGGCGGCAGCGGCGGCGGCCCAGACTGCGGTCACATCCTGTCCATCAACCGTCACACCGGGCATGCGGTAGGCCGCCGCTCGGTCTGAAATATTCGAGGCCGCCACCGCATACTCGACTGGTGTGGACTGCGCGTAGCGGTTGTTCTCGCACACAAAGACAACGGGAAGCGTCCAGATGGCTGCGAGATTCATGGCCTCGTGCAAGGCTCCGGAACTGGCGGCTCCTTCACCGAAGAAAGCGACGGCGACCTGCGAGGTGTGGCGAACCTTTGCGGAAAGCGCCGCACCGACCGCGTGGGTCGCCCCCATCCCGACAATGGGATTGACTCCGAGCATGCCCACACGCACATCGGTGATGTGCATCGAACCGCCTTTGCCGCGGTTGGTTCCTGTGGATTTGCCGTAAAGCTCGGCCATCATGCGGTGAACTTCGACACCCTTGGCGATGCAGTGACCGTGACCGCGATGGGTCGAGGCAATCCAGTCCGTCGGCTCCAGCGCCGCGCAGACGCCCACGGCGCACGCTTCCTGGCCGGTGTAGTAATGTACGGCGCCGACCGGCACGCCCGTCTCGACCAGCCACTTGAGGCGCTCCTCGAACTCGCGGATGAGAGTCATGTGGTCGTACATCCAAAGGAGCTGCTCACGCGTCGGGCTAAGAGCTGTGATCTCAGCGTGGCCGGGTGTCAGGGCTTTAGTCGTGGTTTGGGGCAAGGGCCCTCCCACAGTTCCTGAAGGAGTGATCGACATTGTTCTTCACAGACGACCGGGACACACCCACAGTTTGACACAAGATGCCACCCAAGCGCAGTGCGCAAGGTCACAGAAGATAGTGACGAACACGACTATCGGCGGTGATATCGGTCACACGAGCAAAAGTTGGAAAAGGAGGTGTTACTGCGGGGATTCTCGCAACTCCTCAAGATTCAACGCGCAAATTCCTCAGTCTGGCCGTTGGGCTCGATCCCCACCGCCGCTCGCGATTCAGAGATCAGTAGTGGGCACGGGATCCGTGAATCTTTTCTTTACTTCCTCGGGAATCGGCTCGCTCCGGAACTTGACTGGGTCTTCGCTCACGCGCACGACCCAGACGCGCCTCTCAAGTATCTCCAGGCCGAGGACTCCGTCGGGCCGGAAGACTTTGTGCTGGACCAAGAAGCTGCTGCGCCCCCATTCGATGATGGACGTTTCGTAGACCACCTCGTCGCCGAAATCGGAAGGCACGACGAATCGCGCACGCAAGTCAACCAACGGGATGCCGATGATGTTGTAGGTTTTGATCATCACCGGCTTGAACAGCCCGGCCAGTTTGAACAGGGCGTTCGTGCACGCGTCGCCGTACTCGAGGTAGCGCGGGAAGAAGACGGTTCCCGCCGCGTCGCAATCGCCCCATTCGATCTGGATCTGCCTTCGATTGATCAGCATGCGATAGGTTTCCCTTCAGCGGTCAGGATTTGGATTGGCCCCGCTCCGATCAAGATTCACGCATTATGAAGGCAAGCGCGTGAAAATAGTGGCGACCAACCTGCGTTTCTACCCAACGTTAAGGTCCGGGTCCTGTTCGTCGCTCTTGATTCCACCGAGCTTCTGCAAGCGCTGGTAGGCCAGCAACGCGGCTCCAAGGGCGGCGACCATGTCCGGTTCATCGCTCACATTCACTTGACGGCCGATCGTGTCCTTCAGGGCCGCCACCATTCCAGTCTGGCGCGCCACCCCACCGACGAAAGTGACCTCATCTTCAAGTCCCACGCGGGCAAGCAACGCCTTGGATCGCGAAGCAAGCGAATTGTGGATGCCGCGGATGATGTTCTCGACGCTCTGGCCGTCGCTAACGAGGTTGATGATCTCCGATTCCGCCAGCACGGCGCACACGCTGCTGATCATCGTGGGTTTCTGGGAGGCCATGGAGAGAGGACCAAGTTGATCGAGAGGCATCTCCAGATAATGCGCGGCGCGCTCGAGGAATCCCCCCGAACCAGCCGCGCATTTATCGTTGGATTTGAATTCCTTCACCTTGCCGCCTTCGCGCAACCGGATGGCACGGGTGCTTTGTCCACCCACGTCGAGGACGCAGGCCGTGTTGGGGAAAAGGAACTCCGCTCCCCGCGCAGCGCAAGTGATGTCCGTAATCTGGAGATCACGGAAGGGGATGTTGTATCGCCCCAAGCCCGTCGTGGTCACATACTTCACGTCTTCCACGCGACCGCCGGCCTTGGCAAGTGCCAGTTCCATCGCTTCCTTGGCCACGCCGGGAAAGTCCGGCCGGGTTTTCACGAGCGCAGTTCCGCACACATGCCGCGATTCGTCCAAGACCACTGCTTTGGTGCCCCTGGATCCGATATCAATTCCCACTACAAAAGCCATGGAATACCTCCGTCACTTTCACTATGAATCGAGTCCTTTACTGCGCGCCGATAATCGGCAGCGATGACTTCGGCGCTCCGGCGGGAACCTGGTTCGGTTTGTCCGAACCGGCAGAGGCGCCGCCCAACGCCCGCTCCAGTGCGAAAATCGCAGCGCCAATCGCGCCGATGTAGTGCGAATCGGCGCAAACATTGACGGGCAGGCCCAGCTTCTGCTCCAGCGCCTTTACCATCCCGATGTTCAGCGACACCCCGCCCGTGAAGGTGATCTCAGGATCGATGCCCACTCGGCGTACCAGGGCCACGGTGCGAGCCGCGATGGCGTTATGGACGCCGCCGAGGATGTCTGGCACGGTCTTCCCCTCTGCCAGGTAGGACATGATGTCCGACTCCACGAATACGGCGCAGACCGTGCTCAGGCGCACGGGCTTCTTTGCTCCGAGCGAAATCGGGCCGATCTGGTCCAGGCCGAGACCAACGGTTTCCGCCGCGTTGGAAAGAAAGCGCCCGGTACCGGCGGCGCACTTGTCGTTCATCACGAAGTCCTTGACGTCCCCGTCTTCGCCTACCCGGATCCCCTTGGCATCCTGGCCGCCCATGTCGATCACCGTGCGAGTTTTTGGGAACAGAAGATTGGCGCCACGGGCGTGACACGAGATCTCGGTGATTTGAGCGTTGCCGAAATTCACCTTGTAGCGCCCATAGCCCGTCCCCACGACGTAGGCGACGCTTTCGGGGGTGATGCCGGCAGAGGCCGCCGCTTCCCGGAACGAGCGTTCGGCCGCCATCGAGACATTGGCTCCGGTGTTGATCAGGCTGCGAGCTACAATCTTGCGGTCCTCAGACAAAATGATTGCTTTGGTCTGTGTTGATCCGACGTCTACTCCGCCTCCGTAAATCATGTGACCCTACCTTTCCTTGCCCTTCGCACTGCGGCCCGCGTTCGACGGCCGAATTTCTACTTCTTGACCAACGTCCTTTGGTGCTCCAGCGATTCAAAGAATGCATCCACGCGGTTTCGCAACTGCGCCTCGGAAAAATACCGCGGGTCTTCCAGATCCGATTCAATCAGCAGGGTGGGCACATTCAGCTGTTTCGTGAAGTAATCCCTCATGTCGCCCTGGCCCGCTGAAAACAGCCTGCAGCTCTTCACTGAATGGATGACGAGCGCGTCGGCGCCCCAATCTTCCACGTAATCCTTGATTTGCTTGTACCGCTGGATGAAGTTGCGGTTCGTTACATTCCATTGCAGCATGTGCCGGGCGATGCTCTCGAGAGGGTGTTGCGGGTCGTGCCGGAAGCCGAACTCCCATATACCCCCGACGGTCGAGTACGTGGACGCGATGGCCACCGCGCCCCAACGGCTGAACATGTCGCGAAACTGCCGCAGAAAGGGCCATGGCGGAGGACCCTCCATGACGACACGGAACTTTTCTTGCGGCAATGGCCCCTCATGGTTGTCCGCCCGCTGCTTCATCTCTTTGTATGCTTCCTGAAAGAACCGCAGACCGTCCTCGGTACCGCGCAGGCAGTAGAGTGGAGCCATCATCATGACGGAATCGAAATAGGCATCAAAGGGAGCGGGGCGCTCCCGCGTGAGCTTCTTGATATCCGACCACAGCTCTCCGGTCTCGCCGGAAAGCTGCATGATGCGCTGCAATTTTTTGTAATCTAATGATTTGCCGCTCAGCCGCTCCAGCACTTCGATGAGCTCCTCCAACTGCTTAACAACGTAGCTCAGGTCTTCTTCGAGGGGTTCGGGGCCCGGAGTGCGGAAAAACGGGACATCCAGATTGTAAATCGGAGCTTTGGAGTACTCGGCCAGGTGCTCGAACCATTGCAGGTAAACGTTGCAGCCGACGTAGTTGCACAAAATCAGATCGGGCTCCGGAATGGTAGCGAACGGCGTCTTGCGGCCCGCAAAGTACATTCCGACGTCGGCCTTGACGTAGGCGCAGTTGTCCGTGGAGTAGCCCATTTCCTCGGCCGCCAGGATGAGGGGCAACGACTGCTTCTTCACGGCCAGTTGCAGGGCGTTGACCTCCGGATAGACCGGGATCATGTCAAAAGCCGCGATCAGCTCCACGGGATTGCCGCTGATCAACATGTAGATGGCCTTGTCTCCCTTGCCTTCTGCCGCCGCGGTCAATCTGGCATAGTAACGGCCGATCATGTCCTTCTGAAGATTGTGGATGCGTCCCTGATAATCGGACTTCGGTGTGACTTGCGCCATGATGAGACTCCTTCATCGACCTGACGTTTTACCGTCAGTCGAACAATAGTGACTCCACGAATGTTTCCGCCTCGGAACGGGCGCGATCAAAAATCCACGTCTTTTCTTCGAACTCCAACAGCAGATGAGGGATCTTCGCCTCGTCCAAGGCCTTGCGGTACAAGGCGTAGTCGAATAAGGCTGGTTCGCAAAACTTGGCGGCCTGCATGACGACCGCATCCGCCTTCTTCTCCTTAACCAGGCGAATCAAGTGCGCCGCCTTCGTCTCCCGGGAGTCATGCTTGGTGCCGGAGTAGTAAGCGCGTTCCGAATAACTCTCCGCCAGCTCGTGCAGCGGGTTGTCCCGAATCGGCACATCTTCGGTGAACCATCTCCAGCCGCGCAGGAAATCGTCATCGAGGATGTAGCATCCAGCCTGCTCCAAAGTCTCGATCAAACCCACGGGCGGGAGTTCACAGAACGAGCCCTCCAGGATCACGCGAATCCGGTCTTTCGGCCGAGACGGGCGTCCGGGAAGTTCAGCGAGGACCTCTTCGACGATCTTGACGAATTCTTCCGGAGCCATCAGCGTTCCCGCTCGCGTTAGCACGAACGACTCCGCGGCAGAGATCACGTGCGGCGTGTCAGTCCTGATGCGGTAGATCTCGCGCAAGGCGGCTCGAATGCGGTTGTATAGGCCGATACTGCGGTTCAAGTCGTCGACGGTGGGCGTATGCCCCGACCTTTGTTGTAGACCGTCCAATATCCGCCGGTATTCCGTCGCCAAATATTTTCTCGCCAACGGCGAAGCAAAATTCTGCGGGAAGTGAATGTATTCCACAAACATGTCGGGGAAATTCCGCTGGAAGACGCTCGAAAGGTTGCGCGCCGGATCGCAGATCGAATGGAACAACATCCCCTCGAGAAACTTGAGCCGGTTCGTCAGTCCCAGCTCCAGCGTGGTCTTTACGATCGAGCAGACGAAGGACTGGAATCGGGAATCGGCGTACGTGACCTCGATTTGAGTGCCAGCGCCGATAATGCCGAGCGGAAGCATCCCGGATGCGTGGATTAGCTCCACGGGGCAATGGATCGGAAAGCAGCCAATCGCTTTCTTCCCGGGATGGTCCTCGAGCCAACGCTTCGCCACGTTGAATTCTGGGTCTTGTCCCATCTCGCGGCAGGAGTCAAAAATCGCGCTGAGCTTGGAAGTCTCTTGAACCGGAGTAGTGGCCACTGTATCCCCCTTCCTTACGGCGCCAGGCAGGCGCGCGTTTCGAACGATTCGGCGAAAAGCCCTTGGCCCGGCACTTGGTTCACGAAATTCGATGTTCCGGGCGCATTTTTCAGATCGGTGCGCCGCAGCCCCTTATAGCCGAGTTCCGCGTACTCTTTGCGATACCTTTTCATGAACTACATTCTACGCATAAGCCAGAAACCTTGTCAACACTATTTTAGTACTACAATACCATAATTAAGCGACCGCCACTTCCGCGGCTGCGGGCCCCGGCACTCCCCGATGAGCAGCGCTCCCAGATGCAAGAGGCAATCATCGGTGAGACGCCGCCCTGCGAGGCGCTTTTGCGAAACGCGATGAGCCGGCCCACGGCCGGCGCGCCATCAGCTTCAGCATGGTCGAAATCGTGATCGATCGAAAGGTTGCAAGCGCATGGTCGTCCAGTTCATCGAGCACCATGCGCAGCGCGCATCCTGCATCAGTGGAGAGCTCCGGATCTTCCTCTGCGGCGTTCTGCGGCCCGATGGGCTCAAAGATTTGAATGACGTCAAACAGCGTGAGTCGCTTCGCATTGACGGCAAGGCGATATCCGCCGCCGACACCGCGAGCTGCCTCAACGATTCCCGCGCGTCCAAGATCGCGCAAGACTTTCGCCAGATGATGGGCGGAAATGCCGTATTTGTCCGCGATTTCTGTGCCCGAAAGCTGGCTCGTCGGATCCCCGGCAAGTTCAAGCACGGCGTACAGTGCGAATGAGCTTGCCTTTTGTAATTTCATGAGATTTCGCCTTTGAATAGGCTCAGTCGAGCGCCGCCTCGAGTTCGATAAAAGGCCCCGCCATCATCCCCTGACTTCGGAAAAAGGAGAGGACAAGCTGATTGTCGCGCGCCATCATGGTACGGATTTTCCCGACGCCAGCATGCCGAAATGCATCACATAAAGTTTCGAAGAGTTGTGTCCCTATTCCCTTCAGGCGAGTTTTGGGACGCACTTGCACCGCAAAAATCCAACCGCAAGGAGGCTCGCCGAATTCCCAAGCGCGCACTTCGCCGATGATAAATCCCTCGATGCGGCCTCGATGTTCGGCGACCAGCAAGAACCGCGGCAATCGGCGTCGCGCGCCGTAGCGTGCGAATGTTTCTTTCCAATACGTGCGCTTGGCGAGGCCGGTGACTTCTGCATCCAGGGCAACCAATCCCGAGAGATCCAAGTTGACTGCCGGCCGGATATGTATTCCCCGTGCCTTCCCGGAAATGATAGTGGTTGTCATGGCTGATGGATTGTGAGTAGTGAACGTCCGTCCCGAGAAAGAAGCAATTTAGTATTAGTACCGCTCTTTCTGAAACCCAAGGCTCTCAAGAAGCCTCTTTCACCAGATATGATCCTGCATGTGACTGATTCCTGGTTGGGACAGAGAAACATGGTTGTGATACAGCTTCCATGTCCCCTTATCCCGCAGGAAAACGTCCGTTCCGTAGCCTTCCCGGAGGAGGCGGTTGTCGTTCAGTTTGGATCTCCCGTCGGTACGCCACTCATAGACCACGGTGGCGACGTCGCCGAAAACCCTCGCCTTGCGGGGGCCGAATTTCAGACTGACTTCCTCCAGGTTATCAAAGTACCTCTCCAACATTTCCTTCGCCGCAGTCCAGCCATAATAGGCGCCGCGCGAGGTAAAGAGCACGAAGCCATCGTTGTGCCAGTAATGGTCGAATAGCTCCGGCAGGTTTTTGTCGCTCCATGCCTTTTCCATCGCATCCATGATTCGGAGGACCGCATCCACATCCGGCCCGGCAATTTCCGGTTTTGCAGTTTTTTCTTCCACCACCTCTGTTTTTTTCATTTCCTTCTCCTGTAAATCCCGCATGTGTGCGGAATACTTGCCCCCACTCTTACAACGCGCCCGTGATGGCGGCATGCCCGAAAGAACTCATGGTTCAGCCGATGTTGCTCTCGAGTTCCACTGAACGAGGGAACAATATGTTGTTCTCGAGATGAATGTGCTGATGCATATCCGCCGCTAAGGCAGGCAGCGCCTGATAGAGCGCATGATAACTGGCACAGCCATCGGGCGGAACCATATAACCCTTCGTGATTTCACGCATTCTCTCGAACATCTGGCCCGCTGCTTCGTGCTCCATGATCATCGCTGCTTCCGGGTTCTGCACGGTTCCGAACATGCATTCCGACGGACGGCGCTTGACGCGGGCCGCTTCTTCCATTTCGGCGATATAGGGGAAGAGCAATCGCTCTTCTCTCTCCATGTGGGATCTCAGCTCCTCGGACAATCCCGTGAAGATCGTCTGGACTTGAGCCAACTCCGGATGATTCCCGCCGTGTGCAGCGACTACTTTCGAGATCAGACCCGCAAGCCGCGTGAGCTCTGCCTGTGTGAACGCGTGATGTTTATCCACAATGTGCTGCGCCAACTCCGTAAGCGATGCATTGCGCCAATCTCTTTCGGAGGGAGCGGAATCGAGCTTCTGGAGCGCCGCACTCACTTCTTCCGTCGACCGGTTCGCCGCCTTGCAGGCTTCCGCCAGAGTCTGGCTGCCGCCACAGCAGTAGTCAATGCCGAGTCTTTCGAAAACTCGCGCGGCTGCCGGATTGTCGAGAACCAAGTCGCGCACAGTGGTTCCGAGATTGGGGGATGCTTTATCCCCGCGTTCCGCGATGTGTGGTGAGCTTTCCATGGGAACCTCCTTAATGCGTATTACAGTACTGTAATACGATTAGTCTCGTCAAGCGAATTATGCTACGCCACAGGCATTCCCGATTGTCGCGAGTGACCCATAATGCGTTTAGCACCGCTCCAAGACCGTGGCGATCCCCTGGCCAACTCCGATGCACATGGTGCAAAGCGCGTAGCGAGCCTTCAAGTTTTGCAGTTGATAGATCGCGGTGGTGACCAGCCGCGCCCCGCTGGCGCCGAGCGGGTGACCGATCGCGATCGCTCCGCCATTTGGATTCACGTGTTCGGCATCATCCGGCAGACCGAGATCCCGCAGCACGGCAAGCGCCTGGGCGGCGAATGCTTCGTTGAGCTCGATCACATCCATCTTCGATAATGGCAATCCCGCCTTTGCGAGAACCTTTCGCGTGGCGGGAGCGGGCCCCATGCCCATGATTCGGGGCGCGACTCCGGCAGCAGCCGTGGCCAAAACCCGAACGCGCGGCGTGAGGCTGTATTTTCGCGCGGCCGCTTCAGAAGCGAGCAGCAGAGCGCAGGAGCCATCGTTGATCCCAGAGGCGTTGCCGGCCGTGACCGTGCCGTTCGCCTTCACGATGGGTTTCAACCTGGCCAGATTGTCGATGGTCGTGTCCGGCCGGGGATGCTCATCCGTGTCGAACACCTTTGGTTCGCCTTTTTTTTGAGGAAGTGAGACAGGAAGAACTTCACTTCGGAAAAATCCAGCAGCATGAGCTTTTGCCCACCGCTGCTGGGTTCTCAACGAGAAGGCGTCCTGATCGGGACGCGCGATATGAAAATCCTCCGCCACGTTTTCGGCGGTTTCCGCCATGGAATCCGTGCCGTACTTGCTCTTCATCGCGGGATTGACGAAACGCCAGCCGAGGGTCGTATCGAATATCTCCGCGGTGCGGCTGAAAGGCACTTCAGCCTTTCCCATCACGAATGGAGCGCGGGACATGCTTTCCACACCACCGGCTATGATCAGATCCGCTTCGCCGCACTTGATGGCGCGAGCCGCGATCGCCACAGCGTCCATACTGGAGCCGCAGAGCCGATTCACAGTCGAGCCCGAAATATCCGGCGGAAGGCCTGCAAGAAGCAAAGCCATGCGTGCGACATTGCGATTGTCCTCGCCGGCCTGATTCGCGCATCCGAAGATCACGTCGTCCACCGCCTGCCAGTCGACTTTTGGATTTCGCTCGATCAGGGCCCGAATAGCTATTGCCGCGAGATCGTCCGTGCGTACAACGGACAAAGATCCGCCATAGCGTCCAAAGGGCGTGCGGATCGCATCGCAAATTACAGCGTCGCTCATGAATCTCTCCTGATTTGATCCGCTTCAGACAACTGATGCGCCTCTATCCATCGCACTTTGTACCGCAAAACGTGCCTCCACACCATAGCAGTTGGCGAATCCGAGGGGAGATGCGGTAGCGGTCCCCGGTGTAATGGGCTGCGAGGTTCGCGAGCACCTTGTGGACCGTCTCGATACCCAGCTCATCCGCCCAGGCCAGCGGTCCCCGCGGATAGTTAACTCCCTTGCGCATGGCCGTGTCCACATCTGCGACCGTGGCCACGCCCTGATTTACGGCGTCGGCTGCTTCGTTGATCAGCATGGCGACTGTCCGCATCACGACGATCCCAGGCACATCTTTCAAAGGGGAGACCGCATATCCCGCGGCTTGCAACAGCCCGACCGCCGAGAGGTACGCGCGTTCATCGCATCGGCTCGCCCTCGTAATTGCCACGCGCGTGGCCTTCAGGTAGTCGAGAGCCAGATCGACAACCACAAAATTCCGCTGCCCGGTTTCATATGCTCTCTGTGTCGCGCTGCGGCCGTCGGTGACGGCCAGAATAGCGTCTCCCACCTCGACCGAATCCCCGTGGTCCGTTCGCGAAGGCGCGCGGGTGATTTTCACTCCCGACTCAGCCAAACGCTTGGCCAGCGCTTCCGCCAGAGCTCCCGTCGACAAAAGCGTGACACACTCCGGCCTGGGTGCATGCGGTTCTGCGTCCGGCAAGGGCGCAGGCACGTTTTCGCCATATTGGTAGAATCCGCGCTTGGTTTTCCTCCCGAGAAATCCGGCACGAACCATTTCCTGCTGGATCAGGGAGGGCCTGTAGCGCGGATCGCCAAAGTAGGCACCGAATATGGATTGGCTCACGGCAAAACCGATGTCGAGTCCAACGAGGTCCATGAGTTCGAAGGGGCCCATTCTAAACCCACCGGCCTCCCTCATCACCGCATCAATTGTGGCGGGACTCGCCGCTTGCTCTGCCAGCAGGAGCAATGCCTCACCGTAATAAGGCCGGGCGACGCGATTCACGATGAAGCCTGGCGTCGACTTCGCGTAGACGGGAGTTTTGCCCCAAGCCGCGGCCGTTGCGTAAACAGTGGCCAAGGGCTCCGCGTCCGTCGCCACGCCGCTAATCACTTCGACCAATTCCATCAAGGGAACCGGATTGAAAAAGTGCATCCCCACCAGCCGTTGAGGCGCCTTGAGCCCGGCGGCAATCGCCGTCACGGAAAGCGACGAAGTGTTGGTGGTGAGAATGCATTTCGCGTCCACCATATTTTCAAGATCCGCGAATAACTGCCGCTTGATTTCGAGATCTTCGACGATGGCTTCGATGACGATTCCCGATCCGCGTAGTTCGTTTAGACTCGATGCGGCACGCACTCGCGCCGACGCGCTCTCGGCCGCCTCCGTCGAAAGTTTTCCTTTCGCGGCCAGTTTCTCGAGATTCTGGCGAATGCCTTGAATTGCTTTCGGCACCGCATCAGTCCGGGTGTCATACAGCGCCACGGGATGCCCGGCAAGCGCTGCCACCTGCGCGATGCCCGCTCCCATGGTTCCGCTTCCAACCACGCCGACGAGACTGCTCTGCGAAAGTGCACCGGGGGGCATCGTCGTCATTTCCTTATCCGCTCCCTACAGCAAGAAACCTTAGTCAATCCGCAATCGGAGCCGGATCGATGAAGGCATCTTTTTCGATATCGCTGGGAGTCTGGACGCGTATGCGATGAGATATCAGTGACCGGCGTCACAGCTTTCGATCACTCATTCGAGTATTCGTAGCCTTTGCTTTCATAGTGGACCCAAGGAGGGTGCATGTCCGCGTTCTCGGGTGTGGACTATCTGGATTTTGACTCGGTACTGAATGACGAGGAACTTCTCGCGCGGGGGACGGCACGGCAGTTCGTTGACGAGCAGCTTCTCCCCGTCATCGAAAAGCATTTTCGGGAGTCAACCTTTCCGGTGGAATTACTGCCGCAACTCGGCGAGCTCGGCTTTTTCGGCTCGAACTTGAAAGGTTACGGCTGTGCGGAGATGTCCAACGTGGCCTACGGCCTGGTGATGCAGGAACTCGAGCGCGGCGACTCGGGCCTGCGCAGCTTCGTTTCGGTGCAGAGCGGGCTGGTGATGTACCCGATCCACACCTACGGTTCGTCGGCGCAAAAGGATAAATGGCTCCCGCTCTTGCAGAGCGGTAAGGCCATCGGCTGCTTCGGCCTCACCGAGCCGCAGTTCGGCTCGAATCCGGGAGGCATGCTGACGCGCGCCGTGCGCCGCGGCGACCGTTATGTGCTCAACGGCGAAAAAATGTGGATCACCAACGGCTCGGTTGCCGACGTCAGCCTGGTGTGGGCGAAGTGCGAGGACGAACGCGTGCGAGGTTTCCTCGTGGAAAAGGGGACGAAGGGCTTCAAAGCACACGACGTGCACGGCAAATTGTCGATGCGCGCTTCCGTCACATCGGGACTTTCGTTCAGCGATTGCGAAGTGCCTGCCGAGAATGTGCTCCCGGGCGTGGACGGGTTGCGGGGGCCGCTCTCGTGCCTCACCCAGGCGCGCTATGGCATCGGCTGGGGAGCGATTGGAGCGGCGATGGCTTGTTATGACACGGCCCTGCAATATGCGAAATCGCGCAAGCAATTTGCCAACAAGCCGATCGCGTCGCACCAACTTGTGCAGGACAAGCTGGCATGGATGATCACCGAGATCTCCAAAGCGCAGCTTTTGGCGCTGCACGTCGGAAGGCTGAAAGACCAGAATCGTGTGCACCCTTCCCATATCTCCATGCTGAAGATGAACAACGTGTGGGTGGCAATGGAAGTGGCGCGTAAGGCGCGCGACATTTTGGGCGCCAACGGCATCGTGGAGGACTACTGCGTCATGCGCCACATGAACAATCTCGAGTCCGTTTACACGTACGAGGGCACTCACGACATCCAGCGCCTGATCATCGGCGAGCGCATCACCGGCATCTCCGCCTACGTCTGAAGTTCGGGGGAGGCCGTCAACAGAGGGAGACATGGTTGAAATTGCGAATTCCATCTCAAGAAAGTCCTCGTCATGAGCCTTCCGACGGAAGCGCAGGTTCGGACTGCCCTCACGGAAGTGAATGATCCCGAGATCGGGATCAACATCGTCGATCTGGGCCTCATATATGGGATCGAAGTAATCAACGGCAGTGTTTTCGTCAAAATGACAATGACCACGCGGGCCTGCCCTCTGCACGCGTATCTGAGCAAGGCGGCGGAAGACGCGATTCGCGGCCACTTTCCAGATGTAAAGGCCGTTCACATCGAGCTCGTCTGGGAGCCACCATGGGACCCAGCCAGGATGTCTGAGCTAGCCAGAAAGCAATTGGGGTGGTAGCGTTGAAAATTCTCACGATTGCCGCTGGTCATGCCGGGCAGCGTGGGATCACTTGCTGGTCGCGAGGGTTTTTCGCATCTGTGTTCGCATGAGCTGTTCTTAGACTCTTTGAGAGGGTCATGACGGACCATGGTCAGACTCAACGATCTCCCGCGCTTCTCACTCCTCATCATGTCGCTGCTCTTCTTGCTTCTGGCCCTATGGACAGGACTCGTGCGTTTGGGATGGGACACGACGTGGCTGCAATCGAGGCTCGTTCTCGACCACGGCCCCCTCATGGTTTGTGGCTTCCTCGGAACGCTCATTAGCCTTGAAAGAGCCGTCGCGCTGGGCCGGTGGTGGGGATACATCGCCCCGTTCATGGCAGGCATCGGCTCCCTGGAATTGGCAGTCGGTCTCCCTGCCGGGCCGGGAATGCTCCTGATCGCGCTAGGCGGCCTCGGGCTCGTGACGATCTTTATTTTCATCATTGTCAAGCAGCCAACTCTGTTCACCATGACAATGGGCCTGGGAGCGGGCGCCTGGTTCGTGGGCAATGCCCTCTGGCTCACTGGGAGGGCCATCCCGCAGATTGCTCATTGGTGGATCGGTTTTCTCGTCCTCACGATTGTAGGCGAGCGCCTGGAATTGAACCGATTCCTCGCTCCCTCGAGGTACACCAAGTCAACTTTCTGCATTGGGCTTGGTCTCTTTCTCTCTGGATTGATCGTGATGTCCGCCATTCCAGTGCAAGGGAATCGTATTTTAGGCATCGGCATGGTGGCACTCACGCTCTGGCTCGCACGCTATGATGTGGCGCGATTCACCGTTCAACGAAAGGGGCTTCCCCGCTTTATTGCCCTCTGTCTCTTCGGGGGATACGCCTGGCTGGGAATCGGCGGACTGATCCGCCTGTTTTCGGTCCCATTGGAGATTGCGGGAAGTCCTGTTTATCTCGTGTACGACGCTACGCTTCACAGCATCTTTCTCGGCTTTGTGTTTTCGATGATTTTTGCGCACGCCCCCATCATTTTCCCCGCGGTCGCCGGACGGCCGATGGCATTTCGCCGCGTCTTCTATTGCCATGTCGTGTTGCTTCACATGTCTCTGATTGTGAGAATCGCGGGTGACCTGACAGGATCTTTTTCGGCTTATCGCTGCGGAGGTTTGTTGAGCGTGATCGCTCTATTGATGTTTCTTGCGGATAGCATGTATGGCATGGCAGCCGGCCAGCGCGAAGCAAAAGCTCTTAATTCCCATGGAGCTCCGTCTTTGTGATAATGCTCACATTTGTGGGTGATTCTTATCACGGCTCACTTATACGCTTTCCCCTAGCGTGATGTATGCTGAGAGAGAGAGTGGCAGCGCGAATGGCGATATGGGGAATGCTCCTCTGAAATGAGCTGACATAATGACGCAATCAAAACTGCCTGCCGAATCCGAGAAGACAGCTCGCATCCGAATTAGGCTGAACGGCGAGGAAGTCGATGTTTCTTTCGCCCCCTACAAAACCCTGCTGGAAGTCCTTCGGGAGGACTTGGGCCACACGGGGACCAAGCACGGATGCGAACTCGGAGAGTGCGGCGCCTGCGCGGTTCTTCTGGACGGCAAGCCCGTGCTTTCCTGTCTGGTCCTGGCGCTTGAGTGCGATAAACGGGAAGTGGCGACCGTGGAAGGCCTCGAATCCGACGGAAACCTTCATCCTTTGCAGGCGGCGTTTGCCGACCTGGGCGGAGCGCAATGCGGCTATTGCACGCCTGCAATCCTGATGACAGCGAAATCGCTGTTGGATGAGAATCCTCATCCCAGTCGCGATCAGATTCGTGAAGCACTCTCGGGAAATCTGTGCCGCTGCACGGGCTATCTCCAGATTTTCGAAGCCGTCGAAGCTGCGATGGTCGAAATCTCAAAGCGGAATGCGTCCGCAACGTAAAAGCGAATCGAGAGGATCACCGAGGAATTGAGGAGGGGGCTTGTCAGATAAAACGAATCCATCGAAGCCAGCCGTTGGCAATCCGGGGCAAGACGCGGACCAGCTGCGGGTCATCGGTGTCTCACGACGAAGGGTCGACGCCCGGGGCAAGGTGACCGGCCAGACAATCTTCGCGGACGACATCTTCCTGCCGAGGATGGCTCATTGCAAGCTGCTCCGCTCCCCGCATCCTCACGCCCGCATACGGAAGATCGATGCATCCCGCGCCCTGGCGCATCCGGGCGTGTATTTGGTGTTGACCGGGAAAGACCTGCCGATCGAGTACGGAATCCTTCCTGTAAGCCAGGACGAGACAGCATTGTGTGTCGATCATGTGCGCCACGTGGGAGATCCTGTGGCAGCTGTAATCGCGCGAGAGGAGTTGACGGCCTTTGAGGCTCTCGATCTCATCGACGTCGACTATGAAATCTTGCAGACAATTTCCGACCCCGAAGAAAGCCTCGCGACCCCGGAGCCGCGGATTCACGATTACGGCGAGGAAGGCAACATCCACAAACGCGTGTCGTTCGAATTTGGCGACGCGGACAAGGGCTTTGCCGAAGCGGACGAAGTCTTCGAAGACATGTTCTTCTTCCAGGGGAATACACACCTGCCCATCGAGCAGCACGCTGCGGTGGCCATCAAAGATCGCGAAGGGAAGCTAACACTCTGGACGAGCACCCAGACCCCGCACTACCTGCACCGCGCCCTGGCCAAGGTCCTGGAAATGCCGGCGGGGCACATCCGCGTTATCGCCACTCCCTGCGGAGGAGGCTTCGGAGGCAAGAGCGACCCTTTCAATCACGAGATCGTCGTCTCGAAGGCGGCTCTACTGCTGGGGCGACCGGTGAAGATCTGCCTGACCCGTGAGGAAGTGTTTTACTGCCACCGAGGCCGGCATCCCATGTTGATGAAATTCAAGACGGGTGTGAAGAAGGACGGCACGATCACAGCCATGGCGCTTCAAAGCCTGATCGATGGCGGCGGATATGGTTCCTACGGAGTCGCCAGCACCTTTTACGGCGGCGCATTGCAGACGACGACATACCACGTTCCAAGATATCGATACCAGGGTTGTCGCGTTTTCACCAACAAACCGCCCTGCGGACCCAAACGCGGTCACGGCACACCGCAGCCACGTTTCGGTCAGGAAGTACAGATGGACAAGATCGCGGAGAAGCTGAAGATCGACCCGGCTGAGCTCCGGCTCCGGATCGCCGTAAAACCCAACGAGTTGACGGCAAACTTCCTTCAGATGGAAACCGTGGGATTAGACCAGTGTATCCGCCGCGTCGTAGAGATATCCGGCTGGAAAGAGAAGTTCCGGAAACTTCCGGAGGGCCGCGGCGTCGGTCTGGCCTGCTCCTGCTATCTGACGGGCGCCGGGCTTTCGATCTACTGGAACTCCATGCCGCACTCCGGGATTCAACTGAAGCTCGACCGCAGCGGCGGAGTCACGCTTTTCACGGGCACAACGGAAATCGGGCAAGGATCGGACGATGTCCTGGTCGCGATCGTCGCTGAAGTGCTGGGCATCAGCACGGACGACATTCGCGTTTACTCCGGCGACACGGACCTGGGCCCTGTGGACCTGGGGTCGTATTCGAGCCGCGTGACCCTGATGGCGGGGAACGCAGCCATTCAGGCCGCCGAGAGGGCGAAGGCCATGCTGGTGGAAGCTGTGGCCGAAAAACTTCAGGTGCCCAAGGAGCGGATCCGCTTGGCGGACAATTGTGCATTCGACTCCGCGGCGCCGGAAAAGAGAGTCACCTTCCAGGAAGCCGTTTGCCTGGGAGAGTCCCGGTTCGGCACGATAGGGACTGTTGGCTCCTATACCCCTCCTAAGTTTCCCGCAGCGCAGTACAAAGGCGGTGGCGTAGGGACCTCTCCTACCTATACGTATTCGGCGGCCGTGGTGGAAGTCGAGGTTAACCCCGCGACGGGTTGGGTGAGCGTCGCGAAGATATGGAACACTCACGATTTGGGCCGGGCGCTCAATCCCGTCATCGCACGGGGACAGGTCGAGGGCAGCATTTATATGGGCCTCGGCGAAGCGCTCATGGAGGAACAGGAGTTCCGTCGTCTTCCGGAGAAATTCTCCGGTGCGTTGGTGCACAAATTCCCTTCGATTCTCGAATACAAGAGTCCGACCTCGCTGGATATGCCTGACGTCGTCACCGAGTTTATCGAAGGGCCTGACGCCCGGGGGCCGTTCGGCGCAAAGGAATGCGGACAAGGCCCGCTGCTTCCAATCCCTCCGGCCGTGGCCAACGCTGTCTACGACGCTGTTGGGGTCCGGATCGACGAAGTACCCATCACACCGGAAAAAATTCTGAAGGCGCTGGCCGAAAAGAAAGCAGGGCGCGCGCCGCGCTACGGGCCGACGCACTTCCCGGTAGTCCCTTGGGCGGAAGCGCTCCGTGTTCCTCCCCCTTGGGAGGGCGGAGATGGCCATGCAACCAACGAACCTCCTCGCCGTCCCAAACCGCGCATCGAGAAAGAACCGGTGCTAAAGCCATGATGCGGCTGCCACTTTTCGAATTCCGCACGCCCCGCACCGTGGAAGAGGCCGCTCGCATTCTCGACGGCGAAGGCCCAAGCTCCATGGTGCTTGCGGGAGGCACGGACCTGCTCCCCAATATGAAGCGGAGACAACAGGTCCCGCGAACGCTGATTAGCCTTCGACACGTCGAGGGCCTGAGCGGCCTACAACTGGACCATGCGTCTTCACGACTGGGACCGTGCCTCACGCTTACTGAAATCGCGCGAGATGCTCGCTTTCGGAATGGGTGCTCTGCCTTATCGCAGGCCGCGTCTCTGGTCGCAACGCCGCAGATCCGCAACATGGCCACGCTCGGGGGAAACATCTGCCTCGATACGCGGTGTACCTACTACGACCAGAACTACGAATGGCGAAAAGCGATCAATTTCTGCATGAAAAAGGACGGCGAAATTTGCTGGGTGGCAACGGGCAGCCCGAAGTGCATGGCCGTTTCGTCGACGGACACGGCGCCGGC
>Ga0209415_10001952_pt1 | contig 39105 bp, 35 predicted proteins | sample PeaSoiSIISIP2007_FD_187696 | JGI IMG/M metagenome (GOLD analysis project Ga0209415, IMG submission 187696) | Peat soil microbial communities from Weissenstadt, Germany - SII-SIP-2007 (SPAdes) (version 2) | ecosystem: Environmental > Terrestrial > Soil > Wetlands > Peat | place: Germany...
GCGGCTTCCAGGCTGCTTGGCCTGGATGCGGCTCCGGCCCCCAGACTGGCGACTGATAAAACCACCGCCAGGCCTTCCGCTAAACGTCGTCGCATTCAGATACCTCTCGTCGTAGAAGTCGTTACTTTGGTCGTATGCTCCTTTTGTCAAACGATTGTGAAATGCTACCCAAGTGGCCATGGCCTGTCAACCACAAAGAATGGCAACAAAATTAACTAAGTAGTAATTAATCAATAACTTAGCATCATGAAAGATATGGATTTGTACCCCTATGTCATTGAAAGAAGTAAGTATGAACTATTTATATAATAGTTAACAAATGAATTTAGGCTTCGCATCAATTCTTGCAACTTGCTATCGAATGTTAGACTTACGACATTATCAATGTAAACGATCTACAATCAGTGAGATACGGCGACGCTTGATGGCGGACTGGTAAACCAGGACCGGGAAGATGCCGTCAGCTTTCAGCGACCAGCCCTCAGTTTGCCGTGATTCCTGAAAGCTGATGGCTGATAGCTGATGGCTGATGTAGAGTGACGACATGTCTGTGACCCCTCCCGTGGTGTTGACGATCGCAGGGTTTGACCCCTCCTCGGGCGCTGGAATCACCGCCGACATTAAGACGATCGCGGCCCATGAATGCTACGGCGTTTCCTGCATTACGGCCTTGACCGTCCAGTCCACCCAGGGAGTGCGCCGGATTCAGGGCGTAGATCCCGGGGTGGTTGCCGAGACCCTGCAGGAACTGGCTTCGGACCTGACCGTGGCAGCCGTCCACATCGGCATGTTGGGAAATGGCCAGGTGGGCGAAGTGGTTGCGAATTTCCTCGGTCAGGCCCGGCTGCCACATGTCGTGCTCGATCCCGTCCTGAAGTCTAGTTCCGGAGCGGACTTGCTGGATGCGGCTGGGACTCGGCTCCTGATCGAGAGACTGATTCCGCTGGCGGAGCTAGTCACTCCGAATCTTGACGAGGCCAGCGCCTTGACGGGGATGCCCGTAACCAATCTGGCCGAGATGGGCACGGCGGCCGCTCGTTTGCACGCTATGGGAGCGTCGAATGTGGTGGTCACCGGAGGCCACTTAGAGAAAGAGAAAGCGATCGACCTCCTCAGTTTCACCACTCCCAGGGGCACAGAACAGGAAGTTTTCAAGGCAGACCGCCAGCGCTCGAATTCCACCCATGGTACCGGATGCGCTTTCTCGACGGCGCTGGCCTGCCATCTGGCGCTGGGGCGAGGACTACCCGAGGCCGTTCTTCTCTCCAAAGCGTACGTCTCGGCCGCGATTGCAAATGCCCATCCCTTGGGCCAGGGTGTGGGCCCGTTGCATAACCTCTACCGCATGGGACAACAGCGGCGGACAAGCGCGGTGGTTTCCGAAGCAGAACACGCTCATTCACGAAGTTGAGTGTAGTTTCAGGCAGAGATGCGGAAGAAACGGAACTCCAAAGGGAGACAATGATGCGCTGGTACCACTACGTGGCATACTTTTTCGGGGGCGCATTCCTCGCCAACGCGCTGCCCCATTTCGGCAATGGGATCTCGGGCCATGCCTTCCAAAGTCCGTTTGCCACCCCGCCCGGAGTTGGGCTGTCGTCCTCGACGGTCAATGTCCTGTGGGGTTTCTTCAACCTTGCTGTTAGTTATCTGCTTGTCTGCCGTGTCGGCAGCTTCAATCTGCGCCAGACCCGGCACATGCTGGTCCTCGGTGCGGGCATCCTGGTCATGTCTCTCATGCTTGCCCGCGCGTTCGGCCGGTTCCACGGCGGTCTGTGAGTTTTGGTCAGGAGTCTGTTCTTGATCTTAAAGGCTGAATACGACAAACCGAGAGCGGGCAACTCTCCGTTACTTCTTCAACAAGCTTCCGGCGGCAAAAGCAGCGACCGCCGCTACCAGCCATTCGATCCGCCACAACTGGATGGCCTGCCAATCCAGTGCGGTCCGGACGCTGAAGACCACACTAACCGCCAGCGCTCCCAGCACGCAGAGCACGCCGGCCAGAAAAGCGATGAGAGCAGGCGTCGCCAGCCCAAGCCGCTCCCCCAGCCAGGCGATTTCCGCACGACCAGGGATTTTCAGCGTGCGCGCAACACTACCGTTTAGATCGCGCCGCCGCGCGCCACAAGCATGGCAGTAGAGCGAACTGACGAGAAACTCGGTTCCGCACTGGCAGGTTGCGCTTCGCCCGTCGCTTCTTTCATGGTTGGCGACAGCCTCGGATGCTGGCACAGGGGCCCGCCAGAATTCGTGCCGAGCCTGGTCGGCTGCATCTGCCATAAGGAAACCTTCTTCTCAATGTTCTTGGATCGCAAGCAAATCACCAAAGCAAGTTATTGCAAACACAAAGCTTACCGCTTGGCCAAGGGGGATGGTGGCCGCGCCGGCACGCAAGAATTACGCGATCCAACCCGGATTTTCCCCATTGTGCACAAATTGATTGACGGGCGGACGTACCCGCTTTGGTTCTGGCCCCCTACTGGCTCCCGTTGGCCAGTACGCCAAGGGCCTTCCTGAGAGCTTTCTACTTGAGAACTGTTAAACTGAGGAAGCGTGCTTTTCCTCCTCTTCCGGCATCGCCCTGCTCTGACCGCAATCACACTGCTGGTTGTTGCCCATGTCTGCCTGGCGGCCGACCCTGCGGTCTTGAATGCGCTCCGTCCTCCCGATCTTCGTCCGGCTGACTCGCTGAACCAGGCCGCTTTCGAGCACTACTACAACCTCGACCACGACGCCGCCATCCAGGATTTCGAGAGGATCCTGGCGCGTCATCCGAATGATCCCTTTGCCCTGAATCACTTGATCTCCGCGATTCAGATGCGGGAGCTGTATCGCATGGGCGCGATGAACAGCGGGGAATACTCAAACGACAATTTCATCGGACAAGCGCACCGTCCCGCCGATCCCGCGCAGAAGGAACGCATCAAGCAGCTGGTACAGCAAGCCGAGAGGCTGGAAAACGCCGAACTAGCTCACAATCCGGATAACGTAGACATGCTCTACGCCCGTGGCGTCACCCGTGGACAGTTCGCGCTGTACACTGCGCTGATTGAGCGCGCCTGGTTTTCCGCTCTGCGCAATGCGGTAGGAGCGCGACACGATCACGAACGGGTTCTAGAGCTGGATCCGCACTACACCGACGCCAAACTGGTGGTGGGGGCCCACAACTACGTGATGGGAAACTTGCCCTTGGCGGTCAAGATCGCCGTAGCGCTCGTGGGTTTGAGCGGCGATAAAGAAAAAGGACTTCAGTATCTGAGTGATGCCTACCACGCCAACGGCGAAACCAGCGTGGACGCCGGGATTGTTCTTATGGTTTTCCTGCGCCGCGAACGTCGTTATGGTGAGGCTTTGCAGATCACGAGCGCACTCGGTCCGCGGTTTCCGCGCAACTATCTTCTGCCGCTAGAAGAAGCGAACCTGCTGCGGGCGTCCGGCAAGAACGACGAAGCCGAAGAGCAGTATCGCGGCGTCTGGCAGAACGGACGCGACGGGAAGTACGGCAGTCTGCACTACGAAATCACAGCGATTGGACTGGGTGACCTGCTGCGGAGCGAAAAGAAATATCAGGCCGCCGCTGCCGCCTACGAACTGGTGAGCGAGGTTACAGGCGCCGACCCGGAATTACTGCAAAAAGCGAATCTGGGAGCCGGCGAAATGTATGACCAGCTCCAGAAGCGCGACCTGGCGGTCAAGAAATACGAAGCTGTGGTAGCCACAAATTCGGCGAACGCCGAAGCGGACAAAGCCCGGAAAAGAATCAAAGACGCCTACCGGGAGTAGAGATAAAACAGTCGTTAGCCGATAGTCGTCAGTCGTTGGCTTAAGGGCAACTAAGCTGGCAGGGTTAGCCGATATTCGCTAACGACTATCGACCATCGACCGACGACTGTTGGAACATTTTCCCCGCTTTCGTCGTATCCTACCCTAGGAGGCGCACCATGTACTGCAACGCTTGCGGCAAAACCATCGCTGAGGACGGCCGCTTCTGTTCCTACTGCGGCAACGTAGTGGGGATTCCGCCGACGCCAAAGAAGTTGATGCGCTCGCGCGCCGACAGAAAAATCGGAGGCGTTTGCGCTGGCCTGGCTCACTATCTCGATCTCGACGTATCGCTGGTGCGCATCCTCTGGTTCTTCATCACGCTCGCAACCGGAATCTGCCCCGGCATCGTAGCCTACATCCTTGGATGGATCATCATTCCGCAGGAGCCGGTACTATTACCGGTCGCAACGGCGCAACAGCCGGTGACAAGTTAAGAAAGCCGCGTCTCTGGTAGCCTGAGACCTGACACCTTGCTTTCCCTCCGCAGCGACGACGCCGAGATCTTCTATGAAGTTCGGGGTAGCGGCCCGCCCGTCGTTCTTCTCCATCCTTTCCCGTGCCATCACGAATTCTGGAATCCGGTAGCCGCAGCGCTCGATACGCGCTACCGCCTGATTCTTCCCGATCTCCGCGGCCACGGTGATTCGGAGATAGGCGAAGGTCCCGCCTTCATGCCCAAGCACGCCAACGACGTAGCCCGCGTGCTCGATGGGATTGGCATCGGCAAGGCTGCATTCATCGGCTGTTCTATCGGCGGATACATTCTGTTCGAGTTCTGGCGCCGTTTTCGTGAAAGGGTGACCGCGCTCGCACTCTGTGACACGCGTCCTCAGGCCGATACTCCCGAGGCCCGGGCAAATCGCTTAAAGGCTGCGGCCGCCGTCCTCGAGCAGGGCACCGAACCCTTCATCGAAACAAACATCCCGAAGCTGATAGGCCGCACCACAGTGGCCACGCGTCCGGATCTAGTCGACGGCGCGCGCGCCATGATGAGAAAAATGTCAGCCGAGGCCATCAGCCAGGTGCAGCAAGGAATGGCCGAGCGTCCCGACTCGGTCGCCGATCTGAAAACCATCAACGTGCCTACGCTGATCGCCATCGGAGAAGAAGACGTCCTCTCCACCGTCGCCGACGGCGAACTGATGCGCCAGAACATCGCTGGTAGTCAATTGAAGGTGATCCCCAGAGCCGGGCACTACGCTCCCTGGGAGCAACCAGAGTTAGCCGCCAAGATCCTGCGTCAGTTTCTGGATGAGTCGCACGCTCGATGACCCCTGACTGTTCGTTGACACCTGTCCAATTCCGGTAAGTTTCAACCAGAGGTCAAAGACGGACAACCGATCGAGACACTCATGAAGGTCGAGATGATTCTTCGTTTGTACTAAATGGTGAAGGCGATGCCACGGAATTCTGTGTTACGACGCCAGGCGTGTCGATCTCACAGCATTACCTTCGAGCCTTCTGCTAGAATCTCCGCGTCATGATGGAAGCCTTCCTCGTTCCCGAAAATACGGTTGTCAACGCCAAAGGCGACGGGCCTGCCCTCGACATAAGCCGGGCACAGGCCCGGATTTTCCTGCTGACCCTCGCCATTACCAACATCGTCGAGCAGGAATCGCTCGACGTCAGCATCTTTGCGTCAGCCGATGGCGCAACCTGGGATCCGAAGCCGGTCGCGGCTTTTCCCCAGAAATTTTATCGCGAGGAGGCTCCCCTTTTGCTCGATCTCGCGTCACGGCCAGAGGTCAAGTTCGTCCGCGCGCATTGGGAGGTAGGCCGGTGGGGCCGCGGGCCGGAAACGCCGATGTTCGAATTCAGCGTTGCGCTCCGCGAGGTCCCGAAGGAGATCCTCGCCGAAGCCGCCGGTCGGGTGCGCGCGCACTGAGGCCAAGTTGGCTCACTCCCTTCTATTGGATTGTCATCCTGAGCGAAGCGAAGGACCTGCTGTTCGCTATATTTAATTTATGCCTGACGATTCGAGCGTCATCGTCCGTCCCGCGCGCGCCGTCGGCGGAGTCGTTCGCATTCCCGGCGACAAGTCCATCTCGCACCGCTACACCATGCTGTCTGCGATTGCGGAAGGCACCGGCCGCTTCCACAATTTTTCCGCCGCGCGCGATTGCCAGAGCACGCTCGATTGCGTAGCCAGCCTCGGCTGCGAGTGGAAGCGACTCAACGACGGGGCGATTGAAGTGCATGGCGTAGGACCGCGGCTGAACCCTCCGGCAAAAGTGCTCGATTGCGGCAACTCCGGCTCGACCATGCGCGTGCTAAGCGGAATCCTCGCTGGCCAGCCGTTTTCGAGCGAGCTTTGCGGAGATGAATCGCTCTCGCGGCGGCCGATGGCCCGCATTATCAAGCCGCTTTCCGAGATGGGCGCGAAGATTTCGTCGAGCGATGGCGCACGTCCGCCGCTCAAAATTCAAGGCGGACCGCTCAAGGCAATCCACTACCGGCCAGAAGTGCCCAGCGCGCAGGTGAAATCGTGTGTGCTGTTTGCCGGACTGTTTGCCGAAGGCGAGACCGTAGTTGAGGAGCCCATCCGCACCCGCGATCACGGCGAAATTGCGCTCCGGGCCTTTGGCGCGGAAGTTGAACGCAGGGGCAATGCGTCGCGCATTATCGGCGGACAGCGTTTGCACGCGATTGAGGCACACGTGCCCGGCGATCTTTCGAGTGCCGCGTTCTTTCTCTGCGCGGCGGCACTGTTTCCCGGATCGCAGATCACTATTCCCGGAATTCTGATGAATCTAACCCGGGCGCGCCTGCTCGATATCCTGATACAGATGGGACTGAAAGTTTCAGTTGCGCACCTGGAAGAACATCAGGGCGAACTGATAGGCACGATTGAGGCGCGCGGAGCGGCGTGGAAGGGAGCCGTAATCGCCGGCGCCGACACGGCTGCGTTGATTGACGAGATCCCGGTTCTGGCAGCGGTTGCCCCATACTCCGAAGACGGCCTCGAAGTTCGCGACGCCAAAGAGTTGCGCGTGAAAGAGTCAGACCGCATCGCCGCCGTCGCCTCGAATCTGCGAAAAATGGGTGCGCAAGTCGAAGAGCGCGCCGATGGAATGAAGATTCCCGGCGGCCAGCATCTGCATGGCGCCAAACTGGATTCGTTCGGCGATCACCGTATCGCCATGGCGTTCGCCGTAACCGCGTTGCGAGCCGAAGGCGAGACGACGATTCAAGGCGCCGACGCGGCCGGAGTGTCGTATCCAAGGTTCTTTGAGGAATTGGAATCTGTCGTTAGTCGTTAGTCGCTAGTCGTTAGTCATTAGTCATTAGTCGTTCGCGATGCTTGCCAACGACGAACGACCAGCGACCAGCGACTCTGCTCGGAGAAATCCAATGTCGATTGACAAACCGCAATCTCCCGACGATCGCCTGCAGCAGGAATTCAACCGCTGGGCCGATGATGGCGAAGGCGCAAAGATGGAGCGCCATCACCTCGACATCACCGAGAAGACAATGCGCCGCATGGATCTGCGTCCCGGCGAGCGCATTCTCGATCTCGGCTGCGGATCAGGCTGGGCCACGCGCTTGCTGGCGCGCATGGTTAGCGACGGGCCCCAAGGATTCGGGCAGGTGGTAGGAGTCGATATCTCCGACGAAATGGTCCGGCAGGCGCGAGCCGCGTCCAAAGAATTCGACAACGTGATGTTCGTAGTCGGTTCGGCGGCGCAGATTCCCTGGGAAGAAAACTTTTTTGACAAGGTGCTTTCCGTGGAGTCGTTTTATTACTACCCAGACCAGGACCGAGCGCTGGCCGAACTGTTTCGCGTCATGGCGCCGCATGGACGACTGTTCATTCTAATTAATCTTTACAAAGACAATCCCTATTCGCTGCAATGGGTGCCCAAGTTGAAGGTGCCGGTGCATGTTCGTTCGGCGGCGGAGTACGTCGAGCTGCTGAAAAAACACGCGTTCCAAAACGTGGACTATGCGCAGATTCCCGACGACACGCCCACCCCCGAGAATTACCAGACCACGTCATTCCATTCGCTCGACGATATGAAAGCATTCAAGCGCATCGGCGCCCTGCTGCTGATGGCGTCCAAGCCCGATGTACGGAATCCGGCGCCGGGGTACACGATATACTGAGCGAGGAGTATTCTTGTAGCGAACGAGGCCCCATGAGCTGGCTCCAAAATAAGTTCGAAAAGAATTTCATGATCTCGACCGTGGACTACGTCTTCAACTGGGCGCGCAAGTCGGCGCTCTGGCCGATGACGTTTGGCCTGGCGTGCTGCGCCATCGAGATGATCGCGTCTTCCACCGCGCGCTTCGATATCGCGCGTTTTGGGTCGGAGGTGTTTCGCCCCAGCCCGCGGCAGTCGGACCTGATGATCGTCTCCGGCACCGTGACATTGAAGATGGCGCCGGTGGTAAAAAGGATTTACGACCAGATGCCCGAGCCGAAGTGGGTAATTTCGATGGGCGCGTGCTCGTCGGTCGGCGGTCCGTTCAACACCTACGCCGTGCTCCAGGGCGTGGACCGCATCGTTCCGGTGGATGTGTACGTGATCGGCTGCCCGCCGCGTCCGGAGAATCTGTTTTACGCTTTGCTCAAACTGCAGGACAAGATCGACACCATGACGATTGCGAAGCGTCCGACGGAAGTGCGGCTGGACGAAAGCATGATGGAAAACTTCAAGCGCCAGGTCATGGTAGCGCAGACCATGCAGCCAAAATAGCTATCAGCTGTCGGCCATCAGCTTTCAGTTAAACCCTATATACTCTTGTCATCCTGAGCGCCGCCCGAGCCGCGCCTGCGCGGTGAGGGCAAGTCGAAGGACCCCTGCGTTCAGCACGATATCCCGCGAGCGGATATGCCTTTCATAAAGCTGGCCACCGAATCCGATCTCCCCGCCCTCAACGAAGCCAAAGAATTCCCCTGCGGCAACAAGACCCTCTGCGTCGCCAACGTGAACGGCGAAATCAGCGCCATGGATAACATCTGCCTCCATCGCGGAGGCCCGCTCGGCCAAGGCGTGATTTCAGGAGGAAAAGTCGTTTGCCCCTGGCATGGCTGGGAGTGGGATCCGAAGACGGGCGAAGCCGGTCAGCCAGGGGTGAAGATCGCGGTCTATCCGGTGAAGGTTGAAGGCGGGGATCTGCTGATCGAACTGTAACCAGGAATATGGTAGAAGTCCATGACACAAGCTGGATGCGGGGGGTAAGCCTCGCTTGCGAAGCGGGTGGACCCGACGTGAACGTGCACTCGTACATCCTGCAGTTGAGGAGGCTATTGGGAAAGCACTGTCGGGGCCCATATAGCGATGAAGTCGAGGGATTCGCTCTGGTTTTGCGGATTGATGGGTCCATTAAGCAGTACCACGCCGAAGGTGTGGATCGGATGAGGAGGCATAAGAAGGATAAGTATCTGACGGCGGACATCTGCATTCCAGAGAAACGGTGGAAAGGCGTTACCGAAATGGGGTTCCGGCGGTACTTATCGTCGGCTGTCAAAGTCTCCCTGGAGACCTGTGCCGGCTATTTGAAGAAACAGAAAGTTGAAGTGGATTTGAATCGTTTGCTACTGGATTACGCAGAAGTTGAAGCGAAATTCTTAGGTTTCCAGTAGAACGGTTTCGACCAGCCCCGTCCAAGCTTTCTATCCAAGGATTTTCAGAAATCCACCCTCCTCGAATCCCGGAAACACCGTCCGCAAATCCCTATTCCCCAGATACCGCGACACAACTTCGCTAAGCACCAGCCGGAAGTCCGTGGTCACCGCCAAATCGCGGCCTTCGTACAACTGCGACTGGTCAAGTCCTGGCCAGCGTCCATAAACTCTCCCGCCTTTCACCGGCCCGCCCAGCACGAACATTACATTGGCGTGGCCGTGGTCGGTGCCGCGGTTCCCATTTTCACGCGCTGTCCGGCCGAATTCCGACATAGTTACGACCACCGTGTCTTCTCCGAGATCGCCAAGGTCGGTCCAGAAAGCGGCAATCGATTGCGAGAATTCGCCGAGCACGTTGGCAATCTGTCCCTGCGTGCTGCCTTCGTTGACGTGATGGTCCCAGCCGCCGATATCGGCGAACGCCACCTGCACGCCGAGATTCGCTTTGATCAGCTGCGCCAGTTGCTTCAAGCTGTCGCCAAAGCGTCCCTTGGGATAGTTCGCATTCGCCGCCGGCGTGTATTGTGCGGGATCGGCTGCCTTCAGCATCTTGACCGCGTCGAATGTTTCCTGGCCGGTGCCGTGCAATACGGTGTCCACCGAGTGGTCGTACATGGCTTCAAAGGTGTTTGCCATCGGCACTGCGTTGGGATTCTTTCCGCCAACGGAAAAATCGTTCAGGTTATTGATCGCAACCGCCGGTTCTTTGCCGGAAAGAATACGCGGCAGCGAGGGCCCCAGCGCAATGGCGCGGAACGCCGACGTATCGTTCACAGAAACGACAGGAAGTTCGTGCAGCGCGCGGTTCAGCCAGCCGTCGTCAGTAACCTTCACGCCGGGCGTGCCGGATTCCATGAAGTCTTGCGCATCGAAGTGGGAACGCGTCGGATCAGGCGATCCGGCGGCGTGCACGATCGCAAGGTGCTTCTGCTTCCACAGTGGCTCAAACGACGCCATCGCCGGATGTAATCCGAAAAAGCCGTCGAGGTCGAGCACGCTCTTCTTAGGAATGTTGATGGTCGGCCGCATGGCGTAGTAACTCGGCTCGCCGTGGGGCACAACGATGTTGAGTCCGTCGGCCGCGCCACGCTGGAAGATCACGACCAGTCGCTTGTTGAGAACGCCGGGGTCGGCCGCGCCAAAAGCCGCGCGCGTCAAGAAGTTCGGCAGCGCAGTCGTGCCAACCACAGCCAGCGCGCCGTTGCGAAGAAAAATCCGTCGAGTAATGGACATAAAACCAGCTCTCAGTTGTCAGTTATCAGTTTTCAGTACTAAAGACTGAGAACTGATAACTGACGACTGACAACTATCTTCTCTGAAACTCCGGCGACCCCAGAATCAGTCCCGTAATCGCCGCCACGTTGGGCGGACGCTTGGGATCATCCAATCGCCGCTGGCTGATCTTGGGGTCGTCCAGTTGCTTGCTGATGGTATCGTGCGTCTGCTTCGAAATGGCGCCCGCCAGCAGCGAATTTTCCAGGTTCACGAGCGCCTCCTGCGCGTCGGTCGCTCCCCCAGTCGTTCCCGCCGCCAAGCCGCCGGCATCGACTTTCACTCCCCGCACCTTCCCCGCCGCCAGTCCCAGCGCGAAATTCATGCGTGCCAGCAACGCCGAGGAGTTCACCCAGACCTCAGCCTTCATCGAGTATCCCGTCGGCGGCATCATGCCATACGGCATCATTCCCATGTTGTTAAGCGTTGCGACCAGCGCGCGCGCGTCCTCGACTTCTGCGCCGCTCGCCCGTACGGCAGAGACCACAAACTCAAGCGGAGTTTTCACTTTAGCGCGGTAAGCCTCGGGCGACCAGAACTCGTGAGACTTGAACATGGTGCGCAAGACCTCGCGAATGTCGCCATCTTTCTTCAGGAAGGTTTTTGTCATGCGATCGACCAGCGCCACCGGAGGATCGTCCGACACAAAGCGCATCGCCAGTTTCTGCGAAATGAAGTGCGCCGTCTGTGGATTACGCGCCAGCAGGTGCAGCACTTCCAGGCCTTCTTTCTCCCCGTTCTGCTTGATGCGATGCCCAAGCACGATCTTGTCGCTGGGCTCATGCATGCGCGGCTCGAAGCGGAAGTCACCGCCTTTGACCGGCTGCTCGATGGTCCACCCCGTGAAAACCTTGGCGACTTCGGCAACATCTTTCTGCGAGTACCCGCCGTTGACGCTGAGCGTGTGCAACTCCATCAGTTCCCGGCCGTAGTTCTCGTTCAAGCCGCTCGCCTGCCTGGCCTTGATCTTGCCTGGTGGACGATTCTGCGGACCGGGGCCGTAGCGGCGCCGGTCGCGCGGGTGCGGCGCGATCCCGAGCACGACGTCCGAATCCGGCCCCACGCTCAACCAGTTGTCGAGATAGAACAGCATGGCTGGGCTCTTCGCCGTCGCCACCAGCAGGTCTTCGAATTTTCCGAGCGCATGCGGACGGATCGCGTCGCGCTCGTAGCTCGTGAGCAGATATCGGTCCTCGCCCTTGTTGAGGAACACGTTGAAGTGGTTGAACCAGAAGTCGGTCATCACTTCGTCGAGTTGCCGTTCGCTGTAGATGGCGCGCAGCAGCTTGGCCTGCGTCAACTCCTGGACCACCACTTGTCCAGGATTGTTGAGCGCCATCACCGTTTCTTTCTGTTGCGGGCTCATCCCTTCCAGCAGCGCGTCCGCCTTGGGTCCTTTGGTCGTGTTGGCGAGAGCCTGCTGATCCTCAGGCAACATCTGAAGAATTTCTTTCATGCGCTCGTCGGGCGGCAGATCGAGCAGTTCCTGCATCTTGAGATTAGCGAGCTGGCGTTCTTCACGACGGCGCATCTCGCCGGAATCAGCGGGCTGGGTACTGTCAGCTGGCTTAGCCGCTTCTTCTTTGCGCTCCTGCTTGTCTCCGTAGCGCTGCAGTTGCACTTCGTAAACCGCGCGTTTCGTAGGATCGCGCGGCAGTGATGCTTTCCCGTCGGCAATCTGTTTGATTAACTGCTCGGGCGGAAAATTCTCGACGATCTCTTTCGTCCCCATACGCAGCGTGCGAAACGAATCGAGCTTTGCCTCGAGCGCCGAGTCGTCAATCTTGCCGGGATGGAGTTGGAGTTCGATCCATTTGTCCACGCCTATCTGTGTGACGCGCTCCACGTCACCGGGACGCGCACCAAACGTCAGCCGGTTCAGGGCGTGGACCGCACGTTTGTGCGCGTCCATCTCCATCGCCGCGCCAGCCGGCTTGTCTTTTTTCCGGCCGAGAGCGAACTGAGTCGTGAGCCCGGCCACCAGCAAAGTGGCAGCCACCAGCCAACGACGTCTGGGCAAAGGTATTGCCATTCAGATTGGCCCCACTGAGAATGAACCCGAACCGCAGCAAAAGTTGCTGGCAAGCTTGGGATGGAAGGAACCGGACTGACGGTTCATAGTGCAGATACGGTTCGTATCAGGGCATGCCTTCAGGCATGCCGCAAGTGCTGGTTTAGGAAAGCGCCTTTAGGCGCTGTGGCCAATGATAAAGACCGGGACTTTCACTGCGCGGTTCAGCCCTTTAATTTCGCCACGTAGGCTTTTCCGCTTAGCGAACTCCGCGCGGTGCCCTCGACGAACTTTAGAAATTCCCGCAGGTGCTCTTTTTCGGATAGTTCGGCCTCTGAGAATTTCACCCGCACGCCATAAGAAGGTGCACTCCGCGTCGCAACTCCGCTCAGGATGACGCCTTTTACCCATATCCTGCCGCTAGCCACCCACAATCCGATCTCAAGAGCTTTGCCTGCGGGCACCACGCTGGCGGTTTCAACCAGGCATCCTCCCCGGCCCACATTTACCAGATTGCCCCAGACCGGCTCGTCCACGTCTTCAATGTGAATTTCCACCGCCACAAAGCATTTGATCCGCTGAAAACGGCGGCGATCCGATCCCTCCAGCGGCCTGAACAAATCCGGTTCGAACGGAGGCGTTTGATCCACCGGTTCAGGATGATGAAGCACGGCAGGTGGCTCCGGCACCGCGGCAGCAGGCTTCTTTTCCTGTGTTGCGCGGGCTTTGACGGCAGCGTCTTTGATCTCGCGCATCGCTCCCAGCAGTGCCGCTTCGCGTTGTTCCGGAGATACTTCGCGGTAGGTCTGGAGCAGTTTTCCCAGGTGGCTGACCAGGTCTGGATCCGTGAGCAGACGGGTCCAGTCCGATCCCTTAGGCGGCTGTTTCGTGGCTTCGCTCATACGTGCAGTCTTCCCTCACCGCAGCTTTCGCAGGCAGGGAAGGGCTCGACTCGCTTCCTAGATTGAACTGTGGCCAGAGGTTACACAAGATGACCAAGGTCACAGTCGCGAATCTGAACGGAGGTACAAGTACGCTCTATGGGTCACTCCAAATCTCCAGGTGACTCAACAATTTGCATCGGATCTTAACCCGAAGGAGTCCAAAGGCTTATCATTCTTGTTCTGTAACGAGAGGGATAATTTCATGTTTTCCCCAGCTCCCCGGACTCGCGAAAGGCCGTCCTTGCGTACACTGATGGATCGTCGCTTGCCAGCGGGGTCTGGAATCAATAGTATCTAACTAACTGGTTAATTACAATGAATCGATCTGCCTTTTCCCGGATCATCTTCCCGGCCGTTTTAATCCTCATCTTGCCCGCGGCGCTGTCCGCCCAAAGCTCGCCCTCCTCCGCCACTTCGGTGGGAGCGGCTATGCAGGTTTCGACCTCGGCGCAAAATCCTGTTTTTGGCAGTGTGCCGGAAGCCAAACCGACCCCCGGCGTCCTGCAGCTGACCTTCGGCGACGCCATCGAGCGGGCCTTGCGACAAAACTTGGCTGGTCTCTTATCCGAGTACAACACCGTCGAATCCCGGGGACAAAAGTGGCAGCAGCTCAGCGACCTGCTTCCGAACGTCAACGGAGACGTGTTGGAAACCAGGCAGAAACTGAGCACGGAATCGGAAGGATTTAGCGCCAAGCTGCTTCCTGGTATTCCTCCCATCATCGGGCCCTATTCCTACTTTGATGTTCGCGCCTCAGCCACCCAGCGAGTCTTCGACTGGAAAGCAATCCAGAAATACCGCGCGTCCGTGATCGGGGAAAGCGTGGCCAAGTTCAACCTGAAGGATGCGCGCGATCTCGTCGTGCTCGCGACCGGCAACGCCTACCTGCAGGCGATTGCCGGGGCAGCCCGCGTAGAAACTGCCCAAGCGCAGGTAGAGTCAGCGCGCGCGCTCTACCAAAAGGCGGTGGCGCAACAGCAGGCCGGCGTCGCTCCGGCCATCGACACACTCCGAGCCCAGGTCGAATACCAGGCGCGCCAACAGCAACTGATCGCGGCCACGAACGATTTTGCCAAGCAGAAAATTTCGCTGGCCCGCGTCATCGGACTCGCTCCCGGTCAGGAGTTCGAACTGGCCGACAAAGCTCCTTATGAGGCTTTTCCCATCCCCGATCTTGAAACCAGCTTGCAGCGCGCGTATTCTTTGCGCTCCGACTACAAAGCGGCGCGGGATCGTCTGGTCGCCGCCCAACTGGAGCGCAACGCCGCCACCGCCGGATATTTTCCCACTCTCGATATGGCCGTAAACTTCGGCGAAATCGGCCCGGCTCCCGGCGATGTGCTGCCTACCTACGGCGTCGTCGGCACGTTGAATATTCCGATCTTCGAGGGTGGCAGGGTTCATGGCGACGTCCTGAAAGCCGAAGCCAGCCTGCGCCAAGCGCAGGCACAGATGGCGGACGTGCGCGGCCAGATCGATCAGGATATTCGCAACGCTCTGCTCGATCTCAAGTCGGCCAGCGATCAGGTGGAAGTCGCCCAGAGTTCGGTGAATCTTGCCGAGCAGGCGCTCACCCAATCGCAGGATCGTTTTTCCGCCGGGGTCACCGACAACCTCGAAGTAGTTCAGGCGCAGGAAGCGGTGGCGGCCGCTCACGAAAGTTTGATCTCGAGCCTCTACCTGCATAATCTCGCCAAAGTTTCTTTTGCCCGAGCCCTGGGACGCGCCGAAGAGGGCGTCCGCGAATACTTGAAAAGGAAGTAGATTATGGACCAATCCACCAGCGTTGTAGCCGAGCCCAAACCGCAACCGGAAACGCGCGTGCCGCAGTCGCCGCCTGCGCTGGCCCCACCCGACAGCGAGGCACGCTATCAGCGGCGAGCCGCGTTCCTGAGCCATCCGCGCGCCAGGGTGGTTTTCATTCTCGCCAGCCTCGCGGTTCTCGCTGCCATTTTCTTTCTCTGGCGCTATCTCGGAAGTTACGAGTCCACCGATGACGCGCAGATTGACGGGCACGTGAACTCGGTGAGCGCCCGCGTCAGTGGCCACGTCCTCAAGCTCAACGTGGACGACAACCAGTACGTAGAGAAGGGGACCGTTCTGGTCGAAATCGATCCTGCCGACTACGAAGTCGCCGTCGCGCAGGCACGCGCCGTGTATGCCGACGCCCAGGCGCAGGCCGCAGCCGCCGGCATTAACGTTCCCATAGCCAGCGTAAGCACTTCGAGCCAGGTCAGCGGCGCCCAGGCTGGCGTCTCCGGTGCGCAGGCAGGAATCGCGGCTGCCCGCCAACAGTTCGAAGCCGCCAAGTCGCAGGTCATCGAAGCGGAGGCCAACAATACCAAAGCGCAGAATGATCTCGTCCGTTACAAAGAACTGATCGACAAGCAAGAGATTTCGCAGCAGCAGTACGATCAAGCCGTGGCCAGCGCCCAGGCCGCCGCCGCAACCGTACAAGCGGCGCGCGCCCGGGCCGACGCATTAGCGGCGCAGATCGAACAGGCGCAGGACAGACTGCGGCAGGCCAGCGCCGAGCTTCGCACTGCCGACACCGCCCCGCAAACCATCCGCGTCACCCGCGCCCGCGCCCTTTCCGCCCAGGCCAATGCCGATCGCAGAAAAGCCGAATTGGACCAGGCGGAACTGAACCTCCAGTACACCAAAGTGATCGCGCCGGTCAGCGGAGCCGTAAGCAATCGCACCGTCGAGGTTGGTCAAAACGTGCAGCCCGGACAGGAGATGATGAAAGTCATCCCGCTTGATGAGGCGAACCTCTGGGTCACCGCGAACTTCAAGGAGACGCAGCTCAGGAACATCAAGCCAGGGCAGTCGGCGGAGATCGCCGTGGATGCGAACGGCAAGACCTACAAGGGGCACGTCGATTCCACGGCCGGAGCCAGCGGTGCGCGCTTCAGCCTGCTGCCCCCCGAAAACGCCACCGGCAACTACGTCAAAGTTGTGCAGCGCATACCGGTCAAGATCGTGTTCGACAAAAGCGAGATCAAGGAACATGAACTCCGCCCCGGGATGTCGGTTGTGCCGAAGGTCTGGATTAAATAATGGGCGCTGCCGCCATCACCCTGAATGACGCCGCCGAATGGCGTTCCCCGGTCAATCCGTGGATCATCGCCATGGTTGTCACGCTGGCCACTTTCATGGAGGTGCTTGACACCAGCATCGCCAACGTGGCGCTGCCCCATGTCGCCGGCAGCCTTTCGGCGGGTCAAGATGAGAGTACGTGGATCTTGACGTCGTATCTCGTCTCCAATGCCATCGTGTTGCCGCTGAGCGGCTGGCTGTCTTCGATCGTCAGCCGCAAGTACTTTTACATGGGCTGTGTCGCGATCTTCACCATCAGTTCGTTTCTCTGCGGATTCGCGCCCAATCTCGCCATGCTGATCGTCTTCCGCATTCTTCAGGGTGCGGGCGGAGGAGGCTTGCAACCGAGCTCGCAGGCCATCCTCGCCGATACCTTCCCTCCCGCCAAGCGTGGCATGGCATTCGCTGTCTATGGCATCGCGGTGGTGATGGCTCCGGCCGTCGGTCCCACGCTCGGAGGCTGGATCACCGACAATTTCAGCTGGCGCTGGATTTTCTTCATCAATATTCCGGTTGGTATTCTTTCGCTGCTGCTGACGCAACGCCTCATCCAGGATCCTCCCTATCTCAAGCGCCGCAAGCTGAGTGAAACCAAAATCGACTACATCGGACTCGGCTTGATCGCGCTCGGCCTCGGAACCCTGCAGGTGATCCTCGATAAAGGTCAGCGCGAAGACTGGTTCGAGTCGCACTTCATCGTCGGGCTGACCGTCATCTCTGCTGTCTCGCTGATCTTCGTCATCTTCTGGGAGTGGAACCACAAAGACCCCATCGTCGAGCTGCATTTATTTCGCGAGCGCACCTTCGCCGCTGCGAACTTCCTGATGTTCATGCTCGGATTCGCCCTGCTCGGCAGCACGCTGCTGTTGCCGTTGTTCATGCAGACGTTGTTGGGCTACACTGCCGAACGGTCGGGGATGGCACTCTCCCCGGGCGGTTTCGCGATCATGCTGATGATGCCGCTGGTTGGATTTCTGCTTTCGCGTTACAGCCCGCGCTGGCTCATGGTGTTTGGTTTGGCGATGCTCTCGTTTTCCCTGTTCCATATGACGACGTTCGACCTCAGCGTGGATTTCCGCACCATGGTCATGGCGCGCGTTTACCAGGGGATCGGACTCGCTTTCCTGTTCGTGCCCATCAACACCGCCGCCTATGGGTTTCTCCCGCGCGAGAAGAACAATGCCGCCTCCGGATTGATGAACCTCGCCAGAAATATTGGAGGCAGCGTAGGGATTTCTTTTGTTACCACCGGTCTCGCTCGCCGCGCCCAGTTTCACCAGGTGCGCCTGGTGGAGAAGCTAAATGCCGCCAATCCGCAGTTTCAGTCCGCGCTGCGCGGGATCACAGGCAGGGTCTTGGGCGGCGGCGCCGGCCCTGGTTCCGGAGCTGGAACCGCGCAGCAGCATGCCTACGCCATGCTGCAGGGGAATGTAATCCGGGAGTCGACCATGCTGGCCTACATCGATAATTTCTGGGTGCTCGGAGTCGCGATCCTCTGCCTGATCCCGGCCGTGTTCCTGATCAAGAAGCAGAAGCCGGGAGGCGAGATCGTAGCGCACTGATCAGCGTAATCTTGATTCGTATCAGGGTATCGCTTCAGCGATACCGTAAGATCCGTCAAATGACACCCCTTCAGGGGCTGCGTCGGACGAAGGAGGTTGGCAATGTTTCGCATCATTACTCTGGAACGAGAATTTGGCAGCGGCGGCGGAGGCATTGCCTGCGAACTAGCCCGCCGCTTGGGCTGGAAACTATGGGACCAGCAACTGACCAGCGAGATTGCCCAGCGCGCCCAGGTGGCGGAATCGGCGGTGGCCTTGTGCGATGAGCGGGTCGATAGCCGCCTCTACCGTTTGGCGAAAGCCTTCTGGCGCGGCAGTTACGAGCGTAGCATTCCCTTGGCCGATTCTCTTACCTTCGATACCGACCGCATGATGGCCATGGTGGGAGAAATCATGCGCAGCATTGCGGCCGAAGGCAATGCCGTGATTGTCGGCCGTGGCTCCCCGTTCTTTCTACGCGAACGCGACGACACCTTCCGCGTCTTTACCTACGCTCCGCACGGCGAAAAGATTCGCCGCTTGCTGGCCATGGGCAAAAGCCGCGGAGAGGCCGAAGACCTGGTGGAGAACGTGGACAAGGAACGGGTCGCCTACATCAAGCACTATTTCAATGCCGACTGGCCGACGCGCTCTCTCTATCACCTCATGATCAACACGGTGGTCGGAGACGAGAACGTAATCGCCACCATCCTGAACGGCATGAAGATGCTCGAATCCCCGCCCGTAGAGACCGCCCTCCGCGGCATTCGCTGATGCGTTAGTCGGACTTTTTCTTTCCGAAAAGCCCGCCCAGCGGACTGCTCTTGCCGGGTATCAAACTTTTCAGTTTGCCGTTGGCTACCGCTTTCATGTCCGGCGCGAAGGTTGGGTTCGAAGTTGTGCCGCCAATGGCCACGGGGATGCCGCCCGCACCAAGGCCGACGACTTTCGTCAAACCCGCCCCGGCGCCGGCCAGGTTGGCCAGCATCTTGAAGTCGAGTGCCTGATTGGGGCTAATCGTACCCGCCCCGGTAACGGTTCCGAGCGACGGGACCACCAGGTTGATCTTGTCGAGCCGTGTACCTTCCGGCGCATTCCGCACATCGGAACTCAGGTTCTCGATCACGGTGTCATTGCCGGATTGCTTGCCACCCAGCCCCGGAATCGCCGAAAGCTTCGAGGTCACGCTGAAGCCCTCGAGCGCCGTGTTGCTCATCTTTACCCAGCCGTTGGAAACCAGCTTGTCGAGCGGGCCATTGGAGTCGATCTCCAACGAAAGCGTTCCCCCCTTGAGCTTCGAACCCGTGGGAAGAACCACGCCGAGCGCGGGTAGCATGCCTTCCAGGTCGTCGACCGGCATGGCTTCGCCGGTCAGCTTGGTTTGGATGGAAGTAGTTTCTCCGTGCATATCGTAAGTGCCCGTGAGTTTCGCCAGCGCTTTGCCGATCCCAACGTCGCCTTGCAGCACTTTCCCAGTCTCCTGCTTCAAATCGTGCTCCACCGCGAATACGACCTGGACGGGCACTCCGGCAGGAGAGCCCTTGGGAACCAGCTTCAACGACGTGGCCTTCAAGGTTCCGTTGGCCTTTGCCATGTGTCCGTCAGAAGTGAGCGTGCCCTCGAAATCCGCTAATCCAGCGATGCCCAGCTCCGGATCAACGACAGCCGACTGCGCGAGATCGAGTTTCTTGAGGGTCAAGTTCGCCTTCACCGGGGTGAGAGAGGTATCGGTCGAGTTGATCGGACCGGCGGTGCCATCAATCTTCAAGCTGCCGCCGCCAGGCAAGCCAACCGAAGCAGTGACCGGAAACGCGTTACTAAAAGAAAAATTGCGCATCGAAACCGTGACTTTGTCATAGACGATGGGTTTCCGTTTGCCGGTGGTTGATCCCAGCGTGACCGTTCCGCCGGTCAGGTCGAGCTTGGCCACGTTCACATTCGCCTGTGTACTGGACGTTTTTTCGGCCGCTTTGGCCGGTTGCCCCGCCTGATTTCCGAGCGACGAGAAATTCCAGACTCCATCGCGGTCGCGCAGCAAAGTGATTTGCGGATGCTCGATACGCAGCTGGGTGACGTTGAGCTGCTTGCTGAATATGAGCGGCAACAGTTCGACACCTACCTGCAGCTCCTTCGCTTGAATAAACGGCGCACTGCTGAATTTCGAATCGTCGGCGATCGAGAGCTGGTCGGCCTCCACGCTGCCCGAGATGATGCTCAGGCTCAAATTGCCGACTTTCACTGGCCTTCCCAGCGCCGAGCTGAGGCTCGACTCAATCTGCGGACGGAAAGCGTTGACGTTCACCAGGAACGGGACAACGACTGCAACCACAAGCAACACCGCGACGACAATGCCGATAATCTTGAGGACGTTTTTCACAACGATACCTCCTAAAGGGCGGGACACGGCTTGGAAGATTTCCAGGTTGCAGAGTCTCAAAGATCGTTCCGGGAAGTCTTACAACTATGAAACCTTGAAACCACGCCGTGCCATTATAAGATAAGCGCAAGCCATGGACCCCATCCCCCAAGTGGCAGTTTCCGATTCCTATCCCCCGGTGCAGGAGGAAGTCGCTCGACTCGCCGGCTCGCCGGAAGTGCGCGTCGCGTTTGACCGCTTCCGTTCGCAGGAATCGCAGTTTGTGCAGTGGCAGATGGAGGCGACGCAAGTGCCCGCGCCTCCCTTCGGAGAAGCTGCCCGGGGCCTCTGGCTGGCCGATCGTTTCCGCGAACTCGGGCTCCTTGACGTGCAGGTGGATGAAGTCGGCAACGTGTTCGGCATTCGGACAGGCGACGGCGGCCGTTACGTAGCGCTCAGCGCGCACATCGATACCGTGTTTCCCGCCGCCACGCCGTTGCACATCCGGCAGCAGGGCAGCCGGTTATATGGCCCGGGAGTCTCCGACAACGGCGCTGGCATTGCGGCCATGCTGGCCGTGGCCAGCGTGCTCGCCAGCGCGCGCATTTCGCATGGCCTGCCATTCTTGTTCATCGGAAACGTCGGCGAAGAAGGCGAAGGCGATCTGCGCGGCATGCGCCATGTATTCGCGACGCCGCGCTGGCGCGATGCGATTGCCTACAGCGTGATTGTCGATGGCGCCGGAACCGACACCGTGGTAGCCGAGGCCCTCGGCAGCCGCCGCTTCGAAGTCATCACGCGCGGTCCCGGCGGCCACTCCTGGAGCGATTTCGGTGCACCCAATCCCATTATTGCGCTCGCGCGCGCGATTGAGGTATTCAGTCAAACGCCGGTTCCAGCCTCGCCCAAGACCACGTTCAATATAGGAGTAATTCGCGGTGGAACTTCCGTGAATTCGATTCCGGAATCCGCTAGCATGAGAGTCGACCTGCGTTCCACTTCGATGGCCGAAATTGACCGACTGGAGCGGTCGCTGCGCCTCGCCTTGGAGCAGGCCATCGCATTGGAGAATCGAGCCGCTGCTCAGCACGGAGCCCGGCGGCCGCAGGTGCTGCAAAGTGAAGTGCTCGAGATCGGAAATCGTCCCGCCGGCGAACTCGCCCCCGATGCCCGCCTGCTCAAGGTAATTCGCGCCGTCGATGCTCAGTTGGGCAACAACGCCCAAGTGCAGCGCGCCTCTACCGACGCCAACATTCCGCTGTCGCTCGGCCGCGAGGCCATCGCCATCGGAGGCGGCGGTTCCGGAGGCGGCGCCCACACGTTGCAAGAATGGTTCGATTGCGATGGACGAAGCCTCGGCCTAAGGCGCATTCTGCTTACAATGTTGGCTCTATCGGGGGTAGGAGAATAGTCAGAGCGCGTTTCATAGATCGGCTTGACTAGGACACGGCTTGAAAGACCGCGGAAAGAGTCAGCATCGCATTTGATTTTGGGTGGCGCAGCGGTTCACCGCTGCGGTAAGTGCATTGTATTGAATTCGGCTTTAGCCGCTGAGGGCACGGCTCTCAGGAGAATAACGATGACGCGAATCGCTCCGATTCTACTTCTACTGCTAACCTCGGCTGCGGCCTGTGCTGCGCAGGCGCAGAGCGACGTCCCCGCGCCGAGCACGCAAAAGCCAAAGGCCGACCTGATCTTTACCCGCGGCAACATCTACACCGGGTTTGTTGATCCCACGGCTTCGTTGGGAGCGGGCAAACGCGCCGAGGCGTTGGCCATCCGTGGTGACCGCATCCTCGCCGTCGGCGCACGCGACGAGATCATGAAGTTGAAGGGACCAGAAACCAAGATCGTGGACCTCGAGGGTCGCTTCGTCATGCCCGGATTCAATGACGCCCACATGCACCTGGCCCGCGCCGGTCTGGAGAAAATGACCGTGAATCTGGTCGGCGTCAAGACCCTCGATCAGTTTCGCGAGCGCATCCAAACTCAAGTCGAAAAAGCGGAGCCCGGAGACTGGGTTGTCGGCGGCGGCTGGGACGAAACTCTTTGGCCGGTCCAAGTTCTGCCCACGCGCTGGGATGTGGACGAGGTCAGCAGCGGCCATCCGGTCTTTCTGACGCGGGTCGATGGGCATATTGCAGTGGCCAACACCCGCGCCCTGCAACTTGCCAGTATCACTGTCGCCAGCCGCGATCCTGAAGGCGGAAAAATCGACCGCGATGAAGCCGGCACGCCTAACGGCATTCTTCGCGAAACCGCGCAGGAAGCAGTGCGCGCCGTCATTCCCAAACCGACGCACGACAAACTGCGCCAAGCCATCGAAGTGGCTCTCGCCGATCTAGCCAGCCACGGCATCACCTCCGCGCAGGACAACTCGCAGTGGGAAGACTTTCAGATCTATGAGGAACTCGAGCGCGAGGGAAAGTTGACCGCCAGAATTTCTGAATGGCTGCCTTTCGACGACTCGATCGAAGAACTCAACAAGAAGCGCGACTCCCATCCCGCCTCCGACAACATGCTCCACACCGGAATGCTGAAAGGCTTCATGGATGGTTCGCTCGGCTCGAAGACCGCCGCATTGCTTGAACCCTATAGTGACGATCCGAAAAACAGCGGCCTGCCCCAATACGAAGTGGCCAAGCTGAATGCCATGACCAGGGAGCGGGTGCTGGCCGGATATCAGATCGGCTTCCACGCCATCGGCGACAAAGGAGTGCAGATGGCGCTAGATGCCTTCGCCGAGGCCGAGAAGGCGGCAAAAGAAGGCAAAGTCAAAGCGGCCGACGGCGGAACCGATTACCGCCTTCGCATTGAGCACGCCCAGGTCACCACGCCGCAACAGATTGCGCGTTTCAAGGATCTCAAGGTCATAGCGTCCATGCAGCCCAATCACCTGCTCACGGATATGGCTTGGGCCGAGTCGCGTCTTGGGCCAAAGCGTGCCGAGCATTCCTACGCGTGGGCTGAGTTCCTGCGCCACGGTGTGATCCTCGCGTTCGGTACGGATTATCCGGTCGAGCCCGTTACCCCATTCCGCGGAATCTACGCCGCGCTTACCCGCACCAGCGAAGACGGAAAGAAAAGTTACTATCCTGAGCAGAAACTGAATATCGAGCAGGCGATCGCCGCCTACACCACGGGTGCAGCTTTTGCCGAGTTCGCCGAAAAGCAAAAAGGCAAGCTGGAGCCGGGCATGCTGGCCGACTTTGTCGTTCTCGATCAGGACATCACCGCCGCCCTGCCGCCGAAAATTCTACAGACGCAAGTTCTGCGTACCGTAGTCGGAGGCAAGACCGTGTATGAGGCCAAATAGCCTCGGGTGACCACGCGCGTTCGGTTCCGAATCGACCGTCAGCGCTTCTGCGGTTGCTCGAGCAGCGCAAACTCCGTTCCTTTCCGATGCTTCGCCAATTCCGCTTCGTAGCGGGATGGCAGTAGCTGGCTGCCATTGTCCCGCGTGGGCGTCCAAAACTCTGACAGGAAACAGTCGTCATCGTAGCAGTGGAAGACGATCTGGCCAGTTTCGCCGACTCGGCGTCCGCTGATTGCATTGGCGATCCCGATGAAGACCGGTTTGCCGGTGGAATCCTGCACGGTGAAGTGGTCCCGCGTTGTCGAGACCGAATACTGACCCGCCGGAAATGTTTTGTCGGAAATCACGAAGTTAAAGGGCACCTTGACTGTAATCTTGGACTGGGCTTGGGCCAGCGTGACGGCGAACATAAGTAAGCAAAGCGATGCGAGTTGGAACGTCTGTTTCTTCATGGTCGTTTCCTCCTGGGTGGTCCCGTCTTGTCGGAACTGGCGCTCAATGTGGCGCTTGCCACCAGGCAGAACAATGGTTCCCCGATGACTCGGCTGGGAAATGAAAGTGATCGGCTAAGAAATTGAAAACAAAGAGATCAAGCGCAAAAGTGATTATTGGCTCTCAGGAGAAAGAATCCGTTTTCGGTGTACACTCACGAACACGAAGCAGGATGGCTCGATGGAACGCCCCGCCGTGAATCCGACGACAGTGCAGTTCGGACTCTTTGAAGTTGATCTGCAGGCTCGCGAACTTCGCAAGTCTGGGGTGAAGATCAAACTCAACGAACAGCCCTTTCAAGTGCTGACGGTCCTGCTCGAGCGGCCGGGCGAGGTGATCACCCGGGAAGAATTGCAGACCCGTCTCTGGCCGTCCGACACTTTTGTTGATTTCGACTTGAGCCTCAACAGCGCAGTCAAGAAACTGCGGCAGGCTCTGGGTGATGAATCCGACAATCCCAGATTTGTGGAGACGCTCTACCGCAGGGGATACCGCTTCATCGCGCCGGTTTCCATCAAGGTTCCGCATGCGGGCAATCAAACCGCACCGTTACCGGCGGACTCCATCCCATCAAGCGAGCCTGCAGCCCGGTCCTTGAAGCGTTTGGCGTTCATCGCCGCTGGCTGTCTAGCGGTTCTGCTCGTCGGCCTCACATTCGAGCAAATGCCGAAGTCCGCGCCGCGAATTACAGGATTCACTCAGCTCACCAGCGGCGGCAAGGTTCATCAGCTCGGCGCGCTGGTCACGGATGGGCAGAGGCTCTATTTCAACGCCGCGGACAAAGACCGCATCGCACTGGCCGAGGTTTCCGTTTCCGGTGGCGATAGCGCACTGGTTGCGACGCCGTTCCAGAATACCTTTCTCGGTGATATCGCACCCGATGGATCATCGATAATCATCAGCAGTTTTGGGGGCACCAACAAAGAAGGCCCGATCTGGCTTCTTCCTCTGCCCGCTGGTTCGCCGCGACCGCTGGAGACGATGGCGGGTCACTCCGCCATGTGGTCACCGGATGGACATCGTTTGCTTTACGCCGACGGGTCTGACATCTACGAGGCAAATGCGGACGGTTCCGATGCCAGGAAACTCGCCTCCCTTGGCGGCATGGTCGAAGGTGCGCGGGTTTCTCCCGATGGGCGGAAAATCCGCCTGACCGTATCTGACATGAAGACTGGTTTCGAGGAACTCTGGGAACTCAACCGCGACGGGAGTCAGCCCCATCCTCTGCTCCCGAACTGGAGCCCTGCGCCGCACGAATGCTGCGGGCGATGGACGCCGGACGGAAGATATTTTCTCTTCACCAGCTTTCGTGAAGGCCGAAACAGCCTCTGGGCGCTTCCGGAACGGCGTTCGTGGTTTCAATTAAAAGCCAAGCCCGTGCAATTGACGAATGGCCCGCTGGATTTCTGGCTGCCGGTTCCATCCCGGGACGGAAAGAAGATCTTCGCCATGGGTGGCCTGCCGCGATCCGAGGTGCTGCGCTATGACGGGCGATCGTTCGTACCGTTTCTCGGAGGCGTGTCTGCGTCGGACCTGGCATTTTCCGCGGACGGCCAGCGCGTGGCCTACGTTTCGGTTCCGGAGCAGACTCTTTGGTCCAGCAAAATCGATGGCAGCGATCGAATTCAACTCAGTGATCCCAGCGTAATGCAAGCGACCTTGCCGCGCTGGTCCCCCGACGGAGAGCAGATCGTGTTTATGGCGAGAACACTGAATACGGATTGGCGGGCGTACCTGGTGGCAGCGAATGGACAGGGCCTGCGAGAGTTGATCCCCGGAGCCACGGCGGGTTTTGACCCCGGGTGGTCGCCGGACGGCAAGTCAATCGTCCTGTCGTTGAGCGACCTGGGGGCGATCAGCAACAAGATCAGCATTCTTGACCTGGAGACGCGGAAGATTTCCCCCGTTCCGGCAGGAGAAAACTTCTTCTCGCCCCGGTGGTCTCCCGATGGGCGTTACATCGCGGCGATCACGACGAATTCTGACGCGCTGATGCTGTTCGATCGTACCAATCAACAATGGACTGAACTGGCGCGGATGGGCATCGGATATCCGAGTTGGTCGCATGACGGACAGTACCTGTATTTCGATTCCATTCTTACGGAAGATCCAGCATTCTTCCGCGTGCGGATCGCGAATCACCGCCTGGAGCGCCTGGTCAGTTTGAAAGATATTCACCGCTTGTGGGGACCGCAGTCAGAATGGAGCGGTTTGGGACCGGATGATTCTCTGCTGGTAACCCGCAACATCAGCAGTCCTGAGATTTATGCGCTCGATTGGCAGCCCTGACGGAACGAGTCGATGACCGTACAAGACAAAAACAGGGAACGAGCGTTCCTCATCGGCGCTCCGCTGGCCATTGTCCCGGCATTGATCTTCCTTCCCGCGGTGACCTTCCTCATCGTATTTCCCCGCGTGGCGCACGGACGGGCGATTGGGCTGATTCTGGTGCCACCCTGCGCCCTCGCCAGTTGTTTTGGACTTTGGAAGCTGGCCATAGGCGCGGTGCAGAAGCCGTGGGGAATCTTCAACGTCCTCAGTTTTAGCGCTTTGCTCGTTCTGCTGGTCATCGCCGCCTATACCGGACTATTCCTGGCCCTGATGACGCTAAAACTTTAGCGCCGACGGTAACGCCAACCCCGTTTTCTGCGTCTAATGATTTGCATAGCCTTCGCACCGATCCCTGCCTGGCGCGAAGGTATAATGAACAATTAGGCAGTTTCAGGAGGAAAGAAATGGATTCGCGCGAAAGCGCCTTTTGGGTGCGTCTCAAAGCCAACCGTTGGGCGTACACACTTACGATTCTGGCCACGCTGACGGTTGGAATTCTGATTGGTACCGTCGTTTCTTATGGCGTCAAAGGCAAGGAGGGCCAGAAGGCATCGGACGCAACCCCGTTGACCATTCCCGCTCCCCAGCAGCTCTCGACCGCCTTTTCTCAGATTTCCAAGCAGCTTGAGCCGAGCGTGGTCAACATCAATACCGAGTCAACCATCAAGAGTCCGCACCACCGGCAGCGTGTCCGTCCCGATCCCGATCAGGATCAGGGTGGTGACGAAGACACCCCGTTCCAGGATTTCTTTGACAAGTTCTTCGGCGGCCCAGGCGGTCAGGGTGGCCCCGAGGCTGGCACTATCCGCCAACGCTCGCTCGGTTCCGGCGTGATTGTGGATTCCAAGGGCTACATCGTCACCAACCGTCACGTGGTAGAGAAGGCCGATCGCATTCGCGTCAAGTTGCAGGATGAAAATCCGGCTTCTCCCGGCCACGATGCCAAAGTGATCGGTATGGATCAGGAGACCGACCTGGCCGTGATCAAGATCGATCTGGACCGTCCGCTCCCCGCCGCCAAACTCGGCAACTCCGACGGTATGGAAGTCGGTGACTGGGTGCTCGCCATCGGCAGTCCTTTCGGACTTCAGGAAACCGTGACCGCGGGCATCGTGTCCGCCAAAGGACGCAACATCGTTCCTAACCGCCAGTTCCAGTCGTTTATTCAAACCGACGCCGCCATTAACCCCGGCAATTCCGGCGGACCGCTGGTGAACATGGCGGGCGAAGTCATCGGCATCAATACCGCCATTCTGACCGAGACCAGTTCGTACGCGGGCGTGGGATTTGCTATGCCTTCGAATACCGTGACGCAGGTTTACAACCAGTTGATCGGCCCCGAACACCGCGTTTCGCGCGGGTCGATCGGCATCGAGTTCACGGCCCAGCCCAATCCAGCCATCGCGCGCATTTACGGGTCGGGTGTGACGGTATCGAACGTGGTCTCCGGCAGTCCAGCCGACGAAGCGGGCCTCAAGATCGGAGACACCATCACTTCCGTCGATGGCAAAGACGTGAAGAGCGGCGACGATCTGGTGGCTGACATCGCTTCCCGCAAGCCCGGCTCGAAGGCCAAACTGGCCTTTGTGCGCAACGGCAAGAAGCAGGACACGACGGTGACCATCGCCGATCGCTCCAAACTGTTCGCTTCCCGCCTGGGCGAAGAAGAAGAAAACCAGAACGAGGAAACTCCCAAGGCCAGCAAGTTCGGAGTGACGGTTCGCAGCATCACTCCCGATCTAGCAGATCGCATGGGCATTACCGCCAGCAAGGGCGTGGTGGTGTCGGATGTGAAGCAGGGATCGTTCGCCGAGGATCTGGGCCTGAATCGTGGCGACGTGGTTCTGGAGGTGAACAAACAGCCCGTGAACTCTCCCGACGACTTCACCAAGATCGAGTCGTTGCTGAAGAGCGGGCAGGATGTTGTATTCCTGGTGCGTCCGCGAGGCGCAAGGGCCCAGGATGGAACCATTTTCCTGGCAGGCACACTTCCGTAACCGATAATCACTCCGGCGAGACTGGCGCTCCTTCCCCATTTCGGGGACGATAAAGGTGGCCCGGTCTCGCCGTTTTTTATTTGCTTGCTCGTGTGGGGACCTGCTCGTATGGGGACGGGCGCCCTCGCCCGTCCAGGCCGAGCGCAGCTCGGCGGTTGCCGGCGCAATGGTAAGTAAGGTTCGTATCAGGGCATGCCTTTAGGCATGCCGCAAGTGTCGCGGGTGTTAGCGCCTTCAGGCGCTGCGAAAGGCTGAAGTCTATAGATGCGCTTGGCGATTCAAGTTCGGCGTTGGCGACAATTGGGGTTCTCGACCCTGCTCTGCCTAGCCGTTCAGGGTTTCGCCATAGCGCAGACGTCGCCCCCACCAGCGCAACCGCCGCAAACCGCCGCAACGCCAGCCCAGCAGCATCCCACCAGCGCCTCAACCCGCAAGAAAAGCTCCCACGGCAAGAGAGGCTCGAGGAAGCGCGGCCAGAAAGCGATTGACTCAACCCGCACCCGCGAAATTCAGACCGCGCTAATCCGCGAGCATTACATGCAAGGCGAGCCCACCGGCAAGTGGGACGCCGCCACCCAGGCCGCAATGCAGCGCTATCAGGCCGATCAGGGATGGCAGTCGAAGACCACTCCAGACTCCCGAGCCCTGATCAAACTCGGATTAGGCCCCAGCCCCGATCACCTGCTCAATCCCGAAAGTGCAATGACGACCACGCCAGCCGCGCCCGCCGCCGGCGATCCCGATCCCGGTCCAAAGACTGGGGCTAAGCCGGCTCCGCCTCCCGACAACCCTCCTCACCAGTAGTCAGGTGTTCGCAAATCCGATTTCTTCTGTGGCCCTATCTCGGAAGCAATTGCTCTAAAGGCTCGAAGTGCGGGGATTGAACGCCCAGGGCTGCCAAAGCCTCGTCCATGGTGCGGACGACTTTCAGCAGCGGCCGTTTTGGCTCTCCCAGTATCTGAAACATGCGAGCCAGACCATATCCAGCCGTGGCTGAGACAACCAGAATGCGAGGACGCCTGGCCGCGTCCGGCATGGCCGGTTCCCGACTTGCTACGTCCCGTATGAAACTGGTGGATAGAGTTACCTCGGCAACGGATGAGAAGTCCCAAATGCCGGCACGGGCGTCGGTCGCGATCGAATATTTTCGAACCGCCCGGTAAAACTCTCCGGCCGATTCATCAGCGAGAATCCCCTCATATCGGCCCAACAGAGTTTTGCTTCCTGGGTCGAACTCAAATCGGAACGCCATTGAGAGCCTCCGACAAAGGCCTCCCGCAGCTGAAAACCGGAGCGTTTCCGAGTTGCCTTGATGTGGTCTTGCGGGCAGGACCTATCAGGAGGGAAGAACTCGGAAATTCGAGCCAAAGCTACCCTCTTTTGGTTGCCCGTCCAGTGACAGCCATCACGGTTCGGTGTGATCCTGGAACACCGGGCTAACTTTCTCGCGTTTCATTGACTTGCCTATTCCACCGAAGTAAGATTCTGCGCCAAGACTCGACGCCAATGATCGGCCAGACCATCTCGCACTACCACGTGCTGCAGAAGCTGGGTGGTGGCGGCATGGGTGTGGTTTATGGCCGAAGACGTCACTCTGGGCCGGCGCGTAGCCTTGAAGTTTCTCCCTCCTGAACTGGGTTCTGACGCGGCGGCGCTCGAACGTTTCCAGCGCGAGGCGCGAGCAGCTTCCGCGCTCAACCATCCCAACATCTGCACTATCCACGAAATCGGCCAGCAGGACGGCCAGTACTTCATCGTGATGGAGCGGCTGGAAGGCAAGACACTGCGCGATCGCATCCTCGGCCGGCCCTTGCCGACGGAGGAGTTGCTGACGCTCGCGGTGGGAATTGCGGAAGGTCTGGATGCGGCGCATCGCAAAGGGATCGTCCATCGCGATATCAAGCCGGCCAACATCTTCGTCACCGAGCATGGGCACGCCAAGATTCTGGATTTCGGCTTGGCGAAAGTAGCGCAGGGGCAAAGCAGTTCGGCCGCCTCGCTGGGCGCGTCGCCAACCGTGATGAGCGAACTGCACCTCACCAGTCCGGGGACGGCGGTGGGAACGATCGCCTACATGTCGCCGGAGCAGGCCGCGGGCGACGAACTCGACGCACGAACCGATCTGTTCTCGTTTGGTGCGGTGTTGTACGAGATGGCAACGGGGCTGCCTGCTTTTTCAGGAAACACCTCGGCGATGGTGTTCGATGCGATTCTGCACAAGGCTCCGGTGTCGCCGGTCCGACTAAATCCGAATCTGCCGGTGGAACTCGAGCAGATCACCAACAAGGCGCTGGAGAAAGATCGCAAGCTTCGCTATCAGAGTGCTTCGGAAGTGGGCGTAGATCTGAAGCGTCTGCGGCGGGAGGTGGAGTCGGGCCGCACCGGCGCAGTCTCCGTGTATACCGGGACGACACAGGTCGCGCCGCCGCCACCAGCTGAACGCAAGGTGTCGGGGAAGCTGATTGCGCTCGGCGCGGCAGCGTTGCTGGCAGTGGGAGTGGTTGCCTGGCTGCTTCGTCCCAGCCTGCCTCCGCCGCGGATCACTGGGTCAACCCAGATTACCCACGACGGCCTGCCGAAAACATTCAGCGGCCAGGTGACCGCCACTGTCCTTACCGACGGGCCGCGCCTCTTTGTTCAGGAGTCCGTGGGCGGCCACTTCGTGGTGACGCAGGTTTCCGCCAGCGGTGGGGAAACAGTTCCGGTTCCGACACCGTTTCAAAATGTCGCCCTCGACAATATTTCGCCGGACAAATCGGAACTTCTCATCGGCACATTCACCGGCACTGAATTGGAACTGCCCCTGTGGGCGGTACCAGTTCTGGGAGGATCACCACGCCGGTTGGGTAGTGTGGTTGCCACGGACGGAACCTGGATGCCCAATGGCGATCTGCTGGTTCCGCACGGCAGCGATCTCCAGGTTGTCAACCCGGAGACCAATGCTACGCACAAGTTTGCCAGCCTGCCAGACTTTACCTACTGGCTGCGCTGGTCGCCGGACGGTCGCGCCCTGCGGTTTACAGTTGGCGAGGCGACGGGTGGTGTCCACCTCTGGGAAGTGAAGGCCGACGGGAGCCGTATGCATCGCCTGTTGCCAAACTGGCAGGAGCCACCGGGGGAGAGGACTGGTAACTGGACTCCGGACGGGAAGTATTTCGTTTTTCAAGGCTTCCATAACGGCAGAGGGGACCTGTGGGCTATTCGGGATAAGGGAGATTTTTTTCATAAGGCGAATCCCGCGCCCGTGCAATTGACCTCGGGCCCGTTGAGCTTCCATGCTCCACAGCCCAGTCTGGACGGAAAACGAATTTTCACGATTGGCGAGCAGCCCCGTGGGGAGCTGGAGCGCTTCGATGCGAAATCGGGTGAGTTCGTGCCGTATCTTGCGGGGGTCTCGATCAGCGACGTGAGCTTCTCACGGGACGGCCAGTGGGTGGTCTATGTCACGTACCCGGAGCAGGCGCTCTGGCGCAGTCGGATTGACGGAAGCGACAAGTTGCAGCTCACGCGTCCACCGTTCCGGGCGGCTTTGCCCACCTGGTCTCCGGATGGAAAGAAGATTCTATTTGGAGGGTGGGATCCGGGGAAGGATGGAGCAATCTATGCGATTGCAGCCGCAGGGGGTGTTCCGCAGCAATTGATTAGTGATCCGGCTAGCGACGCGTTCTATGGGGACTGGGCTCCGGACGGCAAATCGATCGTCTTTCAGAGACTCCAAGGCAAGGGGAGCAACAACAACCGGACCGACTTCGAGACGCTCGATATCCAGACAGGGAAGGTCTCAGTGCTTCCCGGTTCCGAGAGCTTGATCGTTCCGGCATTGTCGCCCGACGGGCGTTTCCTGGCCGCTACTACTACCGACCGCCTGAAGTTGATGCTCTACGATTTCGCGACCCAGAAATGGACGGAGCTGGCCAAGACCGACATCGGCGCTCTGACCTGGACTCGCGACGGCAAGTATCTTTATTTTGATTCCGGGTCGGGGCTGGACCCCGCGATCTCCCGTGTGCGCATGGCAGATCGGAAACTGGAGCGGGTGACGGGGCTGAAGGATTTCCGGCGGGTGGAATTTTCGAATTATCCGTGGAGCAGCCTGACGCCGGACGGCGCTCCTCTGCTGCTGCGCGACGTGGGCACGCAGGAAGTCTACGCCCTCGACTTCGCGACCGAATGAGCGGACGATCTGAAATCGGAAAACGCGCCGCGCGCCAGTGATGGCAACCATTTCGATTTTACCGATATGAAATTCCGTCCCCGCCGCGAACTTGGGCGGCCCAGGAAGTCCAGAACCTCGCCGTTATGCACCGCTGCCCATTTGACAAGAGCTCAGACTGGAGATATTGTAGGCGAACAAATGGCGAATGATCGCCGCGCCCATGGCTTCACTTCCCTTGCTCCCGGATGCCGAGTCCCGCCCAGAGTGCCAATCAAGGTTGGTGGGCATCGCGCGCCTCGCCGCTGCCGGCGAGTCGCTGCGCGAGGGCCACAATGTCGAGTACTTCACGCTCGGGACTCGATCTCTTCTTAACCGGGTGGTGAGCGCTCGCCGGCTTCCTTTTACCTGGGCCATAAATCCTTATCGCGGATGCGAGTTTGCCTGCAAGTATTGCTACGCGCGCTATACCCATGAATTTATGGAACTGCGCGACGGCGTGGATTTTGAACGAAAGATTTTCACCAAGCAGCATGCCGCCGCGCTCCTGCGATCGGAATTGAAAAAAGTGAAACGTGGCGAAGAGATTGCGATTGGCACGGCGACGGATCCATATCAGCCGGCGGAGCGGCGCTTTGAGGTGACGCGCGCCATTCTGGAGGAGCTGACAAAACATTCTGGCTTGGAGATTGGAATTGTGACCAAGTCGAATCTGGTCACGCGCGATGCGGAGATCCTGCGGCGGGTCGCCGAGCATAACCGAATCTTTGTGAATGTGACCGTGACCACGGTGGATGCAGAGCTGGCGCGCAAGCTGGAGCCGCGGGCGCCGCGTCCCGATCTGCGGCTGGAGGCGGTTCGGCAGTTGAATCTTGCGGGCGTGGATGCGGGGGTGATCTGTGCTCCGGTGCTGCCGGAAATTACCGACCGGCCGGGCGATCTGGAGGCGTTGGTGAAGGCCGCCAGTGAGGCGGGCGCGAAGTATATCTTCGCCAATCCCTTGTTTCTGAAGCCGTGCTCGGCCGCGGTGTTCCTGCCGTTTCTTGAGGAACACTTCCCTGCCCTGGTTGACGACTACAAGAGGCGCTATGAGAATCGGGCATTTCTGCCGAAGGGATACGCGCAGCGGTTGTCGCTGCAGATGGCGCGTCTGCGGGAAAAGTATGGGATTAGCACGAAATACGCACGGCGAGGCCAGCGGGTACACACCGTTGAACAGACGGATCAGCAATTGCGCCTGTTCTGAAGAATTGTACGCGGGAGCAGTTCGCCTTTTCGGCAGCCCACTCATCGCACAAAACGCGGATGAGTGAGCACCTGGCTTACGCCTCCACGTCTTCGACCAGCTCCAGCGCGGCTTTGCGCAGCGGTTTCATTAGCGGCAAGGTGGAAATCCGCAGCAGGTTGACCAGCAGACCCAGACTCCTATCCATTAACCGGCGCGTTCGTTCCTGGCCGGGCGAGCGGTCGTAGAGCCAGAACATGATCAGCGCCATCTGATAAAGCCAGAGCAGGTAGGGCAGGCGCGGCCGCAAATCGGATGGCACCTTCACATCGCCGCCTTCGACCGCGATGCGCATGTGCTCAATGGCGTGTTCGCGGATAGGGCGAGCTTCCTCACTGAAGGGCGAGAGCGGATCGGCGCCGTCGGGGGCATGACGCAAGAGCGCGGCGCAGAACTTGCGGTTCGGCTCCAACAGTTCCAGGCGCTTCTCCAGCACACATCGAATCCGGTCCCGGAGTTTCTTGCGCCCGGCAAGAGCCTCGAGGACGGCTCCGTCGCTGCCTTCCTGCATCTGGCGGTAGAAGTCCAGCACGATGGCGTCCTTGGCCGAGTAGTAGTAGTAGGCGCCACCGAGCGCGACTCCGGCTTTCGCTGCAATGTCGCGCATGGTGGTCGGTTCAAATCCTTTTTCGCGGAAAAGCTCCAGCGCCGCTTCGTAGATCTTGCGGCGGGTATCTTCTGCGCGGGGGGTCGTCCGGTTCTTGACGGTCGAATTCGTCTTCATCTTCTTCTCGGTTTTTGTCATTGTCATTGTCTTTGTCACGGTCATTGCAGGTAGTCCCGAATATCCGGCGGCGACATGCTGCCTTCCGGCAGAGTGCAAGGTTCGAGCACAATGTTACGCAGTTCGGCGGCGATCGCTTCCGGACTGGTTGAACTCAGCCAGCGCGAAAGGGACATGATCCAGGCACGGTCGTTCAAATACACCGCACCTTCATCGCTGATTACGGCGAGGTCGTTCTGGCTGGCGATCTGTTCGAGTTCTGGAAATATCTTCCGGGCAGGCTGCGAGCCGGCAGGAATCATCTCCAGGGCGATCCACGAGTGCTGTTCGCGAAGCCAGTCTTTCAAACGGCAGCACAACTCGCAGTTGGAATCATAGAGCACGTAGAGTTTCTGCATGTTGAGCGCTCCTCAGCGGCTAAATCCGGCGTCAAGACAAATCAGTTACCGCAGCGCTAAAGCGCTGCGCCACCCAAAATCAAAATCTCCGGTTAACGCGGCGTGGCCAGGTTGAGCATGGCGTCCGGCGCGACCGGTGGCGGAGGCGGCACCGGCCGGCGAGACCACTGCGAGTTTCTGCGGATGCGGGAGAAAACGAATAGGTTGAAGAAGTGCATCCCGCCGAGAACCAGCAGCACCATGCCCACTTTGTCGCTCAGCAACTCGATTGCCGCCCGTGACGTGACGATGATTTCTGCGGTTTTCAGCGCGAGCGAGACGTAGCCGATATTGATCAGGTAAAAGCCGACCACCAGCAGGTGGTTGACCGAATCGGCAAGTTCCGCGTTGCCATGAAAAGCGTCCACCAGGAAGATGCCGCCCCGCTTGTAAAGCGTGCGGGCGACCCAGACGGTGAGGGCGACACTGATCAGCAGATAAACCACATAGGTAACGACGATGATGTTGTTGCCGTACGCTTGCATGTTAGGCCTCCGGAACACATGTTGAACATGTTCAACATGAACATAAGACATTGGCAAACTGGGTGTCAAGAACTATTTTGAACATGTTCATATTATTGAGAGCACAAGGCTTGCCGTGCGCACGAGGCGGGAATTAACAGAAAACGGAAAAGACGATGCTAGGTCAGGCTGCAGACTGAACTGCCCTATAATAATTGCTTCCCATGGTTTCATCTCAGCAAGCTGTTCCCCCACAAGACCGAGCTAAGGGCAAAGCCCGGCGGTTCTGGTATCGGGTAAGCGAAGGATTGGAGTTAAACCAGCTCTGGTCGCAGTTTGAAAAAGACGCGCGCTCCAGCTACCGGCTGTACTCGGCGGGGCTGGACAATCTGCCGGCGGAGCCCCGCCGAGTACGGCGGGTCTGGCAGAAGGCGAAGGCGCTGTTCTGGGCAATCCTGGAAAAGCTTACGCCGGCACGGCGCGTGCTGCTGCTGCTGGCTCTGATTCTGCTGTTCTTTCCTACCGGCGGGGCTACCTACACCAACGGCAACAATCATGTCGAGGTCAATGGACTGGACTTGCGTTTCTGGGGCGGGATGCTGATGTTCATCGTCCTGCTGCTGGAACTGGCGGATCGAGTTGTGATGAAGCGCGACCTGGAGATCGCCAAAGATATACAGGCATGGTTGCTGCCGGGCGCGCCGTTGCAGATTCCCGGATACCAGATTGCCTACGCGACCCGTCCGGCAAACACGGTGGCCGGCGATTACTACGACGTGATCCTGAGGCCGGGACGAAGTTTGAGCGAAGATCGCATTCTGTTTGTGGTGGCCGATGTGGCGGGAAAGAGTATTCCGGCGGCGATGTTGATGGCTACCTTCCAGGCTAGTCTGCGCACGTTGTCGTCCAGCGGTGAACCTCTTGCGGAACTGGTGGCTGGCGTGAACCGCTATTCCTGCTCGAACACCATGGGCGGAGTTCGCTTCACCACCGCCTTTTTTGCCGAACTGGATCCGGAAACCGGAAGCCTCGTTTATGTCAACGCTGGGCACAACGTTCCGATTCTGCGGAAGGCCTCCGGCGCGCTGGAACGGCTGGAGGCGGGAGGCATTCCGGTAGGGATATTTGCAGAAGCGGCTTACCAGGTGGGAACGGCTCGCCTGGAACGCGGCGACTGGCTGGTGATTTTTACCGACGGAGTCGTGGAAGCGGTGAATACGAAGGATGTGGAATACGGCGAACCGGAATTGATACGGCTAGTGGATCGCGAGTCCGGGTCTGCTCCCGCCGAACTGCTCCGCAGCCTGATGGCCGGATTGGACCAATTCGTTGGCAACACTCCACAGCACGATGACATCACTTGTCTGCTGTTGAAGCGCAGCTGAAAGGGCAGGTGTCAGGTGTCAGGTCTTAGCTTTCAGTTTCCGGGTCTTACATCGTTGGCCGTCTGATTCTTTTGCTCCGTCTCAAGAGGATAGGGCCTAAGACCTAAGACCTAAGACCTAAGACCTAAGACCTGAGACCTGACAGCTGAGACCTGATACCTGCTCCTACGGCATCAGTTCCCGGTACATCTGGTGGAAGGCGTGGACGCCTTTTTCCTGCTTCACGCTATAGCGGCCGCTGTGGTAGCTGCGGGAGTGGAGATTCTTCTGCACGATCTCGCAAATCTTCACGTCCTCGGCCTGAATCTGGTCGCTGAAGGCCACAGCTTTGCTGGCTGCTTCGCTGCCCAGGTCCTTCTCCGGTAAATACCATTCAAAAATTGCCCGCGTGCGCTCGGGCCCGAGCGGCAGGACGATGTTCAGCTGGACGTTATCGGGATAGCAGTTGAGCATCCAGTTGGGAAAAACCCAGAAATAGTCGGTGGAGAGATCATCGCCGGCCCGCTGGTACCGGCGCGGGTCGGAGTCTCCGGGCTGCGAGCCGCGGATCGGGGTCGACTGGCGGACGTACTGGGCATGAGGCTCGACCGTGTAGGCGCCGTAATTGATCTCGCGATTGAGCGCGGGGTGGATGCTCGGCACGTGGTAGCCCTCGAGATAGTTGTCGATGTAGGTCTTCCAGTTGCAGTTCATTTCGTAGGTGCGGCGCTCGGAAAACTTCATGCTCGCGAAACCGAACTTGCCGGCCTGGATGGGCAATTCTCCCAGACATTCGCGCAGCGGGGGAGACTCGGCGTCGAGATTGACAAAAATGAGGTTGAACCATTCCTCGAGACGCACGGGAACGAGGCTGAAGTCTTTAGGATCGAAATCTTGCACGCCGTCGAATTCGGGGGTGAGGAGCAGAGCACCATCGAGGCGGTAGGTCCAGCCATGATAGCCGCAGCGGAAGAGCTTGCGGTTTCCGCAGCCGGAGGCGGGGTTACCGGCACGATGGCGGCAGACGTTATGAAAGCATCGGAGAATGCCGTCGTCGCCGCGGGCAATGAGCAGCGGCTCTCCGATAAGGTCGAAGGTAAAATAGTCACCGGGGCTGGCCGCCTGGTGAACGTGCCCGACGACCTGCCAGGTGGAGGCGAAGAGTCTGGCCTTTTCGTCCTCAAAAGTTTCGGCGCTGAAGTAGAGGGATGCGGGCAGAGTAGAAGCGCGGGCGATGTCGCGATCGGCATTTAAAGGAAGGTTCGGCATGTGCGCTCCGGCGAGCGTCATTCTACCGCCGAGACGCCGAGGTCGGCGAGAAAAAGCGCTTAGGTTTCTTCTCGGCATCGCGGATATGGAGATCTGGGCGCTTGGCAAAATTTGTCAGCCAGGTTTCGAAAAGTGTCAGATTGGGAGATTCAAGAGGTAACCGGCAAGGTAACCCTCACGCGGAAGACCGCTGAAAATGTTGAGTTTACCCCGGAAAGACGCATGACTTCCGTTACTTGGAACTCTGGCCCTCGGAATGCGATAGTACGAGCGAGTTGGACCCCCGACTAAATTCCAAACTGGAGACGAGGACAATTGAAAATGAGGAAACAAAAAGGCTTCTCACTGATCGAATTGCTGATCGTGGTGGCGATCATTCTGATCATCGCCGCTATCGCTATCCCGAACCTGCTGCGCGCCCGTATTGCGGCCAATGAGTCGTCTGCGGCCAGCGGAATTCGCACCATTAACACTGCCGAAGTTTCGTACACGTCGAGTTACCCGACGACCGGATACGCGCCTTTGCTCACAAACCTGGGACCAGGCGCCGCCGGTGCCGCTTGTCCGAACCCTCCGACACTTTTAACCGCTTGTCT
>Ga0209415_10001955_pt1 | contig 39057 bp, 33 predicted proteins | sample PeaSoiSIISIP2007_FD_187696 | JGI IMG/M metagenome (GOLD analysis project Ga0209415, IMG submission 187696) | Peat soil microbial communities from Weissenstadt, Germany - SII-SIP-2007 (SPAdes) (version 2) | ecosystem: Environmental > Terrestrial > Soil > Wetlands > Peat | place: Germany...
CGTGACCTGCTGCGTCTGCGGATAGGTCAGGATCAGCTCAGCGGACCAATTCGGCGTAACGAAGTACTCGAAATCCACATCGGGCAGCACCTTGCTGTTGATATGGATCGCATCCGAAGGCACCGCCAACGCTGGAACCGCATCCGATTTGTTGGCTGGATCCAGAAACACGGCTCGCAGACGCACTTCCCATGGATCTTCATCGGCCCGCGCCGCGGTGATTGCGAAGGCCGCGCTCAGTGCGGTCAGAGCCAGCAGCGAAAACGGGCCGATTCTCATCGTACACACTCCTTCGCCTGCAACGAGGACCTTATTAACATAGTCTGGACACCGGTCCTGTACAAGGGCATCCGTACATATCCGGATTTACTTTATGGGGCGAGGTTAAAAAAAGGGCCATTACGTGCGCTATAGAACAGCACCCACGTGGCCGGCGTCGACCCCGATGTTAGGGTGTCGCCGGCGCTGGCGAAGTGGGCGCGGACGGTTCCTGCCAGCCACCGCCGAGCGCGGAGTATAGGTGCACCAGGGCATTGAGATTGTTGGTGTAGGCCTGGGCCAGCAGCAGCTCGGCGGTGAACAAATCGCGATCGGCGTTGATGACATCGAAGTACGACGCATAGCCAATGCGGTAGCGAGCGAGGGCAATTTCCCGTGCGCGCCGCAGCGCCTCAACCTGCTTGGCCTCTTCCCGTTCAAACTCTCCGTACTTCTGGTACGCGACCAGTGCATCGGCCACGTCCTGGAAGGCGGCCTGCACGGTCTTCTGATACTGATAGAGCACTTCGCGCTTACGCGCGTCGGCCAGCTGAACCTGATAGAGATTTGACTGCACGCTCAAGAGCGGCTGGACCAGACCTACGCCAGCACTCCATTCCGCCGCAGGCGCGCTGAACAGCATGCCGAGCGGTATAGATAGAGAGCCAGCGGCGCCGGTGAGGGCGATGTTCGGAAACAACGCCGCCTTGGCGACTCCGATCTCAGCGTTGGCCGCCACCAGCACCTGCTCGGCCTGCGAGACGTCGGGCCGCCGCTCGAGCAGCCGCGCCGGCAAGCCGGGCGGCGGCCGCGGCGGCGCCTCGGGCACCGCCTCGCCGTAGTGTGCGCGTACAACCGGGCCGGGATTGGCGCCCACGAGGATGCTGATCTGGTCCTCGGTCTGCGTGATCTGGCGCTCCAGATCGGGGATAGTGGCGCGCGCGGCGTCGAGTTCAGCCTCGGCGGTCGCGACGTCCAGACCGGTGACATAGCCCCCTTCGTGTTGGGCGCGCGTGAGCTCGAGGAATTTATCGCGCGTACCCACTGTGCGTCGGGTGATCTCGAGCTGACTGTCGAGCGAGACCAAATCGAAGTAGTCGGCGGCGAGCGTCGCCACGAGCGTGACGCGGACGGCGCGCTGAGCGTACTGCGAGCCGAGCAGATTGGCGCGCGCCGCCTCGTTCGTGCGCCGGAGCTGTCCCCAGAGATCGAGCTGGTAGGACGCCTGGATCTGCACCTGATCCTCACTATTGGTCCGCGATGCACCTGGCACGAGGGCGTAGTCGGAAGTCTTGGCGCGCCCTAGGCCCGCATCGACCGACACCTGGGGCAGATAGTTCAGGCGCGCAGAGCCGAGTGCGGCGCGCGCCTGGTCGATGCGCGCCACCGCCATCTTGACGTCGTAGTTGTTCTGGATCGCGGTCGCGAGCAGCGCCTGCAGGTTTGGGTCGGCGTAAACCTCGCGCCAGTCGCTATCGCCTAAGGATGAGGCGTCGGCGTCCGCGGCAGCGCCCGCGGCGGGCGGCGCCACGTCGCGGTACTGTGCAGGCACATCCAGCGGCGGCCGATGATAGTCCGGTCCGACTGCGCAGCCGGCCGGCAGCAAGACCAGGGCGAGCGCGAGTCGTTTCACGCCTCGGGCCCCGCGACACTCGCGGGCGCCGGCGCTCCCGCCGGCGCCGCCTTCGAGAAGCGATCGACCAGGCTCTGCAGCACGACGTAAAACACCGGCACAATGAAGATCCCGATCAGCGTGGCGGCCATCATGCCGAATACCACCGTAGTGCCGAGCACCTGGCGCGAGGTTGCGCCGGCACCGGTCGCGATGGCGAGCGGTAAAGCGCCGAGGATGAATGCGAACGAGGTCATGAGTATCGGCCGCAATCTGAGCCGCGCGCCCTCGATCGCCGCCTCGAGCAGCGGCATTCCGCGTTGGTGCGACAGGCGCGCGAACTCGACGATCAGAATGGCGTTCTTGGCCGCCAATCCGATCAGCATGACGAGCCCGACCTGGGCGTAAATGTCGTTGGCCATGGCGCGCACCGACAGGCCCAGAAAGGCGCCGAACACGGCGAACGGAATGCACAGAATGACCGCGAACGGCACAATCCAGCTCTCGTACTGCGCAGCGAGCACCAGGAACACGAACACCAGTGCCATCGCAAAGATATACGGTGCCTGGCTGCCGGCACGCTTCTGCTGGAACACAGAGCCCGTCCAGTAATACGTTAAGTTCCCGGGCAGCGCCTTGGCAAGCTCTTCCATGGCCGTGATCGCATCGCCCTGGCTGTAGCCAGCGGCCGGCGCACCATTGATCGTCACGGCCCGGAACACGTTGTAGCGCTCAATGTAAGCCGGTCCATGCGTCGGCTTGATCGAAACCAGCGAGGACAGGGGCACCATGTCACCGGCCTGAGTGCGCACGTAGAGCGTGTTGACGGCGTCGGGCAACGTGCGCGCCGAGGCTTCCGCCTCCGCAGTCACACGGAACGTGCGCCCGAACAGATTGAAGTCATTGATGTAGTTGCCGCCGAGGTAGGTCTGCAGGGCGCCGAAGATGTCGGAGATCGGGATGCCGAGTTCGCGCGCCCGATCGCGATCGACGACGTATTCGATCTCAGGCACGCGGTCGTTGAATTGTGTCGAGACGCGGCTGAGTTCCTTGCGCTTGCTGGCCTGTGCGAGGAAGTTCTGGATCTCGACGTTGAAGGACTCGAGATTGCCGCCGGAGGTATCGGCGAGCACGAACTCGAAGCCACCGGCCTGGCCTATGCCGGGAATGGCGGCCGGGGCAAAGATGTTGATGTTGGCTTCTTTGATCGACCCGAGCAGTTTGTACAGACGATCCATCACGGCCTGCACCGAACTGTTCCTGCCGGACCGCTGCGACCAGGGTTTGAGCGGAATGAAGCCGGAACCCGTGTAGGGGGTATTCACTTGCGCGAGTAAGTTGAGGCCGGTGATGGCGAGCATGCTGGCCACCTCGGGCTGCTTTTGGACGATGTCGCGGATATTCTCCAGGACCTTCTCGGTGCGCTGCAGTGACGCCCCCGGGGGCAGCTGCGCCACCATAAGCAGGTAGCCCTGGTCGTCCTCCGGCAGGAACCCGGCCGGGCGTTCCCACATCAGATACGCAAGCGCGACGACGATGGCGGCGAACACACCAAGCGCGATGGCCGAGCGGCGGATCGCGCGGCGCACGATCGTGGTGTACTCCTTGGTAGCGCGGGCGAAGATGCGGTTGAAGGCCGCGAATGCGCGCCCGAGCAGCCCCGCTGGTTCGGTCTCCGAGCGCGGCTTCAGCAGCAGCGCGCACAGCGCCGGCGTGAAAGTCAGCGCAATGAAGGCCGAGATCAGCACCGACACCGACAACGTCAGCGCGAACTGTTTGTAGAACTGGCCGGTCAGTCCGCCGAGGAATGCGACCGGGACGAAGACGGCGGTCAGCACGAGCGCGATTGCGATTACGGGGCTCGAGACGTCGGCCATCGCCGCCACGGTCGCGGCCCGCGGCTCGAGCCCTTTCTCCTCCATCTTCTCAGTCACCGCCTCGACCACCACGATCGCATCGTCGACCACGAGGCCAATCGCGAGTACCAACGCAAACAGTGTGAGCGTGTTGATTGAGAAGCCGAGCGCGACGAAGATGGTGAAGGTCCCGAGCAGCGACACCGGCACTGCGAGCATCGGGATCAGAGTCGCGCGCCAGCTCTCCAGGAACAGGAACACCACGAGCAGCACCAGCGCCGCGGCGATGAATAATGTGATCTCGACTTCTTTGATCGACTCGCGTACGAATTCCGAGGTGTCGAGCGGGATCTGATACTGGATGCCGGCCGGAAAGCGCGTCGACAGTTCCTCTAGAGTCGCGCGCACGCGTCTGCTGACCTCGAGCGCATTCGCGTCGGGCAGCTGATACACGCCCAGCAGTGCGACCGGCTCGCCGTTCAGGCGACTGGAGCGTGTGTAATCGGTGGCAGCGAGCTGGATGCGGGCGACGTCGCGCAGGCGGACGATCGAGCCGTTGGGACCGGCCTTGAGCACCACGTTTTCGAATTCCTGCTGGTTGCGCAGGCGACCGTGCACCGTGACCGTGTAGGTCATCTGCTGGCCGGGCGGTGCAGGCTCCGCGCCGACAATGCCGGCCGGCGCAACCACGTTCTGCTCGTTGATCGCGTTGGCGATATCCTGGGTAGTGACCCCCAGGCGCGACATCTTGCCGGGGTCGAGCCAGATGCGCATGCCGTAGTCGCGCGCGCCGAACTGCAGCACCTGGCCGACACCGTGGACGCGGGCCAGCGAGTCGTACACCTGCAGCGTGGCAAAGTTGCTCAGAAACAGATAGTCGTAGCGCGGGTCCGACGCTCGGATGGCAACGAAGATCAACGGTTGCGGCTGGCGCTTGGTGATGGAGACGCCCTGGCGCAGCGCGTCCGGCGGCAGCTGCCGCTGGGCAATGGCCACCTGGTTCTGCACGTCGACTGCGGCGATGTCCTGCGCGGTGCCGACCTCGAAGGTGACGTTGAGCGTGTAAGAGCCGTCGTTAGAGCTGCGCGAGTCCATGTAGATCATGTTCGGGACACCGTTTACCTGTGTCTCGATCGGCGCCGCCACGGACTGCTCGATGGTCGAGGCATCGGCGCCAGGGAAGGTCGCGGAAACCACGACCGAGGGCGGTGTGATCTGCGGGAAGCGGGCCACCGGTAGCAATAGAAAAGCCACGGTCCCCGCGAGCGTGATGACGATTGCGAGCACCGTGGCGAAGATCGGCCGGTCGATGAAGAAATTGCTCACAAGGCGTTCGGTCCCCTTTCGGTTGTGGGCAGCGGTTGCCCCTGCACCGCCGTGCCAGCCTTGAGCTTCTGCGTTCCGTCGACAATGATGACATCCCCTGGAGCGAGACCCTGTTCAATGACCCAGTCGCTTCCCTGCTGCTGGCCTACTCGGACGTCGCGCGCCTCGGCCTTGCCGGCGGCATCCACCACCCAGACGAAATTCTTGTCCTGCAGCACTTGCACCGCGCGCTGCGGGACCAAGAGGGCATTCGGCTGCTCGCGTGTTGCTACCACCACGCGCACATACTGGCCGGCCTTCAGGAGCTGATTCGGGTTCGGCACCGTCAGACGCAGTGCCAACGTGTCGGTCCTGAGGTCGACGGCGGCGTCGACGAAATTCAGCTGCGCCGGCAGGCTGTACTCGCTGCCGTCGGCGAGCAGCAGGTGGAACTGACGCTGACTGGGGTTGTGCTGGTCCAGCTGTCGCCCCAGCTCGCGTTGTACCTGCAGCATGCGCTGCTCACCGACGCTGAAGTTCGCGTACATCGGGTCGGTCTGGTAGACAGTGGTCAGCAGCGTCGAGTATGCCGTGACCACCCCGCCGACACGAAACAAGGCCCGACTCATCGTGCCGTCGATGGGCGAGCGAATCTGGGTGTAACCGAGATTGATCTCGGCGGTCTTGACCGCTGCCTCGCCGGCCTTGACCTGGCCGAGGGCCGAGTCGTTGGCGGCGATCGTCGCGTCGAGTTCCCGCTCGCTCACAGCATCGATCGCCGACAGCGGGCGCGCGCGGGCTAGGTCGCGTACCGCCTGGGCCTGGGCGGCGCGCGCTTGAGCGAGCACCGCCTGTGCCTGCGCAAGGGCCGCGATGTAAGGTTGCGGGTCGATCTCGAACAGCGTCTGCCCGTGTCGGACGGTCGTGCCCTCGATGGCCACTTGACGCTGCAGGATGCCCGGGACCTGCGGACGGATCTCGACGGTGTTGGAAGCTTCCAGCTGGGCCGGATACTCCTGGGTAAATGCCGTCGGCTGCGCGCGCATGGTCAGGGTCGAGACCTGCACAGGCGGTGGCGTCGTCGAACCCTTGTGGCCGCAGCCGACCGCTAAGACGAGCAGCGTCCAGATCCCCAGCCGACGCCCGTGCCGCGGTGGCGATGCTGCATAAGTGGCTGTTTGGCGCACCGAACGCCCGGCGCCACCGGATGAGGAATCGGATTCAGCACAGTGCATGGGGGCTGGGGTAGATGTTGCGGAGGCCAGAGCATAGCGTGCCGGCTCGGGCCTAGAATATCCAGTGCGTTTAGTCGTCGTGATAAAATCGAGTTGCAGCGCTTCGATCCAGCGTCAGCTAGCGCCAGCTTCCGGCTCCGACCGTCGATCCGGCGCTGCTGTCCGCGAAATCGTCAGAGATGCGACCCTTAAGGACGACCTGCTCGCCTTCATTCGCGCCTAGCACGTCAGCTATCGCGCAGCACCCGGACGGCTGAGAATAAGCGCGTACGCGAGTCGCTGTCAGAGATTCTTGCGTCGCGCGACATGTCGGCCGTTAGCTTCGGGGTCGGCTAACCAATTTCTCAACTACGTCCATCGTGACTGCGCCGCTCGCACCATTCCGGGCCTTGGAGTTGCCGGACATTCACGGATTGGATCCACAGCTGCAAATCCCCGAGAAGACGCGGCCGCCGATCATCATCATCATTACGAGTCACCGCGATATTCCGATCACCGTACGTGCGATGAAGGCCGGCGCCATGGAAGTACTGACAAAGTCAATTGACGCTGACTCGCTGATGACCACCATTTGCATAGCGTGGGCCAGGGATCGAATCGCGCAGCAGCGCTCGGCAGAGCTGACAAGACTGCGAAAGCGCGCGCGCTCCTGAGTCCGCGTGAGCGGGAAGTGCTACCACTAGTTGTTGCAGGACTGCTCAGCAAGCAAGCCACCGCAACCCATGGCATCAGTGAGCTAACGCTTCAGGTCCATCGGGGACAGATTCCGCGAAAGATGATAGCAACTCATTCGTTGATCTTGTCAGATTGGCCGGAAAATCGTGCTTCAATGTCCCCTTCGCGGGAAAAAAGACACTCGCCTCTCGTTGGCTCAAGCCCTGCCGGCGCATCGTGAGGCGTCTTTGCATCGCTGCGTGGACATCGCGATACGGCGATTAGACGTGGGAGGGGGCACCGGCGCGCGCCGGTGGCTCAGCGCGTGCGTGTCGGTCTAGGCTGTTTATGACACACCTCAAACATTTCTTACTGGCGTCCAACTTCGATCAAACCCTGAGTTTGAATGATTCAGGCTTGGTATTGAGCGAACTGCTGGGTATTTCCGGATTTCAGGATCGTGTTGCCGGCTTGGCTCGCAGCAACCTCGTACAGCAGGGTGGCGAGTTTGCATATTTGATCCGCCACGACCCGGAGTTTCGCGGGCGTTCGTAGCGAGCATCTGATCGAGGCCGGCCGCCGTTTGCGCCTCAAGAGCGCGATTCCGGCGCTTGTCGAGTTTCTGGAACGCGGCGTCGAGGGATGCCGTCTTTCCTTTTATGTGATATCGGCAGCGCCGCGCGAAATCGCAGTGTCGGCGCTGGCGGGCGTAGTGCCTGCCGAAAATGTCTACGGAACGGAGTTGGAATTCGATGCCCGGTCGGGGGAAGTGCGCGCGATCAAGCGCGTGCCTGCTGGCTACGGCAAGGTTGCTGTGATCGATGAGCTCGCGCATCGGCTCGATATCGCGAGCCGCGTCGCGTCCGCCGGAGGCGTACTCTGGAGCTCCGCGATGCCCGACTGTGCCGCTGCGAGAGCTTTGTTAGCGTCCTGAATCACCAGCGCCTGGATGGGAGCCAAGGTAGGATCGGGAATGCTCAGGCAGGCCATCTGCGCCTGCGCCGTGCCCAATGCACCGCCCAGGAGCCAGGACAGACACACCATCAGACGCAAGGCCGAAACAGAACTCTCGCTCCGCTCTTGATGCCTTGCCGTCAGAGATTCCTCAGAAGCGGCGCGTGCGCAACTTTCCATTTTGCCCTCGCGGGTGTCGAGCGGCACCGCTTCCCCGAATGGATAGTGGCTTGCTACGCATCCGATTCTATCAAGCGCGCTGCCCTCGAAGTCGACAGCTCACCACTCGGGTAGTACCCAACGATGGTTTGCACGCTGCGGTGCCCGGTCATCGCCATGATCTCGCCCAGGGGAATGCCTTGTTTGCCCGCCTCGGTGACGAATCCAGACCGCAGTGAGTGCGCGGATAATCTCCCCAGTGGCTGATTGGCCATTCCGGCGCGCCGCTCTTGCAATCCTCACGTAATCGCGTATCGCTAGCTACGATCGATCGAGCGAAATCCTGGCGGTCAAATGCCGCGATCGCTCGCGACGTGACGGCGATGCGCCCTCAAGCTTCAAACCGGCTTGAGCGCCATCAAGGCAAATTGCTCGAACAACAACTGAGCCGCCAGTTGAGCGGTGTTGGTGGTCGAATCGTATTGCGGCGCCACTTCGACCACATCTGCACCCAGGACGGACAGTCCGCCAAGCGCACGCAGTAGCGCCAGGCCTTCGCGCGCCGTCAGGCCTCCGACTTCGGGGGTGCCGGTGCCCGGCGCGAAGGCAGGATCGAAGCCATCGACATCCACCGATATATAGAACGGTTGATTGCCCACCACGGCCCGGGCGCGCTCGGCGACGGCATCGACGCCCATGCGCATGAAGTCTTCCATGTAAATGACTGACATGCCCGAGACGTGTGAAAACTCCCAGAACATGTTGGACGATCCGCGAATCCCAATCTGAATCGTGCGCTCCGGGTCGAGAACGCCGTCGAGCACCGCTAAACGGAATGGTCCGCCATGGTGGAACTTCGAGCCGTCGTAGGCACCCATGGTGTCGCAATGGGCATCGATGTGCACCAAGCCAACCGCTGCCCGCTTGCCCAGAGTCTTGAGGATAGGGTAGGTGATGGAGTGATCGCCGCCGACAGAGAGTGGACGCACACCCTGGTCGGCGAGCGCACTGTAGAAGAGTTCGATATCCTCAAGCGATTGCTCGAGGCTATAGCGGCTGCGAAATGCAACATCGCCGATGTCCGCCGCGCGTAGCGCAGCCTTGGGCACGCCGCGGAACGTCGGATGATAGGGCCCAATGCGCTCGATGCCGCGCACGGCGCGCGGCCCGAAGCGAGCGCCTGGCCGATTGGAGACGCCCAAGTCCATCGGCACGCCAATGAGTGCGATGTCCAGGCCGACGGCGCTGTCCGCGTGCGGCAGTCCCAGCAGAGTCGGAACGCCGGAGTAAGGCATTGATCGCCGCCCATCCGGCGATTGCACCTGGCGCGCGGCGGCCGCCAGTACCGGATCATCGCTGTCGGACGCTTCCCGGTCGCTATAGCGCGCGCGCAGCTGTCTGAGCTTTGCCTCATCCATGTTGGTTTCTGACTCCTGCTACGACGCAGACGCAGCCGGCAGCGGCACCTGCAGGATCACTTCGGTGCCACCTCCAGCGGCAGTACGCCATTCAATGCTGGCGCCAATCATCTGCGCTCGGCTATTCATAATTTTCCTGCCCAATCCGGGCGCATGGCGTGCATTGTCAGTCAAGCCGCGCCCGTTGTCGCGCACCACGAGCTCGAGCGCAGCGCTCGAGGCCGCCAGACGAATCAACACGCATGAGCCACCGGCGTGGCGCATGGCGTTGCCGAGCGCTTCTTGCCCGATTCGGTAGATCTGGCTCGCGACATCCTCGGGCAGCCTGCGTGGTTGCCAGTTGCTGGCGTCGAATTCGACTCGCACTTTCCCCGGAAGCGACATGTTATCCGCGAGAGCTGTCAGTGCTCCGACGAGGCCGCCCTCATCAGCTCCGGCCGGGTGTAATCCATGGGCCAATGCCCTGGTATTACGAATAGAGTTATTCAGATGCGAGAGCACGAGATCTATATCGTCGGCGCAGGCCGCGGACGGAAATCGCTTGAGGCGCGTCGCGATGCTGCTCAGGAAGAGCGGGATGCCCGTAAGTTCCTGACCGAGGCCGTCGTGCAGGTCCTGGCTCAGGCGCTGTTGTTCGCGACTTGAAATCTCGACCATCTCACGCTCAAGATCTTTGCGCGCCGAGATATCGATCACCGTGCCTGCCAGTGTCCGCGGCCGACCCTCGGCGTCGCGCGCCATGACGCGGGCGCGGTCAAGCACCCACATCCAGCCACTCGGCGTGCGCAGACGATATTCGGACTCGACGGCATCGGTCTTGCCGGCAAGATGTGCGGCCGTGCGTTCGAGTACGGCGCCCCGGTCGCGCTCGTGGATGTGGCGCATCCAGGGATGCTGTTCGGGATCGCAGGTCGCGGGGTCGATGCCGCTGATCTCGAAGAATTGAGGGCTCACGTTGGTACGATTGCACGTGAGGTCTGTCGAATAGACGGCTACTCTGGCTCCCCAGAGCGCTGCGTCAAGGCGCGCTTGCACCTGCGTGAGCGCAAGCTCGGCCTCCTTGCGCTCCGTGACATCGCGGCCGATGAACACGATGCCGCGAACCTGCGGGTGCTCGAGCAGATTGGTGGCCGTGAATTGCAGCCAACGCCAGGAGCCGTCCGCCCGCTGCTTGCGCAGCTCGATCCCCCCGGGAGTGGTGGCGCTTGGGTCGTCAACAAGACGCAGGAACGCCAACTGCGCGCGCGGCAAATCCTCGGGATGCAGGTGATCGAAAATCGAACCGCCAACGCGGTCGTTTGGACGACGGCCCAGAACAGTCTCAAGAGAAGCACTCGTAAAGGAGATCACGCCGCCACGGTTGACAATGACGATGAGGTCGTTCGCGTGCGTCGAGATTGCGTGAAAGCGCTCTTCATTGTCGCGTAGCGCCAACTCGGCCAGTACCTGGGCCGTGATGTCCTCACCAACCCCAAGAATCGCCTCGACCGAGCCGTCCGCTGCCCTGATTGGCCGCAGGCGAAGCGAAAAGTACTTGGGTCGACCGCAGTCCAACTCAAGCGCGATGCGCGGTACTTCGAGTGATGCCCGCGCGCCGGCGAAGAGCTGGTCATGTTCTGCGGCTCGAGCCCGCGACTCGGGGAACAGATCGTACCAAGTGCGGCCAATCAGGCGGTCCGCGCGAATCCCGAGTTCCTTGACCGCGGCGCTGCTGACCCACCGGATGCGCAGCCCGCGCTCCAGGATCAGCATCGGAATCGGTGGATCGACAGCTTCCACCGCGTGGGCGAGCGACGGTGCCGCAGACGCGTAATCGGGCTGCACGCTCATCGCGGAACCGCGGCAAGCATCCTTACAGTCCTTATCCTAAGCTCTGACACACCGATCGCCTCGATCGCTGGCTGCCGACTATCAGTTCAGATCGAGCAGAGTGCTTTTATTCTCCAAGGCGAATCGCAATAGGCTGTTGTTTCCTCTCAGTGAGAGTTTGCTGCAAATCTTCGCGCGGTGCGCCTCTACGGTGCGAGGACTGATTACCAGCTCTGTGGCGATCTCCCGGGTGGTCTTCTTCTCTGCGATCCGCATCAGAATGCGACGCTCCGCCATCGTGAGATCCTGCAGAGCGGGCTGGTTGCGCACAAGCACCTCAGCACGATTGCGTCTCTGCAACAAATAACCTGAAAGCGTTGGGCTCACATAGGCATTACCTGCGGCCACGGCGATCAAGCAGTTCACAATCTCAGCCACTGCGTTTTCCTTGAGCACATAGCCCTGTATGCCTAGATTGAGTGCTCGATTGAACACTTGCTGGTCTCGGGACATCGTCAGTATGACGACCCGTGTGAGTAATTGATGTTCCTGCAGCGCAGCCGCCACCTCTAAACCATCCATGAACGGCAGCAGGATATCGAGCACCGCTAAATCTGGTTTCGTCCTTACTATCAGCTCCACTGCAGCCTTGCCTTGGTCGGCCTCGCCGACGAGGTCAAAGCGCACATCCGATTGGATCACCTGACGCAATCCCTCGCGGAACAGCGGGTGATCGTCAACGATGACCATTCGAATCTTGTTCTGCATAGCCTCTACGCGACCATAACGCTGTCTTGCCCGTGACGATCCGGGAGCCGGCGGGACGCCGCCCTTGCTCGGGTTCTCGATCAAATGATGCCATCAAATTTCGGCACCCGGTAAGTCACCGCTTGCCTTGACCGAATGATCGAGGTTTTCGCTACGAGACTACCGATGCGCCATGGCGTGATGGCAGATGAAGAATGGAGGGCATCTAATTGTTATAGCTAGAGATTCAGGCGCGTTCATTTGCGAGGGGACAAATATGCGGGCCACATCCCATCTTTCGAATAGGGGGGACGGGCGATCGGGCCGGTCGCTTGCGCAACGAGGCGCAGCGCCGCCATGCCCTGAGGCCACGCATCGACAAACGAGCGTACAAACTCCTTCAGAGACTGATCCTGAGGTCTTAGCGAGAGAGCGTGGTTGAATCTGGACTCAAAGCTCTCAGTGGTCAGGCTCCAGTCGAAGTACGGGCCTACTCCGTGGCCTTGCCGTCGGGCCATCTCGTCGATTATCTGCTCGGCAACCGCGGTGCGGTCCAGGCCACTCGCCGCCGCCTTGCGGACCGTATCCTGTAACTGTCTCAACTGTTTGAGCTGCTTCGAGAGCTCGGCTGAGTGTGCGGCTTCACCCTTTGGGTCTCCATTTTTCTTGGGGTTGTTGGCCATCTATTTTGATGAATTATCTAGTAGCCCGTGGTTCAGCCCTGGTTATCATCGCCGCGAGACCCCCAACATCTAGGCACTAAGTTCTTCAATCTTCAGTGAAGTATCGTCCCTCGCACCTCAGATTAAATCAGGGCCGTTGCCTACTAAAATCACGTGAGTTTGCGTGGTTCGTACGTAGTATTACGTACGTACGAAATAGGCGCCGGAATACAGATGGGATCTTGGCGCCGAGCTGGCGACCGCCTGCTCTAGTGTTTGGCCGCTCTGGGCTCGTAGGAGAACTTTTGGCCCGCGATGGCCGCCGAATACATCAAGCCGCCCTTGGCAATGGTGAATACCGCCATTCCTTTTTCATAGACGCCTCGGGTCGTTGCTTCCTTTTGTGCGGCACTGGCTCCTGTGCTGGCGCCATTCGTGGCGGCGCTTGCGTTGGCGCCAGCGGTAATTGCGACAACGCTGGCGTCGGCTCCAAACGCGAAGCTACCGGACTCGAACTCATCCAACGCCCGTTTGTCTTCAAAAAAGATGATCTCGCTATAAGCTTTACCCCCCGCCTGAAAGCCGACACTTAGTTGTCCCATTTTGGTATCGCCCACGTAGCGACCGTGAACGTATACGCGCCCCTTGCCGTAAGCACCCCCTACGGCCAACGCACCGGCGCCGACGATCGGAAACACCGCATACGCATAGCTGTTGGCGAAAAATGAGGCGCTGCCGCCGGCATTTCTGAAAATGTCGATGGTTTCTCCGAAGGTTGCCGCTTGGGCGGCTCCGATGGACAAGTACACAATCAGCCCCAGGAAAGTCCAAGTCCGGGTCAGAAGTTTCATGTTGAAGCAATCCTCACTCCAAGTGTCCGGGCCGCCAGCCTAGTGAAATGCTGCCAGAAGTCTGGCGGACAATGCACGCTCTGGCAGTAATAATGTCCGTCTTATGAGCTGATTATAGGGGACATCATGACGAACGCGGGAGAGGACAAGGTGACGCGGGAGTTCAGTTCACCGGCCTGCCTAATGCATGAGGTGGACGATGTCTATATGGGCTATGTGGGCAAGCCGGAACTGATCGGCTTCCTCAATGAACTGCTCGAGGCCGAAAGGGCGGGGGCGGGCGTGAGCCTCGAGAGCGCACGCGCGGCCGGAGCCGGTCCGCTCGCGGCTCTACTGCGCGCCATCCAGCACGACGAGGCTCGCTGGTGTCGCATGCTGGTGAGTCACCTTCAGACTCTGGGCGAGGTGCCCTCTGCGAAAGTGGGGGCTTTCTTTAACAAGGCGATGGGCATCGCGGATCTGCGTGAGCGCATGAGTATGCTCAACCGAGGCCAGGGGTGGGTTGTCCGGAAACTCCGCGAGATGCTGCCACGCGTGCGAGATGAGCGGCTGCGCGCGGATCTGACCGAGATGCTGCAATCCCACGAAGTCAACATCGCGCGGGTCAATGCCAGCGAAGGCACGGCGTCGCAATCGTAAGCGAGGACGGCCCAGCGACTGGCCGTCGAGGCAATCCGTTGGCTGCGGCAAGTACCTGGCAGCTTTCAAGTTGCATTCAATTACGAGACGATGCTGAGATCTGCGCTCCCTGACTAGCTAGTAACGGCTATGACCAGTTGGCACCGCAGCATTCCTCGTCTCCATTGAGCGACATGCCATTCAGTGCGGCCCGCCCGTCGAGCGCCGCCGATTGCAACAGGCTCGGCTAAGGCCTTTACTGTGCTTGTATTGAGTCAAGCAGGGTGCTGTGCCGTTTGGGCGGACCAACAAAAGGTGGTGGATGATCTATATGCAAGGGCGCAAGTTGTCGGTGTTGCTCGTGGAAGACTCGCATCTGGTCGCCGATCGCCTGCGCGAGGCGATATTGACGTTGCCTGACGCACAGCTGGTGGCGGTCGTAGAGAGCGAATCGCAGGCGGTGGCGGAGTTGAAGCGACGCCAGGTCGACGTGGTAGTGCTGGATTTGCATTTACGTGACGGCACGGGTTTCGGTGTGCTGCGTGCAATCAGTCGCAACGAGGTAGGCAAGACCCTGGTCATCGTTTTGACCAATCACGATCTGGGCGAGTATCGTCGTGCGGCAGCGGCGCTCGGTGCCCAGTACTTTCTCGATAAAATGCGCGATATCGAGCGCCTGCCCGCTCTGCTGCAGCAGCTCGCCTCGATTACGGAAAAGGCGCATGAGGCGCCGACGGATACGGAGGCGTATAACGATTGAACACGAATTGGCGCGCTCGAAGCGCCGTCGCTGACTGCAGCAGAACTCCTACTCCTGCGCTCCCGCTCCGACGGCGACCCAGGCAATCTCCGAATTCGACACCGACTCCACCTTGAAAGTGCGTGCGGCGGCAGCCATGCGCGTCAGCGCCTGCGCGATGGGCATCGGGGGCTTGGTGTCGCCCTTCTTTGCCTTGTAAAATCGCACCGGATTTATTCGCGCCACGACGTAATTGCGCAGATACGGCGATTTGAAGCCGCGCGCCTGCAAGCTGGCGATGATCCTGTTCGTCAGCGAATCGATGTCGCGCAGCCTGGCTGCGATACTTTCGCGCTCACGCAGGCTTGCGCTGAGCGTGCGTTCGCTGAAGCGATCCAGCTTTTTAAGAAGCGCGCTGTAGGCGCCACCGGCGAAACGAGGCGAATGCTCATAAATGATTCCGAGCGTCAGCAACTCGGCTGATTCGAAGTCGCCGGCATACTGCGATTCGCGCTTATGCGGCTCGCGCCTTGCGAGGCTGCGTGCCATGCGGATGACTTCGAGACTGCGATCGCGCTAATTGTGAGCCTTCTCCGTGTTGAGCGCGAGAATGCGATAGGCCAGGGCCTCGCTTAGCTGCCGCACCGCCCAGCTTGGTGAGAATAAGGCGGCATTGTATCGGTAATCGGCGCAACGATGTCGTTGAGCTCACCCAACTGGCATGATTGGCCCTCGAATGTCTGACGAAGGTCGCATAGCGGGTACGCGGCTCTCTCCTACAAGGCATCGGATAAAGCTGACTCAGCCCAGCACCGGCACCACCGCTGCACGGCTTCTTCGAAGCACGCCGAAGTTAAAGACAATGTAGTAGCCGATCAGCACCCCGAAGATGCCCAATGTGAGCGGGCTCTTTTTATAGGCGGCGAACGGATTCGGATCGAGCACCGCCTCCGCGTGAGGGGCTAGATATTGGGAAGCAAGGCGGAAGGCAATACGCGCCAGAAATAGTGCGCTGACAATCAGGCCGATATAAGTATGCGGTGTATAAAAGCGCCCCTCCGCAGTCGTTTCGAACTTCGTGTGGTTCAGCCCGACAGGCGCGAGTAGCGCGCCGCAGCCGATACCACCGATCAATGCCGCCAGCAAGGTGAAGTCGGACAGGGAGGCATAAAGAATCAACGCGCCGAGCACCGTAAACACGCCGATCCCGTACCGCAGGCGACCGGTTTGGACCAACTGACGGCCGATAGTGCGTCGCAGACGGCGGTAGACCGTCCACGCCACGACCATACTGATCAGCAATGAGGTGATCGATTGTATATCCACGCTGTCTTCCCTTATTGCAACACCGTAACGACAAGACCCCGGCGCATCAATCGACCATGATTTCTTCCGATGAATCGACGTTCAGAAGGCTGCCGTAATGCGCTGGACGCTCGGCATTGATGACTAGCGGTTCACACTCGTAGAAGCGCCGCAGACACGTCCCCAATACTCATTGTCGCCGTGCCCCCCGCTCGGACGGTTCGCTTACTGAGTGCTTGCCGATCCAGCGCTGGATGATCAGGGCAGCGGAGCGCTCGAGGTCGTGAAAGTTGAAGTCGGTACGGGCCAACAGCGAGAGCGGGGGTCCAATTGCTCGGAGACGATGTCGTCATCAGATGAATTACGTGACTTGGACAGAGCGGTCTCGGGCATTGCAAGCGCCTTTGGCTTTTGAGCAGCATATCGATGAATATGAGTATATGATAAGAATATCAATAAGTTATAATGCGTCAGCGCAAGATTATGTGAACTTCGCAGATTGGCGGGCTCTGTGCCCATCCTATTGTTTGCTGGCAGACGCCCCTGAACTAAAAATCGAGGCGCGGCGAGTCGAACGCGAACACGCGAAAAGACCTGCGGTTCACTGAATGCGCTTACCGAGCGATTTGCAGAAGTTCCATCAATCTGCAGTCCGTTCCGCAACGCAGCTCGTTTATGTCGATGCCGCGCGACGGCGCGCAGATGTGCCGCACCCGGGTCATAAACCCAGATCATCGGCACGATCATTCGGTCCGCTGACGCGGGCCGATCTTGCAAATGGTACTTTGAAGAGCTGACTGGGTCATCGCCGTCCGAGTTTGACAGCGCTATTGGGATCACCGAGACTCGTATGCGCGAGATATTGCTTGATTCTCTGCGAATATCGCATGGAAGATCTGCCAAAGAGCAGGCTTCCGGAGGGGCCGTACACACCATGGTAGGTTTGTGCATCGCCCATGTGGCGATAGCTGCACACATTCAATTTTCTCCTCGGAGCGCGCCGGTCCGCCGGGGCTTCATTTTGGTATCCGATAGCAAAGGTCGTAGAGCATGACGGCGCACATCGGCAAACTGGCGTTTGGATCGGCTCTGGCGTTCTTGGCGCTCGCGGCCTCCATCGCGGCAGCACAAAGCGATTCCGGCACTGTGGACTGGCCCACTTACATGGGCAATTGGGATGGCAGCAAATACAAGCCTCTCGACCAGATCAACGCTTCCAATTTCAATGATCTCGAAATTGTCTGGCGCTTCAAGACCGATCACATCGGCAACCGTCCGGAATTCAAGCTGGAGGGCACGCCGCTCGAAATCGGTGGCGTAGTCTATGCAACCGCCGGTTCACGGCGCGGGGTGATTGCGCTCGATGCGGTGACGGGCGAGCTGCTCTGGGTGCATGGCGAGCACGAAGGTGCGCGTGGCGCGGCGGCGCCGCGACAACTGTCGGGCCGCGGCCTTTCATATTGGAGCGACGGTAACGAGACGCGCATCCTGTATGTGACGCCGGGCTACTTCCTGATTGCGCTCGACGCCAAAACGGGACAGAGGATTAGTTCCTTCGGCGATCATGGCGCCGTCGACCTCAAGCAGGACGACGATCAGAAAATCGAGCCGGATCTGACCACCGGTGAGATCGGCTGGCAATCGGCGCCGACGGTGGCGGGCGATCTGGTGCTGGTAGGTTCGGCGTTCCGCGAGGGCTTCACGCCCGTCAGCTATCGCAACAACAAAGGTTCGGCGCGAGCATATGACGTTCGCACAGGCAAAAAAGTCTGGGAATTTCATACCATCCCGCAGAAAGGCGAACCCGGCTACGACACCTGGCTCAACACATCGGCGGAGTACACCGGCAATACCGGTATATGGACTGAAATCACCGCCGACCCGGCATCCGGTCTCGCCTATTTGCCGGTTGAGTCTCCGACCTCCGATTTCTACGGCGGTTCTCGCCCCGGCAATGGGCTTTACGGCAACAGCCTGGTCGCTGTCGATCTCAAGACCGGCAAGATGAAATGGTATTTCCAGACTATCCATCATGAGATCTGGGACTACGACCTCTCGTCCGCGCCACTGCTGATCGACATCACCGTCAACGGCAAACCGATCAAGGCGGTCGCCGAACCGACCAAGCAGGGCTACCTCTTTGTATTCGACCGCATGACGGGGAAGCCGGTTTGGCCAATCGTCGAACGTCCAGCGCCGAAGGGCGATGTTCCCGGCGAATGGTATGCGCCGACTCAGCCTATACCGACCAAACCTGCAGCCTACGCGCGTACTGGAGTTACGACCGATGTGCTGATCGACTTCACGCCCGCGATGCATCAGCAGGCACTGGAACTCGTGAAGAATTATCGGCTCGGGCCGATTTACACACCCCCGGTCGTGAGTAAGCAACCCGGACCGCTCGCCACACTGATGCTCGGTCCGGCCAATGGCGGCACGAACTGGCCGGGCGGTTCCTTCAACCCGGAAAACCATACGGTCTATGTCTACGCCTGCAATTCGTGTTTCGCGTCGATTGGTCTGGTACCGCCGCCGCCAGGCCTGTCAGATTTGCGCTACGTAGTCGGCACCGCTGGCAAAAAGGTCACAATGATCAATGCGGCCGGCACTAACCAAGGCGCCGATGCGCCGCTCTCGACCTGGAAACCGCCCGCTGCTGGCGCCGACGGCGACGAGGGCTTTCGGCCGCTCAACGTCAACGGTATGTCAATCATCAAGCCTCCTTACAGCACTATCAGCGCAATCGACATGGATACCGGCGAAATTAAGTGGCAGGTCCCGCACGGCGAAACGCCAGACTATGTGCGCAATAATCCCGCACTGAAGGGCATGGATATCCCCCGCACCGGACAGACCGGATTCAACATCGGAACATTGGTGACCAAAAGTCTGGTCATTGCCGGGGACGGTATGGTAACGACTACGGCGGAGCATCCGCGCGGGGCCATGCTGCGCGCTTATGATCAGCAAACCGGTAAGGAAGTCGGCGCGGTATGGATGCCGGCGCAGCAGAGCGGCTCGCCCATGACTTTCATGCGCAACAGCAGGCAATACATCATCGTGGCCGTCAGTGGCGGCAACTATTCGGGGGAATATATCTGTTACTCGCTGCCGGCGAAGGACTAGGAGTCGGGAGTACCGCGATGTCGATCGGCTCCGGGTCGCCCAGCCGCCTACTGGTCAAACTGGCCGTTCTGATTGCATCCGTATGGACCGGAGTGGGGCTGCCATGTTGTTTTTGCAGTGCGGCGTCCGCACAGGCAACGGATACGTCCGCTTCGCTGACTAATCCATATCAGCGGATAGATAATTTTTTCAAAATGCCGGCCGGTCGGAGCATGGGCTCCACGAGCGCCGTGGCGGTGGATCGTGCGGGCCATATCTGGATCGCCGAACGTTGCAGTGCCAATAGCTGCGCTAATAGCAGCATCGATCCGATCATGGAGTTCGATGCGAACGGCCATTTCATCAAGGCATTCGGTGGCGGCCTGATGCTGTTCCCGCACGGCTTGTTCATCGATCGCGCCGATCATATCTGGGTGACCGACGGCCATGTGGGCAACGGCAAGGGCGACGATGTGCTGGAGTTCGATCATTCCGGCAAGCTCCTGCGTACCTTGGGCAAGCCGGGCATATCCGGTGATGGGCCAGACACTTTTCACGAGCCAAATGCCGTGTTGGTAGCCCCAGATGGCGATATTTTCGTCGCTGATGGCCATGAACCGGGGCAGGGCAACGCTCGTGTGGTTAAGTTCGATAAGAACGGAAAATTCATTAAACAGTGGGGCGGACACGGCAGCGGTCCGGGCCAATTCGAGATGCCACACACGCTGGCGATGGATTCGCAAGGCCGCTTGTTCGTCGGGGATCGCGGCAATAATCGCATCCAGATATTCGATCAGGATGGCAGACTGCTGGCGATTTGGACGCAGTTCGGCAGACCCAGCGGCGCATTCATCGATCGGCACGACATACTGTATGTCACTGATTCCGAGTCGCGCAATGCGGAAGGCTATGGACACCATCCCGGCTGGAAGCGTGGCATCCGCATCGGCGGCGCTAAGGACGGTAGGGTCACCGCCTTTGTCCCGGATCCGGAGCCCGATCAGGAAAACCAAAGCACCAGCGGCGGCGAAGGCATCACTGTGGACAGCCATGGTAATGTCTACAGCGCCGAGGTCGGTCCGCGCGATGTTGTAAAGTACGTAAAGCACCGACCTTGAACTTATGCGACCTCGCTCCGGAGATTTTCCATGGAAACGACACGAAGAGACGCGATGGGCATGATGGGCGCTGCGGCTGCGACGGTGATGGTTTCGAAGTCGGCGCTCGCGACAACGCAACGCGCTCTCGGCAGCTCGTCGAAAACCCTGTTCTGGGTGGCCAGCGTCACGCCGTGCGACAAGAATCTCAAATTCGATCCCGGAGCATTCAGGGACGTCCTCGCCTGGTTCAAGCACAACGGCGCCGACGGTATCGTCGTGCTGGGTACGACGGGCGAGTTCCCGTCATTCTCGGTGGCGGAGCGCAAGCAGATTGCCGAGGTCGCGCTCAAGGATAAGCTCGGCATGAATATCATTGTTGGGCCGGGCACATCAAATTTTCCCGAGACGCTCGAGCTTGCCAGGCATGCCGAAGCCAACGGCGCTGATGGCCTGCTGGTCGTGCCGCCCTTCTACTACAAGAAGCCGCCGACTGACGGCTTGGTGCGCTACTATTCGATGCTGTTCGATCAGGTCCGGATAGCCATCAATCTGTATCACATCCCTGGAACCAGCGGAGTTCCCATCAGTCACGAGCTGCTGCACAGTCTGGAGCACTATCCCAATCTTGCCGGCATCAAGGACTCCAATGGGCCGGCTGACGAGTACGCCGATTTTGTCAAGAACTTTCCGGATCTCAACATGCGAACGGGGACGGAAAACAACCTGGAATACGCGCTCGAGCACAGGATGGGGGCAATATGCATGGACGGCAACGTCTACACTCGAGCGCTCGCCGATGTATTTGCCGCTTTCCGCGCCGGCAAGGACTATCACGCTGCGTACGATAAATATCGTGCAATGACCAAGGTCATGAAGGATCTGCAGACAGGCGTCGAGGGCTACGGCCCGATGAAGTATGCCCTGAGTCTTCAGATGGGAGGCCCGCAGACTTACCAGCGCCCGCCGTTTGTCGACGTCACCGATGCGCAAAAGGTGGCATTGAGCAAGGGGGTCGACAAGATCAAGGAAATGGGCTGAGCCGAATCGTCGGCTCAGCGGTCTTTTCCTGGTTCAACGAGATGCGTGATCGCCTGGCGTGGCTCGCACCCGCTTGGGGAATGGCCGGGCTGCTGTGCCTGAACGATCGAGCAGTGCATGCCCAGGAGACTACGAGCTCTGTGGTGGATGGCGTCTACACGGACGCGCAGTCGAATCGAGGATCGGAAGCTTTCGCCCTGTACTGCGCGCCGTGTCATGGGCCCAGCCTTGGAGGGCTTGGCGAGGCTCCCGCACTGGTGGGCGCGCTATTCGTATCGGATTTCAATGGGCTGACGCTCGGGGACCTGTTCGACCGCACTCGCACGACCATGCCGCTGAACAATGCGGGTGGCCTCAGCCGCGATCAATACGCCGACATACTGGCTTTTGTGCTCAAGTCAAACGGATTCCCGGCCGGACTCAAAGAACTCAGTCGCCGCAGCGAATTTCTGCAAACCATCCGCTTCGAGCCGCCGAAGGAGACTGCATCGCCGGCAGACGCCGCGGCGTTCATGCCCTCGCAGTCGCCCTCGGGTGCTCGCTGAGCGCTCGCGCTGCGACGGCTAAAAGGCTGCTGGATACGCGCCGCCATCCAGCACGATGTTCTGGCCGGTGATATACCCGGCATGAACGCTGCACAGGAAAGCGCAGGTCTGCCCGAATTCCGCCGGCGTCCCGAAGCGCTGCGCCGGGATCGCCTCGCGCTCACGTTCTGCGATCTCGGATTCCAAAGCAACCGAGCGCTTCGCCGCCGCGCTGAAGCCGTCCCGCAAGCGAGCCGTATCGAAGCTTCCCGGCAGCATGTTGTTGATAGTCACGTTCTGAGCGGCCACGCTGCGGGCGATGCCGGCCACAAAGGCCGTCAGTCCAGCGCGTGCTCCACTCGACAGATCAAGCCCCGATAACGGCATTTTGACGCTGATGGAAGTCACATTGACGATTCTGCCGAAGTTGCGCGCCGCCATGCCGTCGATGACCTTTTGAATGAGCTCTATCGGCGTCACCATATTCATTGTGAGGCCGGTCAGCATCGCCTGTCGGTCCAATTCGCGAAAATCGCGATATGGGGGACCGCCGTTGTTGTTGACCAGGATGTCCGGTGCCGGGCAAGCTGCCAGTAGCGCGACCTGACCTTCCCGCGTCGATACATCCGCGACAACGGGCGTCACCTCGACGCCGCTCGCGCGCCGGATTTCGTCCGCTGTTTTATCCAATTGTTGCCGATTGCGCCCGTTGATCACCAGAGCAACGCCCGCATCAGCGAGCGCTTGAGCGCAGCCTTTACCCAGACCTTGACTCGATGCGCAAACGATCGCCTTGCGACCGCGTATCCCGAGATCCATACCTGCCTCAATGGGTCGACTGTAGAATCTCATTATAAGTAAGATGCAGGGGCGCGGCGTCTGCCGCCGCGGGAAGGCAGCATGAGAGACTCCATCTGGGCGCCGGACTACAAGGCTGAACCTTATTGGTGGACAGCGGCACCACGGCCTGTGCTCGCGCCGGCACCGCTCCCGGATCAGTGCGATGTCGCGATCGTCGGCGGCGGATTCACTGGCCTCGCGGCGGCAATCGAGCTGGCCCGAAACGGGCGCATGGTCGCGTTGATGGATGCCGAGGATGCCGGTTGGGGCTGCTCGACGCGCAATGGCGGTCAGGTCAGCTCCTCGATCAAGCCCTCGTTCGCCGAGTTGCGCAGGCGTCATGGCGCGCAGGTTGCTTTTCGGATACGCAGCGAAGGGCTGAATGCGCTGGCGTGGATCGGCCACTTCATCGAGCGCGAGGGCATCGACTGTGATTTTGCCAGAACCGGACGTCTGCACGCGGCGCATACGCCGTCGGCGTACCACGCTCTGGTGCGAGAAGCTGAAAACCAGCCCAAGGGTCTGGAGATCGACGCCCACGTCGTGCCGCGTGCCGAGCTGCGAGACGAAATCGGAACCGATCTATACTGCGGCGGTCTGGTCTATGCAGCTCACGCATTGCTTCATCCCGGAAAGTTTCATCGCGGGCTGGTACAGAAGGCTCAGGAAGCCGGCGCTTCGCTCATAACGCACTGTGCCGTGACGGTGATCGACCGGGACGCCACCGGATTCCGGCTCCGGACATCGCGTGGCGTCATGCGCGCTCGCGAAGTGATCGTTGCGACCAATGGCTATACGACCCCTGTAACACCATCGCTGCGTCGACGCATTATCCCGATCGGAAGCTACATCATAGCGACCGAGCCCTTGCCGGCTGACCTCGCCAAACAGCTAATCCCGAAAAATCGCGCGGTCAGCGATACGCGAAAAGTCATCTTCTACTACCGCTTGTCCGAAGATCGACAGCGGCTGCTGTTTGGCGGCAGGGTTGCGGCCAAGGAAACAGACCCCAAGATAAGTGCGCGCCGGCTGCATCGCCAGATGACGAGAATCTTTCCACAGCTCGCGCCGATCCGGATCAGCCGCAGTTGGGGCGGCTTCATCGCATACACCTTCGATGCGTTGCCTCACCTCGGCCGCCAAGCCGACGGCATGCATTACTGTATGGGTTACTGCGGCTCGGGCGTTTCGCTAGCTCCCTATTTCGGGACGCGCCTGGCGCAACAGCTCTTGGGAAAGCCCGAAGGACACACCGCGCTCGACGGTTTGGCGTTTCAGACGCGCCCGTTCTACACGGGGAAACCATGGTTTCTCCCGGCTGCAATTGCGTATTATCGCCTGCGCGACCGCTGGCCTTTTTAACTCGCTGATCTTCAGGGATTTTCTGTTCTTCGTATCGCGGACCGCCCGCTACAGGGAGCTGTGATAAGGTGATTTCCGCTGGTAACGGCGTCGCGATTAGTCACGGGACTGCGCAGAATCTGAATGTGAACAGGTATCGCGCTTTGTCTATGGGGCACCTGGTTCGTGCAGCGCCGCGGGGCATGGCCTCGTTGGCGACATTGCTTGTGTTGACGGGCTGCTCTTTGATCACGATCAAGTCTCCTGAAACTCCACTGACTGCGCGTGAGCAGGAAGCTCGCCTCCTGACGCGCGATTATGCGGCGCATTTCTCGAGCACCATGACTCACTTGATCGATGAGTCGATGCGAACCGATGCGGACCCGGCGATCCGATCGCAGGCGCTGCGCCTGAAGCTTGGCATCGTCACCGAAAGCACGCGGGCTGCAACCGGGCTGTCGCCGATCGGTAGCCTGCTCGACACTTGGGCGTTTGCCATACAGCTTCGGGATTATCTGGTGTCCGGCCCGGGAACGGCGCTGCTCGGCAACGCGCAGTCAGATGTGAACACCGGTGCCACACAGCTCGCGGATGTAGCCGATGTGCTCGCTCGGGAGGTGACCGGCAATGACTATGCGCGCTACCAGGCCTTCGTCTCCCGCTATGCTTTCCGGTACCCACTCGAGGGTCCCGATTGTTTACGAACCTCGATAATGTCGACGTGGTCGACCGAGGAAAACGATAGGGCGCCGCTGCGCGCCGTCGGCACCGTAGCCCAGGCGCTGGGGGACGTCTCGGACCGGATACGCATTTACAGCGAAGAGATTCCGGCCGTGAGTCTGTGGCAAGCCGAGCGTACGCTCGATCGAGCGGGCATCGACTCCGCTTCCTATCGAGCCGCGCTGCGCAACCTCGACGCGCAACTGGCCAAGATCTCCACGCTTGCGGAAACGAGCCCGGCGTTGGTGCATGAGGCCATTGCGGAGCTGCGAGGCACGCTGCTCGCATCGTCGGATCGGCTGGACAACTCCTGGATGCAGATGCTGCGCACGCTACGTGTCGAACGCGAGGCGCTGACGGCAGACATCGCCACGGAACGGGAAAGTGTCACGGCCACCGTTGACGCCGAACGGGCACGGATCTCGGAAGATGCAGCGCAAATCGCAGCGCGTGCGGTCGATACCTCGTGGCACGAATTGCGCAAGCTGGTTCGAGAGGCGCTGCTGCTGCTGAGTTTGCTGACACTGCTAATTCTGGGCCTGCCGTTTGCTGCGGGATACATGGTCGGACGCCGACGCGGAATCGGTACCGGCTCGCGCGTGGAGTAGCGCTATCTGGGATGTAGATCCCAGCCCATTCATCAGTCATTGCGCGCCGGAGAGCAGCGCCACGGCATCTATGCCGCGAAAGCCGAGGTTCAGGCGCTGCATGGCGATGCGCAGGGCACGAAGCGCGCCTTGAACCGAGCCGCTGAGTATCTGCATGCGCCAAAGTTCGTTATTACTATCGAGGTTATTGTCATGGCCACAGCCAAGCTGAAGGGAAGTGAACGCATCGCCGTGCGCGATGCTCGCGCGATCGCCCCGGCCGACCCGGCGGAGCGGCTTGAAGTCAGCGTCATCGTGCGTCGCCGAGCCGGCGAGGCGCTCATATCACGGGTGGTCGCACTCGGCACCGGTCAGCGTGCAAGTGGCTATCTCAGCCGCGAAGACTTTGCCCGCCAACACGGGGCCGGTGCGGCGGATCTGAACGCTGTGCGAACTTTCGCCGACGACAATGGGCTTGCGGTGGTACAGCAGCATGTGGCGCGCCGCACGATGGTGCTGTCCGGGACCGTCGAACAGTTCAACCGGGCTTTCGGCGTTCAATTGCAGCAGTTTGAGCATGCCGGCGGCACATACCGCGGCCGCACGGGCAGCATTGAGCTGCCCAAGGAGTTGATCGGCATCATCGAGGCGGTACTGGGCCTGGATAATCGTCCACAGGCCGTGCCGCACTTCAGGGTACGTACCCGAGCGAGCCGCGGCAAAAAAGGCGCGCGGGGAATGCCCAAGGCTGTTTCCTACACGCCGCTACAGCTCGCAACGCTGTACGGCTTCCCCGAAGGAACTGGTCAAGGACGATGCGTTGCCATCATCGAGCTCGGTGGCGGATATCGGCCCGCCGACCTGCAGGCGTACTTCGCCGGCCTCAAAGTCAGTGCTCCCAAGGTGTCGGCGGTCTCGGTGGACCACGGGCAAAATGCCCCTACGGGCGATGCGAATGGTCCGGATGGCGAAGTGATGCTCGATATCGAGGTCGCCGGTGCGATCGCACCGGCAGCAAATATCGCCGTGTACTTCGCTCCCAACACAGACGCGGGTTTCCTCGATGCCGTAACGACGGCCATACACGACACAACCAATAGGCCATCGGTAGTGTCGATCAGTTGGGGCAGCGCCGAGTCGACATGGACGGCTCAGGCGATGACCACCATGGATGATGCCTTCCAGGCTGCAGCGGCAATGGGTATCACGGTCTGTGTCGCTTCCGGTGACAGCGGTTCCTCGGATGGGGTTGCCGATGGCAGCGACCACGTGGACTTTCCGGCTTCGAGCCCCTACGCCCTTGCTTGCGGTGGCACGAGTCTCCTCGCCGCACAGAACAGCATCAGCAGCGAGGTGGTCTGGAATGATGGCGCCAATGGTGGTGCCAGCGGCGGCGGCATCAGTACCTTCTTTGCAACGCCCACGTGGCAGGCGGGCGCGACGGCGACGCCGAGCAGTGGTCAGTCTATCGCACTGCCGCGCCGCGGAGTGCCTGACGTGGCTGGCAATGCCGATCCAGAGACCGGCTACGACGTACGGATCGACGGCACCGATACCGTGATCGGCGGTACCAGCGCCGTCGCGCCTCTATGGGCCGGTCTCATCGCACGTATCAGCGAGTCAGTGTCTGGTGTTGCAGGGTTTTTGACCCCACAGCTGTACAAGCACCCGCAAGCGCTGCGGGACATTACGCGAGGCAACAACGGCGATTTCGAGGCATCGGTCGGTTGGGATGCGTGCTCAGGTCTAGGCAGCCCCAATGGTCAGGCCATTCTCGGCGCAGCCCAAGCCGGTATGAAGCGCATTGCCCAGAGAGCAATTAAACGGGGATGAGCCCCGCGGTGGTGAAGCCGATACGCGTTGCGTCCACCCGCAGATCTTGAGCTTAGATCGTAGGATCCGGATGACGCTGCCATATCGGCCGCACGCCGAGCCCCTTCCGGGGCTGGGCGTGCGCCTAGTTAATCTAGTCCGAGCGTGCGACGTATCTGTGAACCGTCCATGCCTTGTTCGCGAACACTGCGCAACGTGACCGCCTGATTGCGCTTGGAAAACTTTCTGCCCTCTGGATCGAGCAGCAGCCGATGATGCGCGTACAGCGGGACCGGCAGGCCGAGCAGGGCCTGCAGCAGGCGCTGCACGTGGGTGGCGGGGAACAGATCGTTTCCGCGCGTTACCAGGCTAATACCTTGAAACGCATCGTCCACTACGACCGCCAGATGATAGGCACAGGCAATGTCCTTGCGCGCCAGCACGACATCACCGAGCAGCGTGGCGTCGACCTGAATGGCACCGTGCTCGCCGGCCGGTCCTTTCCCCAGTTCGGTAAAAGTGAGCGCAGCAGTCTTCGCTGCCGCCTTGGCGGCATCGAGGCGCATCACGTGCGGCTGGGCACGAGCGAGGGCGCGTTCGCGCTCTGCCGCAGGCAGCTTGCGGCAGGTCCCCGGATAGACACCATGATCGGGCTCATGGGGCGCTTCGGATGCACGGGCGATCTCTGCCTGGATTTCGCGCCGGGTGCAGAAGCACGGATAGAGCAGTCCCAGATCCCTCAGTTGACCGAGCGCATGGCCGTAGGCCGCGAGACGTGTCGACTGACGCAGCACGGGCCGTTGCCAGCGCAGTCCCAGCCAGGACAGGTCCTGTTCGATCGCGACTTCGTACTCGGGCCGTGCGCGGCTCTGGTCAAGGTCTTCAATGCGCAGATGAAAGGCACCGCCTTGCGCAGCCTCGTAGGCCGTGATTGCGGCAAAAGCGTGTCCCAGGTGCAGAAAGCCCGTCGGGCTTGGGGCAAAGCGCGTGTTGTGCACGCGTAAAGCTTAGCAACTTCGCGTGCCGCGTTGCGGTCGGTTAATATCCCTCAAGCGAGCTGCAGTCGACCGAGATGGGAGGTGCGCCGTGGATGAGGTATTTGGCCGCCGCGACATGATTGCGCAGCCCAGGTTGAAAGAGCTTTCCGTGAAATCCGACCTGCGCGGCTTCATCCAGCTGGGCAGTCATGTGTGCGCCCTGACTCTGTCGGGCACGATGGTCGTGTTGGCTTGGGGCACCGCCTGGGCGGTGCCGGCTTTCATCGTGCACGGCACGCTGATCAACTTCCTGTATGCGGGCCAGCATGAGCTGAGCCACTGGACCGTATTTCGAACCAAAGCGCTGAACGAGCTCTTTGGCCGCGCGTTCGGCTTCATCCTGATCTATCCGCGCGACTTCGATCAGATTCAGCACTTCGCCCATCATCGCTTCACGCAGGACTGGCAGCGTGATGGCGAGCTTGCGCGCGAGCGCTATACGCTGGGCTCGTACCTCATGTGGCTGCTCGGGCCGAGCTATTGGTACTCGCGCGTGCGTCGCATTGTGCGCTTCTCGCTCGGCGTCGTGACCGAACCCTACATTCCCGAGGCCCGCAAGTCCGGATTGATCGGCGAGGCACGTTGGCATCTTGCCGGCTACGGCGCCATCGCCGCGCTATCGTTCGCAACGCGCAGCTCACTCGCGCTCGAGATCTGGCTGCTGCCCATGCTGGCCATGAAGCCCGTGCATCAGCTGCAAAATACCATTGAGCATCTCGGGCTGCCGCACGTGGACGTCATCACGCAGAATACCCGTTCGACGCGCACCAATGCCGTGATGCGCTGGATGGGCTGGAACATGCAATACCACACCGCCCATCACGCCTTTCCTGGCGTGCCCTGCTATCACCTGCGGGCGCTGCATCGGGAATTGTTCCTGGCCAAGAACATGGCGCCACCGACGATGACCTACCTCGGCTTTCAGCGCTCGGTGCTGCGTGCGTTCTGGAACGGACGCACCGAAACGGATTATCCGGACGATGCGATATGGATCGGCAACGATGCCGCAGGAGCGCCACTTGCTGCGCAGGTCCATCCATCCGCTGAAGTGTGAGGCTTCGTGGCGGACTTGCGCGTCTTCCAATCGCTATGGGCCACCGAGATGCGGCGCCCGGGAATCGCGGAAACGCCGATCCCCGAGCGTTTTGACCGGGTCAAGGATGCGGGCTACGACGGCATGGCCATTGACCTGGGGGCGCTCGATATTGCCACTGCGCGCGGATGCGCTCGCGAATATGCGCGCACCGGACTTAAAGCTCTGCTGACCGCCTTCCCGACCTCGATCGAGGCGCTGCGTCCGCCGCTGCATCTGGCCAAGGACATTGGCGCTCCATTCGTGATCGTAGTCGGACAGATCATGCCCTTGGCGGTCCAGGACATGATTCCCGTGGTGCGCGATTGGCTGCGCCTCGCCGATGATGAATCCTTGCCGATCCAGTTCGAGACGCATCGCAATTGCATTACCAACGATCTGTTTGCCACGCTGCTGCTGCTCGATGCCGTTCCGGAGATGCGCCTGAGCGCCGACTTGTCTCACTATGTCGTCGACCGCGAGATGATGCAGCCGATTTCAACCACCGTGCAGCAGTACGTTTCGCGCGTACTGGCCCGATCTGACTCGTTTCAGGGCCGTGTCGCCACGCGCAATCAAGTACAGGTACCCATCGGGTTTGCGCAGCATCGCCCCTGGCTGGAAACCTTCCTGCAGTGGTGGAAGGAAGGCTTCGCGCAGTGGCGCGCGCGCGCGCCGGATCAGGATGGCGTTTTCCTCTGCGAGCTCGGACCGCCCAACTACGCCATCACGGATGCCAAGGGCGAGGAGCTGTCCGATCGTTGGCAGGAGGCGCTGATTCTCCGGCGTCTCGCGCGCGCACTTTGGGCCGAGAGCGCTGCCTGAGCGCTTCAGCGCCTCACGAATACGGATACTCGCTCAGCGCTGTGCCGAGCGCCGCCTTCAATGGCGCGAGAAAGGGTTCGAAGTGCTGCCAATGCTCGATGGCATCCCGATAGATGGGCCGCCGCACCTGCTCAGAGCTGGCGGTTCGCACTGGGCGCGCAGTTTCATAGAATCGAAGACAGCGCTCCTCGAATGGCAGGCGGCAGTACTCGAGCACTCGCCGCACGGCGGCGTCGGTATCACGCACCGTCTCCTCGTAGAACATTCGCAGGACCGTCCCCGGTAGCACCTGATCCCAGTGCGCCATCAGAGCGACGTAATCGGCGTAATAACGTCCCAGATCCTCAAGGTCGTAGCTGAAGTTCTGACCGGTGGCGAATAGCTGCTTGAAGGCGCTGAAGCAGCAGGCCATCGGATGGCGGCGCGCATCGATAATCTTGGCATTGGGCAGAATCAGGTGAATCAGTCCGATATGCGGAAAATTGTTCGGCATCTTGTCGATAAAGAACGGCGCGCCGCGGCGCTGAATTTGGGTCCGAGCGATATACTCCTCGCCCAGCTCCCGAAGCTCACTTGCGCTGAGCTCGAGCAGAATCGCCGGATAACGCGAAGCATCCTGCGGTTTTTGCTTGCCACTGAGGCGGCGGGCCATATCGATGATATCGGGCAGCTCGGCGGTGCCGTCGACCTGCGGGTGACTGGCGAGAATCTGCTCGATCAAGGTCGATCCGGAGCGCGGTAATCCCACGATGAAAATCGGCGCCGGATCGAGGCAACCATGCCCGGTATTGCGCTCGAACAGCCCCTGGGTGCAGCACTGCATGAGTTCCCGCGTCAGCGCGCTGTTGTCCTGCGCGCTGTAGCGCAGCTCCGCATGCCGCCGGGCGTTGCCGCGCGCGTAGTAGGCGAAGGCCTGGGCGTACTGACCTCGATCTTCAAAGGCCTTTCCCAAGGCAAAACAGAGCGCCGGGAATTCACGCGGATTGCAGCGGTCCGAGGCGACCGCGGCGCTCATCGCTTCGACTTCCCGGTCCGTAAATTCAAACGTCTTGAGATTGGCGAGACTCCAGTATCCGTCCCCAAACAGCGGATCGAGCGCGACCGCCCGACGATAGGCGTCGATCGCCTCCGACGTGCGACCGATGGTCTTGAGCGCGTGGCCGAGGCTCGCCAGGTCGAGGGCCGTATGGCCTGCCTTCGCGACGACGCGCTTATAGTTCTCGACGGCCTCCTCCTGGCGGCCGACGCGCACCAGCACCGAAGCGAGCAGAATGCGATAGCCGCGGTCGTCCGGGTCGAGCGCCAGCAGCTGGTCGATGTGTGCGAGCGATTGTTGGAACTTGCCCTGCTTCATGAGCACATGCGCATAGCCGCCGCGCGCCAGATGGAAATTCGGCGACAGCGCCAGACAGCGCGCGAATAGTTGCTCGGCATCATCGAAGACGCCCAGTCGCGCGGCGATTTCGGCCAGCAGCCGCAACGCATCGACGTCGTCCGGCGAGTGGCGCAGATAGTCGCGACAGATGGGCTCGGCCTCGGCGAGCTTGCCCTGAGCAACCAGTCCCGCGGCTTTGATGAGTAATTCTGGCCGGGCAGCGGCCTTGAGATACTGCCGCATGGCCTCATCAGCCGCGGCCTGCTCGCCGAGCCTCGTGAGCATATCGGCCATCAGGCCCCAGGCCGAGGCGCGAGTCGGATCCAAGCGCACGACTTCCCGCAGCGAGGCGACAGATCCCGCCAGATCGCCGGCTTCGCGCAATATCAGCGCCTTTTCCTGGTGTACCGACAGCCAATCGCGACGTCTGGCAATCAGGCTATCGAGCAGTTCGACCGCTTCTGTCGAGGCACCGCGCAGCTGGCGCGCCTTGGCCAGAAGGAACATGGTGTTCGGCTCCTGCGGCAACTCTTGCAAAATCAGCCGCGCTTGCTCCTCGGCCTGCTGCCCCTGACCGGACTTGAGCAGATGGACGATGCGTTCAAGGGCCGGCTGCAGGTCAGTCGCAGTGCTCACACGGTGCTATGCATCAATGGCGATAGCTCAGGGTGATGCCGACGTAGAGGGGTCGGGCAATCGTTTCGCGTCCAAATGAATCGCCCTGGTAGAAGTCATAGTCCGAGCGGTTGATGAATAGCACCGCGCGCTTGTCGAAGACGTTGTCTGCGTACAGATCCGAAGACCAGTGGCCCCAGCTCGCGCCGAGCTTGAAGTTGCTGAGCGAATAACTCGGCTGCGGGCCTCGGGTTTCCAGGAACATTGTGCTCCAGGAGCTGCCCGTAAAGGATGTACTCCACTGAGCGTGCCCCTGGACAGTCGAGGACCACGGGAAATCATAGCGAATAATGGTGGATCCCTTTTCCTTCGGCACGAACGCGAGCTCGGTTCCCGATGGCGCATGCCAAAAGACGCCCGGAGTGCCGCAGGGACCGCCGACACAGAATGACTGCGTCAGATGAGCGTCAATATAAGCGCCGTTGAGACTGAAGGTCCAGTGCTCGGTCGGACGGAAGCTCAAATCGAACTCGCCGCCGGTATCCAGCGCGCTGCCCGCGTTGCCGCTGACGAAGAACACGACATTCGGCACCAGAGTGGTGAACTGGATGTTACTCCACTTCATATAGTAAACGGTGGCATTAAAGCGCAGCCGATTATCGAACCACTGCGACTTGATCCCAATTTCGTAGTTGCGCACGAGATCGGATTTATAGGTTGGCCCGATTCCGTCCTGTAGTGTCGCGGCGGTCGTCCCGCGGTTTACGCCGTTGGGCCGAAAGCCCTCTGAATACGTGGCATACGCCAGCACTCCGGGCTCGATCTTGTAGGAAGCGTTGAATTTCTTGATGACACCGACCTCGGTCGCGGTCACATGCGGATTGAGCTCGAACAATCCCGGGGTCGGTCCGCCAGGATTGGCCTCGAACAGTCCATTGATCGAATTCTTCTCATCGAACCAGCGCACGCCGCCGAGCAGCGAGAGCTTCGAGGTCACGTCCCAGGTGACCTCGCTGAAGGCTGCGAGTTGCCGGTCCAGGCGGTTGCCGTCGAACAGCAGGTACACAATCGGATTGCCGTTGATGTCGCTCTGCGTATTGAGGCCCGGTATATCGTAGTTCTCGGTGTAGCGATGCTCGATGGTTTCATTGAATAAGCCCACGATCGCGTGCACCGGATAGGTCAGTGGCGTCTGCAGCCGTATTTCATTGTCCCACCGCCGGATGAAATTGGTGCCGATGAACTCTTCACGCGGATCATTGCAGTTGGTGAGCGTGGCGGTGGTGGGCGACGTGGGGCTGAGGGGTCCGTTGTACTGACACGTGTAGTTCGGCGCTATGAATGCCGAAGAGTCGGAGTACATCGAATAGTCGTGCGTGTAGGTGATATTGCGATCGAAGTACGAGCCGGCGTACGTCAGGTCGAAGTCACCGAAGCGGCCGTTGGCAGTAATCGAGTATTGGCGAAACACATCATCCAAGGAATCGTTGAAGAATCGGGCAACGTTCAGGTCATCCCCACCGAGGGCGGGATTGACATCGAACACACCCTGGCTCGTAAGCCTCTGCGTGACGAACTTCGCATCGATGGTCCAAATGTCATTCGGAACTACTCGCAGCGCGAGGCGCACGCCCTCCTTGCCGGAAGGATTGAAGTCATCCTTGGCATAAAGGTAGTTATTGATGGTCGGGTACCCTACGACCGTGTAGGCGATGGTGGGATTGTTGATGTTTGGAAACGAGTAGGTAAACGTGCGCGGGATGTTGCTGATGTAGCCGCCTTGCTGATCCGACCACCCGACCACGCGCAACGCTGCCTTGTCACCGAGCGGGATGTTCGCAAAACCCTCGATCTTGTAGCTGGGATCGCCGTGTGGGCTCAAAGCATAGGCAAAGTCACTACCAAATTCCTCGGCCGCGGGATTGGGGGCCTTGGTGATGATGCGCACCGTACCCGCTTCGGAGCTCGCGCCGAACAGAGTGCCCTGCGGCCCGGAAAGCGCTTCAATGCGCTCGATGTCGTAGATCTCGAGGTCCAGCGACCGACCGGCGTTGGTGACCGGCTGCTCATCGAGATAAACCGCGACCGTGGGTTGCACTCCCGAGGTCTCGACCAGATTGACGGATCCATCGGACAGGCCGCGGAAGTAGATCTGTGCGGATCCTGGGCCCGTCGAAGTGAACGATAGACTCGGAACCAGCTGCGCGTAATCGCTGAAGTCCTTGACGCCGAGGTTCTCGAGCGTCGCGGAGGAGAGCACCTCGATGCTCGAGGGCACATCCTGCGCGTTCTCCGAGCGCTTGGTCGCCGTGACGACCACCTCTTCGAGCATGCCTGTATCAGCGCTGACATCGGCCGCGGCCAGGGCCGCACCGGCATGACCCGCGATCGCGGCGAGCACGGCGCTTGCGATCGGGGATAGGCGCGGCGGCGGCAGTCGACACGCGGACGCGGATGGAGATGCGGAGCGACGGCGTGGGTTGGATCGTTGGCCACGGTGGCTGCATGTCAGCATAGACCTCTCCCGTCAGTTCCGGTTATTCGCCCGGGCAATTCCGGCATTGCTCGGGCCGAGCAGCGAGGGAACTGCGCTTTCTGCCCGGTTAATTAAAATAGTTGTGCTGAGGCTAGCAGTCTGATAACGCGCTGACAAGAATTAGGAAAAGCGACATTTCGGGGCGCAATGCCGCGCCGCCGCGCTTGAATGGGCGCGTCACGCCAGACGAACAGAGGCGACTTGACTCGACGCGCCAGCATCCATCAGAGCCGCTTCCAGTCCGTGAGAATCTCGCGTGCGGCATTGTGCCCCGGAATGCCCGAGACGCCGCCGCCCGGATGGGTAGACGACCCACACTGGTAGAGCCCGCCGATCGGGGTACGGTAATCGGCCCAATGGGCTGCAGGTCGCTGCCAGAACAGCTGATCGGCGGACAGTTCGCCATGGAAAATATGGCCTTGCGGCAGGCCCACGATGGCCTCGAGGTCCGGCGCCACCAAAGTCTCGATATCGATGACCTGGCTGGAAAACCCGGGGGCCATCTCATCGAGCACAGCGAGCGCAGTTTTCACCAGATTGCGCTTCTCATCGACCCATGACGCACCGCCCCTGAGCTGATACGGGGCGTGGCCACCAAACACATTGATGACGTGCTTGCCCGGCGGGGCGAGCGAATCATCGACGACCGTCGGCACCACCGGCGTCAAAAAGGGTTTGGTGGAATACCAGCCATATTTTGCATCGTCGTACGCGCGCTCCAGATAGTCGATGCCGGGGGCAATATGGACGTAGGTCGGATACTTGAACTGCAGCTTGGCCGCATCAAAGGCCCGGTAGCGGGGCGGCTCGTGGGCGGCAATATTCAGCTTGAAGGCCGTCGAAAACGTCCGGAAGGTATCGATGTCTCGCAACAACTCCGCGGGCAGATGCTTGGGCGCCACGAGCTTTCGAAACAAGGTGGTCGATGCGGCATTCGACACCACCGCTTTCGCAGAGAATTCGCGGCCGTCGGCGGTACGTACGCCGGTCGCGCGGCCGCCTGTCACGAGCACTTCCGCAACCGGAGCCTGCGTCACGACCTCCATTCCAAATCGCGCTGCCGACTTCGCGATCGAAGCCGTGATGGCGCCCATGCCGCCACGCACAAAACCCCAACCGCCCGCCCCCTGATGCTCCCCCATCAAGTGGTGCATGATCACATACGCCGTGCCGGGAGATTTCGGGCCGGCAAAGGTACCAATCGAGGCATAGTACGCCAGCACGGATTTGATGGTGTCGTGCTCGAACCAGGCGGACAGATAATCATAGGCGCTCTGCGTCAACAGGTCGACCATGCGATAGGCCTGATCGCCGATCGTCCGATGACGCCATAACAAGGATGCGCTCTTCTTGAAGCTGCTCCAGCTCCGCCGCACTGGATCGATCGGCGTCTCGAACAGCAGCTTGCGCACCACTGATGCGGACTGCTCGAGGTATTGTGCGAACTGCGGGTAGATCTCGGCATCGTGTCGCGAGAAGCGTGCAAACTCCGCCTGAGTCTTCTTGGTGTCGTCGCTGAAAACGATGTAGTCGTCGCCCCCGAGTGGACAGAACAGGTCATTGGCCGGAAGCACCTCGAGACCGAATGAATTCAGCTCCAGGTCGCGGATGACGCGAGGATGCAGCAAGCTCATGACATACGAAAAACGGGAAGCTCGGAAGCCGGGACTGAACTGTTCAGTGACGGCGGCGCCGCCCACAATTTCGCGGCGCTCGAGCACAAGCGTCTTGAGTCCGGACCTGGCGAGGTAGGCGCCGCAAACAAGCCCGTTGTGCCCCGATCCAATCACGATCACGTCATAGCTGCTCGGCACTTTGCCTCCCGCTGGACAAGGCCACGTGCATATCGTGTCGCGTTATCGTGACCACGGCAACTGAGTTTCAGTCCCAGCCTTGCGCGGCACGTGTCCGCAGCGCATCCTCTCTGCGTGCATCATGGAGGGTTTGAGCGTGTATGTTCCGGAGCACTCTCGCGAGACGCGCGTCGAGGTGCTGCAGGCGCTGATCGATCGACACCCATTGGCCACGTTGGTGGCGATGACTTCCGAGGGTCTGACCGCCAATCACGTTCCATTGCGATGCGATCTTTGGGCGCAGGGTGGCGGACTGCTGCGCGGGCATGTCGCGCGCTCCAACTCACTCTGGCGCAAGCTCGAAAATGGCGCCGCCGTATTGGCTATCTTTACCGGCGCCGAGAACTACATCTCTCCCACCTGGTACCCGAGCAAACGGGAGCATGGCAAGGCCGTGCCGACCTGGAACTATGCCACCGTGCACATCCAGGGCAATATTCGCTTCATTGACGATGTGCCATGGCTGCGCGATTTCGTCGGCTCGCTGACCGACCTGCACGAGGGCGGCCGCGAGCCTCGCTGGCACGTGAGCGATGCGCCTGCGGACTACATCGATCAGATGCTGCGTGCCATTGTCGGGTTCGAGATCAGGGTCTCCGGCATCATCGGTAAGTTCAAGGGCGGTCAAAATCGTTCGGCGGCAGATCGAGCGGGCGTGAACGCGGCGCTGCGAGCTGCAGGCCGCAGCCCCGAAGAAGTCGCCGAGCTCGCGCCAGGATCGGACGCCACGTCGAGCCCGGAACCGTCTCGATAAGGAGACTCAGCAGTGGCGAGGCCGGTTGCGGTGATCACCGGAGCTTCGAGCGGCCTCGGTATGGTGTTTGCGCGCAAGCTCGCACCTCGGCACGACCTCGTGCTGGTAGCACGTCGAGGAGACAGACTCGAGGCCTTGGCCGCAGAACTGCGCGGCCAATGCGGCAGCGAGGTGACGGTGCTGGCAGCGGACCTCACCGATCAAAGCGGCTTGGCGATAGTTGCAGAGCGCATTGCCACCGAGCCTGAGCTGGCTCTGCTGGTAAACAATGCCGGTTTCGGCGCAAGAGGATTTTTCTGGGAGTCTGATCTCGACGATCAGGACCGGATGCATCGCTTGCATATCACGGCCATCCTTCGGCTCAGCCATGCGGCGCTCAAAACGATGGTGCCGAAGAACTCTGGAGCCATCATCAACGTCGCCTCCGTCGCAGCGTTCGTGCGCCGGTCGGGTAGCGTCAGCTACGGCGCCACTAAGACCTGGATCACGACGTTCACCGAGGGCATTTACGTCGAGCTCAAGACGATCGAATCGTCGGTGAAAGTGCAGGCCCTATGCCCCGGATTCACCTTCACGGACTTCCACGACACCATAAAAGTCAAACGCAGTGATATGGCAGCGCCCGCTCTATGGTTGCGCGCGGATTTCGTGGTAGACGAATCCTTGAAGGCCCTTGCCTCGGGGCGATTGTTCGTCGTTCCGGGTTGGCGGTATAAGCTCATTGTCGGTGTGCTCTCGATATTGCCGATTCGGCTGCGTCTGTTTTTTGAAGCCGCAGGAACAAAAAGAAAATATGGCGCGACGCAGCGCCGGCGCTAGCGCGTGACTTCCGGAAGCCCCAGCGAGGATGTCTGCGATCGCTCACAATTTCTCCGAGACGGCATCCGCGCTGGGACATCGGTAGCGAAACCGGCTGCCGCAAGGGCTACTCGCGGTAACGGGAAAACTGGCTGCCGCACCTGAGCCTGCTTGGCATTCGTACCAGCAGCCGCTTGCTTGCCTTGAATTTATACCGACTAGTTGGTATGGTCACACCATCTAGTGGGCAAGAAGGCCAGTGTGTCCTCGCCACCGCAGCATATTTCGAAGACCAAGTTCCTGGATGCTGCCCTGCAGGTGATCCGCACGAAGGGCTATGCAGCTGCCACCGTGGACGATATCTGCCAGCGCGCCGGCGTGACCAAGGGCAGCTTCTTCCATCATTTCGCGAGCAAGGACGAATTGGCGGTTGCAGCCGCGTCTCACTGGGACGCGATGACCGCCGAGTTTTTTGCATCCGCGCCGTACCGCCTGGCGCCCGATCCTTTGGACCGTATCCTCGGCTATGTCGACTTTCGCGCTGCAATCCTGACTGGCGAGCCTGCTGAGTACACCTGCCTGCTCGGCACGCTCGTCCAGGAAATCTACGCTACCCACCCGGACATCCGCGCAGCCTGCGATCGCGGTCTGTGCTCGCATATTGCCGAGCTCACGCGGGATATCGAAGCGGCGAGGGCGTGCTATGCGCCGACGGCGACGTGGAGTGCCGAGAGCCTTGGCTACTTCATCCAAGCTCTGTTGCAGGGATCGTTCATATTCGCCAAGGCTAAGCAAAGTCCGAATGTCGTGCGCTCAAACCTGCAGCACTTGCGACGCTATCTCGAAACTCTTTTCAATCGATCAGCTGCTTCATAACGGCAGATTGGGGAGAGTATGTCGTGATTGGCGTGGGCCTTGGACCAACTCTGATCGGCGCACTCAG
>Ga0209415_10001956_pt1 | contig 39054 bp, 36 predicted proteins | sample PeaSoiSIISIP2007_FD_187696 | JGI IMG/M metagenome (GOLD analysis project Ga0209415, IMG submission 187696) | Peat soil microbial communities from Weissenstadt, Germany - SII-SIP-2007 (SPAdes) (version 2) | ecosystem: Environmental > Terrestrial > Soil > Wetlands > Peat | place: Germany...
TCGACGGCCAGCCCGCCACCGCGGCGCGTTGGGTGGCCGCCATCGTGGACAGGATGGCCCCGTGCACGTGAGACGACGGCGGCGGACCTACGAGATGGGCTTGACCGGGCGCGGAATGAGGGAGCGGAGTTCAGCTTCGGTTTCGCAGTAGCGGTCCAACAACTGCTTGATGACCTGGGGGGACGAGGAGCGGTCCGAGCGGGCCAACCGGATGGCCGTGGCGATCTGGCTCATGGTGCCACTCAGTTGCTGAGCCCTCTGCGTCTGTTCCCACGAAAGTCGAACCACCATGCTTCCCCCCCTGCCGCGGCCTTCGATCCCGTCCCTATCGGCCAGAGGGATTCGCATCTGAAGGATCGCCTCGGGGAACCGTCTGCCTCACCGCCACCGACCCCGTGAGCCCGGCATCCGGGCTCTTCCGAGATCTTCAGGGTCTCGCCGGGGGAAGCGGGGTCTGCGGTGGTGATCCCGATCCCTCGGGTTCGGAGGCCGGGGGGGTGGAGGGTTCGGCGGCCAGCTGTCGCGCGGCGGCGACGGTCTGAAGAGCCTGGGCCTTGTCGATCCTCACGGACTCTCCGCAGAGGGTGCACGTCGAGATGTACCGGGTCCCGAGGGGTACCACCGGGATGAAGAACAGAGAGAACCACGTACCCACCCGGACCACGACCTGAGCCGCCGGAGTGCGGCACCGTCCGCACATGGCGAACACGGTGGCGAGCCGTCGCTTCAGCCGCTTGATCCCGAAAATGAGGAACATCGCTCGTCGCCCTTTCCGGCCCCGACCGCTCGGCTCCGACCTCGATCCGATCTTTGCGCAGTCACGAGTCCAGCGGCAAGAATCCGCCGGTGGGGGGCGCCGCCGTCCTTCGGGCTGTCTGCGACATCGGCGCCGGGATCACAGGGGGAACGGGGACGGTGTACGAGCGTGATCGCGACAGCCGTCCATCCCGGCCGATGTCCAGGAGGGGACGGTGATGGTCGGCGGACCGGTCCTCGCCGAGCCTCCCCGCCGGGGCTCGAGCATCTCGTACATCCCGGCACTCGATGGCGTCCGGGGCGTGGCCATCATCATCATCATGGGTTATCACGGAGGCGTCTTCTTCACCTCCGGGGGCTTCTACAGTCTCGACACCTTCTTCACCCTGTCCGGGTTTCTGATCACCTCTCTTCTCATCACCGAGTGGCAGCGGACAACGACGATCCGACTGGGGGTCTTCTGGGCCCGACGGGCCCGCCGGCTCCTCCCGGCCCTCCTCGTCATGGTGCTCGCCGTGGCGCTCTACGGCGCCTTCCTCGTGCCGCCGGGGACCTACTCGCACCTCCGTTCAGACGGGATCTCCGCACTCTTCTATTTCGCCAACTGGCACTTCATCGCCATCGGGTCCAATTACTTCGACCAGACCGGGCTCACCTCGCCGCTGACCCACACCTGGTCGTTGGCCGTCGAAGAGCAGTTCTACCTGCTGTGGCCGCTGATCGTGCTCGGTGTCCTCAAGCTCTGGCGGAGCAAGCCGGTACTCCTTCTGGTCTGCGTGGTGGGGGCCCTGGCTTCGGCCGTCGAGATGGCGGTCCTCTACTCTCCCGCTGACGTCAACCGCCTGTACTACGGAACCGACACCCGCGCCCAGTCACTACTCGTCGGCGCCGCCCTTGCCGTCGCCCTGTCACTGTGGTCGGACCGTCGTCGGCGCGCCGCAGCGGGACCGTCCGATGAGGGTCACGGACCCCACCACCGCGGTGGCGACCCGGCGTGGACGGTCTCCTCGCCACTCGGGCGTACCGTCACGTTGACGCTGGGCGTGGCCGGGGTGATCGTGAGCGCCGTGCTGTGGACGACGGTCTCCTCCAATGACCCCCTGGCGTATCGCGGGGGCTTCCTGTTGGCCTCGTTGGCCACGTCGGCCGTCTTGCTCAGCGTGGTCTGTGTCCAGCGCTCCCTTCTGGCCTCGGTTCTCTCGTTCGCACCTCTGCGCTACGTGGGACAGATCTCCTACGGCATGTACCTCTGGCACTTCCCCCTCTTCCTCTATCTCGACAACGCCCGGACCGGACTCACCGGGTACCCCTTGTTCGCCGTGCGTGTGGCGACCACGCTGGCCGTCGCCACCGTCTCCTTCCACACCCTCGAGCGCCCGATCCGACAGCGGACCTTCCTGAGGGGTTGGAGGGCGTGGCTGGCGACCCCGGTGGCGGTCGTCGCCGTGACGGTCTCTCTCTTCGCCACCGCCACCACTCCCGCCCTCGCCGCCAGGAGCGCACCGGCGACGAGGGTGAAGGACCAGACCGCCGTCTTCACGAAGCCACTGGTCAAGGTGTTGTGGGTGGGCGACTCGACCGCCTTCACCCTGGCCATCGGCCTCAGCGCGCAACAACGTTCCTACGGCGTCGAGTCATTCGACGGGGGCATCCTCGGATGCGGCGTCACCGACGGTGCCGAATTCCAGCTCAAGGGTGTCGACGCTCCCATGGCGCCCCAGTGTTCAGACGGCCCACCCTCCGCTCTGTGGCCCCGGCTCTGGCTCACCGACATCGCCCTGTACAAACCCAACGTCGTGATCATCCTGGCCGGCCGGTGGGAGGTCGTGAACCGCACCTACGACGGGCGCTGGACCAACATCGACGACCCCGCCTACGCCGCCTACGTCAAGAGACAGCTGGAGTATGCCGTGGAGCTGGCCGGTTCAGGTGGAGCCCACGTCATTCTCATGACGGCTCCCTGTTACGACACCGGGGAACAGCCGGACGGTGACCCGTGGCCCGAGGACTCCGAAGCGCGGTTGTCCATCTACAACCAGCTGGTCCGAGACGTCACAGCGACGTCACCCGACGCCTCGTTGATCAACTTCAACGCCATGGCATGTCCCGGCGGCCGCTACGAGGAGTATGTGAACGGGATCCAGGTCCGCCAAGCCGACGGCGTCCACTTCACGCTCGGCGGTGGGAATGTCTTCGCACAGGAGTTCTGGCCCACTGTCGTGACGTTGGCGAATCGGCAACTCATCCTCGCCCATGAGCGGTGGCTGACGCACGAGGACTAGGCATCCCATGGTCTCCTGCGGATCGGCGGGGGAAAACCATCCGGGCTATCGGACTTCGCCCACCCGGTGTGGTGACGGATCCTCCGCCGGGCACCGTCTTCTCCCCACCGGCGCCGGGTACCTCAAGCAGGTCGCGGATCGTGCCGACAAGGAACGGGTGGAATACCGCCCTGACGTCGTCGTCAGCTGGCTCCAGAACGACTATGGGCAGCTCGGCCGGGCCGCCGAATCCGTGGCCCACGCCCTCCAGTCGAGCGGGCTGGCCCGCCAGGTGGCCTACGTGGAGCCGAACGTCGCCGGCGACGGCCCACCGACCCTCGACGCCGACAACGTCCGCGGCCTCCACGTCTACGCCAGGCGGGGGGCCGAGGTGCCGGCCGACGCCGTGGCCGAGGCGGTCATCTCGACCTCGCAGCTGTGTGATCCGATCCTGTTGAACTTCGGCGTGGCCGAGACCAACTGGTGGTTCCACCACGCCTTCGCCCCGCGCTGTCGCACGACCGCTCTCGTGACCCACGACATCCTGCACCTGTGGCCGGGCATGGACCGGACCGCGTCGGCCCGGCTGGCCCGGATCCGCGGGCTTCTCATCCACAGCTCCGAGAGCGTGATCGGGCTCTCCGAAGGCGCCGTCGCCGACGTCCCCGAGGCGACCTATGTCGGTCACGGTTGCGACACGGGTCTCGAGACCGATGCCGTCGACCACCTGGCCGAGCCGGCCGATCTGGCCCCCATACCCCATCCCCGGGCGCTGTACTTCGGCGCCCTCTCGGTTCGCATCGAGGCAGCGGCCCTGGAAGCCCTGGCCTCGTCCGGTGTCCACGTCGTGCTCGTCGGCTTCGCCCCGTCACCGGCGGTCGCCGATCTGATCCGCACGCACAGCCACGTCCATTTCCTCGGCCCCCGCCCGCCGGAGGCGTCCCCCGCCTATCTCCGGCACTGCCAGATCGGGATCGTTCCCCACACCGACGAACCCTTCACCTGGTCGATGGAACCGCACAAGGTCTACAACTACGCCTGCGCCGGCCTGCGCTCGGTCCTGCTCAACTGCGCCTGTCCCCCTCCTCTGCGCGACGTCTCCGTCTCCACCACCACCATCGCCGACTTCGTGGCGGCGAGCAGGCAGGCCCTGGGGGCCGGTCGCCTCGACCCCGAGCACCGGTCCTACGCCCGCACCTTCACCTGGACATCGGTGGCGCAACGGATCCTCGCCGCCGTCGGTCAAGGAGTCGCCGACGGCGCGGTGCGCACACGGGCACTGACCCCGGCGTGATGCGACCACTGTCGGTCTGCCTGGTGACCCACACCTACCCGCCCTTCGACAGGGGCGGGGTCGAGACCTACGTCGCCGACCTGGCCCGTCAGCTCGACGCGCAGGGGCACCGGGTGGTCGTCTTCCATCCCTTCGAGTCGCCCGACCTCCCCGATGGCACCGTCGAGGACGTCGACGTCGAGGGGATCCACGTCATCCGGATCAACCGGCCCCGACTCCTCCCCCACCAGGAGTTCGGCGACCCGCAGGTCGAACGTGTCCTGCGTCGGGTGATCTGGGACGCGCAGGTGGACGTCGTGCACTTCCACCACCTCACCCGCGGCCTGTCGGTGTCGCTCCTGGAACAGGCGTGGCTGGCCGGCTCCAGAGTCGTTCTGACCCTCCACGACGCCTGGGTGACATGCCCGCGGGCCAAGGAGGTCCGCTCTGACGGATCGGTCTGCCCGGGTGCGGTGTCGGCGCACACCTGTGCGAGCTGCCTGGCGGGCGTGACGCTGCCGGCCGGGTCGGCCCAGGAGTCCTGGGTGGCGGCCAGGTCCGCCCTGATGGCTCGGGCTCTGCCCTTCTGCGACCTCATCACATCGCCGTCGCGGTACCAGGCGCGCTTCGTCGCCCGGTCCCCGTGGATCACCCGGGAGGTCACCGCGCGCCCTTCGGGCGTCTCCACCCCGGTGAGGCTGTCCGCCCGGCCGTCGTGCGGGGATGATCCCCTGCGCATCGGGGTGGTGGCCAACTTCGTCGCCACCGCCGACGGGCACGATTTCAAGGGTGCCGGCGACCTCGACGCCGCGGTGAGGCAGCTCGGTCCGGAGGGTCCCGTCGTCACCGTCCACGGCGCCGCCGACGACGCCGCCCGGCGCCTGTTCTCCACCAACCCGAGGATCCATTGGGCCGGGCCCTTCCCCCCGGTCGAGCTCGTCGGGATCCTGGACGGTCTCGACTACCTCCTGCTGCCCTCGAAGGTGGAGAACTATCCCACCGTGGTGCGCGAGGCCTTCGCCCGGAAGGTCCCTGTCATCTGCTCGGACGCCGGGGGCCTCACCGAGATCGTCACCGACGGTCACGACGGGCTGGTCTACGCGGCCGGCGACCCCACCGCGCTGGCGTCGCTGCTGATCCGGGTGGCGGGGGACAGGGACCTCCAGGGCCGGTTGGCCGCCAACATCGAGACCCCGGTCTCCATGATCGAGGACGCCACCGGCTGGGCGGAGACCTACGCCGGGATGTGCGCGCTCGTCGAGTCCGACTCCCGGTTCGCCCTGACCGTGGTGGTCGCCACCTACAACCGGCCCCGGGAGCTCCGCCGCTGCCTGGAGGGCCTGACCCGCCAATCGCTGCCGCGGGAGCGCTTCGAGGTGATCGTGGTGGACGACTGCTCGGCGGAGCCCGTGGACGGCATCGTCTCGGGCTTTGCCGACGCCCTCGATGTCCGCCTCCTGCGCAAAGAGGTCAACGAGGGCCTCGGCGAGGCCCGCCGGAGCGGAGTCGAGGACGCCACCGGTGAGGTGGTCCTCTTCCTCGACGACGACGACATCGCCGGGCCCGACTGCCTGGCCGCCCATCTGGCGGCCCACGCGGAGCACCCCGGGGAGACGGACGCCGTCCTGGGCTTCACCGCCGTGCACCCCGACGTCGAGCTCGGCACGGCGATGTACTTCGCCCTGGTCGGCGGGCAGCGCCTGTTCTCCTATCCCGCCCTGGCCGAGGGGGAGGTCCCGTGGCACTGCGGCTGGGGTGGACGCACCTCCTACAAGACCTCGCTGCTCCGGCGCGTCCCCCCGAGGGGACGGTGGCTCGAGGACACCGACCTGAACAGCCGTCTGCGCTCGGCGGGGCTACGGGTCTGGTACACCCGCCGGGCCGTCCACCACCTGACCCACGAGCTGAGCATCTCGCAGTTGCGCGCCCGCGCCCGCACCCTGGGGATGGCGGCCACCGACGTGGTGGCCCGATCGACCGAGCCCGACCTGGCGGCCCTGCTCGGAGTGGCCGGGGCGGAGCAGCGACTGTCGCACCAGGCGGCCGAGGTCCGTTCCATCCAGGCCGTGGCCGACGAGCTGGCCGGGCATCCGCTCGGTGCCCTCCGGGCGTCGACCCTGATGCTGAACGGTCAGCCCTCGACGGCCGACCAGGCCCTGTGGGCCTGTCTCAACAGCATCCTCACCTACGAGACGCTCCTCGGTCACCTGGTGACGGCGCGCCGGGGCGACGGCGGGTCGGGCACCTACTTCTCCGCCCTCCCCGACTGGCACGCCCCCACCGGCCTGGCCGATCTGGTCACCACCTATCTCGAGGCCTTCGATGCCGACGACCCCGTCCGGCTGGTCCTGTGGGCGCCCGAGAGCTCCATCTCCGCCGATGCCGCCGCCGGGCAGTTGCGCTCCGTGCTCAGCCGGGTGGGAGCCCAAGCGGGGCCGACGGCCGGGATCCAGGTGGCTCACGTTCCTGACATGTCGGCCGTCGCCGGCGCCGCGGGGAGCCTGGACGCCCTCGTGTGGATCGGCGATTCGGGGTTGGGCGACGCCGCGCCCCTCGTCCTGCGTCTGCCCGTCACGGCCCGAGAGATCCGTCAGCTGAGCGGTCTGGCTCCGCGGGCGGGCATGATGGCGCTCCACTAGGGACGGTAGGTGGCCTCCCAGTCCGCCACCACCTCGGGCGGGTAACCACGGTGGAAGTGGCGCATCCACGGATAGGCCGGAGCACCGGTCTCGTCCCGTAGCTTGACGTTGCCCGTCGGACCGCGCTCTTTGGCCGGGACCCCGGCCACGACCGTGTCGGGAGGAACGTCCCTGGTGACGAGGCTCTGCGCCCCGACCAGGGATCGCGTGCCGACACGGACGCCCGGCAGTATGCAGCACATCGTGGCGATCACGGCAAAGTCCTCGACGACGGCGCCCTCCAGGTACCCGTCGCTCGGCGGGTGCGGGTCATTCGTCAGGACGGTGTACGGGAAGATCCAGACGTAGTCACCGATCACCGTCAGCTGGCCCACGTGCACGCTGCTGTGCATGTGAACGTACTGTCCGATCGTGACCTCGCCCTGGACGTCACTCAGTGTCCCCAGGTGCCATCCATCTCCGGCAACGGTGTGCTCGCGCACGGTCACATGATGACCCGTCCGCGTACCGCGACCGAGCGTGGACCCTTGGTAGAGGACCGAGTGGGAGCGGATCAGGGAGTTGTCCCCGATGACCAACTTCTCACCCTCGGCACGAGGCGTCGGATACCCGATGTGACAGTAGCTCTCGATCGTCACGTCGTCGCCGATGACGACATCGTCTTCGATGTACGTGTAACGACCGATGTTGCAGCGATCGCCGATAACCGGTTTCGTCATCTTCTCGAAGCTAGCAGCGAGGGTGGCCGGGCCGACGGGACGATCACAGCCACTTGACCACGTCGCCGGGAAGGCCCCGGGCCACCTCGGACACGGCTGCCACCACCATGGTGGGAGCGGCCTCGTCCAGAAAGGCCGACACACTGACGGGTCCACCCGACGCCGGAAGTTGGAGGGCGGCCATGAGCCGCGGGCCGGGAATGGCCTCGGTGGTCGTGAACAGGGCGCGAGGGCGCGAACAGCGCGCCGCCGCGTCAGCCCAGATCCGGGCGCGGGGCGCGCCGCCGTCGGCGACGACTCCGACGGTGATCCGGGGGTCCACCGCAGGCATGTAGGGCCCCACCTCGCCGGTCGCGTCGACCAGAAGCACGTCCAGGTCGGGCTGCCATTCGAGGAGGACCAGGGCGCGAACCAACGCCGGCCCGAGGTCGTCGGCGTCGGTGAGCAAGGCGACCATGGCGCACGGCGGATCCTGCGGGGGAGGGGCGGGGACCTGGCTCAGGCCGTCCAGACGCAGTCCCCGGTCGGCCAGATGCTGGGCCAGGTGGAGCTCGACCGGCCCGGCGGGATGACACCCGCTGTACACGTCCACCAGCTCGCGGTCCTCCCGGTCGCAGCGCGACGGCGGGGAAGGGCACACGACGGCCGATCCTGCGGTGATGGACCCGTAGAGGTCGCGGATCCTCTGCGCCAGGCCGGACGAGCCGTGGACCTCGCGGACGCGGCAGGACACCGCCCGGCCCAGGTCCTCCCGTCTGGCGGGGTCGTCGACCAGATCCAGGACCGTGGCGACCCAGGCGTCGTGGTCGCTCGCCTGGACCGGCTCCACCCCGAATGCGTCGTAGCCGAGGATCGATCCACCGTCGCCGAGAGCGACGGGCACGGCACCGAATTGCACGGCCTCGAGCAGCGAGGTGGACGACGAGAGGGGGAAGGAGTCGAGGTACACGTCCGCGGTCTCCAACCACATCTGCGGATCCTCGAGCACGCCGAGGACGTGGACCCGTCCGGGGTGCTCACCGGCCAGGGCGGCCCAGGCCGACTCCTGGGGAGAAGGACCGATGGCCACCATGTGGCACAGCGGCCTCTCGGAGAGGACCTTGGACGCCAGATCGCAGAAACCCACCGCCGCCGGTGCAGTGGCGAACTTGGGGGAACGGGCCATGGTGAGGAGGACGACCGAGTCCTCCGGCAGGCCGGCGTGGACCTTGGCCGCGCCACGGCCTCTGACCGGATCCACGTCGTCGATGGGGATCGGGAACGACATGTTCCGCTTGTCGCCGACACCGCGGCGTCGGGCGCTAGAGGCAACCGCCGATGGCCGTAGGTTGAGCAGGCCGTCGGCGAAGCCGGCCCCCAGGAAGAACCGGTGGTCGGCCTGGTTCATCATGAAGGACGGGGGCCGACGCCAGGCGTCGGCGCATGCGGCCAGCGCCACCGTGTCGTGCTCGGCCACGTTCATCACCACGTAGGCGGCGCCTCCGAGATGCCGGTGCACCTCCCGGGCGGTCTGGCTCGGGACCCCCGGGGGGAGGACGACGACCCGGCCGCGGGCGGCCACCGCCAGCTGCTCGGGAACGGGTTCCTCCGCCTGGTCGGTGAGGACGACGACGTGCTCGTGGTCGGTGTCGGCCGTGATCCACCGCCACGTCAGCCTGGTGTGCCCACCGGTGCTGAAGGCCCGGGTGAGGAGGTGCACGACGGGACCGCCGCCGTCCACGCAGGAGGGGCCGAGGATCATCGAGTTGATCCGGGCGAGGGCCGACTCGAGGCGCCCGCTGTCGTAGATCCCGGGATGGTTCTCGACGGCCCAGCACACGGCGGCACTGGAGACGAGCAGCGCGCTGTCGGCGTCCCCCCGGTCCACCAGCTCGTCGGTGAGTTCCTCCAGCAACCCGAGGACACTGCGGTTCGTGAGCACCTCGGCCCGGTAGGCCAGGTCCTCGGGGAGCATGGCCAGGATCGGATCGACCATCTCAGCCTCCGGCGACGTCGCTGACGGCGAAACTGTTGACCGCGTCGATGACGGCCTCGACCTCCTCGGGACGCATGTGCGGGTGCAGGGGCAGGCTCAGGATCTCCCGGTGCAGCCTCTCCGAGATGGGGAGGCTCGCTTCGGCCAGCGCCGTGGCGCGGTAGGCGTTCTGCCGGTGGGGGGGTATCGGGTAGTGGACGAGAGTGGTCACGCCCCGGTCGGCGAGGTGTTGCTGCAGCCGATCTCGATGCGGGCTCCGGACGACGAACAGGTGCCAGACGGGCGTCGTGTCCGCCGGTACGCGGGGCAGGCCGACCACGGACGGGTCGAGCGCCTCGAGGTAGCGCCCGGCTATCCGTCTCCTGCGCTCGTTCCACTCGTCGAGGCGGGCCAGCTTGACCCCGAGGATCGCAGCCTGGAGCTCGTCGAGGCGCGAATTGGTGCCGATCTCCTCGTGGACGTTCTTGCTGCCGCTCCCGTAATTCCGGGAGAGCCCGATGTGCTCGGCCACCGATCGGGACCGGGTCGTCACCGCCCCCCCGTCGCCGAGGGCGCCCAGGTTCTTGCTCGGGTAGAAGCTCCACGCCGTGGCGTCGGGCTGGAGCTCCCAGGGTTCCCAGCGGACACCGTGGGCCTGTGCTCCGTCGATGACCACGGGCAGCCCGTGGCGTCGGGCCACCACCGACAGCCCCGCCATGTCGGCCGCCTGTCCGTAGAGGTGGACGGGGAGGATGGCAGCGGTGCGGGGGGTGATCATCTCCTCCACCCGGTCGGCGTCGAGGAGGTATGTGGTCGGTTCGGGCTCGACCGGCACCACCGAGGCGCCGATGTTGGTGACGGCCAGCCAGGTGGCGATGTAGGTGTTGCCCGGGACGATCACCTCGCCGCCCGGCTTCACCCCCACCGCACGGAGGGCCAGCTCGATGGCCGACAGTCCCGTTCCCACTCCCACGCAGTAGCGGGAGTCGGTGTAGAGGGCCCACGCCGCCTCGAATGACTCCACCTCGGGCCCGAGGACGTAGACGCCCCGGTCGAGGACCCTGGCCATGGCGGCGTCGAGGTCGGCGCGGAGGTCCCCGGTGGAGGCCCGCAGGTCGAGAAAGGGGACCGTGACGACACCGGTCGTCGTCGTCACGGCCGGAGGGCCCGCCTCTCGGCCAGGTAGTCGTTGTAGACCCGGTGGTAGTCGTCGGCGTCGTAGTAGTCCGACGCCAGCACGATGGCCACCGAGCCCGACGAGAAGTTGTCCATGTCCCGCCAGATGCCCCCGGGTATGTACAAGCCGTAATAGGAGCGCGAGAGGGAGAACCTCACCCGCTTGAGGCCGTCATCGACCACGACGTCGAAGCTCCCCGAGGCCGCGATGATGACCTGCTGGAGGATCTTGTTGGCATGTCCGGCCCGGGACTCGCCACCGGGCACGTCGTAGAGGTAGAAGACCCGCTTGATCTCGAAGGGGATGTGTCTCGAGGACTCCACGAAGGTGAGGTTCCCTCTCGGGTCCTCGACCTTGGGGAAGTCGATCAGGTGGCAGTCGCCGACGGTCAGACGGTGGTCGTCGACGGGCCGGGTCGGTGATCTGAGTGTCTGCGGCATACCGCGATATCGGCCGTTTCGGGGCGAGGCTGAAGCCGTCGGCGGGCACGCCGGGCCGATCCCCTCAACGCCGAGCAGCCTGGCCGAGCACGGCTCCCCTGCCCAGGCGTACGTGGCGGACCGTCGCCTCGGCCCGTTCGGATATGGCCCGGGCGGGATCGGAGGCGGTCCGGGCCAGAATCCCCATCACCACCGGGGTGGTGGCCGCCACCACCCCGGGATCGCAGGCCGACACCAGCTCGGCCGGATCACGGCCGGCGGCCATCATGGCCGAGACGGCCTCCTCCACCTCGGCCGGCGGCGTCCCCGTCCGGAGGCCCTCGGTGGCCAGGAGGGTGGCGGCCTGCCCGACCGTCCCCCGACGGACCAGGGCGCGCACGAGGGCCGGCACCCGGTACGGACCGGCGCACACCGCCCCGGCCGGGTCGGCGAGGGCCGATGTCCCGACCAGCCGGGGCCATTTCTCCGCCAGCAGCCGCCGGTACTGACCACCCTGGTCGTCCGACACGAGGGGACCGAGCGCCAGAACGGCGTCCAGAGCGCCAGGGTGCACCACCCGGAGCAGGGCGGGATGCAGCCGCCCGGTCGGAGGTCCCGCTCCGTCGCCGGTGGGGATGGGCTCCATCGGCACGTCGCCCTCCGCCGTCGTCTCGGCCACCGACGTGTCGAGGGGGCCGACGGCGACACGCATCCCTGCCGCCCTCATGAGGTGTTCGGCCATCTCGAGCATCTCCCGCGTGCCCACTTTGCCGAAGCCGGGGGTCACGGCCCGGCCGAGAGCACCCATACCCCCGATGGCCGGCAGCAGCTCCCGCCGGATGGCGGCGACGGGGGCGAAACCGTCGATGACGAGATCGTGCCGACCTCCGCCGGCGGCGCCGGCCAGGGAAGGGCGGAACGCCGGGCCGAGCGTCCATCCCGAGGCGACCACCACGGCGGTGGGGTGCGCGGCTGCGGGGATGGCGAGGTCGTAACACTCGGCCAGGCCCCGGTCGGGAGCGAGGACCAGCCGGGACGACGCGTCGACGGCTCCCAGGCAATCCGCGAGGTGGGAGTCGAAAGTGCCGTCGACCAGGATGATCTCGTCATCCGCCCCGGCACAGCGGCCGAGCGAATCCACCGTGGCGCGGACCTCTGTTTCGGTCCCCGAGCCGACGACCACGAAACTGAGAGGGCCCGGATCGATACCGTCGACCGACCGGGCGGAGTCGCCGCACCTTCGGGGGTCCGAACCGTCGACTCCAACGGCCTCCACCACGAAGGGGTCGTACGGGTTGCCGATCCCGAAGGTGGCCATCAGGAGAAGCTCGTCGTACATCTCGGGATGGGTGAGGACCGACGCCAACGAGTCCACGGACTGGTGCATGGTCGCACCCGCTCCGTGGTGGGCCCGGACGTGCTCCACGTGGACCTCGTCGACGATGCCCACCCGACCGCCGTTGGCCCTCACGACGGCGGACCACGCGTAGTCGGAGCCGACCCCCGAGCTGCCCATCCGAAACGTGGGCGCACACCATTCGAGAGCCCGTCGGGAGAAGACCGCCAGTCCGTTCTCGATGAAGTTCGTCACCCGGAACGAGGATCCGGGCCGGGCGGCCGTGATCGGATGGCACCAGTTGGAGTCTCGGCCGAATGACGGCTGGGCCAGGTCCAACCGGTGCTTCTCCATCACCTCGAACACCCGGGACCAGACCTCGGCGGAGGCCGACAGATCGTCGTCGGGGATGGCCACGAAGTCCGAACCGGAGACCCACTCCCAGTTCTCGTCGAGCCAGTCGGCCACACAGGGCAATTTCGGTCCCGCCTGGACGCTATAGTGGTCCGCCCGGGCAGCCCAACGGCCCGGCGTGGCGCCGTAGTAGGAGACGGCGATGTCGAAGCTCTTCTTCGCCGGCGGCGTGAGCCAGCTCTCGTGGACCGAATTGTCCCCCGCACGGACGAGGACAAGACACCGGGGGGTCCTACCCACGTGGATCACCACTCCCCTCTGGGTCAGCACCGGGCGCCTGGCGATGCCACGACCTCCAGCGTCTTCTCGGCGGGGTGGCGACCCGGCTTGAGGAGCGGGAACCGCCATCGATCGAGGTCACCGACAGTGGCGCCCGAACGGACCCGGACGGTGAGAGGACCAGGACGCCGGAGCGGACCTGTCGTACGCGTCGATCCAACTCGGCCTTCGACCCCCGTCATGAGCACAAGCGGGACCCTCCAGTCGACCGGGCGTCGAGAACCCGCCCGGCGCGGCCGGGTCAGGTGACGTACAGCTGCCCGTCCGGTCCTTCGGCGATCTTGATCCTCTGCAGCCCGGAAGCCGCCGGTCCCTGTTCGACCGCTCCGGTGTCGGCGTTGAATCTCGACCCGTGGCACGGACAGACGAAGACGGTGTCGGCGGCGTCGTACTGGACGATGCAGCCGGCATGGGGACACACGGCGTCGAATGCCATGAACATTCCCGTCCGGGGCTGGATCACCAGGGAGGGTTCGCCGCTGGCCGGGTCGGTGAAGGACCCGGCGCCGCCCACCGGTACCTGGGCCGCCGCCCCGATCGCCTGTCCCGGAGGGCGTGACGGAGGTGCCGTCGTCGACGGTGCCGTGACCGTGGGGCCGGGCCCGGAGCCGCCCGACGGAGGCACGGTGGCCGGTGGTGTCGTGGTGGCGGCGGCGGTCGTGTCGGTCGCCCCCAGCGCCCGGGGCCCGGGCTTGGACGTCGAGCCTCCCGCCAGGCGGCCTACGCCCGCCGCCAGTCCCCCACCGACGAGCGCCACCAGGGCGGCTGCGGTCGCCACGGCACCCTTGGCGGCGAAGGTGCGCCGGTCCATCTCGGCCTCCGCCGACCTCGCGGACGATGTCGGACGCCCCGTCAGGAAGGGACAGGGGGCCGGCTCGCACGGTGCCCCCCGACGTGCCCGACAGGCGCCGCGGTCGAAGGAGCCACAGACCTCCCGCACGGTCGAGAACGGGACCGGCACGGTGAGGGCCGGACCGTGACCCGCTCTGCTCCGCACCACGTGCTCCACGAGGACGTCGGCCGAGACGGCTCCACCGGATCCGGACAACAGCAGCGGTGTCCAGGCGAAGACGAAGACGATGTCGGAGCCCGTGTAATACGGGCTCGAGTGGAAGCTGATGGTGAGAAAGAGCATCAGCGACAGGACGATCCCACCGGCCGCGGCCACCCTCGTCCACAGTCCGAGCATTGTCCCCAGGCCGATGGCCACCTCGGCCAAGGCGATGAGCACTCCCAAGGGGACGGCCACGTGCACGAGGGGCGCGACGAGGGCGTGGACGGGGCTCAGACGGGCCGCCCCGGACAGCTGTGACTGGATCGAGGCCGGGTTGGCGGCGTTGAAGAAGCCCGGATTGGCGAGCTTCTGCAGGCCGGCGAAGCAGAAGGTGAACCCGAGGAAGAGCCGCAAGGGAAGCAGCACCCAGCCCGCCGAATACAGGGCCCGCGCCGGGGGCCTGAGCCATGCCCAATTCGGCCTGACCACCGGGCGGCGGGCGTCGACCCTCGGGCGCGCCCGGACGGGCGCCGTTGGGCGACGGGCCTGTCGCCGCCGACCGCCCCTAGGTCCAGACATCTTCCTCCCGCCTCGGACATCGGCGCGCCACTCCGGGGCCGATCGGCTCTTCAGCATGGACCGGGGACCATGACGGAATCGTGAACGTGACCAGCCTGTTCCTGGGATCGTGGACGCCTGTTCACCCCAGCGTCAGGTCAGACGAGTAGACCCTTGGGAATGAGGGTGCTGGTGGCCGAGGACGACGAGGGCCTGCGTTCCGTCCTCGAGCGCGGTCTGCGGGAAAATGGCTATGTGGTCGACGCCCTGCCCGACGGTGAACGGGCCTTGGCGTTCCTGCGCACCTACGAGTACGACGTGGTGATCCTGGACTGGCGCATGCCCAAGGTGTCCGGCCTCGACGTGATACGGGACGTGCGCCGCGCCGGCTCGCACGTTCCGATCCTGATGCTCACCGCCCGTGACACGGCCGACGACCGGGTCGCAGGGCTCGACGAGGGTGCGGACGACTACCTCGTGAAGCCCTTCGATTTCGGCGAGCTCCTGGCCCGCGTAAGGGCGCTGCAGCGCCGGGCGCCGGCCAGGCACGGGCCTCAGATCGCGGTGGGCAATCTCGTCTTCGACCCCGCCACCCGGGAGGTTCACATCGGCTCGAAACGGCCGCCCCTGACCGGAACCGAATTGTCGATCCTGGAAATCCTGATGCGCCGGCACCCGAACGTCGTCGAGCGCCGGTCGATCGCCCTCCACGTCTGGGACGAGGAGGCCGATGCGCTCGGTTCCAACACCATCGACGTCCACCTGGCTCGACTGAGGGCGAAACTGGTCGGTGGAGGGGTACGGATCGAGACGATCCGGGGCATCGGTTACAGGATGATCACCGTATGAGCGGCCGGCGCATGCCGAAGCGGCCTTTCTTTGTCCACGCGGCCCGGGTGGCTGCCGTCACCACCCTTCTCATCGGCATCGTCTACGTCGTCTTCGTCGTCGCCTTCGACGTGGTCGATGCCCACCACCTGGTGGCCCAGGTCGATTCCAACCTGACCGAGCGGCTCACCGACGCCACCCACCACGGCACGGTGGTACCGGCTCACCGCGAGGTTGCCGACGACGACGACGTCGATTCGGCACCCATCGTCTTGTGGCGGATCCAGCCGACCGGACGTCCGGTGACGTTGAGCGACGGGGCACCGCCGTTGCCCAGCACCGCGTGGATCCGTGCGGGCGGACCGGTCACGGCCGACATCCAAGGGCATTCCTTCCGCCTGGACGCGGTGCCGTTGGACGGCGGCGGGTGGTTGGTGGCGGGGAAGAGCCTGACCGAGCAGATGCACGTGGAACAGGTGCTGCTCACGGGAGAGCTGATCGCCGGGCCCGTGCTGCTGCTCACCATCTACCTGGGCACACTGGTCATCGGCCTCAAAGCAGCGGGACCGATCGAACAGGCACGCCGGCGTCAGCTCGAATTCACGGCTGACGCCTCCCACGAACTGCGGACGCCGCTCAGTGTGATCGAGGCGGAGGTGGGTCTGGTTCTCCGCGCTCCCCGGGACGCAGCCCGCTACCGGGACGCCCTGGAGCGGGTGCGGCGCGAGAGCGATCGTCTCCGGCGGTTGGTCGAGGATCTCCTCTGGCTGGCACGGTTCGACTCCGAGCCCCCTCCCCCGAGCGACGAGCCTGTCGATCTGGCCGCCATCGCCGACGGATGCGCCGACAGGTTCGGTGCCGTGGCCCAGTCCCAGGGCACCACCATCGAGGTCGTCCGGGACGGTGATGCGCCGGCGTGGATCAGTGCTCCGCCCGAATGGGTCGACAGACTCATCGGCGTCCTGGTCGACAATGCGTGCCGGTACGCCGGACAGGGCGGTGCCGTCCGCATCGTCGTGCAGGCCCACGGCACCTGGATGAGCCTGGCCGTGGAAGACAGCGGTCCCGGCATCCCCATGGACGAACGTCCCCGGTTGTTCGACCGCTTCCATCGGGCCACCGACCGGGGGCCGGGCGCCGGGCTCGGTCTGGCCATCGCCGACTCGGTCGTGCGATCGACCGGGGGCCGGTGGCGTATTGGCGATTCCGAACTGGGCGGAGCCCGCCTGGAGGTCTCGTGGCACCGCGCCGGTCCCCGCGACGCCGGACTTCGACCCGCTCCGGCACGCGACAGCTCGGGTGAAGCCGTGCGGCAGGAGGAGAACCAAGTCGTCGGGTGACGCCTCATCGGGCTCGGACGGTTCCCGATCGCTTCTGCCGGCGGACAACTCCGGTCAGTGCTTGGCCTTCTTCCTGGCGTGATGATGCGCATGACCCTTGGCGTGGTGAGTCGACGTCGCCGCCGGGCCCGGTTCCGATGAGCGGGAAACCGACACCGTCGACGGCGGTGTCGGCGAGACCGACCCGAGGGGGGATGCGGTCGGGTTCGAGGGACCGGCGCTGACCTTCGTCGGCGCCGAACCCGACCCATTCGCCGCCGGGAGGGCGCTCGACGCCGGCGGGTTGAGCCGATGAACCTTGTGCTGGGACGACGAGGTCAGCCACGGGTGGACCTGTCCGAGGAGAAGGAAGCCGAGTAGAGCGCCGACGGCGACGCTCGAGACGAGAGCCCACTGGCGGACACCGGCTCCTGACACGTCCCGGCGTGTCCGGCGCAGCCAATCACGAGGAGCGAGGCGCGTGGTGTCCACCAGGTGCCCGAGAACATGGATCGTCATGGCACCGAACCACAGCACGAAGCTGGCCCTGTGCAAGAACAGAAACGTCGGGCGCAGCGACGGCCTCACCAGCAGGAGAGCTATGCCGCTGGCGAAGACGGCGACGGTGAGGGCCACCACGAAGGGTCCGAGGAGGCGCAACACCGGTGGCGGTGGACCCTTGCGGCGGTAGGCGGGCGAGCCGAGGTAGTAGCGGATGAACCGATACGAGGTGCTTCCGATCTTCAATATCACGGGGGGAACGAGGAGCATGCCGATGAAGACATGAGGGGAGAGCAACGATCGGACACGAAGGATGGTGAGCCCCTCGGCGGCCAGGAGAACGAAGAGCACGGCGGCGGTCGAGCCGGTGAGCCGGGCGTTGGCCTCCACGCTGGCGTGACGACGTCGCCACGTCCGGCTGCCCTCGCTCTCCTCCGGACGCGCAGACGGGTGGTGGCGCGTGTTTGCCATCGACTTCAGCGTACGGACGGACCCTGACGCCAGCATGAAGGGCCGTGACCTTCAGGCGTCGTCGGAGCTCTCAGGCTTTTCCAAGGGGATCTTCATGCCCCGGTCATGATCCGGTACGCACCATGGGGTCAGAGGTGGTGCCGGATGGTTGTCTACGCCTATCGCAGAAGCAGGGATCCGCGGCACGTGGCCTTCGAGCGCGTCCGACGGGCGTTTCGGTGGACCGTCGCCGGGGCGACGACGGCGGTCATCGTCATCGTGGGCGTCGTCGCCCACGAGATCCCCGGTCGTTCGACCTCGGCCGCCACCGCGTCGAACACCACCCCCGCCGTCAACGCGTCCCCCACCCCTCCTCCGACACCGACCGGAGGGGGAGGGTCTCCGAGCCCCCCGGTGACGGCGCCGACCCCCACGCAACAGGCCCCGACGGCGGTGTCGGGCGGCACGGGATGGTGACGGGCGGCGCGCCTGCACCACGCCGCCTCGGGCCCGTCGGCGGTGTGACCCACCTGCGTGCGTTGGGAACAACGGTGACCCTAGCCGTCGATCGCCACCGGACCCTGGCGGAGGCCGAGGACATCCTGCGTGACGAGCTCGACGCCATCGACCGTGCCTGTAGCCGGTTCCGGTCCGATTCCGAGATCTGGAGCCTGTACGCCCATGGTCGGGCGGTCCGGGTGAGCCCGCTTCTCCACCAGGCCGTCGTCGTGGCCCTGACGGTGGCCGAGCGCACCGGGGGTGCCGTCGACCCCACCGTCGGGCTGGCCGTCGAGGCGCTCGGATACGACCGAGACTTCGCCGCCGTGGCGGCGCTGGGGCCGGCGCTCGACACCGCGCCGACCGCCGCACCCGGGTGGTGGTGCGTCGAGCTCGATCACCGACGACGGACGATCCGACTGCCACCCGGGGTCCACCTCGACCTGGGCGCCACGGCCAAGGCCCTGGCCGCCGACCGCGCCGCGCAGCGCATCGCCTCGTCGACGGGGTCGGGTGCGCTGGTGAGCGCGGGCGGGGACCTCGCCGTGGCCGGTCCCAGCCCTCCCGGCGGGTGGGCCGTCACCATCGCCGTCGACTCGACGGGTCCCCTCGGCAGCGGGCCGGTCGTGGCCGTCCGGGACGGCGGTCTGGCCAGTTCCAGCACCGTCGTCCGGACCTGGCACCGGGGGGGCCGTCGGCTCCATCACATCGTCGATCCGGCGACAGGTGACTCGGCCAGCGAACACTGGCGCCTGGTATCGGTGGCCGCCGCCAGCTGCGTGGACGCCAATGCCGCCAGCACGGCCGCCATCGTCTGGGGCGAGCGTGCCCGCGGTCGGCTCGAGGCCATGGGACTCCCGGCCCGCCTCGTGCGCCACGACGGTGCGGTGGTCACCGTGGCGGGCTGGCCGACCGACGGGACGGATCGCTCCGGTTCGCCGCCGATGCCGGTGGACGCGTCACGATGACGGCGGCCACCACATCGCAGATGCTGTGGTTCACGACACGGGCAACCGGTGTCGTGGCTCTCGTCCTTCTCACCGGCACCGTGATTCTCGGCGTCCTCACGTCAGTGCGGATGGGCACGAGGAACTGGCCTCGCTTCACCTTTCAAGATCTCCATCGCCGTGTCTCGCTCCTGGCGGTGGTCTTCGTGGCCCTCCATGTCGTCACCACCGTGTCGGACACCTTCGCCCCTATCGGCTGGGTGTCGGTCTTCGTCCCCTTCACCTCGCCCTACCGGAGGTTGTGGCTCGGTCTCGGTACCGTCGCCGTCGACCTCCTTCTCGCCGTCACCGTCTCGAGCCTCCTCCGGCAGAAGATCAGTCCCCGGACGTGGCGGGCCCTTCACTGGCTGGCCTACGCCAGCTGGCCCCTCGCCCTCGTCCACGGACTGGGCACGGGGACCGACCCCCACCTCGGGTGGATGATCGTCCTCGTCGTCAGCTGCGTGGCGGCGGTCTTCATCGCCGTCGGGTGGCGCCTGGCCGAGGGGTGGCCGGCCCGGGCGGGCGGGCGGATGGCAGCCGGTGTGGCATGCATCGTGGCCGTCATCGCCCTGGCGGCGTGGACGGCGGCGGGACCGCTGCGACCCGGATGGGCCCGGCGCGCCGGCACCCCTCCCTCGCTTCTGGCGGGCTCGCGGACGACGGACCCGGGCAGGCCGGCCGCCGGCTCGTCTCCCCCGGCGACGGGCATTCCTGTCGCCCTTCCTCCTCCCCCCTATCACGCCTCCTTGACGGGCACGGTGACCCAGGAGGCCCAGTCGGGTGGATCCGTGCGGCTCGACATCCGGACGCAGACGGCGGGAGCGCTCGTCGCCGTTCTCGATGTGATCATCAGCGGGACCCCAGACGGTTCCGGTGGGGTGATCATGAACCAGAGCCAGGCCAGCTTCGGGCCGCCGGCCACGCCCACCGAATTCCGCGGCCAGATCACCGGTCTCGACGGCTCACAGATGACGATGGCGTTGGCGGACAGCGCCGGAGCCCGGATCGATCTGCAGGCGGACGTCGCCATCACCGGGAACCAGGTGACCGGCGAGCTGGTGTCGGTGGCCGGCGCCAGCGACCATGGAGCCGTCGGTGACGACCACTGAGCCGGTGGCCGTCGCCAGCGGCGGGGACGTCCCGGCGGCGCCCAGGATCATGGCCGCGTGGGTCGAAACCGGTGGCGCCGACCTCGATGCCCACCTCGGTGTCCACGGCCCCCTGTCCCTGCCGACCGGCAACGACGCCGCCTGGGCCGACCGACTGGTGGAGGCCGTCCGCTCCTCCGGGTTGACCGGACGCGGAGGCGCCGGCTTCCCCACGGCACGGAAATGGGATGCGATCCGCGCCGGTCACGGACGTCCCCTCCTCGCCGTGAACGCCATGGAGGGCGAGCCGGCCAGCGTGAAGGATCGAGCATTGTTGTCGGCCGCGCCCCATCTCGTTCTCGACGGAGCCGACCTCGTGGCGCGAGCCATCGGCGCCGCCGACGTCGTGCTCTGCGTGGCCCACGATCGAAACGAGAGCGCCGAGTCGGTCTGGACCGCTCTTGTCGAGCGGGACGGCGTCGTCCCCGGTGACCCCCCGGTGCGGTTGCTCCGGCCCCCCGGCCGGTACGTCACCGGCGAGGAATCGGCCCTCGTGGCCTGGCTGGCCGGCGGTCCCGCCCTGCCCCAGTTCCGGGCCTCCAAGAGCACGCCCCTCACGATCAGGCGTCGACCCGTCCTGGTGCAGAGCGCTGAGACGCTTGCTCACGTGGCGCTCATCGCCAGGTACGGCCCCGCATGGTTCCGCAGCGCCGGTCTCCCCGACGCGGCGGGGACGTGCCTGGTCACCGCATCCGGATCAGTCGATCGCCCCGGCGTGTACGAGGTCGAGCTGGGAACACCGGTGGGCGCCATCCTTCGACAGGCCGGCCTCGAGGGCCCCGTCGGGGCGGTGCTCGTCGGCGGATACGGAGGGGCCTGGCTCCCTGGTCACCGGCTCGACACCGCGTACGCACCGGCACCCCTGGCCGCCGCCGGGTGTGCCGTGGGGGCCGGCGTCCTCGCCGTGATCCCGGCCTCGTCGTGTGGCATCGCCGAGACGGCCCGGATCGCCGTCTACATGGCCGACCAGAGTGCCGGCCAATGCGGTCCCTGCGTCTTCGGACTCCCCGCCCTCGCCCAGGATCTGGCCCAACTGGCACGGGGGATCGGCGACCGTCAGACGGTGATGCGGCTGCGCCATCGCCTCGGCACGGTGGAAGGCCGGGGAGCGTGTCGCCACCCCGACGGGGTCGTCCGACTCGTCCGCAGCGCCCTCGACGTGTTCGCCGACGACGTCGCCCAACACGCCCGATGCCGACCCTGTCTGGGCTGGAACCGCAAGCCGATCCTGCCCATTCCCCGATCGGCCCCCGTCAAGGCGGGGCGACGGCGATGACCGGGAGTCGGTGAGGAGCCCATGTCCATCACGGCCGTCACCATCCGCCTGCGAGTCAATCCCGCCGCCTGCGACGGATTCGGCTACTGCGCCGAGCTTCTTCCCGAGATCATCGACATCGACGAATGGGGCTATCCGATCGTCGCCACGGAACCGATCCCACCCCACCTCTTGGAGTTGGCCCGGCGTGCCGTTCGGGATTGCCCACGGCAGGCGTTGCTCACCGAGCGGCTACCCCCGGCACGTCGAACGTGAACGGGAAACCTTCCGTCCACCGCCAGGTCCCGTCGGGAAGGACAAGGAGCGCCTCGTAGCCATCGAGGGAGCCGAACCACCCCAGACCCTCCTCGCCGGCGACCACGAGAGCCGTGGCGAGGGCGTCAGCGAGACCGAGGTCGGGGCCACTCACGCTGGCCGACGCGGCGCGCGTCCCGGGCCGTCGCGTCAGCGGATCGATGAGATGACCGCCGCGTTCGTAACCTCCCGACGTCGCTATCGCCCCAGTGAGCTCGACGACGCACGCCAGGTCACCGGGTGAGAAGGGTGTGACGATGCCGACCCTGAACGGTGTCGACCGGTCCGGGGCGCCGAAGCTGGCGATATCGCCGGCGGCGTTGACCATCGCCCCTGTCACCCCGTTCGAGGCGAGATCGCCCAGCGCACGTTGGGCCGCCCACCCCTTCACGTATCCGGTCGGATCGACTCCTCCCGGCATGGCCCACGGATCGAACCACCCGTCCGAGAGGTCACGGGCGACAGCGCAAAGCTCAAGGACGTCGGCGACCTCGGGGGGTGCCTCCTCACTTCGGATCTCCCCTCGGCGCAGGCGGCTCATGGGACTGTCCGCCTTCCAGGTACTGAAGACAGCGTCGGCGCGCCGGAGCGTGGCGCGCGCCCGGGCCAATCCCAAGGAGACCTCGGGGCCGGAGGGGTGGTCGGCCGGATACACGTCGATGGTCACGACAGTGCCCATGACGTCCTCGAGGTGGTGAATCACAGGTGGTCGTCCCGATATGGCCATGACCTCCGGCGTCATCACAAGCCCAGTTTTCCGAGGGCGGATTGGAGGGACTGTGCGAACCCGGCGCTCGTGTAGCTTGCTCCGGAGACTCCTTGGATGTTGGCGCTCTGCGCCTGCAGGGCCTGCTGTTCGAGAAGGGGTATCGACTGCTGGTCGATGGACTGAGACCGGAAATTCCCGCCGTCGTTCAACGAGGCGATCCCGATCTTGGTGATCTTGTTGCCCGACACGGTGACCGAGACGGACAACTCGCCGTAGTTGTAGTTGACCAGCGGACCGGTCGCCGATCGCGTCGTCGAGGGAACGGTCGTCGTTGTGGTCGGAGGAGCGGTCGGCGGTGTGGTCGAGGGAACCGTCGTCGCGGTGGTCGAGGGAACGGTCGTCGGTGTCGTGGACGTGGGCGGAGAACTGGTCCCACTGGTCCCTCGGCCCGGCGACGAGCCTGCCGTGGTGGTCGTGGCCGGTGAGCCCGTCGTGGCAGAAGCCTGGGGCAGCCCGCCGAGGGCGAGGCGCGCCGACTTCGTGTGGAATGTCAGCACGCCGGCGAGACCCGCCGCCGTGGCGGCGAGCACGATCGGGGTACGCCTCATTCAGTCATCCCTTGATTCATGTGAAAACGGTTCTCGGTCATCAAAAGGTGAACTCTTCGTGGTGGATCCGGTGGCGCGGCACTCCGAGCTTCCGGGCCGCCGTCAGGACCCGGGTGCTGAAGCCCTGCGGGCCACACACGTAGACGTCGCACCGAGCGATGTCGGGCACCAGCTTTCGGAGGGCGCCGGCGTCGAACGGGATCTGACGGCGTGAGCCGACGAGTTCGTGAAACTGTCCACCCCGGAGCGCGACGAAGTCGGCGACTTCGTCACGATGGACGATGTCCTGCGGACTCGACGCCCGCACGATGACCGTGACCGCCACCCATTCCGGTAGGTCCTCGAGAAGAGCACGCAAGGGGGTGATGCCCACCCCGGCTCCGATGAGGACGACGCGGTCCGTCGATCGGGCGTGGTGGGTGAACGCCCCGTACGGTCCTTCGACCGCCACCCGGGTACCTGGCTTGAGGTGGGCGACGGCCCGACTCTGATCACCGAGACCCTTGACGGTGACCCTGATATACGGGGGCCGCGGCAGTGCCGAGAGCGAATAGGGGTGGGCGTGCCACCACAGGTCCTTCGTCAGAAAGCGCCACTGGAAGAATTGTCCCCCCGAGACCGCCAGCCGTTCGAGGCGGCGGCCGGAGCAGACGACAGAGAACACACCCGGGGCCTCCTCGTGGACGGAGGCGATCCGGAGTTGGTGTCTGAGGTTCCGGACGATCGGGTGGAGAACCCGGAAGACGATGACCATCCCCGCCGTGGCAATCCACACGGCGATCCAGACCACCCTGGTGAGCGGATGGCCGACAAATGACCCACCGGTGACGATCTGGTGGGCGAAGGCCAGGGCAAGCGCCAGGTACATGTAGAGGTGGACGATCCACCACGTCTCGTACTTGAGGCGTCGGCGGGCGATCCTGATCGAGGTGATCCCGGCCATGATGAGGAGACAGAACCCGACGGCGGCGGCCAGAAGGTCGGGATACGAGGTGAGAAAGACCCACAACTGGCGCAGAGGCCCCACCTTGGCCAGCTCGGAATAGCCGAGGGTGATGAGCACCACGTGCGCGGTGATGAGCCAGAGCACCCACGGTCCGACCCGGCGGTGCCATCGAACGAGCCGATCTTGGCCGACGGCCCGCTCCAGCCAGGGCAGCCGCGCGATGAGGACGATCATCACGAGGAGCAGGTACGCCCCCGTGAACCCGGCGAAGCGTCCCCCGGCGATGAGCCAGCCGCCGGGCGCCGAGAGCGAGCCGCGCGTCTCTCCGGTGATGACCAGGGCCAGCGTCACGCCGAGGCCGAGGCCGGCGAGGGCGGCGAAGGCGTGGGCGACCCAGGGCTTCGGGGCATGTCCCGGTCGAGGCACAGGCACCTGTCCGGTGGGCACCCGACGACCGACGGGCCTTATCTGCGTCGTCGGCGACATCGCGCCATTCTGAAGGGACGGCTTGAGCAGCGTCTGTGGATGGCCTGTGCGTTCTCTGTGAAGCTCTTGTCGTCCGTCGGGATCATCCGGTGCCGCCACCGGCGATGAGCCTCCGACGCGTTCCTGGCGGGCCGTGGGAGCTCGCACCCAAGCCCTCTGATCGGTCGGGGCGCTGGCGGGCGCACGCTGGGAGTGGGCATGTCGGGTCGGCGAAGGTACGCATCAGCACCCTCGACGGACATGATGGGTGACGGATCATGACCGGATCATGAAGATTCCCCGGAATGACCCGGCCCGTTTCTTCATCTTGTCGTCAGGATCGCTCTCTAAGGTGCACCCGTGATCCCCCCGTCTGCCCGGAACACCAGAGCGGCGTTCCCGGGCCACGGATCTGGTGCCGGTGGAAACGGCGTCGGCGGTGCTGTCTCGAGCGAGCCGTCCATTGGTTGAGCTTCGTCAGATCGATATCGACGAATACGCCACACGAGTCCGTCGTCCTGTCCGGCACTGGCCGAAGGGCGGACGGATCTACCGCCGCCGCCGTGTCCGGACGCTGGTCGTCCTGGTCCTGATCGCCATGGTGACGTGGCTGGCCATCTCGCTCGGAGGAGCCCTCACCAATCCCGCTCTCGGCAGCTCGGCCGGCGCCCGCCTGGCCGAGTGGACCCGGGAGCACGGTGGCGCCAGCTTCGTGAACTGGGCGGAAAACGAGTGGTACAGCCACCATCCGCCCCGTGTGGGGGGCGTCCCACCGAAGGGATCCATCCGACACCCCTCCACCCCTTCGGTGGCCGTCGACGCCGGGCCACCGCATCTCCCGCCGCCGGCGGCGCTCCAACCCTTCGCCAGCCCGCCGATCGCCGGAGAGGGCCAATGGTCGCCCGCCGGCCGTCGGGTCGGAGGCGTTCCCGCCGTCTACGAGACGACTCTCCGGCCCGACGCCGTCCACACCAGCTATGTCGTGGGGGTGGCCTGGATGGACACGAAGCTGCTGCGGGCGACGCTGTACTCGGGCAGCCAGATTCCCGGCGGAGGCCCGTATTCGCACACCGCTCCGATCCAACCAGCGGCAGCAACCTCCCTGGTGGCGGCCTTCAACGCCGGCTTCCTCATGTCGGACGCCAACGGCGGGTACTACACCGATGGCAAGGTCATCATTCCCCTGCGCCCGGACGCGGCGTCGTTCGTGGTCTACCGGAACGGCAGCTCGACGGTCGGAGCGTGGGGCCGGGACGTGACGATGACACCGAATGTCGTCTCTGTGCGACAGAACCTCGATCTGCTTGTCGACAACGGCCAATTGGTCCCCGGTCTAAGCGCCTCCGACACCACCGCGTGGGGCCGAACCCTCGGAGGCGCTGTCTACGTCTGGCGCTCGGGCGTCGGGATCACGGCCGACGGGGCTCTTGTGTACGCAGGCGGTCCGGGCCTCAACATCACCGACCTGGCCAACGTGCTGGTGCGGGCCGGTGCGGTCCGGGCCATGGAGCTCGACATCAACACCGACTGGGTGAACTTCAGCACGTATCAGCCCTCGGCACCGAACGCACCGGCGAGCGGCACGAACGGCACCGAACTGCTCTCCAACATGACGGGGACGCCGGCCCGGTACTTCGACACCTGGTGGGCGCGCGACTTCATCACGATGTCCTCGGTGCCCGGTGGTTGAATTGCACCGGATCGACCAGACGGTTGCCCCGCCCGGTCAGCACGCCGATGAACGGGCAGAGGACGCGGTCACGTTCACCATCACAGGTTCGACACCGGCACCTTCGACACTCGGCAATCTCACACGGGCCCTGCGGCCGCGCCAGTGGAGCAAGAACCTGCTCGTCTTCGTGGCACCAGCGGCGGCAGGGGTGCTCGACCGGCGACTCGACGTTCTGCACTCGCTGGGGGCGTTTGCCATCTTCTGCGTCGCGGCCTCCGGAACGTACCTCGTCAACGATGTCCTCGACGCCGACTCCGATCGCCACCACCCCGACAAGCGGCACCGCCCTGTCGCTGCCGGCGCGCTCTCGGGAATCTTCGCCGCCACCATCGGGATCAGCCTCATGGTCATCGCCATCGGCGCCGCCTGCTTCTTGGCCGGATGGGTGTTCGCCGCCGTGATCGGAGCGTACGCCGCCATCAGTCTGGCCTACAGCATCTGGCTCAAACGCGTGCCCGTCATCGAGTTGGCGGCGGTGGCCTCGGGATTCGTCTTGCGGGCCATGGCTGGTGGCGCCGCCACCCACGTCCCTCTGTCGAACTGGTTCTTGGTGGTGACGTCCTTCGGTGCTCTCTTCGTGGTGACGGGCAAGCGGGCCGCGGAGTACACCACACTCGGTGATCGTCGAGTCGAGCATCGAGCGGTCCTGGCCGACTACACACCGTCGTTCCTCCAGTCGACCCTGACGCTGACTTCGTCGGTCATGGTGACGGCCTACTGCCTCTGGGCTTTCGACAGGACGGGACTGCAGTCGAAGGCCGGCCATCATTTCGTGTGGATCCAGCTCACCGTGGTCCCCATGATCCTGGGCGTCCTGTACGTCCTGCGGCTACTCGACTCCGGTCGCGGCGGAGCACCGGAGGACCTGGCGCTGCACGACCACTTCGTGCAGGTATTCGGCGTGGTCTGGCTCGTGCTGTTCTCGATCGGCCTCTACGGGTGACCGGCGCGGCGGGACCGACCGCCATCGCCGATCGTGCCGATTCTGTGGCCCGAGCCGAAGACAATCGAGGGTCGAACACCGCAACGCCTTCCCGGCAGAGGTCGGCACCCACCGACCGGTGGCGGCTGCTCGCCGGCTGGGGACGGACCGCTCCGTCGGCGGCGATCGTCTCCAGACCCGGAGCAGAGGCGGTGGTCACGGAGATTCTCGCTTCGGGGGGCGGCGGCGATTCGTCCGGATCGCATCGTCCCCGGGGTGTGATCGCCCGAGGATTGGGCCGAAGCTACGGTGACGCCGCTCAGCGTGCCGGGGGCGTCGTCATCGATACCGGCTGCTTCGACTCGATCGGCCCCATCGAACCGGCCACCGGTCTGGTGGCCGTGGGCGGCGGAGCGAGCCTGGACGAGCTGATCCGCCGGGCGCTCCCTCTCGGTTGGTTCCCGCCGGTATCGCCAGGTACCCGGTACGTGACTGTCGGCGGTGCCATCGCCGCCGACGTGCACGGGAAGAACCACCACCGTGACGGCAGCTTCTGCTCCCACCTGACGGGCCTCACACTCGTGACCCCGACGGGCACCCGGTCAGTGAGCCCCGAGACCGACGCTGAGCTGTTCTGGGCCACGGCCGGAGGGATGGGGCTCACCGGAGTGGTCATCGCCGCCACGATACGGATGACCCGGGTCGAGACTTCCTGGTTGTCCGTCGACACCGGGCGATTCGACGATCTCGATGACGTGATGGCGGTCATGGAGGCCTCGGACGACAGATACCGGTACTCGGTGGCCTGGGTCGACTGCTCACCGCGTCGTGGTGGTCTGGGACGGTCAGTTCTGACGAGGGGTGATCACGCCCCTCCAAGTGCCCTGGGGTCGTCGCAACGGAAGGCCGCCCGCGCCCCGTTGTCCGAGCCCCGGCTCCGGGTCCCGCTGCCGGCACCCCGGGGGCTCGTGAACCGGTGGACTGTGCGAGGGTTCAACGAACTGTGGTTCCGCAGATCCCCGCGCCGGGAGTGCGGAGCCCTTCAGCCCCTCGGTTCCTTCTTCTATCCCCTCGACGGTCTCGGCGACTGGAACCTGCTCTACGGCCGGGGCGGCCTCTTGCAATACCAATTCGTCGTCCCAGCCGGACGAGCCGACGTGGTCCGCCGGGCCGTGGCGATGACGGCGGAGGGCGGCGTGCCGTCGTCTCTGGCCGTCCTGAAGCGCTTCGGTCCCGCCGACCCCGGGCCTCTTTCGTTTCCCCTCGAGGGCTGGACCCTGGCACTCGACTTCGCCGTCGGCCCACCAGAGCTCGCTTCCCTCCTCGATCGACTGGACGAGCTGGTGGCCGCCGCTGGCGGACGGGTCTACCTGGCCAAGGACGCGCGCCTTCGGCCCGAGCTCCTGGCGGTGATGTATCCGAGGATCCCGGACCTGGCCAACGTCCGACGCCGCGTCGACCCCGACGACGTTCTCCGGTCCGACCTCTCGCAACGCCTCGGGCTCGACGGAGAGGGCCTTGATGGATGACGCGTTCGGTCGTCCGCAGTCGGTGGTCGTCCTCGGCGGGACCTCCGAGATCGCCGGCGCCCTCGTTGCCACTCTTGCCGCCGGACGCTGCCGGACCGTGGTTCTGGCGGGGCGCGATGTCGACGCCCTTGCCGGTGCCGCCGGGCGGGCGCGTGCCGGAGGAGCGAGCGTGGTCGAGACGGTCACCTTCGATGCGACTGACCTGAAGAGTGCGCAGGACACCGTTGATCGATGTTTCGCCGCCGCCGGCAACCAGGTCGATCTCGTCCTCGTCACCGTCGGTCTGCTGAACGGTTCGCGGTCCGAGACGACAGATGCTGATCGCATCTCGGAGGTGGCTGCGGCCAACTTCACCTGGCCGGCGTCGGCCATCGCCTTTGCTGCTGAGCGCCTGCGGGCCCAAGGCTCGGGCCGGATCGTCGTGTTCTCCTCCGTCGCCGCCGTCAGGGCACGGCCGGCGACCGTTCTCTACGGATCGGCGAAGGCGGCTCTGGACAGGTTCGCGTCCGGACTGGCCCAGAGCCTTCGGGGCTCGGGGGTGGTAGTGCAGATCGTTCGACCGGGATTCGTCCACACCAAGATGACCAGGGGGCTCCGGCCCGCCCCCTTCGCCGTCGGTCCGGAGGATGTGGCGGCGGCCGTGATGAGGGGCATCGAGAGGGACCAGGCGATCATCTGGGTTCCCGGGTTCCTCCGGTGGCTGTATCTCGTCCTGCGCCATCTGCCCCGACAGCTGTGGGCTCGGCTCCCCGGGTAGAGGGCCCGGGACGACCCGGACCCGGCCGGTGCACGCGGAGGTGGGAGCTCACCCCGGCGACCGGCGATGAGCGTGATCCCTTCGGTTACACATGGTCGTCGGTTGACCCCTCCCGGTCTATCCGAGAGGCGGGCGCCCGTTCGGACCTGGCGGAATGGGCGGCGACGCTCGACAAGTGAGAGGCGGCGAGCTCGATGCCGAAGGTACCGCCCACCAGAGAGGCGAGCAGCGCCACCGTGGTGATCCCGGCATGGAGGCGCCTGCTGGCGATGGTCATGCCCGTAGTCTCCGCCGCCAGCCTGTGGGCCACCTTGGGAGCGGCTGAGGTCCACCCATGAAGGTGCCGGCCGACGCTGTCCGATTCGAGCCCTCCGCTCGGTCGTCTCATCGGCCCGCTTCGCCCGTGATCTCGACCTGGCCCGCAGGGGACGGAACGGTCGCCGGCTCAAGGCCGGTGGCCACCGCAGACCGCCGGACGGGCCCACGGTGCGAAAGGTATCTGTGGACCAACGCGGCAGCGAGAGCGACGACGGCAACGCCGGCGACGACATAGCCCGTAGAACCGATGACGCTCGTCATCGAGTTCCAACTCGATCCCAGTGCGTAGCCGGTCGACGAGAGGAGAGCCACCCACGCGGTCACTCCGACGGCCGTGAACGCCAGAAATTTGGCGACCTTCATCTCGACCACCCCGGCGGGGAGCGAGATGAAGGTCCGTACGAATGGAACGACCCTTCCGTACAGCACCATCCGTTCGCCACGGCGACGGAACCACGTCTCCGCCCGTTCGAGATCGCTGTGGGTCATACGGAGGTACCGGCCGTAGCGATTGATCACGCCACGCCCCGCCGTGCGACCCACCAGATAGGCGCCGAGGGATCCGATGACCGAGCCGATGACGCCGGCGACGATCACCAGACCAAGGTTGAGGTTGCCGTGGGTCCCACCGATGACCGCTCCGCTAGCCAAGGCACCGCCCAGACCGAGCGTCACCTCCGAGGGGATGGGAACGCACATCGACTCCAGGAGAGTGAGCACGAAGACAGCGGCGTAACCCCAGGTCTCGAGTGCATGTTGCATCGGATGCTCTCCTCCACGTCCTCGGGAACGAAGTCGAGGTGTTCGAGGCTCATACCGATCGTGCGCCTCGTACCTGAAGCGAACATGAACGTGGCTCAGTCGTTTCCGATGCCTTGGAACCGGAGAAGAGAGCGAGTCTGCGGGCTGAGACCATTTTCATGAGACCAACCCTTGCTGATGCGGTCGTCGATTCCTCAGCCCATTCTCAGGGTCGCTTCATGATCCCTTCAGGTGTCGGAGCTCATGATTGTGACGAAGGGACGGTGCCGAATGCCCGAGGAATCTCGGCCAGTGACCCTCGTACCAGCAAGAACACCGCGCGTCACCACGCGACTGTCGGGGGTGCCGCGCCGGAGACACCGCCATGGCGTTGTCGCCTCGATCGTCGCCACGATCGCGCTCGTTGGAGCGGCATGCTCTCTTCGCACTCCCAGTGTCCATCCGGCGCCGGCGTCGGCATCCCCGCCCACCGCCGTATCGGCGTCGGGAGCACAGGTGCATCCGCCGACGACGGGTGCGGTTCCCACCACGGTCCCGATGCTGGATGAGCCGGGATGGACGCCGGTCAGCTACGGGATCTTGGGAATCGCCGTCGACCAGGAGACCGTCACCAATGCCGACGGTCGCCGGATAACGGTGGCCCGATTTCGGGCCGGACAGGTCCGATTCGCTCTTCACACCGGCAGTCAGGATCCTCCGGTGGGACAAGCCACCGTCGGTCCCGACTCCGGGTCCACCGTCAGCGCCACCGAGCGCTCCCTCTTGCTGGCGGCCTTCAACGGGGGCTTCAAGATCGCATCGGGATCGGGCGGATTCGAGGTGGACAACCAGGTGCTGAGCCCCCTGGTCCCGGGTCGGGCCAGCTTTGTCATCGACACTGACGGTTCGGGCCACGTCGGAGTGTGGGGACAAGGATTGCCGGTCCCCGGCGAGCACGTGCTGAGCGTCCGCCAGAACCTGCTACCGCTGATCACGGGCGGCCACCTGAGCCCACAGATCACCGCCGCCGACGCATGGGGCTCGACCATCGGAAACGCCGTCGCCGTCGCTCGCAGCTCGCTCGGCATGGACGTCCAAGGGAACATCCTCTACGCCGCCGGCATGTCCGCCACGCCGGCCGACCTGGGCGCCGCTCTCCTGGCCAGCGGCGCCGTGACGGCCATGGAACTCGACATCAATCCTGAATGGATCCAACTGGCGCTGGCGCCCAGCGCCGGAGCCCCCCTCGTTCCCGGAGTGCCGGGTCAGAATCGACCCGCCGATCAGTATCTCGTCGGATGGACCCGCGACTTCGTCACAGTCCTCGCCGTCGGGTAGCGCGCACGCCGGTTTCTAACGATCCGACACGACGATGGAAGCGTCGCCGGGCGGCTCCAACGCCGCGACGAGCTGCATCGAGCTCGCGCCCGTCGGGCGAAGGGCCTCATTGAGAAAGCGCACCGTCTCGGCCCGCAGTGCCACCGCCTCCGGTGAAGTGCCGGTGTACATCTCCAAGTGGTCGCCGCCGGTCACCGTGAGCAGAACCTTCCCGGTCATCGTGGCCGTGTCGAACACCTGGGTGGCTCTCGGGAGGAGCCCGTACTGGTCCTCGGTCCCCACCGCCACCAGGAGCGAGCCCGGGGTGGCTACGCCCCAGGGACCGGGAACTCCCGCAGGGATCTCTCCCGACAACGACAGGAAGGCCCTCACCCGGGGATCGGCGTACGCGGGGTTGAGGGCGAGCAGGGCGACGTCGGTCCCACCGTCGGAGTGGCCGGCGACGGCGATACGGGTGGGATCGACCGGACCGGCCCGACCACCGAGCAGCGACGTGATCACGAAGGAGAGGTCCAGGGCCTGTTCGGGATAATTGCTCACGGGCGTGCCCGGGAGGAGGTCGGTCGAATCGGGAAGCACCGGGGCGGCCACCAGATATCCGGCGGCCGCCCACGAATCGAGAAGCGTCTCGTAGACCGTCGGGTTGCTGTTCCATCCGTGGGCGAAGACGACAAGCGGGAGCGGGCCGGTCGGGCCCATCGGCCGGCGAATGTCGGTGACCAGCACCCGGCCCGACGTTCCTGGCACGTCACCACGCGGCGGCGTGTCCCGAGTGGGGTCTACGAGAGTGATCGTCTCGTCCTCGACCTGGTAGGGGGGCTCCGGAGCCGGTCGGGGCGCCGTCGTTGACCTTGCCCTCGAAACGCTCGGCCCGTGCATGTCGTCCACGTTGCTCCGCCGGGCCCCCAAGCCTCCCGTCCCGAGAGAGACGGCCGTGACAACGGCCAAGGCGGTGAGTCCACCGCACGCCCGGACGCCAGGACGTCTCCGACGGGTGGTCGCTCGTGGAGCACCTCGTTTCCCCATTCGCTCACGCCCCCGAGTCAGCTGGCCGTCGGATCCTTCGGCGATCTCGGTCCGATGCAGGCCTGGGCGCTGGTCCGATCTCGACTGCACGTCCGTCTGGGTTCGTCCGGCGCTTCCCAGCATGCCCCGGGATCCCTTGCGGGATCATGAAGAAGAGACGACCTGATCGCCTGTTCATCCGGGTGTCAGGTTCTATCTCCTAACATCGTTCCGTGTCACAAGCCCCCAGCCGCGGTCCTGCCTCGGAGCATTCTCGTATTCCCACGCCGGCACCGGCTACGCCCGAGAGCAGCGACCCTGGCGGTTGGCAGGCTATCGACCGGGCATTCACCGCCTACCTGGACGCCTGCGTGGACATCCCCAACCGATGGCTCCTGATCCAGACCCTGGCGACAGCGGCCATGCGACGCAGGGTGCTGGTCTCGCTGGGTATCCAGCCCGGTTGGCGGACACTCGACGTCGGAACGGGATTCGGATCGGTACCGATGGAACTGGCAGCCATGGTCCCGGTCGACGCCGTCGGTGTCGACCGGGACGAGGCAATTCTGCACGCAGCCGACGCCTTGCGCGTCGATGTGACGGCACGGGGCGGGCTCCTCCCCGGCAGCCGAGTGAACTTTGTGATCGGCGATGCGTACGCTCTGGATGAGCCCGACGCCTCCATCGACCTCGCCACGGCTCGATTCGTCTTCCAGCACCTTCGGGACCACGTCGCCGCAGCGTCCGAACTGGCCCGGGTGGTGCGACCCGGTGGGTTGGCCTGCCTGATCGACGTCGACGACGGTCTGTCGTTGACCTACCCCGAGCCCTCCGCCTCCTACGCACGCCTCACCGAAGCCATGACCGCCATGCAGGAGCGTCACGGGGGTAGTCGCCAGGTGGCACGGAGACTGCCCGCTCTTCTTGATCAGGCCGGATTCGACGTGCTGGCCGTCCTCGTCATTCCGCAGGCCACCTACGGGTCGTCAAAGTCGGACGACTTGAACAGAAGGCTCCTGGTCGAACGCTTCCTGGCGGCGCGCAGTGACCTGGTCGACGAATTCATCTCCGGCGACGAGTTCGACGACTGCCTCGGCCGCTTCGCCGTCGAAGTGACCACCGGGGAGTGCGCCGTCGAAGCCCACCTGGCAGTGATCGGCCGGCGTCGCTGACCGACGTCCAGGGCGCGCCGCAGGGGCGACCGCCATCGATCGCCGCCTCGGTCGATCGGCCGCCTGACGGGGACGGGTCACTTTCGCGTGGTGGCAGCGCTGAAGGCCTCCGGATCGAGGGGCTCATAGCGATCCAGGTTGAGCGTCGTCCTCCTGGTGGACGAGTACCTTTGCGGAGCGGCAACGGACGGTGGCGGCCACTCGACCTGCACCGCTCCGGTGTCAGAGTGCCACGCCGTCGCCACGACCTTGCGCACCTTGCCATCGAGCGTGGCGATGACCAACTGCTCCGCTATCGGCTTCCAGGGCATGAGTCCTCGACTTCGTTCGAACGACGCCAATGGGACGAGAACCCAGGCCATCAGCTTCCGGACCGTTTGCCCCCGGTTCACCGAGGCTACCTGACGCAAGCGTCTGCGTTCCAGCCCGCCCGGCCACCGGTCGCTATGGTGATCCTGTCCTGTCGCGCCGGACGGCCACAATGAATCCGCCAATCTGTCGGCGCCCGAAGGAGGAGAGATGATGCTGAAAGGATTCAAGAACTTCCTCATGCAGGGTGACCTGATCGTCATCGCCGTCGGCCTGGTGGTCGCCCTCGCTTTCAGCACCCTGATCAAGGCTTTCACCGACAGCATCATCCATCCTCTCGTCAATGCCGTCGGGGGCAAGAGCTCGAGCGGACTCGGGTGGACGATCAACGGACAGAGGATCGACGTGGGAGGGTTCGTCTCGGCGATCATCTACTTCGTCATCTTCATGGCCGTGATCTACTTCGCACTGATCGTGCCGTACCGGACGTTCATGAGGCGGCGGGGTACGTCCGTCTTCGGTGATCCGGCGCCGACCAAGACCTGTCCCAGCTGTTTGTCGGATGACCTCCCGTTGGCCGCCACGAAGTGCCGGTACTGCACCAGCGAGCTCGCCGTCCCCGCCTAACCCGTCGGTGGCCACTGGCTAGCAGAGATCGAGGTTCTCCAGGTTGTCCTTCCGGGGGCTCCATGGATTGGTCTCGATGTAGGGCGCCACGATGCACCCGGGCACGGGGCACTCGTCGCAGACCTTGATCGTCTCCTCATAACCACCGAGTTTGGTCGTCCAGGTGTTACCGGCTTTGATGCTGTAGACGACAGCCCTCACCGTGTGGTGGACGCGATCGTCGGTGCAGACGCCCTCGATATGGCGGTGCGAGAAGTCCTCGGAGAGGACTTTTCGAACTCCGGTGACGGTATAGTTGGCCATTGCGTGGTGCGGCCCTTCGCGATTCTCGTGGGATCGCTGAACTAGATGTCCATCCCGGGTCAACCTAAACGGTGCCACCGATCTCGGGAGGTCGACAGTGTGTCCAGTTCCGATCGGGGCACCCCATGGACGGACCGGGACTAACGAGACTCCGGGTCCCCGGCCGACTACGAGATGATCGGTGGGGTGCCAGCCGAAACAGGGCCGGGGTGCCATCTCCGCCACGGCAGCCGGCGACACCGGGGAAGCCGAATTAGGGACCATGGACCCTGGCTCGGCAATCATGGTCATAGCCACAGTGAACCTGGAGCGCTTCAGGGCGCTCCGGAGGTTTCTGCCCAGAAGAGGAGAAGCGATGCGAGTCGTGGTTTTCGGGGATGACGGGTACCTCGGTCGGCTGAAACCGCTGCACCTGTGTGCCGGGCAAGGATTGGCGGTGGCCGGTAACTCTGCCCGGCGCCAGGTGTGCCCATGCGGGCCGTCCGGTTGAAGACACCCTCGGCTTTTCACAGAGCGTCTCATCGTCGGGGCGTGACCGGCGTTGTGCTTCTTTCGGCCCTTGCCCTTCTTCCCCTCTCACTTTCGGCTTGCACAAGGACCTCGACCGGGACCATACCCAGTCTGGCGTCCCCCATCCTGTATCCGTCGGGCGCCGCCACGACGTCGGCGGTCGAGGGACTGATTCGTTCGCCGGGCGGCCCGTATCTCTACGACCAACAGGGCCGGGTGGTGTTCTTCCATGGCGTGAACGCCGTGTACAAACATCGCCCGTACGAGCTCTATCCGGACCCGGGCAAGCCCTGGAACCTGAGCGCCGCCGATGCGTCATTGATGGCACGACTCGGATTCAACCTTGTGCGCCTGGGGATGACGTGGAGTGGCCTCGAGCCCGGGACCGCTCCTGCCAACGACCCGGCCATCTGCACCCGAGGCACTCCACACGATCCGGGCCAATTCAACATGGCCACGCTCGACGCCTATCTATCGAAGCTGAGTGCGACCGTTGACCTGCTCGGTCGGTTCCACATCTACACGCTCCTCGACATGCATCAGGATGTCTACAACGAGGCCTTCGACGGTGAGGGGGCTCCGAACTGGGCGGTCTGCACGAACGGCGTACCGAGCGTCGATCCCCCGGGGCGATGGTCGCTCAGCTACGGAACGGTGGCCGCCGGGATCGCCTACCACAACTTCTGGACCAACGATGTGGTCGGTGACCTCCAGGGCGAGTACGACCGGGTCTGGGCCGCCGTTGCCGGCTACTTCCGCACGAACCCGTGGGTGATCGGCTACGACCCGTTCAACGAGCCGTTCTCGAAATCGCTCGTCACCCGGGGTGGCGAGCACTTCGACGGTCAGCTCGAATGTTTCTACGCCGGAGCGCGCCATGTCGGATCACCGGCACACGGGGCCCCCACCATCAAGTGCCCGGCACGGGACCCGGCCATGGGGGTCATCCCCACGATCCTGGCCTCCGACCCCAATCACCTCATCTTCTACGAACCCGACATCTACGCCAAACACGGGGCTCCGAACTTCGTCGGTCCCATGAATCTCCCCAACCTCGTGTTCAACGTGCATGTCTACTGCGGCTACCGGAGTCCCACGACAGGCAACCCGACCAACATCGCCGCCTGTGCCGCCCAGGAACAGCGTTCGCTCAAGACGCGGTCGGAGGACCGGATCGACCTGTCCTCGCCGTCGCAGCCGAAGGGCCCGGCCTGGTTCGTGAGCGAGTTCGGCGCCACCTCCGACCCGACCCTGCTCCAGCAGCTGACCGACGACGAGAATCGATCCCTCGTCAGTTGGAGCTATTGGGCCTGGAAGTTCTACAACGACCCCACCGGGAGTGCCGACGAGGGACTTGTCCTCCCCGATGGTCGACTCCGGGCGACAGCGACCGTCCTGGCCCAAACCTTTCCTCAGGCCATCGCCGGCATCCCGGTGTCGATGTCGTTCGATCCCACGAGCGGGGCATTCGAACTCGTCTACAAGCCGAACGACGCTCTTCACGCGCCCACGCTTATCTTCGTACCTACCGAAATCCACTATCGGCACGGCTACTGCGCTCGGGTGAAGGGGGGCACCGTGACCTCTCGGCCGAACAGTGAGCTGCTCCGGGTGAAGACCGCGACCTCGACTCACTCCGTCGAGGTCCGAGTGACGGCTGGGCCCTGTCCGTAGACACGCCTGTCGCCGATCGCCATCACTGCCCTTTCCGTTTATAGAGATGAACGGCCAACGGCGCGAACATAGCGATCAACCCGATCGACCACAGGACCGTGGCCAACTCTGGGTGTTGCATTGGCCAAGCCCGGATGATCGCGGACGGGTTGGGGTTGCCAAAGAGATCTCGGCAGGCCGAACGATGTCCGAGGACCATAGACACGTCGTCTGCGCCATTGCCACCTGCAACCATGAGTGGATCGAGCAACTGGCTTCGTGAGTCATACTGCAGCCGCGGGCTGCACGAGTTGGACTCTACGTGCACTTCAGTTTGAACTTGGCAGGCTTCGACGTGCTGACCGTCGGTGAGAGGATCTCGATCTTCTCCCAGCCCTTGGCTTTTGTCTTCGGAGGGATAACACCCCTGTCCCACGTACTCGGCGTCACGCTTTGTGTACCGGCAGTGGCGAAGACGAGCGTCAGCGTTGGACTAACCCCATGATCATTACGAATCCATGTGTACGTCACGGTTCCGGCACTGGTTGAGGTGATTGTCCCGGTGAAGGTGAAGACAGTTGGGCAGGAGCCGGTGTAGTGCTTTGGCGAGACGGTTGGACGGTTCGCATGCACGGCTGACGCGTATGCGGCGCCACTACCAAGACCGAGTAGCCCGGCCCCGAGCAGCCCAACCGCACTGAGAAGTGTGGCCGATGCTCCGAGGCGTAGACCTCCTCGAATCCGCTTGCTATGAGTCTTGCTCGCCATGTGATTCTCCCCCTTCATGATTCGGGCTCCGATCGCGTCGAGTGGTCCATGAGATCAACAAGGAAAGCCCTAGAGCCATCTCTACGACCCGACAATGCGAAGCGCATCCTCAAAATTCGCTATATGCGCGGTGCTTGTCTATGGCACATATTCGACTGAGAAACTCAGGAAAGCCAGTGCAGAAGCGACAGCCATTGCCGCCGTCATGGGAATCGTCGTCATCGACGGAGTCACGTTCGCCGCATGGTTCCCCGTCCCAACCGAGCAGATTGACCCTTGCTTCGTCCGTCACCTTGGGAAAGACTGCGACGCAAATTCCTCCTGCGCTTGTTACGGGGGGCACAATCTGAAACGGGGGCTCGAATGGCTCGAAAGGTTCTCTTCATCCTCACATCACTTGCGCTGCCATCGCTCCTCTTGGTCACGGTGGAGTCTGGTATCGCTCAGGCCGCTCGTACGAACCCCGTCCTCCTTGGCGGCGTAACTTGCAATGCCGCCAACGGTGTGTGGAGGGGCAAAGTGGTCTTTGCCCCACCTCTCAAGAACGGCGGCACCGCAAA
>Ga0209415_10001957_pt1 | contig 39053 bp, 35 predicted proteins | sample PeaSoiSIISIP2007_FD_187696 | JGI IMG/M metagenome (GOLD analysis project Ga0209415, IMG submission 187696) | Peat soil microbial communities from Weissenstadt, Germany - SII-SIP-2007 (SPAdes) (version 2) | ecosystem: Environmental > Terrestrial > Soil > Wetlands > Peat | place: Germany...
TTCTCGCGCTCCTTGCGTTCCTCGTCCGAATAGAAGCGCGCCTTCTCGAACTCGTGGTTCGCGATGGCGTTTTCCATCCGATGGACGATGAATTTGATGCGCTTCTGGACTTCGGTGAGTTCCTCGGGCAGCGAGGTCTGGCGCAGCTTCACGCGGGCGCCGGCTTCGTCGACCAAGTCAATCGCCTTGTCGGGCAGGAAGCGGTCGGGAATATAGCGATTGGAGTGCGAAACCGCAAAATTGATGGCGTCGTCGGTATAGGTAACCGCATGGAACTTCTCGTAGCGGTCTTTGATTCCGAACAGAATCTTCGTGGCGTTAGCCTCATCGGGCGGCGGCACTTTGACCGCTTGAAAACGACGCTCCAACGAACGATCCTTCTCGATGGATTTGCGATACTCACCGGGAGTCGTAGCGCCAATACACTGAATTTCTCCCCGCGACAGCGCTGGCTTCAGGATATTGGCGGCGTCGAGCGAGCCTTCAGCCGAGCCCGCGCCCACCAGCGTGTGCAACTCGTCAATGAAGATGATGCAGTTCTGCGACTCCATCAATTCCTTCATGATGGTCTTGAGCCGCTCTTCGAACTGTCCGCGGTATTTGGTGCCTGCAACGATCAAGGAAAGATCGAGTGCCAGAATGCGCTTATCGGCCAGGAAGGACGGCACTTCGCCATCGGCGATACGCTGCGCCAGCCCTTCCACAATGGCGGTCTTGCCCACGCCCGGCTCGCCGATCAAAACCGGATTATTCTTAGTGCGGCGGCACAGAATTTGTACGACCCGCTCCAGTTCGCCTTCGCGTCCGACAAGCGGATCCAGCTGAGTGTCCATGGCGGCCTGGGTAAGGTCGCGGGAGAACTCGCTCAGTAGCGAAGACTCGCGCTGGCGTTGGGGCTGGGCTTTTTCCTGGCTGGTGCGCGCCAATTCCTCGCGAATCGTAGACAGCCGCAAGCCGCGCTCGTGCAGAATCTCGGCGGCGAAGCACTTCTCTTCCCTCAGTAAACCCAAGAGCAGGTGCTCGGTGCCGATGTGCTTGTGGGAGAGTCGTTCGGCTTCCTCGGCGGCATAGGCCAAAACTCGCTTGCATTCATTGCTGAGGGGCAAATCTACGGAAGTGGAAACCTTTTCCCGGATGGTGGTGTGTCCCTCGATCTGCTTGCGAATGGATTCCACCGAGGCATGGGAACGCAGAAAGCGGTTGGTCAGGGCCTTATCTTCGCGCAGAAGTCCCAGCAGCAAATGTTCTGTCTCAATGTAAGGGGACCCGAACTGGCTGGCCTCATAGCGGGCGAAAAAGATGACCCGCCTTGCCTTCTCCGTATAGCGTTCAAACATATAACCCTTTCCCCCGAGTTCTCGCTGAGACTTCAGGGTCAGCCTTGCGGCCCTGCCACTCGGAACTCCACCACTCTACCCAATGATGCAATCAAGCTGCCAACGGCCCACCTCTGAATATCGTGGGTTACCCGCCTGCCCATCAGTTACCAAAGACACTTACTTGTCGTTTCTCCGCAAGTGGTTGCAACTTCTTGCACTCCACTTGGCCCCTTTCCTCATTCCTGCACGGCCGCACCCAAAAGTCAATTCCCGAGACGTGCTATGCAGGGAGCGTCTCAGGCGCTACCTCCTCAATCCGTCCACTTTGTAACCGAAGCACGCGATGGCAGCGACGCGCAAACGCTACGTTGTGAGTGGCGATGAGCGAGGTTAACTGATAGTCGCGATGTAAGCGGGCAATCAATTCGAAAACTGAATCTGCCGTGCGACTATCGAGGTCCCCAGTCGGTTCATCCGCCAGCAAGAGCCTGGGCTGCGTGATCAGGGCCCGGGCCAAAGCCACGCGCTGCTGTTCACCACCGGAAAGCTCCCCCGAACGATGATGCGAGCGCTGCTCCAAACCGACCTCGCGGAGCCATCGCAAGCCCTGTTCTTGCACCTCCTGCCAGGACTGACCCCGAAGCAGGAGCGGCATCGCCACATTCTCCAGTGCCGTAAACTCCGGCAGCAGGTAGTGGAATTGCCAAACGAAGCCGATCTCGCGATTGCGAAACTCGGCCGCGGCATGCTCCGTAAGCGTACTCAATCGCAGGTGGGCGCAGTATACGTCACCTTCGGAGGCCCTATCAAGAGCCCCGAGGATGTGTAACAGGGTACTCTTTCCCGCACCCGATTCCCCGACGATGGCCAGCATCTCGCCTTTTGCCACCTGAAACGACAAGTTTTCAAAGAGCACCAGGTCCGACTTGCCCGACCGGAAGACCTTCTTGAGGCCTTCGATCCTCAACATAACCTGCCCGATTAGATGCACCCGCAATGCTCCTCGTCTCAGGAATCAGGCGTGACAAGCTGCCGTCACCGGGCAACCCACAACAGGTTTGCCATACCCATTAAAACACGAGCAGCACGCGAGAGTTCCTACTTTGCCCTTGCGGGACTCTACACGAAAACTGTACTTCAAAACCCATCCTCAGGAATGTGACCTCGGTCACTGAAGTGCGGCCAATGCCCAGAGCGATGAACCGGAAAGCCGAACCGTGGACACCGGGGTGTTTCAGGAATCACAGAGGACAGCATGGCAGAAGAAATAGCCTGGGATGTCATAGAAGTGTAAAACCCGCGTCATCAGCGGGGTAGCTCATTCGTAGCGCAAGGCTTCCGCGGGAAGAATCCGCGCCGCCGACCAGGACGGGTACACAGTGGCGATCAAAGAAATGCCAATCGCCACCAGCGCCACCAGCACGCCGTCCACCGCACGCGGAGCAAAGGGCACGTAATCAATTGAGTACACCTCGGGAGCAAGTGATAAAAGATGGTAGTGCCCGCCGAACCACGAAAGTACGTACCCGAGCACCAATCCAATGGCGGTTCCGACCACCCCGATCAATACGCCTTGCGCGATGAAGATGCGGCGCACCTGCGATTTGCGCGTGCCCATGGACATGAGCACGGCGATGTCGCGGGTTTTCTCCATCACCATCATGGTCAGCGAGATCAGAATGTTCAATGCGGCCACAAAGACGATCAGCCCAATCGTGATGAACGTCACCAAGCGCTCCAGCCGTAGCGCACGGAAGAGCGCTTTGTTCTGCTGCATCCAGTTGGTGGCCATGAAGCCCTTGCCGGCAGCCTGCTCCAGCCGGTCGCCGATTTGGCCAGCCTGGTAAATGTCGTCCACCTTGAATTCGATTACCGAAACCAGATCTCCGAGGCCGAAGAGTTGTTGCGCATCGCCGAGGCGCGTAAACGCCCACGAACTGTCGTAGTCGTAGAAGCCGGAGTTGAAGATTCCGGCCACGCGAAAGCGGTTGTACTTGGGCACTATGCCAAAGGGAGTGAGTTCTCCTTGCGGGCTGGTGACCAGGACGATGGAGCCAACTGTGGCCCCGAGGTCGTCCGCCATGTCTTTGCCGAGGATGATCGGAGGCATCGCAGCTACGCGTTCCTGGACGGCTTCGAGCGAGTCCGGAGATTCCTGTGTGGGGCGAGCTTCTGGTGTGGCGCGGGCGGCCTCGCCCGTGCTTGTGGGTTGTGTGGGGCGGACACTCTTGTCCGCCTCTGGCTGCGGTTGGTCGAGCGCATCCGCCGAACCGCTGATCACCGTCTTCAGCAGATCGCTGACCTTTCGCTCATACGCCGGAATCATCCCCTTCAACACTGCTCCCCGAGCTCGCGGTCCGCGCGAGATCAAAACCTGCTCATAGATCGCGGGGGCAGTAGCAACAACGTGGGGCTCTTTCGTCAGTCGATCCATGAGCGGGCGCCAGTCCTTGATTCCATCGCTCTGAACCCGCAGCAGGTTGATGTGCGAGGTCGAGCCCAGCAATCGGTCCTGGAGATCCTGACGAAATCCGTTATTGATGGCGAGCGCGATGACCAGAGATGCAACCCCGGCGGCAACCCCGGCAATGGAAATGCCGGTAATGACGCCGATGACAGCCTGGCGGCGTTTGGCGCGGAGGTAACGGGAGGCAATGAAGAGTTCAAAGCGCATGAGGGCAGTCGTTCGTCCTTGGTCGCTCGTCGTTGGCCACGGCTATGAATTATACGGTGCGGGCTATCGCCGGACGGGGGACGATTCCACTCTTCTCCGCCTACGTTACCTGCTGCCCACTCGGCTACGGGTGACGTGCTTCTCGGGTGTAAGTTCGGTCCAGATGACACACGTTGGGGTATGCTCATGTCAATGTTTAATCGGCTGCGGGCCCGATGGCATGTGACCGTCGGTCGACTTTTCGGAAGACTGAAGTGCTACGGCTTTGCTGCAAAGCAGTTCGAGGTAGCGATCGCGCTCATCCCCCGGCACTTGGTCGCGCAGTGCCTGCTGGGATGGACTTACCAGGAATTGAAGCAGCATGAGAAGGCTCTCTTAACATTCGATCGAGCACACGAGATTGCCCCCAACAGTCCGTATGCCCACGTCCACAAGGGACGTTCATTGATGTACTTGGGGAAGCACCAAGAAGCTGCAGATGCCATAAACCGGTCGTTTCGTATTCAGCCGAAATACAAAAGCAACCCTCGTTACCTCGAAGCTCTCGCTCAATGCTATTGTCACCTCGACCAGATCAAAAAGGCACTTGACGTCTACTTGGCAGCTGAACAGCTTGAACCGAAAAATGGGGATCTGGTATTTCGCGTTGGATGGGCTTTGGTCAAGCTGCAACGGTATGGCGAGGCCGAGCAAGCTCTACGACGGGCAATCTCGCTCAACCCAAACAATGTTGATGCTCGATATGATCTTGGCCTAACGCTTTACAATTTGAAGCGATTTCAGGAAAGCATAGAGATCTTCCAAACAGTAGTGGCGCTTCGCCCCGGCCGCGCGGACGCGCATGTCGGCATCGGAATAGTGCTCAAGGACCAAAGCAGGCTTCTAGAAGCGGAGGCGGCACTCAAGGAAGCAATCCGTGTCGAGCCCAATAACTCGGAACCATATCTGCAATTGGGCGTGCTCTACGGGGAAAAGGGCCAGTGGCAAGAATCTCTTGCTGCGAGCCAGCGACTTGTGGAGCTACGGCCAAACGACGAGGTCAGCTACTTGGCCGTGGCTGGGGCGTGTCAAGAGTTGAAGCGTTATACGGAAGAGATTGAAGCGTGCAATCAGGCACTCCGAATCAATCCCAATTCTCTACCTGCGCTTGAAGGATTAGCATGGGCATTTTGCGAAACGGAAAAATACGAAGAAGCAGTTGCGGCGCTAACCCGGTCAATCAAAATCAGTCCAAGCGTACCGCACATCCACGCCTGGCTCGCTCAAGCCTATGCCGAACTGGGGAATCTGCAAGGAGTAACGATGGAGCTAAATACTTTGGAGAAGCTGGATCCGCAACTCGCAGCGGACGTGAAGAAGATCATTCAGGACAAAACCCGCGTCGGCGACTTTTCCAAATCCTCCTGATAATTCAAGGCGTTCCCGAAATGCAGCGGTCTATCACCTGCTCAGTTTCGGCACAACGCCAGGCACCCCTGCCTTGTACTTGCGGTACTCTTCTCCGAATCTCTGCTCCAGTTCTGCATCTTCCATCCGACTCATAACCACGCCCGTGACCACCGCGAACGCAGTCAACCCAAAGCAGACCACCAACCCCGTCCCCACGCTCCACGCCAGCATCTCGCAGAGATGTGCCACGTAGACCGGATGGCGTACGTGGGCACGAATTCCAGAGGTCACCAGTTGCTGTTCGCGATGTCCGGCGATCACCTCCGGCATGCCGCCGAGTTGTTTCGAGCTGAACTCCTTGCCGGATTGCGAGTACAGCCAGAATCCTGCGGCGAACAGGATCAGCGCAGCACTCCAGGTCCACGGGGTCGAATAAAGAGGAACGCGGCGCCAGTGGGCAGTCAGGGCCGCGACGATAATCCACATGGCTGCCCAAGCAGGAAGCAGAACAAGGTAGGGTGACCGTTTGCGCGCCCGCCAGTAGCCAGCCCACGGGTGAATGACCAGCCAGAAACAGGGGATGGTGGAGTAAATCACACACGCTGCCCAGCCCAGAAAATTAAGCCATTGAATCATTGAACTATTGAGTGGTTGAGTCATTGTCTCATTCTGATTGCTCACTCGGCGGCGGGCGTGGGCGCCCGCCCTACACAGACGGTTTTGTGGCACAGTAGGGAGCGATGGCTGCATCGGGAGATCCCAGGCTCGCCGGTGGTATTGCGTTCACTTATCCGGACTTCACCGCTTACGCGGTAGCCCGGTTCTGCATCGTGTCCGCCCTGGAGATGCAGTCCGTCGCGGTTGGTTGGCAGGTCTACGAGATCACCAAGCGCCCTCTGGATCTGGGTTTGGTGGGACTCGCCCAATTCCTGCCGGGCATTGTGTTCTTTCTGGCGGCGGGCCATGCTGCCGACCGCTTCGATCGCCGCCGCCTCGTCATGTGGTGCTACGGCGCCTTCGCGGTCTGTTCAGGGCTGCTGTGGTGGATTGCGTCGCGGGGCGCGGTTTCGGTGCGTCCCATCTATGTGGTCCTGGTTTTGCTTGGCGTGGTTCGCTCGTTCAATGGCACGGCGAGCCGGGCGTTGCTGCCGCAGTTGGTTCCCGAGGAGCATTTTCACAACGCGGTGGCCTGGAATGCCAGTGTCTTTCAAGGCGCCACCATCCTTGGGCCGTCCATCGGCGGCCTGCTTTATGCCTTCTTTCGCGGAGCCTCGGTCGTTTACGCGATGGCAGCCTTGGTTTCGCTGGGCGGCATGGCCCTGACGCTGAAAATCAAGCTGCGACCGAGAACGCGGCAGCGGGAACCCACAAGCCTGAAGACAGTTCTGGCGGGTTTCCGCTATATCTGGGAGCACAAACTGGTGCTGGGCTCGATCTCGCTAGATATGTTCGCCGTCTTACTGGGGGGCGCCGTGGCGCTGCTCCCAGTTTATGCGCGCGAGATTCTGCGAACCGGCCCGTGGGGACTGGGCTTGTTGCGCAGTGCTCCGGGTGTCGGCGCGGCGGTAATGGCAATCCTTCTGGCACACCGGCCCCTGCGCGGCCGGGCGGGCCCTACGCTGTTGTGGTCGGTGGCTGGATTTGGCGTGTTCACCATCGTATTTGGCGTCTCGCGCAACCTGGCGCTGTCCCTGGCGGCGCTGCTGCTGGTCGGCGCGACTGACATGGTGAGCGTGGTGATTCGGGCAACTCTCGTTCAATTGGCTACACCGGACGAAATGCGCGGCCGCGTGGTCGCCGTGGACATGATCTTTATCGGCACTTCGAACCAACTCGGGGAATTTGAGTCCGGCTTAACGGCGCAGTGGTTCGGAACGGTGCCGGCCGTGGTCCTGGGCGGAATAGGGACGCTTGTCGTGATCGCCACGTGGGCCTGGCTTTTCCCGGAATTGCGTCAGGCCAAAAACCTCGCGGACGTGACGGTTGAGGAATTGGATGACTGAGTCGCGCTTTGACGAACTCCGGGAAAAAGGACGAGAATGCAGCAAAGATCAAACGTTCTGCACTCGTAAGTGGGAAGCTTAGGGAAAGTTGAGCGAAGGAGCCCCAACCATGCCGCCACTCCCTTTTCAGGGATCTGCCTGGGCGTTATCCAGTGAAGGTCTGGCCGGAGTAGCCAGCAACCTCGGCGTCTTCGCGCCCGAGATCTGGACGGTGCTCGCGGTCGAAACCTCAGGCTGCGGATACCTTCCCGACCGCCGTCCCCAAATTCTCTACGAGCGCCATATCTTTCACCGCTTGACCCAGGGCCAGTACGACGACGGGGACATTAGTGATTCGTCGCCTGGAGGTTACGGCCCGCGGGGTGCCCACCAGTACGATCGGCTGGCAGTGGCCATTACAGAAGACCGGGCAGGGGCTCTGCAGAGCGCTTCGTGGGGCATTGGGCAAATCATGGGAATGAACTACGCTCTGGCCGGATTCCAAAATGTCGATGAGATGGTCGCCGCCATGTCGCAATCCGAAGATCAACAACTGGCGGCGATGGGCAATTTCCTGGTTGCCACCAAGCTGCAGGCTTCGTTGCAAGCCCACGATTGGGCAACGTTTGCTCGCGGCTACAACGGCCCGAATTATGCGATCAATCGCTACGACGTTCGCCTGAACGGCGAGTTCCAGAAGTATTTATCAGGAGTGTTGCCCGACCTCAATGTTCGGGCCGCCCAGTTGTACCTCACTTATCTGGGTTTTCACCCGGGGGCGATAGACGGAATCGCTGGGCAGTGTCGGCTCTGGCCCAATTCCAGACAGAAAGTAGACTTCCAGCCACCGCCGCCATCGACGATGATACTGTGGCGCAACTGCGGGCTGCGTTGCCGCCGGTTACGGGGATTGCGAGCGCGGCGTAGCGACCAACGCGTTCCCTACCCGCCTTGGTAGATTGGTATCCATGCCCGAGCAGTGGCTTTCCCAACTCAACTGTGAAGTCGTCGCCTGCACGCTCTGCCCGCGGCTGGTGGCGTATCGCGAAATGGTCGCCCGGGAAAAGCGCCGCGCCTATCGTGACTGGGAATACTGGGGAAAGCCCGTGCCGGGGTTCGGCGATCCCAATGCACGGGTGCTGATTCTTGGCCTGGCTCCCGGCGCCCATGGCTCAAACCGTACTGGGCGGCCGTTCACTGGCGACGCTTCAGGCAAATTCATGTATCCGGTTCTGTATGAGACCGGATTTGCCAACCAGCCCAACGCCACCGACCGCGAAGACGGGCTCAGACTGAAAGATGTTTACATCACTGCCGCAATACGCTGCGCTCCACCTGACAACAAGCCATTGCCCGAAGAACTGGCGAACTGTGCGCCGTATCTCGACCGCGAGATGGAAGGGCTCACAAAAATAAAGGTGGTGGTCGCGCTGGGCAGGATCGGCTTCGATGCTTATCTCAACTACATGAAGCGGCGCGGCCAGCTTCCCAGCAAGAAACCGTATGTTTTCCAGCACGGAGCCAAGTACAAGATGCCGGATGGAAAGACGTTGTTGGCCTCCTACCATCCTTCTAACCAGAACACGCAGACAGGAAAGCTGACGCGCCCCATGTTTGTGCGGATCTTTAAAGAAGCGGCGCACATTGCCGCGAGGTAAGCAGGGGCGGAAGCAGCCGGCTGCCGCTGTAAGGCCGCGCTAGAAGCCGACGAAAACTGGTTCCGGTTCCAGGCGGATACCCCAGATCTCTTCCACCCGCTGCTGGATCTGTTCCTTGAGAGCCACGATGTCCGCCGCCGTTGCGTCGCCACGGTTTACGATGGCCAGCGCGTGTTTGCGAGAAATGCCCGCACGGCCACTGCTGTATCCTTTGCTGAAGCCGGAGCGTTCCACCAGCCACGCGGCGGAAACTTTTTTTTGCGCATCGAGCGCCGGATAGCTGGGAATCTGCAAATTCTTGGCAGCCGCCCGAGCCGAGAGCGCCTGGTACTGGTCCGCCGAAAGCATCGGATTCTTGAAGAAAGAACCGGCGCTGCGACAGTCGTCGTCGCCATCCATGATGAGCATGCCTTTCCCGGCTCTGATTTTTCGCACGGCATCGCGAGTGTCGGCCAAAGTCGGTTTCTCGCTCCAGCCGGCAAAATACTTCTTAAGATCTGCGTAGGCGATGTAAGCATCGCCGCCGTGTTTCACCGAATAATTTACCTGCAAAATAATGTATCGTCCGCGCTCCGCGGTATTGAAAATGCTGGTGCGATAGCTGAAGCCGCAAGCCTGGTTGCACAGTTCATGCAGTTGTCCATCCCGAAGATCCAGCGCCAGCACCGTGTCAACCGTGTTGGACACTTCCTGCCCATAAGCCCCCACGTTCTGCACAGGCGTGCCCCCCACAGTTCCGGGGATGCCGCTTAGGCATTCCAGGCCGGCGCATTTGTGGGCGACTACGAAGCCGACGAATTTGTCCCAATCTTCGCCGGCGCCAGCTTCGAATATGACTTCGTCGTGGCCATGGCGATGATTGATTCCGGTGATTCCGATCTTGAGCACCAGCCCGGGCCAGCCGGCGTCGGAGATCACCAGGTTGCTGCCACCCCCCAGCACAAACAGTGGAAGATTTTGTAAGCGCGAAAAGTCAACCGCCTCGGATGCCTCGGCGATCGTGCGCGCCTCAATGAAGTATCGTGCTGGCCCGCCCACCTGCAGTGTAGTAAGCGGCGACAGGGGCACGTTTTCCTGAATGAGCATGGAGGCTGACATCACTATAAACGACGGGGACGATCCGAAGCCTTTCACGAAGCGCTAGAAGTGCTGGCGTAAAGCTGAGAAGTTCTCCACCACCAGTAACCGGCTCGGCGGCTGCGCTTCAGCCAATTCTTCATGCTCGAGAATCCAGGTGTTGCCGTGCGGCACGAATACGGCATTCAGACCAGCCCCCAGGGCGGGATTGATGTCGGACCGCGGGCTGTTCCCGACCATCCAGGTGGAGTCGCAGGGCAGGCCGTACTTGGACGCTATGGCACGGTAGGTGGTCACATCCTTTTCCGCGACGATTTCCACCACGGCAAAATAATCTTTCAACCCCGACCGCTCCACTTTGCCGGATTGCTCCGCGATAGCGCCTTTGGTCAACAGGATTAGATGATGGCGCTCGGACAGATACTGCAGCGTCTCCGGAACCCCGTGCAGGATTTCGACAGGATGTTCGGCAATAACGTGAGCGAATCCGCTAATCGTCTCGTGCAGCGCAGGGGTAAGCGGTTCGACCGCCAGCCGCTCGAAGGTCTGCACCAAGGCATGAGCGAAGCTGTGCAGCCCATAGCCATGGCTGATGATGCACCGGCGTTCCACTTCGTTCAACACTTCGCGCACCTGCTCAGCGGAATATTCGTGATGGTTCAGAAACGAAATGAAATTGGCAATGGCCCGTTCGAAATAGATGTTGTTTTCCCAGAGCGTGTCATCTGCGTCGATGAGCAGGGTCTGAGCGCCATTCGAATTGGATTCGCGCACCATGGTGCAACATGATAGCGGTGTTATTGTTGATTCGCGCGATTTAAAACGATTCAGTACAAGAATGCTCTGATAGAATCACAACTTCAACATATGACACCGGGCCCCTGGGTTTCACTGTTCCTTATTTTTTTCATACTCCATCCTACAACGGACCAAGAGAAGCTGATGACGGGTTCCGCCGCCAGGGGCGCAGAGTCGGCCGGCATGCAGGTTGTCCCTGATCTCGATCAGCGGCTGGCGAAGTTCCGCCAGGTAGAAATGCCGTTTCATTCCGCCGCTCTGACCGCCGGCGAACGGAAGCTGGTCAACAAACTGGTGGATGCCTCGCGCTACCTCGAAGAAATCTACTGGCGGCAGATCGACCCCGACGGCTTGACGCTATATGAGTCTCTGGCGGAGAGCAAGCATCCGCAGGATGAAGAGCTGCGACGCTACCTGTGGATCAATGCCTCACGATTCGATTTTCTCGACGGGAACAAACCCTTTGTTGGTACTGCTGCCATGGCTCCGGGCAAAGGTTTCCATCCGGAAGGACTGACGCGGGAGCAGATCGAGCAGTATGTCAGGGCCCATCCCGAAAGGAAAAACGAAATTTACAGCTCATTTACCGTCGTGCGCCGGCACGGCGATCAACTCGAAGGGCTCCCCTACCACATTGCCTACCGTTCGTTCCTGGAACCTGCGGCCAAAGATCTGCGCGCGGCAGCAAGCTTGAGCGACGATCCCGCATTTGCCGATTTCCTGCGCTTGCGGGCGGATGCGCTGCTCACCGACGATTACTTCAAGAGTGATCTGGCATGGGTTGACCTGAAAAATCCCAAGTTCGATTTGATCTTCGCCCCCGATGAGACCTATGACGACGAGTTACTGGGCATGAAGGCGACTTATGGTGGCGCGGTATTGGTGCGCAATTCCGAAGAGAGCCGGAAGCTGGCGAAGTTCCAGGAGTATGTCGGCGCCATCCAGGATGCGCTTCCTCTGCCGCCGGAAGATCGGCCCTCGAAGCGCGGCCTTGAGACTCCGATGGAGGTCATGGACGCTCCGTTCCGCACCGGGGACCTTCGCCACGGATACCAGGCGGTTGCTGACAACCTGCCCAACAATCCGCGCGTGCATGAACAAAAAGGCAGCAAGAAGATTTTTTTCAAGAACTTCATGGATGCCCGGGTGAACTACGTGATCCTGCCGGTGGCCCGGCATGTCATGTTGCCCGAGCAGGCGGCCAAGGCGTCCGCCGAGGGCTATCTGCTGGGAACACTCATGCACGAGATGGCGCATGGGCTGGGGCCTACTTTCTCGCGCACTGCGTCCGGCAAGGTTGATATTCGGGAAGCTATCGGGCCGGCCTTCAGCGGCTTGGAAGAAGCCAAGGCGGACGCGGTTGGAATGTTCGGCGTGAACTGGCTGGTCGAGCACCAGGTATTGCCCAAGAATAAGCTTGAGGAATGCTACGCGTCTTATGTCGCAGACATTTTTCGCGCGGTTCGCTTTGGAGCCGGAGAGGCGCATGCCCAGGCAGAAATGATGGAATTCAACTATCTTTCGGAACATGGCGCTATCAAGCATTCGCCTTCGGGACGATACGCAATCGAGTATGCGCTCATGCCCAGAACACTGAGTGATCTTGCTAAGGAGTTGCTGGAAATTGAAGCGGCCGGTGATCGTAAGCGGGCCGAGAGTTGGTTCAAGAAATACGACGTGATGCCGGCGGAGTTACAGGCATCATTGAAGTCCGCATCCAAAGTGCCGGTGGACATTGATCCGGTGTTCGCGTTTAAGGAAGGAGTGAGGTAAGGAAGCTTTCAGCTGTCAGCTTTCGGTACAGGTCGATTGCTTCCCATCCGCTGAGAGCTGACGGCTGGGAGCTGACAGCTACGCCGCGAACTCCACTCTGGACTCCTGCGGAATGATTCCTGCCTTGTGCCCCATGTCCAACAGACGGCGTACGGCTTCCCGCCCATCGGGGCCATAATCGAGAGTGCGTTCGTTCACGTACATGCCGACAAATTTCTCGGCAAGTTGGGGATCGAGGTCGCGAGCAAACTGCATGGCGTAGATCAGAGCCTCCTCCCGGTGATCCAGCGCGTACTGAATACTTTCCCGCAAAGCAGCGCCCACACGGGACATCAATTCCGGTCCCAGGCTGCGCCGGATTGCATTTCCCCCCAAGGGCAGCGGCAAACCGGTCACTTTCTGCCACCACTTGCCGAGATCCACCACGCGGTGCAATCCGGATTTATCGTAGGTCAACTGGCCTTCGTGAATGATGAGTCCGGCCTCGTGCTTCCCTTCCAGCACCTGCGGAATGATCTGGTCGAACGGCACCACCTCGGTTTCGATCCCCGGGGCAAAAAGCTTCAGAACCAAATAGGCGGTGGTCAAAGTGCCAGGAACCGCGACGCGCTTCCGCTTGATGTCGGTGGCCGAGTAAGCGCGCGAAGCCACAATCATCGGGCCATAGCCATCTCCCACGCTGCCGCCACTGGGCAGCAGAGCGTAATGCTCCTGGATATACGGGTAAGCATGGAAGGAAATCGCGGTCACGTCAAATACGCCTTCCATCGCCTTGCGATTCAGGGTTTCGATGTCACACAGAGTATGCACAAAACGCAGTCCCGGGACACGAACCTTGTTCGTAGCCAGGCCGTAAAACATAAAGGCATCATCCGAATCCGGACTGTGCGCTACAGTGATTTCGCGGATCTCGCCGCTCCGGAGCGGAGAATCTTTGCTGTCTGCGGTGGGAGTATGCGATTTTTGGGTGGCTATATTTACTACACTCATTGCTCAACCTCGCGGAATTGCTGTCCGCCGTTTGCCAGCGCCACCGGCACCATCTGAATGACCACGGCAAGAATCACCGATGAGAGCCCGATCCAATTGCTTGTGCGAAAAACGCACCGCCTACCGGTTAGAAACTGTCCGTTCCCCGCTCCACGCCGCCTTTTTTCAGCGCCGCCGACGCCTTCAGGTGGCGGCGCACACGGAGGTAAGCGGCTATGCCCGCCCACAGTACAGCTCCACCGCTGCAGGCAAGAATCAGAAACCACCACATCATCCGCACAATGCCTTAGCATATCAAAACGAAGCGGCCTCTGCCGAAACTGAGCGACACATCAGCCGCTTCGCATCTTCGTTCCCGCTCTCGGTAACTCTACACTCCGACCGGAAATGGTTTGGTGTGAGTCTCTGCGCTAAAGGAGATCCCGGCGAAGCGTCCTTGCAACAGCGACATCAATCCCGTGTACCAATAGCCGATCACGAACAAAATCAGAAATGGAACCGTGATGTAATTCTCATTGTCCACGGCGTAGTACACGGTGACAGCGAAATAGCAACCGATCAGTAACTCTACCCATGGCACCCAGCCCAGGCCGCTCCGATAGTTGCTGGCGCGCACTTTGTCCTTTCTCGACTCCACGCGATACTTCGGAGTGCGCGCGAAGGCGCTTTGCTTGCCGAGCAGCGCCTCCAGTACCGCGCGGGTATTGGTGACGGTGAGGCCAATGCCCAGAGCCATGAGGAAGGGCAGATAGAGAAGCGCCCGCGGCCAGCTTTTTGGAAACAACTCCCTTTGGGAGACCAGATAGAAACTGGAAATGGAGAACGTCGAAGCCAGGAAGAGTGGCAAGTCGATATACAGCATCTGAAACCAGCCCTGGTAGAAGCGGATGATCATGGCCGGCAGCAGCAGCACGGAAAGCGCGATCATGAGCGGATAGCTCAGATTGGCGGTCAGGTGGTACCAGGCTTCCAGCTTCACGTGAAATCTCTGATCGCTTCTCAGCACCTGGGGCAGAATCTTCTTGCTGGTTTGGATTAGTCCCTTGGCCCAGCGGGCCTGCTGTGTCTTGAAGGCGGTCATTTCCACCGGCAGTTCGGCCGGGCATTCCACATCCTGGAGATAGACGAATTTCCAGCCTTTGAGCTGGGCACGATAGGAGAGGTCCGTGTCCTCGGTCAGAGTGTCATGCTGCCAGCCACCAGCCTCTTCGATGGCGAGCCGCCGCCACACGCCCGCGGTGCCGTTGAAATTGAAGAATACGTTGCTGCGGGCGCGGCCGGAGTGTTCGAGCACGAAGTGCCCGTCCAGAAGCATGGCTTCAACTTCGGTAAGAAAAGAATAATTACGATTGATGTGCGTCCAGCGCGTCTGCACCATGCCGATCTTAGGGTTAGTGAAGTGGTGAATGGTGCGCAGAAGAAAGTCTTCCGGCGGCACGAAGTCGGCATCGAAAATTGCGACGAACTCACCTTTTGCCGTTTTGAGACCTTCGGAGAGTGCGCCGGCCTTAAATCCGTGGCGATTGGCGCGATGATGATAGCTGATCGGAAATCCCTTGGCCGCGTAGTGATTGACCAGCCCGCGTGCCACGGCAACTGTTTCGTCGGTCGAATCGTCCAGCACCTGGATGTCGAGTTTCTCCAGCGGATAATCCAGGCGGGAGATGGCCTCCAGCAGCCGCTCCACCACAAATTGCTCGTTGAAGATCGGGAGCTGAACCGTGACCCGGGGCAGTTCAGGAAACTCTGCGGCTGGTTCGACGGTGCGGTTCTTCTTGTGCTTGTAATAAAGGTAAACCAGGATATAGCGATGCGCGCCATAGCTCGCCAGCACAATCAGCACGATGAAATAAGGAATCAGCAACGCCATATCAAAGGCGTTGGCGTGATACAAACCTTGAAAGGTCTTATCCAGAAAATGCTGGCGAATGTATTGCCCGATGCCGTGAGGGGCAAGTACCAACGCTAGCAGTTGAGGCTGGAGAAGAGTGGACATGCGTTCAGTGAAAGAGGAGCCCTACAGCGACTGGGAACGAGTCTCTCTGAAACTTCCATTCTACCTGAAGAAGCGGCCCCCCAATCGGGAATTGCAGGCTGCGGCCGTTGAGTCAGTTCGCATCAGCTGATTCCTACCAATACGGGCGAGTGACGGCGCAGAATTTGAGCCAATTGGGTAAGCTGTTGTGTGGACAAAATGAAACCCATAATCTTCCTTTCCGGCCCGATCGGGGCAGGAAAAACTACCGTTGCCCGCGAACTCGTTGCTTCATCATCAGCTCCCATCGCTTATATCGAAGGCGACACATTTTGGTCTTTTATTGCCAAGAGCATGGCAGGTCAGGGTCGCAACAAGAACTTCAAGATGATCATGACGGCGATGATAGCTGCCGCAATACCCTACGCGCTGTTCGGGCACGAAGTAATCGTCGATTTCTCTATTCCGCCCTGGTTCCTTGATACTGCTCGCAAGGTAGTCAAGTCCAGGGAGGTCCCGCTGGACTATGTCGTGCTCCGGCCGAGTGAGACGGTGTGCGCAGCACGCGCCGCCGCTCCCCCCGAAGGCACGATTCCTGACTACGCACCTTATCGTGATCTCTATTCGTCATTCGATGAGGCCGAGCGCTACATCATCAAGGATGATGCAGGTGACGCGGCCGTGGTTGCTGCTCGCATCCGGGATGGCCTCAACGCGGGGACATTCCGACTTTCAGCTTGACCCCACTACCAGGTGTGACCGTTGTGCCGGAACGGGACGTGGTGGTTGCGTGTGTGACGCATGACCATGCTTTCCCGCGAGGCTCTCAAGTACCGTGAGACCGTGGGCCTGTGGTGTAATGGCAGCACAGCACCCCGTCACGGTCGCAGGTGCGGGTTCGAATCCCGTCAGGTCCACTCCCAGGTCAACGGGATTGGCATTTGCGTGCCAAAATGGGAGAGCTGGTTAGACGGGGTGCTTGGCTCTCCCACAAAAGTAACTTGATTTAGGTTAGTCACCTCAACGATAATTAACTTGACCTTGACGGGGTGCTGCGACTTGGAAAACGGCCTCGATTTTAGAGGCCGTTTTCATTTGCAGGCTGATTCACTACCCGCTAGAACCCCCTTGAACCGGCGCTCGCGACCTGATTGCCATCGCTAACGATGAATGCGTCCACCCGCAAGCCGTCGGGCAATTGCGTGTTGGGAGCAAGTTCCACCAGCGTCTCAAGAATCTTCTTGTCCACTCGTTCGGAAGGTTCATCGGTGCGCACGTTCTTTGGCCCCAGCTGCTCACCTACCCGCACAACTCGTCCCCAGAATTGCTGCTTTCCAAAGGCATCCGCGGTCACGTAGGCCTTCTGACCCACGTGGACTCGGCTGACGTCGGTTTCATCCACATCTACGCGAACCCGCAACACGCGGTTGTCTCCGAGCGTGAGAACCGGATCGGGCGTCGTCGCGGAATTCGAAACGCTTTCTCCGCTGCGGTGATGCTTACGAAGAACAGTGCCATCGATGGGAGACTTGATGAACGTCTTGTCGTAGCGAGCCTCGGCTTCTTGAAGCTGGGCTTTCGCCAACTGCAGATCGGCTTCGGCCAGCGACTGATCTTCTTCGCGGGCATGATCGTCAACCAGCGAATGCTGCTCCACGGCCTCCTGATACTTTGCCTGCGCAACATCGGATTCACGCGCATAGTGCTCCATTTCCTCGCGCGAGATCACCCCAGCGGCGAAAAGCTTCTGTCTGCGATCCAACTCCGCCCGGGCGTTATTCATGACCGCCTCCTCTTCGCGAACGGACGACCAGGCTTCGTTCCGCTCCTGCCTGCGAGCGCCGTTGATCACCTTGCGCAGGGCTGCCTCTTTGGCATAAACGTTGGCTTGCGCGGATTCCACCTGGGCTCGGTAGTCATCGTTTTCCAGCACGGCCAGGACTTGCCCGCGGCTGATCTTATCGCCCTCCTCGACCTTCACCGACTTCAGCCGGCCGCTAAGCTCGGAACCGATCTTGATGTCTTCGGAACTAGGCTCGACTCGTCCCGGACCCGCGATCAGAGACGGAGCATCCGCACGTTGCGCTTGCGCCGAGGGAGCAGACGACACTGTTCCCGATCTTCTGGAAAACAGCACCAGAGATGAAGTAAGTATGAAAGCTGCGGTGGCGATGAGAACTGCTGACTTTTTGTTCATGACTATGTCTCCAAATGTGATTTACTCAAGCCAGGTTGACGACAGGTTGCTGCCAGTCGTTCCGCAGAACACCAGCGGGCGGCATCCGCTCCGGAAGATCTGAATTGGCGATGGCGCCATCTTCGATCTTGACGATGCGGTCGGCAAAGTCCAGTACCCGCGAATCGTGGGTCACGACGACCACCGCCCGCCCGCGCGTGTGCGCCAACTCCGTCATCATTTGCATGACGCTGCGTCCGGTACGGGAGTCGAGCGCGGCGGTGGGTTCGTCGGCGAGAATGATCTCCGGATCGCCCGCCAGCGCTCGCGCGATGGCTACACGCTGCTTCTGCCCGCCGCTCAAGTCGGAAGGGAAGCTTTTGTACTTGTTGCCCAATCCAACCTGCTCCAGCAATTCGGCCGCGCGCTTCTTTGCTGCCGCGGCGGAAACGCCCTTCAAATCGAGCATCAGTTCCACATTCTCCCCGGCCGTGAGCGTGGGAAACAGATTGAATCCTTGAAAAACAAATCCGATGTGCTGCAAGCGTACCGCGGGCAGTTGCTTCTCGCTCATGGTGGTAACTTCCTTGCCCGCGACGCGCACGCTACCCGAGCTGGCCGATAGAATGCAGCCCATGATGGAGAGCAAAGTTGTCTTGCCGCTACCCGATGGACCCATCAACGTCAACATCTCGCCGGAACGGACATCCAGGTCAATTCCGCGCAGGGCCAGCATTCCGGCGCCACCCTCGGCGTAAGTCTTCGTCAGATTGCGCACTGCTATGGCTGGGTGCATTTCGTTTCCCTCCTGTTAGCCCTTGAACACCATCGCGGGATCGAGCCGCGTGACTTTGTTGATAGAAACCATGGCCGCTCCGATGCACATCAGGAGCGTCAGAAAGAACATGCCAACCGCCATGGGCGCTGGCAGCAGGATGGCTGCGCCTCCGCGCTGGCTGGCGTGAACCACGAACGCGCTGACGATCATGCCCAGTACGTACCCGATCAGCGCGCTGATCGCCGCCTGCTTCACAATGACCTTGTAAACATAGCTATTAGGAGCGCCCATCGCCTTCAGGGTTCCGAATTCGCGCAGGTGATCCACCGTGGTGGCGTAAATGGTTTGCGCGACCACCACGAATCCCACTACCAGCCCCAGAATCGCGGCCAGCAGCACGGCCACGCCGGCTCCGGTGGTGAACATCCAATAGACTTGCGTCATGCGGCTGAATTGTGGCGTGGTGAGCACCTCGACATCTGTTACCCGCTCAAGAATGCTCTGCTGCACCTGCTCCAAATTGGCTCCCGGCGCCAACTTCACCAGGACGTAGTAGGTTTGGTCTTCCCTCAAGTTGTTGTAGGTCTGCGCGTTCTTAAACGTCGTAAAGACGTAAGGTGACGTGGTGAAGGCGCGAATGCCGCGGGTAAAGCCGGCAATGCGGGCGCGATGGCCGCGGATTTCAAACACCTCGCCGATTCGGGTGACCCCAAGTTTTTCTTTGTAGAGTTCGTCAACGATGATGGCGTCCGGATTCTTCAGGTCCTCCACCCGGCCCTGCACCAGATTCCAGGGACGGCCGAGCGGCGAATCCACGTTGAACCCGACAACCTGGACGGATTCCTCACTGCCATCCGTGCGCTTCCATTGCGTCCAGTGGGCAATGTATTTCTCCGCGTCCTGGACTCCGGGAACGGCCCGAACCTGATTCAGCTTGCGCTCGCTGAAAGCGACACCCTGCTCGATGTACGGCACATTCTTCGACGCGATCCACAAATCGGCATTGGAGTGATCGATCAGGCTTGAAGTGGTTACGGTGAAGCCGACGAACAATCCCAACTCTACGACGATCAGCACGACCGCGAACACGATGCCCGTGAGCGTGACCGTGAGCCGCACTTTATCGTGAAACAGATTCCGTTGGGCAAGAGGTGGCATCGCTACTTTTCCTCCTTGAGAAATCCGCGCAAAGTGGCAACCAGCATGAGTTCAGACCGCTCCTGGATTGGACGCCAATCCACCCAGTGGTCACAGCCCTTGGCAATCTGCAGCGAGATCACACCATGCACCGCAGCCCACAGGGTTTGCGAGAGCAGGTCAGCGTCGCGTAACTCTTCGCGGAAACATCCCGCGTCAATCGCCTGCTGAACCGTCAGCTTGAGGAAGGCGTAGGCGTCCACTTCGGGGTTGCCTTTGATTTCGCAGTCCGCTTCGGTGGGTTCCTGAACCGGATGTGGGGTCATGAACATCAGCTTGTAGTGATTGGGGTATTGCAGACCGAATCCGACGTAAGTCCGGCCGATCTGCTTGAGACGCTCCACCGGATCCAGCGGCATGGCGGAACTTTGGAAGACCTCCGCCAAACGAGCAAAATCCTGCTGACACAGCTCGTGAAAGAGTTCCTCTTTGTCGGCGAAGTGCACGTAAATCGCAGTCGCGGAGTATTCAATCTTCTCCGCCACCTTGCGCATGGAGACGCCGTCATAGCCTTCGGTGATGAACAGCTCCCGGGCCGCGTCAAGGATCTTCTCCCGCGTTTCCGACCGCTCGCGTTCGCGCCTCTCTTTGACTCCCATGATCTTTGTTACCTTTATTAACGCTGTTAAGTTAACAGTGTTAACTTACATTCCTTTGGTCATTTGTGTCAAGCGAAAAATGAGCCTGGACTGTGGTAATCGTTGTAACTATTTGATAATAGACGAGTAATTATTGGAGCGGGTAGGAGTTTCAGCCGGGGTTGGCGGTAAGCAGGAGCACGATTTCCACAGGTCTTCTCCGGAGGTTCGGCGGGCTTTAGCCTTCCCTGGGCTGCGGGATCCCCCGCATTTCGGCCTAGTTCAGGAAGTAGGTTCTATAGAGGGTGTCGCGCTGCACGGGTTTGAATCCCGCGTCGCGGATGATTCGGCGCAACTCTTCTTCAGTCGTACAATTTGTCACGCCGGCGGCGCGGACCACGTTCTCTTCCAGCATCACCGAGCCGACGTCGTTACCGCCGAATTGCAGGCCAAGCTGGCAGACTTTCAGGCCCTGCGTCACCCAGCTTGATTGCACGTTCAAGAAATTCGAAAGATAGAGCCGCGAGATCGCCAGGGTTTTCAAGTACTCGACCGCCGTAGCTTCATCCCAGTGGCGCCCGCCTAACGCTGTATTCGCCGGTTGAAAAGTCCACGGAATAAATGCCGTGAAGCCCCCGGTCTCTTCCTGCAAGTCGTAAAGCTGCTGGAAATGATTGGCGCGGTGTTCGTAGCTTTCGCCCACGCCGAACATCATGGTCGCGGTCGTCCTCATGCCGAGCTGATGCGCGGTGCGATGCACATTGAGCCAATCCCCGGTCAGGCATTTCAGACGCGCGATCTTGTAGCGAACTTCGTCGTCGAGAATCTCCGCCCCGCCGCCGGGAATGGAATCCAGGCCGGCATCCCTGAGCCGAGCAATCGTGTCGCGGATACTGAGTCCGCTGTATTCCGCGATAGCAATGATTTCCGAAGCGGAATAGCAGTGCAGATGAACCTGGGGAAAACGCTGCTTGATGCCGCGCAGCATCTGCTCATGCCAATCAATTTTGAGATCGGGATGCAGGCCGCCTTGCATCAGCACGCCCGTTCCGCCCAGTTCGACGGTCTCTCGAATCTTGTCGTATATCGTATCGAATTCGAGAATGTATCCCTCTTTGGCTTTCGGCCCCTTCAGCGGCCGATAGAACGCGCAGAACGTGCAGTATTCGGTGCAGAAATTCGTGTAGTTGATATTGCGGTCGATGATGTACGTGACCACGCCTTCAGGATGCAGCTTGCGGCGCACAGCATTGGCTTCCATGCCGATGCCGATCAGATCATCGGAACGAAAAAGGTCGACAGCCTGCTGTTGGGTTAGGGACATGAGGAATCAGGTCCGACTTTAACAATTCTAACGGAGGCAAGACAGTTGTTCCAAACTTAACCAGCGTCAGGCAGGGCTGCGAACGACGGGAGCAACCACCTCATTATCTATTGCGAAGATACTGGATCAATGCAAGAATCCCGCCCACGATAGCCAGGCCGATCAGTACGCCCACAGCCAGTTTGTCGTACCGGGCGAAGAAGCGAACGATGTGGTTTCCGTAGACCATTCCGAGGTAGGCAGCTATCGAATAGCGGACTCCGCGGCCGAGTACAAGTGCTCCCAGAAACTTCATTCGCGAGTACTGCATGGCGCCTGCCGCCAGCAGGAAGGGCACAAACGGAAAAGGTGGAGGCAACAGAGCCGGAATCGCGATCGCGCCGAATCCCCATCGTTGGAACTTCTTGTAAACTTTGTTGGCTCTTCTTCTCGAGAGCCTGCGCTCCATCGCTTCCTTGCCGCCCTTTCGCGCCAGACTGTATGTGATGTAGCCGCCAAGCACCGCTCCAATTGTCGCCATGAGCGCGTAGTAGGGCCACGGTTCACGATGGCGGGCGGCCAGCCAGATGGTCAGAACGTCCATGCTGCCGGTCAGCGGGATGACAGAATTGTCCGCGACTCCCAACAAAACCAGTCCCCACCCACCTAAGCGGCGCAGTCGCACCCAGTTCGAGATCACGAGCAAAGACTGGATATGCGGCAGCATTCGGGTGCGATGCAGGTAGTCTACAGTGCAGAGTTGCACGATAGGGAAATAAGACTAACCCACCGCCGCCTTTGCCACATCCAGAAAAAACAACTGAGGTGCGGAAGGCAGTGCCCCGCATTCCTGCGCATAACGGTAGAAAAGTTGCAGACCCTCCAGACACGCCGGATCGAGGTAGTAGTGAATGTTCTCGGTAAGATAATTCTTGACTTCCACTTGGCTTAAGCCCAACCGCGGAGCCCATTCGCTGGCGATTCGATCCAGGTTCTCCGGCAGCAACCCGTGATCGCGGGATTTCTGAAACACTGTAGCGAGATCCAAATGGCGAGGCGCCTCCCTCAGGGCGGCCTGCCGAACTGCCCAGAAGGCGAAGACAAACGGCTTGCCGGTGAAACCCGTCCATTCCTCAGCGAGATCGTAAGTGATGTGGCGCGACCGGTCGATTTGAAGTGCGGGATCGCCAATCACCAGGCCGGCATCGTGCAGTTTCAACATCTGTTCGATATCCGGGGACATCGGGGCCAACGTCCTGCCCCCGCCCCACCATTTCGCGAACAGAACCTTGATCAGTGCAACCGAAGTCAGGGACGAAGTATCCAAAGCGACGCTGTGAATCTTCTCCAGTAGAACTTTGCTGACCAGCAGTATGGAGCGAACCGCTCGCCGGGAAGCAATCGCGACCCCAGGCAGGATGGCAAGATCGGGAATACTGGCGTAAGCCGCCGCTGGAATGATACCGATATCGGCCGATCCCTCCCGCAGACTGGCGGCACACTGCGCGGGGATGGTGTAGGAAATGTCGAACTCCGAGCAAAGCGGGGCCGAACCAACCTTAGCCGAACCAGGTTCAGATGAACCAGCCTCTCCGTGCTCGAAATCCCACATCAGAGGCGCAGTATTAAGGTAAGAAATCGTGGAGATTCGCAGGCGTTTCATCGAGGGAACGCTTGATTTTAACAGACCGCTGTTCATCCTGCATTGTTCATATTACCTTGACAGCCCTTTCCCGCCGTGTATAGATGCCGCGAGAAGCCTACTGGAGGTTGCCATGCCCGAAGCCATCGCCGCAGTCCGCGAAACCACAGAAACGCCCGCGCTGCAGTGGCTTGCCTTAGCCATGACGCCCGGACTGGGTCCGACGAAGGCTCGCCGGCTGGTGGAATTTTTTGGCGGCATCCAAGGCGTGTTCCGGGCGTCTTTGACCGAACTGGAAGCCGCCGGCATCCAGTCAGTCTCTGCGCAATCGCTTGGCACGGGACGGTCCATGGAACTGGCCAACGATGAATTGGCGCGGGCGGCGGCGGCAGATGTGCGCGTCGTCGCTCTCGAAGATCCTGCCTATCCGGCGCCCTTGAAGCAGATATATGATCCTCCGGTCATTCTCTACGTGCGTGGAAATGTAGACGCGATCTCAATGCCAGGAATCGCGCTGGTGGGCACGCGTCACCCCACGCCCTATGGCTCCGGCGTGGCCGAACGATTGGCCTGCGATCTGGCGGCGCGCGGCCTGGTGATTTTCAGCGGCATGGCACGCGGCGTCGATACCGCAGGGCACCGGGGCGCCATCGCGGCCAAAGGCAAAACCGTGGCCGTGTTTGGCACAGGCGTAGACGTGATATACCCCAAGGAGAACACGCGGCTGATGGAACAGATACTGGCTCTTGGTGGAGCAGTAATTTCTGAGTTTCCGCTCGGCACCTTTGCCGCGCCCCAGAATTTTCCCATTCGTAACCGCATCATCAGCGGAATCTCGCTGGGCGTCCTGGTGGTGGAAGCCGCCGAATACAGCGGTACGCGCATTACCGCCCGCTGCGCTTTGGAGCAGAACCGCGAGGTTTTCGCGGTGCCGGGCAACGTCACCAACAAGGGCTCGTGGACACCGAACACCTTGATCAAACAGGGCGCCAAGCTGGTAGCGACCTGGGAAGATGTCTGGGAGGAACTCCCGGCAGATGTGCGGCTTACGCTCACACCCAAGGATGGCAATGAATCGCCAACCGGGCAAACCGCATCTCTATTCGGGGAAGCGGAGCTGTCACCTCACGAAAAGAAGATTTTCGCGATCCTCAAGGCGGATGAATCCACCCACATCGATGAAATTGTCGAGCGATTGGAGCCGGATGTTTCGTCTTCGGAAATATTCGCTGCTCTGTTCGAGCTGGAACTAGCCGGCCGGATCAAGCAACTGCCCGGCAAGAATTTTGTGAAGAGCTTTTAGAGCTCTCAGCTTTCAGCTTTCAGCCTGACCGAGCAACTTGCGGAGGTGACTAACGTGCAAAGCTTCAAGAATCTCAAGGTCTGGGAGAAAGCTCACGTCCTGACACTGGATGTGTACAAATCGAGCAAATCCTTTCCACGAGACGAAGTCTATGGGTTGACCAGTCAGATGCGGAGGTCGGCCGCTTCGATCGGCGCCAACATTGCCGAAGGTTCCTGCAGGAAGGGTGATTGCGAATTCGGACGGTTTCTGCAGATCGCAATGGGTTCGGCCAGCGAACTTGAGTATCACCTGCTGCTCGCCCGCGATCTTGAACTTTTGCGGGCGGTTGATTTTCAGCGACTCTCGGAAGGAGCGGTCGAGGTAAAACGCATGCTGGCTTCGCTCATCCACAAGCTGAGAGCTGACAGCTGAAAGCTGAGAGCTCGGGTGCGGTAACTTGTTGCCGCCGCCACATTCGTGCTAGCTTCAAAAACGAAACCATCCACTGAGGACACATTGGCCAAAGGTTTAGTCATCGTTGAGTCGCCCGCCAAGGCGAAGACCATCCAGAAGTATCTGGGCAAGGGTTACACGGTCGAGGCTTCGCTCGGCCATGTGAAAGATCTGCCCAAGAGCACTCTTGGGGTCGACGTCGATCAGGACTTCGACACCGAATACATTGTCATCCCCGGAAAAGAGAAGGTTCTGGCCAAGCTCAAGAAGCTGGCACTGGGCATGGACACAATTTACCTTGCGCCCGACCCGGATCGCGAAGGGGAAGCCATCGCTGCCCATTTGGCGGAAGAATTGGATGATGACTCTAAGGGGAAGAAGAAAAAGAAGAAGAAAGATGAGCAGGGCGAGCGCATCCGCCGGGTCACATTCAACGAGATCACGCAGCGCGCGGTACGCGCGGCATTTGAACACCCGCGGGACATCGATCAGCACCTGGTGGACGCCCAACAGGCCCGGCGTGTGCTGGACCGGCTCGTCGGCTATCAGGTGTCGCCTCTGCTGTGGGATAAAGTGCGGCGCGGCTTGTCCGCCGGACGCGTGCAAACCGTCGCGTTGCGCTTGATCGTTGAGCGCGAGCGCGAAATCAAGGCGTTCGAGAAAAAGGAATACTGGACCATTGACGCTCATTTGTCCAAGCCTCCCGCCTTCGACGCCCGGTTTGTCGGCAAAGGGGAAGAGAAGGTCGAGATTGCCAACGGCGAGGAAGCGGAGAAGATTCGCGCGGCGCTGGAGCAGGCGGATTGGGTAGTTCGCACCGTCGATCGCAAGGAGCGGCGGCGCAATGCCACGCCGCCATTTACCACCAGCAAGCTGCAGCAGGATTCGTCGCGCAAACTTCGCTTTAGCGTGAAGCGCACCATGATGATTGCGCAGCGGCTCTATGAAGGCGTGGAACTCGGCGAAGAAGGACTGGTCGGTCTGATCACCTATATGCGTACCGACTCGACGCGGGTCTCGAACGAGGCTCTGACGGAAGTGCGCGAGTACATCAAGTCCCAATACGGCGATTCATACTTGCCGGAGACGCCGAATGCCTACAAAGAGAAAAAAGAAGCCCAGGCTGCCCACGAAGCGATCCGGCCGACCTCGGTGATGCGCCATCCCGATCAGATCAAGCAATATTTGAAAGAAGATGAATATAAAGTTTACAAACTGATCTGGCAGCGTTTCGTGGCCTCGCAAATCATGCCGGCGGTGTTCGACCAGACGACGGTGGACATCGATGCAAAATCCGGCGTGGAGACGTTCTGGTTCCGCGTGACCGGCTCTGTGCTGAAGTTCGACGGCTTTCTCAAAGTTTACGAAGAGTCCAAGGAAGGCAAGGACGAAGAGGACGAAGAACTCAAGCACAAGTTGCCTGCGCTTGAGCCCGGTCAGAAGCTGACGCTCAAGGAACTGAAGCCCGAGCAACACTTCACTGAGCCTCCGCCGCGCTACAACGAGGCTTCGCTAGTGAAGGAACTCGAAGAGCGCGGCATCGGACGTCCTTCGACCTACTCTGCCATTCTCAGCACGATCCAGGAGCGGCAGTACGTGCAGAAGCTGGGCGGCAAGTTCACACCCACGGAAATCGGACTCGTGGTTACCGATCTTCTGGTGGCAAACTTCCCCGACATTTTCGATGTGCAGTACACCGCGCGGCTCGAGGAAGAACTGGACGAGATCGAAGAAGGCAAGGAGAAGTGGACCGACGCTCTAGCCGAGTTCTACAAGAAATTCGAGAAGGACCTCCGTTACGCCGCTAAGCACATGGAAAACATCAAGCGGATGGAGAAGCCCACGGACGAGAAGTGCGAACGCTGTGGTTCCCCGCTCGTGATCAAGTGGGGCAAGCACGGATCCTTCTACGCTTGCAGCTCCTATGACAAGGATGATCCGAATAGTTGTACCTTCACCAAAGAAAATCCCATCAACTTGCCGGATCTTGATTCCGCAGACTTGCAGGAGACCACACAAGAGGAATATTGCGAGAACTGCGGCCGCGTGATGGTTCTCAAGCGGGGGCGCTTCGGCCAGTTCATGGCGTGCACGGGATACCCCGATTGCAAGACCACCCGCCGCCTGGATCAGGGCAAGAAAGTTCCAGACATTCCTTTGGACGAGCTCTGTCCGAAATGTGGGCGCAATCTCATGATCCGCCACGGCCGTTACGGTGAGTTCACGGCCTGCAGCGGATATCCAGAATGCAAGTACGTCAAGCAGAATTTCATTGGAGTGAAGTGCCCGCTCTGCAAAGAAGGCGACCTGGTGGAGAAGAGAGCGCGCAAGGGAAATACGTTCTACGGTTGTGGAAACTATCCTAAGTGCAAGTTCACTTCCGCTAACAAGCCGATTGCGGAGAAATGCCCGAGTTGCGGCGGCGAGTACCTGGTCGAAAAGACGCTGAAATCGGGTCCAGTCATTGCATGTCCCAACAAAGAGTGCGACTACGAACGCCCCGCGCCCGCGCAAGCCGCGACTGTGGGGTAGAATCTGTTAATTGTCGAGTTGAGTAATCGCGCCAACTAAAAAGCTGCGACCTTTTGCGTCCTGTCGCATCCGGTATCTGTACCGAGGGGGCGCACTGTCTGATCACCCCCAAATTCCACAATTCCTCTGGAGGTTTTAATGCCTAAGAAGCCAACCGCTGGTGATGCTGAACTGATTCTGAAACTCTACGATCTTCGCCGTGAAGCTGAGATGCGCAAGGCGCGCAACTGGTGGCTTACCACCTTCTGGCCCGAGAGTGTCGATGATTTCACCAAGATCGCCATGGCCCTCGGAACTCAGGAGAACAACTGGCAGCGCCAGGTTGCCGGCTATTGGAGTCTGGCTGCGTCCCTGGTCGAACACGGAACCTTGAGCCCGGATTTGTTTCTCGAACCCAGCTTCTCCGGTGAAATGTTCGTGCTCTACGCCAAGGTACGTCCGTTTTTGAAAGATTTGCGGCAGAAAATGAACAGTCCCCAGATGTTTGCCAACGTCGAGCGGCTGATCAACGGTTCCAAGCAGGCACGCGAGTTCCTGAAGCAGATGGAAACCAACCTGGCGGGCCGCCGCAAGATGATGGCAGGAATGGCCAAGGCCAGCTAACGCAAATCTCATTGGGTAATCGCGTAATCGGGTAATTGAGAAATCAGGGTTCAATTGCCCGATTACCAGATTCCTCAATTGCTAAATGCCATTCTCTAAGAAATGTACTCCCGGATGTATTCGTCCTTGGATTGCGCCAGTTCGCGTACGTCTCCATCGAAGATTAATTTGCCGTCGCGCAGAATGAGGAAGCCCATGGGAACTTCTCCGCGGGCGCCTGGCGGCAGCGGGCGCATTTCATTCGCTTTCCGGTCGAAATAGTGTGTGGCCATGACAAAGGCATCCTGCAACCGATGAGTCACCAGTAGCGAACTGGTTTTGTACACATCGCGCTGTTTCACGACCAACTGAATGATGGTGGTGGAAGTGACCGGGTCGAGGCCTCCGGTCGGAGAATCATAGAGCAAAATTTCGGGATGCGTGATAATCGCGCGGGCGATGGCCACGCGGCGCCGCATGCCTCCCGAGAGTTCCGAGGGGAATTTGTCCACCGTATTTTCCAGTTCTACGAAGCTCAAGGCTTCGCGTACCGGCTTCTCGACTTCCTCTTCCGTAACGTTGCCTTCCTCCAGCAACCGGAAAGCGACATTTTCCCGGACGGTAAGCGAATCGAATAGGGCGCTCTCCTGAAAAACCATGCCGATTTTTCGCCGCAGGTCGAACAACTCTTGTTCGGGCATCTGGGTCACGTCCTGGCCCAGCACATAGATGTGTCCGCTACCTGGTTTGATCAATCCGAGCGTCAGCTTGAGAATCGTGCTCTTTCCTGAACCAGCGACTCCGAAAATCGCCTTCGTTTCCCCCTTGGCAAGCCGGAAGGAAATACCCTCGAGCACGGGTTTATCTTCGAAAGCGATGGAAACCTTCTCGAACACTACGGCCGCGGATGCGGCGTCTTGCGTGGAGGGCAGGCGCTCTTCGATTGCGGTTGGAGGTGCGGCCATGACTCAGTGGTACGAAAAAACTGACATTAGGAGCTTGGTCACCAGCAAGTCGGTTACAAGAATCAAGACAGAAGACGCCACTACTGCCTGGGTCGTTGCCCGGCCTACCCCTTGGGTCCCGCCTTTGGCCGTAAGCCCGTAGTAGCACCCAATGCTCGCAATGATGAAGCCGAACAGCAGCGGTTTCACCAGGCCCATGAACACATCCTGGAACACCAGAATCTGCCAGGCCGTGTTCCAATACTGGCGCCAATCCAATCCGAACAACAAGGTCGAAACCAGGGCGCCACCGAACAGTCCCAACAAGTCTGAGATGATGGTCAGGAAAAAGAGCATGAACACGGTAGACACAACCCGCGGGGTCACCAGCTTCTTCAGCGGGTCGGTGCCCAGGGCGCGCATGGCATCAATCTGCTCGGTCACAATCATCGAGCCCAGTTCGCTGGCCATGCCGGAGGCATTGCGCCCGGCCACCATCAGCCCGGTGATGATTGGCCCCAGTTCGCGTACCATTCCCACTGACACCAGTTGCCCGATCAGCGACAGCGAACCAAACCTTTGCAGCGTGTTGGCGCTGTTCAAGGCCAGCTCGGCGCCGATGGATAACCCGGTCAGCACCACAATGGGGAGCGATCCAAAGCCGATCAGATCCGCCTGTTGGATCATGTCAGCGAAGTAGCGGGGGCGGCGGAACAGGTTGGATATGGATTGTCCCGCAAGTACGGAGTAATCCTGCACCGCTTGGACATTCTCTTTCGCGATTTCAGTAGGTGAGATCAGTTCCATGGTGCAATCACCGAACTATAGCAGACGCGAAGGAAGCTTTCAGCTGTCAGTCTTGAGCTGTCAGCTTTCAGTTCTCAGCTTTCAGACGCCCCCAGGGCCGGGCCATCTGGGGAAGTGGAATGTGGTTTGTGCAGCACGAACGACAAACTGAGAGCTGAGAGCTGAAGGCTTTTATCTACTCTCTTGCCCTCTTCTTGATCTCGACATTCAACCGTTTGATTTTCTGATTCAGGGTGGAAAGCGGGACGCGGAAGCGCTCGGCGGCTTCGGTCTGGTTCCAGTTGCACTTCTCCAGCATGTCAATGATGATGTGCCGCTCCCAATCTTCCATAATGTCGAACAGCGAAGCGTCAGGGCGATGTTCGATCGCGGGGAAGGCGGCTGACCTGCCGGCGATCTGGTCGGGAAGAAGTTCAAAACCGATCTCCTCACCGGTGGAGAGAACCACCGCACGCTCAATGACGTTCTCCAGTTCGCGTACATTGCCCGGCCAGCTGTGAGTCATCAGCAGGCGAAGAGCTTCGGAGGTAATGCGCCTCGTGGGGCGTTCATTCTCTTTGGAATATCTATCGAGGAAGAAGCTGGTCAGCAGCGGAATGTCTTCCTTGCGCTGGCGCAAAGGCGGAAGATCAATCGTAATCACATTCAGGCGGTAGAAAAGATCCTCGCGGAACTTGCCTTCCTGAACCTGTTGCCTCAGATCCGTGTTGGTGGCGGCAATGATCCGCACATCCACCTGAAGCTCGTGCACTCCGCCCAGATGCATGAATCTCCGGTCCTGCAGCACGCGCAAAATCTTGCTCTGGGTGTCCAGGCTCATGTTACCGATTTCATCGAGGAAAAGCGTCCCCCGGTCGGCGATTTCAAACAGGCCCTTCTTGGAAGCGACGGCGCTGGTAAATGCCCCTTTCACGTGTCCGAACAGCGTCGATTCAAGCAGATCAGGCGGCATCGAGCCGGTATTGACTGGGACAAAGGGATGGTCCCGGCGCTGGGAGTTCAAGTGAATCGCCTTGGCAATCAATTCTTTGCCGGTTCCGCTCTCACCCTGCAACAGAACGGTGGAACGGCTGGGCGCGACTTGCGCCACCAAGTCGAAAATCTTCAACATGGGCTCACTTTTGCCCACGATGTTTTCAAAGTTGTAGCGTTGCTTGAGCGCGCGCTTGAGCTGGACGTTTTCTTCCTCGGCACGATGACGAGCCACAGCAGCCCGAACGTCAGCCAGCAGCTTTTCATTGTCCCAGGGCTTTTGGATGAAGTTGACTGCGCCAGATTGCATCGCTCTTACCGCATTTTCCACGGTTCCGTAAGCGGTAATCATGATGATCGAGAGCTGAGGATCCTGGACGCGAAGTTCGGCAAGCAGGTCAATGCCGTTGCGATCGGGCAGCGCCAAGTCGAGCAGCACAAGGTCGAAACTCCGCTCCCCGATGCGCGCAATCCCCTCTTCGCCGCTAGCTGCAGAGTCTACCGCGTACCCTTCCAGTACCAGCAGCGTTTCCAGAGACTCGCGGATGGCGGCTTCATCATCGATGATCAGCACCGAGCCCATCGTCGAAGGCGAGCTCTCGCCGGCACTGTGGCGCGTGATCACGGCCGCTTCAGACATTGACAGCCTTCCTCGCCAGAGGGAAATCCACAAAGAACGTAGTACCTTCGCCGGGACGGCTTTCTACCCGAATCTTCCCGGCATGTTCCTGAATAATTCCGTACGTTACAGATAAGCCCAGCCCGGTGCCGCGGGGCTGCCCGTCGCGCGACGCCTTGGTGGTGAAAAATGGATCGTAGATACGGTGGATGTGCTCCTGCGCAATTCCCGTGCCCGTGTCGGAGACAACTACGCTGACGCCGTCGCCATTCGAGGTCGCAATCCGGAGAGTTCCGCCGTTGGTCATGGCGTCTTTCGCGTTGAGGAACAAGTTCAGAAAGACTTGCTGCAACCGCCCGGCATTCCCATTGATCAGCGGCAGGTGCTGGCCTAACTCATCCTGTACGCGGATTCTGGAGGTCTTGAACTGGTGCTCCAGCAGCGCCAGCGTATCGGAGATGATCTTGTTCACGTCAACATCGGTGAACTCCGTGCCGCTGGTCCGCGAGAAGTTAAGTAGATTGTTGACGATCTCGGAAGCCCGGAAGGTCTGGCGTGTGATTTTCTCCAGCAGCGCGCCTTTTGTCGCGTCCCCCTGAAGCTGCTTCGCCAGCATCTGCGCGTAGGAGGAAATCACGGCCAAGGGAGTGTTCACCTCGTGGGCCACGCCTGCGGCGAGCAGCCCGATGGAGGAGAGCTTGTCCGCCTGCGAGAGTTGCGCTTCCAGTTCGATGCGCTCCGTAATGTCATCCATGATGATCAACCGGCCGATCACATTGAAGTTCTTTGTGACCAGCGGGGCGATGGCGACATTCACGATCCGGCTTTCGCCCGCCTGCGTTCCCAGGCGGAACTTGTACAAATTGTGGATGCCCGGATTCTGCCGCACCCGGTAGAACTCTTCCACGAACGCAGCCGGGAAGACTTCGCTGAGCGGCCGGGTCAGCGCCTGCCAGCGGGGCAGCGCGTACATCACTTCCATCTGCGAGTTCCACGATTCAATGCGGTCGGCCAGATCCACTGCCAAAACACCGACGTTGATCGATTCGACGATGTTTTCGTTGAAGTCTTTCAGCCGTTCGTATTCCGAAACTTTCTGCTCCAGCGAGGCATACAACCGTGCGTTCTGGATCGCAATCCCCAGATAGCCCGCCAGAGTCTCCAGCAACTCGACGTCTTCGCTGGTCAGAAAATCTCCTTCCACCGTTTTGCCCAGACCCAGCACTGCGATGGTGTGCTTCTGGGCGCGGCAGGGAATGTAATAATTCAGATCCAGTTTTGCGATGGCTTGCTGGGCACTGACGGTTTCACGCGGCACCTGGTGAGTGTTATCGAAGAACAGGTGTCCGGCTTCGGTCTCCGGCCGCGGAGTAGCGAGGAAGCTCAGGTCCAGGCCGCTGGTCTGGGTCATGCCGAACGACTTGGCCAGAAGAAATTGCTCACCCGGTTCGCCCGCAGATAGGAAAATCGCCATGCGGTCGACCAGCAGCGTGCGCGACAGGCGGTCCACGACTGCACTCAGCATCTTGTCCAGATCGGTTTCCGAGCCCAATTCACGGCCAAACTCGATCAGGGTTTTCCGGTAGTCATAGCGGGTGCGATAGAAGAACTGGTCAATGCGCTCCTGAATCCACTTGCGAACCGGATCGAACAGCAGTGCTGTGATTACAATCGCGAGCACCAATCCAATCGGGCCGGAACTGGGCACGCGGGTGTGCACTAACTCGGCCACCGCCGCCACCACGGCAAAATACCCGCCCGCAATCGCCGCCGCCGCCAGCGTGTACACCATGCCGCGCTTGAAGATCAGATCCACGTCCATCAACCGGTAACGGAAGATGGCATAGCCGAAGGTCAGAGGCAGGATCCCCAGCGACAGCACGGAAACCTTCATCGCCGTTGTGGGAAGCGCGCCGAGCAGGTAAGGGATCACGTAGAACAGCGTGAACGGCGTGATCGCCAGGATCGTGCCGCGAGTAACCCATTTCAGCTGCTGCCGGAGAATCGGAGTACTGGCCCGGCGGTAGCTGTACACCAGGACTCCCGCCGCAGCCACGAAGAACAGAGCGAGATAGCCCAACTGCAAACGGTCGAGGTTCCAGCGCAACACTTCGCTGGCTCTCAGGTAACGCAGCGCCAGAATGTGCACGGCCAGCAGCAGGAATCCAGGAACGTAAATCGCAGGAATTACCCAGTGGTGCTTCCGGACGAACCAGCGCCTCTCGGGAAAAGTCAGCACGAAATGCAGGAACAAGGCAGGCTGCAGAAGCCCGGCGGCAACGTTGCCCCAGTAGATCGTCCAGTCAAAACTGTTGAATTTTCCCGTGTACTTGAATGCGTATAGAATGAACGACGCCAGGCAGAAAATGTAGAAGTGGGTGGAACTAGGAGCGGTCCACCGGCGCAGCAGAACGTAGAGTCCAATCCCGAGGTAGATCAGCGCGATCAGACGTTGCCAGTAGTTCAGCGAGCGCTCGGCCGGGACCAGAATCACCACCATGTCCACGGGCACGTCCCGCCGCACGACCGAGTAGGTGGTCTTCGACCAGGCACCGATGCGGTACAGTTCGCGCATCAATGCCGCGGTAGTGTTCACCGGGCGCGAGTCCACCGCGGTAAGGTGGTCGTCAACTTTTATGCCCGCCCGGGCCGTCGGGCCGTTCGGCTCCACGCGATCTGCCAGCAGGCTGCCGTTCCGCTCAACCCACCAGGCGCCGTCGTAGGGAACTTGGAATTCCTGTTCTTTTTGGAAATTGATCCAGGAAAGAACCATGGCCGCTGCCGTGAGAATCGTCAGCAGGATGGCGGTAAATCGAACTTGAAAATCCTTGTTCATGGACCGCGGAGGGTCGGCTGGCCGCGGGGCAAAATTATGCTGCACGTTCGGGGCCACGTTTGCAGTCATATGAGAGAGGCTAAGTTATTCCAACACAATAAGTTTCATTATTATACAAAAACCAAAAGCATAAGGCTATGTTTTTTGGAATACGGTATGTGGTATTTTGTAACCACTTGGTTGCAATGGCATTAGCTCTGATCCGCGCTGTTTAGACTTCTTGCTTCGTCATCTGACGCAGAAACGTCTTGCGGCACACCCTGCCAGGCCTCTTCGACTGAGTGGTCTTGGGTCGAGACCCGGCGCAGTCTGCGCTCCTTCATGTGGGAACACCTAGCTTGGGCAGAAGCCACTGCGTCAGTACTACGTAAGCAACAAGAAACGCACCTAGCCTGCTCCAAAGCGCCATCGTCCCCGCGCTGCAAGAGTTGCACAGCTTGTTCTATCTCAGAACGCATTGCCGTAAATGTAGCACGGCCAACTTTCAACTAGCGTGCGCTAGCCTTGGCGAAGCGTACTGATCTTCTCAGCCCGTCCTGGCGTCATCCTTGGAAAGCGTTCGAGTTTGTGAGAGGAGTCTGAGTTCCGCGTCAGGTCGTCTTCGCCTTCCCGGGAGGAGCCAACGCGACGGCAGCCTCGGTGGTGAGCAGGAGGAAAGTGAAAGTCTCCTGCAGATAAAGGCGGACAGCGGCATCGGTATGACTGAGATAACCGATGGAGACGTCCTGGCCGATGTGAAGGTCGAAGTCGCCGCCACGCGTGGTCAGCACGAATGCGCCGGCAATGGCGGGCGCCCAGATGATTTGATCGTCGACAAGCCGCTTGACGTGCTCCAGGACCGGGTAGCCGTGGTCGCTGGTCTCGGCGAGGGCCGTGTAAGCGTCGGCGCCGAGCAGTACCGCGTACGGACCGTTGACACCGACCAGTCGCAACCGGCTCAAGCCTTGGGCAATGGCTTCCGGATACGCGCGCACGTCAGCGGGAAGCGTCATGATTGGATTGCTGGTGCCCTGACGGATGCCCCCAATGCCGGCGGCGGCATAGCCTTCGAATATGGCGACGTCCTCGGCAAAGGCAATCTGTCGCGCGGCGTCCTTCGCCGGTTGCCAGTCCGAGTCATTTGCGCCACGATCGACATCGTCGATCGCCTGGCGACCCAGCTCGAACGGAACCCGCAGCTCGACCAGTGCCTTCACCTCGCGCTGTCTTGCGACGATGCCTTCTCCCGGAGCCGCAATCGTCCGCAGGTGGCCGGTGCCGACGGCGGAAAGGCCGCTGCCCACCGGACCTTTTACGTCGACGACGCGTCGTCCAGCAAGGTATCGCTTGAGCGTCCGCGATGTTTCCTCTTCGATTTCGGCCCATGCCGAATCGGAAATGGGGGCAAGTTCGCGATGGAGGTTATTCATGTCGTTTGTCTCCTTTAAGGGAACCGATGCCGAGTGAACTGTCGCGCACCAACGGAATGGATGGAGAAGGTTGGGCCGGCGCTGACGCGACCGAGGGCTCCACCACCGCCGGCTGATCTTCGATCACGGTCTCCAGAAACGTCGCGGACGGCACGAAGAACAGGTTTCCAGTGACGGCACGGCTGAAATCAAGCAGCCGGTCGTAATTGCCGGGCGGCCGGCCGATGAACATGTTCTCCAGCATCTGCTCGGTCGTACGGGGCGAACGGCTGTAGCCGATGAAATAGGTGCCAAATTCACCATGCGCAGCCCGGCCGAAGGGCATGTTGTCGCGCAGGATCTTGACCTCTTTCCCGTTCTCAACGATGGTAGTGAGCGCGTTGTGCGCTGACGTTGGTTTGACGGAATCGTCCAATTCGATGTCGGACAGCTTGGTGCGGCCGATAATGCGTTCTTGCGCCTCAGTAGAAAGCGCATTCCATGCGCTAAGGTCATGGAGATATTTCTGCACGATTACATAGCTGCCCCCGGCGAACGCAGCGTCCTCCTCGCCGATGAGTACGGCATCGATCGCTGCCGCACCCCTGGGATTCTCCGTCCCGTCGACGAAACCGACAAGATCGCGGTCGTCGAAGTAACGGAAGCCGTGCACTTCGTCCACCGGCGAAACGGCATTTCCGATACGCACCATCAGCTGAGTAGCAAGCTCAAAGCAAAGATCCATCCGCTCGGCGCGAATGTGGAACAGCAAGTCACCCGGCGTGGAGACCGCATGGCGCGGTCCGGCGCGAATCTCCCGGAACGGGTGCAGCTCTGCCGGCCGGGGCGTGCCAAAGAGGCAGTCCCACGCGTCGGACCCAAACCCCATGACGCAGGAAAGGCTGCCTTCCAAATCGCGGAATTCCACCGCGCGCACTAGCGCGGCGAGGTCTCCGCAGAACGATCGCACGGTGGCGCGATTGTCGACGCCCGGGTTGATGGTCGCGACCAGGAAGATCGCGGCGCGGGTAAGCGGCGCGGCTACCGGCTGCGCCAGGACAGGCAAGCCACCTGCCGCTGGGGGCGCGCTCATCGGATTGGGCTCCATCGGGGATCGTCTTGATGGCGTGCGAAAGTTCGGACCGCAAGCTTACCATCGCTTGCGCACATACGTCCAACCGCCCGCGGGCTTGACACATGTATCCGCGAGGGATCGACTCCGTCCGCGACCGGTGAGAGACCGCAGACGTAGACAAAGTATTCCGAAATTCTGAAGTTTGGCAAGGTGGGAGCTCATGCAGCCTGCGTCGAGATTCTCCATTCGCGCCCCCGACTTCATCGTCCCCACCTTTACACAGAACGTAAAGGTGGTGAGCGCGGTAGGAATCGAACCTACAACCTACTGATAGAACGTCAGCTTAACCAAATCAACGGTTTCAGCGACTTCCGGGCGTTCGCAATAGGCACTCTTTGGCGCGTTTGGGCATGGATGCTACCAAGTTGCTACCAAATCGCCAACAGCGTAAAGACTACTTCAAGAATAATGTCGCAGTGTCCTCCGAACCACTGGCGCATCTTCGAACACCGTGAGTGGTGGTTGCCCCACTGGCTTCCCCGCTTTCCGCTTCGCCCAATAGCCTCGCCCCGGCAAGGGTATTCTTAGCCTTCGACAGACCTTGCCAACCCTAACATCGGAGATGCGGTACTTCTTGGCGAGGTTTACTAGCGGCTGATCCCACACTTCGTTGTACAACTCAACTCGGCTCCAAGTAGCGCAAGAATCTAAGGGATGGGTCGCAGCGATTTCAGAGTGCTGGGCATACTGAGCTTTGGGTTTTGTAGATCGCCTTCGTAGTATTTCTGGCTTCACGAAGAACTGCCCCAAGCTGCGAAGGCGGCTATAGAGACGACGAAATTCGGGTTTCGCAATCCCAAGCAACTCGGCGGCAGCAGTAGGCGTTGTGGTTGCCGCAATCGCTCCCATAACTGGTAGAACACTTGCATCCTCTCGCCGCAAGAACTCTACAAATTCAGCCAGCGTATGACTCGCGTCCCACTTCCTCTCCTGACGCTGGCACCTCCCCCGCAGGTATGCCGAGTGCGCGTAGCAGAACTCATCTCCAATGTGTTCACGATCTTCCCCCTCCCAATAGGCGGTCAAGGACAGGTTGCCGGGGCGGCACAGCGGGTTCTTCATCCGGGCTGAGTACATCGTCCTGAACCTATTTCCGAGGCACAAGTTGATGTAGTTGAAGAACCGGGCGCTGTTTGCCCCGTGATGCTTGCGCGGATCGAACGTCTGCACGATGTCCTGTTTGCCAGCCTCTCGGTGCTTTGAAGTCACGGGCAGGTATCGCAGGTGGATCAGCAGGTCTTGCGCCCAGTCCTCCACGTCCTCTCTCGGTGCAGACCTGTCCGCGTGCCTGCTGACCCAGTTGCGGACGTATTGGGGAAACCGCTCGTGGAATTCGTCGAAGTTCTTTGGCACAACGAACCCGTCGTGCCCGACGTAGTGCCCGTCAACAATCGTGAACGGGTCGGCTTTTCGGTTTTCAACAGAAAAATTGGCGAAATTGACAGGTTGATTCTCAAATACGGCGGTATTGCTCTCCATGAAGACACTTCCTTTCGAAAGGATTTGAACCACATGCGAGCAAGCGTAAGAGGTCGCGAGGAGTTGGTAGTCAGAGTTCAGCAGGCGTTGGCGCTGCCGACCAAGAAAGAAGCGGAGATGGTTGTGGATACCGTGGTCGCGGCGCTCGAAGCCACGCTGCTCGACAATCTGGCGTCAGACGGGTTCACGTTGAAGCTGGGCACCTTCGGGAAGTTCTCAGTCCGGCACAAGGCTGGGATTCTCAGGAGGATCCCTTTCACAGGGGAGACAATCCTGACGAAGGATAGGCGGAAAGTCGGGTTCGTCAGTCTGGGGGCGTTGCGGCAGTGTGAGAGAGTGATGAACCGGATGTAATCGCGAAATCCGAAGGGGACATTGCCATGCAAGAGCAAGAATTTTTCACGGTGAGTGAAATCGCCAAGATGCTAAAAGTCAGCCCGGATATGGTCAGCCGTCGTTTCGAGAAAGAACCCGGCGTGATTGATCTGGGAGCGCCCGAACGCCTTCACAAAAGGCGCTATCGAGTGCTGAGAATTCCCGCCGCCGTTCTGAATCGCTTCCTACACAAGAAGCGAGTGGCATGACGGGCACGCTCGGTTGAGCTACTTCGCTAGAGCACTCGCCGACTTCGCTCTACGTAGGCGTCAAGGTCTCGTACATCAAAACGCCACGGACTGGTGCCGCCTCCGTCTTCGATGTACGGAATCAGACC
>Ga0209415_10001958_pt1 | contig 39040 bp, 34 predicted proteins | sample PeaSoiSIISIP2007_FD_187696 | JGI IMG/M metagenome (GOLD analysis project Ga0209415, IMG submission 187696) | Peat soil microbial communities from Weissenstadt, Germany - SII-SIP-2007 (SPAdes) (version 2) | ecosystem: Environmental > Terrestrial > Soil > Wetlands > Peat | place: Germany...
GAGAACCCCTTCAACCAGCGGCGCACCGTCGCCAAGGTCCCCCTCATCAGCGAGCTCGCGCCCGCGGACCGCTACGACTACATCCTCGTGGTGGTCCGCCGCAACCAGGTCCCGGCCCTGCTGCCCACGCTGGCGGCGAACTGTTCGCCCAACGTCGTCTTCATGAACAACAACCTCCTCGGTCCCGCGGAGATCATCCAGGCCATGGGCCGCGAGCGGGTCATGCTCGGATTCGTCTTCGCCGGCGGCAAGCGCGACGGTGACATCATCCGCGCCTTCAGCGCCTCCAAGCGTTCCCCGATGGGCGCGCCCTTCGGTGAGCTGGACGGTTCCGTTACACCGCGCCTGAAGCAATTGGTGAGTACCCTGCGCCGCGGCGGCCTGCCCGCGCGCATCTCGACGAACATCGTCGATTGGCTGGCCACTCACGCCGCCGGGGTGGCGGCCATTGCGCCGATGGGGCTGCGCTACCACGCGGACCTGCGCGCCCTCGCCCGCTCCCGCGACGATCTTCGCCTGATGATCGCCGCCATGCATGAAGCGCTTTTGGTCATCAAGGCCCAGGGCCACAAGATCGTGCCCGCGAGCCAGAAGCTCCTCCTCATCCTGCCGGCCTTCGTTCCCGAGATGCTCTCCCGTTGGTTATTCAGCTCCAAAGTGGGCGAATTCGGCGCCTCCTGGCACATCCAGCAGGCTCCCGACGAGATGCAGGCCCTCGCCGGCGACCTCCGCCAGATGGTCCTCGCGTCCAGCTTGCCGGTTCCGGCTCTCAGGAAGGTCCTGGAATTGCCTTCTTAAATCCGAAGGGCACCTGATTCCAACCTGACGCCCGGCCGTGTTTCGGGGTAGGACAGACCGGACAGACGATCGGTTTTTGTCGTCTGTCGAGCTTGCTGTGTCGTCGGCGGAAGACGACAGACCACGAAAGTCGATGGTCTGTCCTGCCTGCGCCAGGTCCGAGCATTGTTTTGCACGGTACGCGGTGCTACATTCCGGAGCGGACGCACTTATGACGCCAACTTCGGAAAGCATGGCCAAACGCGCCGACCTGGCAGGCCCGGGAATCGGCGATTACGCGCAGATTGAGAAGATTCTGCCACGGGATTATCACAGCCTGCTCACGCCGCGCGAAACGCAGCGGGCCCTGTTTACGGCCAAGAACTACATTGAGGACCACCTCTGCCGCGAGCTCAACTTGATGATGGTCGCCGTTCCGCTGATCGTCGACAAGCTGAGCGGGGTGAACGATTACCTCGACCGCGATGGGTCGCGCACGCCGATCGAGTTCCACATCCGCAACGACGCCCGGAATCCGATCGATGCCCAGGTGGTGCAAGCCGCCACCAAGTGGAAGCGGATGGCCCTGAAGCGCTTCGACTGCCAGCCGGGCGAAGGCATCTGCACCGACATGCGCGCCGTCCGCAAGGACTATTTTCTGGATCACGATCACAGCGCCTACGTCGACCAGTGGGATTGGGAGCGGACAATCACCGCCGACCAGCGCAACCTCGATTTTCTGAAAGAAGTGGTCCGCAAGATCTGGAAAGTGCTGGTGGGCGCGGAACGGCATCTGCTGGCGCTCTACCCGGTGCTCGAGGAGGACCGGTATCCCAGCCTCCCCGAAGAGATCGAATTCTTTCACGCCGAGGAGATCCTCGCCATGTATCCCGGCTTGCCGCGCAAGCAGCGCGAGACGGCGATCTTGCAAGAGCACCCCGCCATTTTCATCATCGGCATCGGGTGGACGCTGGCGGACGGCTTCCCGCACGAGTTGCGCGCGGCCGATTACGACGACTGGGTGACGCCGGCGCGCTCCTCCGCCGGTGCGCCGACCCACGGACTGAACGGCGACATCCTGGTTTGGAACCCTGTCACCAAGCGCCGCCACGAGCTCTCCAGCATGGGAGTCCGCGTCAACGCCGAGACGCTGCGCCAGCAGCTGGAGCTCACCGGCCAGCTCGATTTCCTCGAATATCCGTATCACCGGGCGATCGTCAACGGCGAACTCCCGCTCAGCATCGGCGGCGGCATTGGACAATCGCGCACCCTCATGTTGCTGCTCCGCAAGGCCCACCTCGGCGAGGTGAGCGTCACGGTGTGGCCCAAGATCCTGAAAGAGATGTGCGCGCGCAACAACATTAATGTGTTGGAGTAGCGAAAACTGCCGGTAATCCTGGGCAAGCTAAAGCGCGCCCTACCAATTGCCTCGCGCCGGTAGGGCACGCTTTAGCTTGCCATTCTGATTTGGAACAGCGCCGTGTACACTCGAAAGAGGCAAACGGTGAGCGGCGACGGCAAATTCGCGCTGGTGACCGGCGCGGGCTCCGGCATCGGGCGCGCCGCCAGCCTGGCGCTGCAGGGTGCGGGCTTTTCGGTGGCGCTGGCGGGCAGGCGCCCGGCCGAGCTGGAGCGCACCGCGGCCCTGGCTTCGCCCTCCGGCGGGCGCATGCTACCCATCCCCACCGACGTCAGCCGGCCCGAATCCGTGCGCGCGCTGTTCGCCCGCGTTGCCGAGGCTTTCGGCCGCCTCGACCTGCTGTTCAATAACGCCGGCACCGGCGCCCCGGCCGTGCCCATCGATGAGCTGACCTTCGACCAATGGAGCGCCGTCCTCGGCGTCAACCTGACCGGCGCCTTCCTTTGCGCCCAGGAAGCGGTGCGCCTGATGAAACGGCAATCGCCGCAGGGCGGCCGCATCATCAACAACGGCTCCATCTCCGCCCACGCGCCGCGGCCCCATTCGGCGCCCTACACCGCCACCAAACACGCCATCACCGGCCTCACCAAGAGCCTCGCGCTGGATGGCCGCGCCTTCGACATCGCCTGCGGCCAGATCGATATCGGCAACGCCGCCACCGAAATGACCGCGCGCATGAGCGGCGGCGTCCCGCAGGCCAGCGGCGCCTTGCTCGCGGAACCCTGCATGGACGTGGAACACGCCGCCCAGGCGGTTCTTTACATGGCCAGCCTGCCGCTCGATGCCAACGTCCTGTTCCTGACCGTGATGGCGTCCAAGATGCCGTTCGTGGGACGAGGATAAAGCCAAATGCCGAGGTTCCGGTAACGCCGGCGGTCTATGCCGCCGGTGTCGGGCAGGTTCGGGCGCGACCAGGGGTCGCGCGCAGACGAGGGCGTCCGCCCCACGCCGCCCATCGAAAACGCGAATCTGCGCCATAAAATCTTTCGGTTTCCCTTTGCGCGCGGATTCCGCGAGCATGGATACTGGGTTTTTGTACACTGGAGCACACCTTGCGGTTCTCCGCGTATCGGACCGAAAGCTTCTACGACGAAATGTTCCAGGACGACGGCACGCCGCGGCCGCACGTCCGCCTGCTGGTGGATACCATCGAGAGCCTGTCCGATGGCCACCTGCTGCGCTACCAGCGCGCCGCCGAGCGCCTGCTGCTGCAAATGGGTATCACCTTCAATGTGTACGGCGACACGGCCGGCGCAGAGCGCATTTTCCCGTTTGACCTGATCCCGCGTATCATCGCCGCCGGCGAGTGGGAACATATCGAGCGGGGACTGGTGCAGCGCATTCACGCCCTCAACGCCTTCATCGACGACATCTACCACGATCAAAATATTCTCAAGGACGGCGTCATCCCCGCCGACGTGATCCTCTCCGCGGCCAGCTACCGCCAGCAGTGCCACGGTTTGAATCCCCCCTGGCGCGTCTGGTGCCACATCACCGGCACCGACCTGGTGCGCGACCGCGACGGCTGTTTCTATGTACTCGAAGACAACCTGCGCGTGCCTTCCGGCGTTAGTTACGTGCTCGAAAACCGCGAGGTGCTGAAACGCATTTTCCCCGCCGTGTTTGAAGGCCTCTCGGTGCGGCCGGTCAACGAGTACCCCAGCCGGCTGCTCGAGATGCTGGAATCTCTCGCTCCCGGCGAGCAAAATCCGCGCGTGGTGCTGCTGACGCCCGGCATTTACAATTCGGCATATTTCGAGCACAGTTTCCTGGCCCAGCAGATGGGCGTGCAACTGGTGGAAGGGCGCGACCTGGTGGTTTCCGGCGGCGACGTCTTCATGCGCACCACCAAGGGCCTGGAGCGCGTCCACGTCATCTACCGCCGCGTGGACGACGATTTCATGGACCCCGAAGTCTTCCGCGCCGATTCGCTGCTGGGCGTGCCCGGCTTGATGGCCGCCTACCGCGCCGGCCGCGTCGCCCTGGCCAACGCTCCCGGCAACGGCGTGGCCGACGACAAGGTCATCTATGCTTACGTCCCCGAGATGATCCGCTACTACGAAGGCGAGGACGCCATCCTGCCCAACGTGCCCACGTACCTTTGCTGGCGCGACACCGACCGCCAGTACGTGCTCGAACACCTGGCCGAGCTCGTGGTCAAGAGCGCCAACGAATCGGGCGGATATGGAATGCTGGTGGGCCCGCACTCGACACAGGCCGCGCGCGAGGAATTCGCGGTGCGGATTCAGGCCAATCCGCGCAACTACATCGCGCAACCCACGCTGGCGCTTTCCCGCGCGCCCACCATCGTCGACGACCATTTTGAAGGCCGTCACGTCGATCTGCGGCCGTACGTGCTCTGCGGCAAGGAAATTTCCGTCCTGCCCGGCGGCCTGACTCGCGTCGCCATGAAGAAAGGCTCGCTGGTGGTCAATTCGTCGCAGGGCGGCGGCAGCAAGGATACCTGGGTGCTCGCTCCCGGAGGCCCGTCATGACCATGCTGGCCCAGCCGCTGTTAAGCCGTGTGGCCGACGCCGTCTACTGGATGGCGCGCTACATCGAGCGCGCCGAAAACGTGGCCCGCTTCCTCGACGTCAACCATAACTTGATGCTCGACCTGCCCGGCGTTTTTTCCAGCCAGTGGCAGCCGATCATCAATACCACCGGCGATCGGGCGCTGTTCGCGCAGCGCTATGGAGAGGCGACGCAGCAGAACGTGGTGCGCTTCCTGGCTTTCGATGCCGAATACCCGAACTCGATTTACTCCTGCATCCTGGCGGCGCGCGAAAACGCGCGTTCCGTGCGCGAGACCATCTCTTCGGAGATGTGGCAGCAGATCAACTCGCTCTACCTGATGATCACCTCCGAGGCGCGCAAGGCCGTGCCCGCATCGCTGCCCGAGTTCTGCCACGCCGTGCGCATGGGCTGCCACCTGTTTGAGGGGATCACCCACTCCACCGCGAGTCACAATGAGGCCTGGCATTTCATTTCCACCGGCCGGCGCCTGGAACGCGCCGACAAGACCACCCGCATCCTGGACGTGAAGTATTTCATCCTGCTGCCTTCGGTGGCCGACGTGGGCACGCCGTTCGACGACGTGCAGTGGGCAGCGCTGCTCAAGAGCGTGAGCGGATTTGAAATGTACCGCAAGAAGTACGGCCGCATTGCGCCCGACCGGATCGTGGAGTTCCTGCTGCTGGACGGCGAATTCCCGCGCGCCGTGCGCTACTCCATCGGCCAGGCGGACCAGGCGCTGCATGCCATCACCGGCACGCCGCGCGGCGGTTTCTCCTGCGCCGCGGAACAACGCCTGGGCCTGCTGCGCTCGGAGCTGGACTTTGCCCGCGTGGAAGCCATCCTGGAAGGCGGCCTGCACGAGTTTTTCGACGCGCTGCAAACGAAAATGAATACAATCGATGAATGTATTGGGAACGACTTCTTCGCCCAGCGCCCTGCCGGCGCCAAGGCATGGGCATGAGGGGAGAGCGATGACATTCTGTCTGGGCATCAACGTCGAGCAGGGCCTGGTGGGAATCGCCGATACGCGCGTGCTCACCGGCAACGAATGCCTGACGGCCAGGAAAACCGCCAGCTACCAGGGGCCGGGCTTCGCGTTCTTTGTGATGAATTCCGGCCTGCGCTCGCTGCGCGACAAAATTCTGCTGCTCTTCGAAGAGGCCTTCGCCAAGGACTCGGCGGGGCGCGACCGCCTGTATAAGGTGGTGAACCTCTATTCCAGCCAGGTGCGGCGCGTGGCCGAAGAGGATCGCGTGCCGCTCGAGCACGCCGAGCTTTCCTTCAACGCTTATGCCCTGATCGGAGGCCAGATGGCGGGCGATTCCACGCATCGCCTGTTCCTCGTCTACCCGGAGGGAAACTGGGTCGAGATCGGCCCCGATACGCCCTACCAGATCATCGGCGCTACCGGTTTCGGCAAGCCCATCCTGGAACGTTCGCTGACCACCGCCGATTCCATGCTCTACGCTTTCAAAGTCGGATTGCTGGCCTTCGACGCCACCCGCCTGTGCGCCGCCGACGTGGGCTTTCCGGTGGACGTGCTGCTCTACTCGCGGGGCAGCTTCGAGCTGGTGGAGCACCGTTACGACATGGACGACTTGCGCGAAATCTCCAACTGGTGGCAGGATCGTATGCGGCGCAGCGTGCAGGACCTGCCCTCGGAATGGGTGGAGGCGGCCTTTTCCCGGCTCACCGGCTCGTCCATGGCTCTCTGAACCCGCTCTCGTTATTTCGGCGCGCACGATGCGAATCCAAGTCCACCACTCGACCCAATACGTTTACGACACCCCGGTTTTTCTCGAACCGCACACGTTCCGGCTGCGCCCTCGCGATGACGGCGCGCAGCGGCTGCTCTCTTACCGGCTCGAGATCACGCCCGCGCCCGCCGGCCGCAGCGAGTGCCTGGATCAGGACGGCAACGTGGCGGTGGAGGCGTGGTTCGATCGCAAGCTGACCGAGTGGCGCATCGAGAGCGAATTCGAAATCGAAACCCTGCGCGAGAATCCGTTCGATTACGTCGCCTCGGCCGGCATGCTGGCGCTGGCGCCGGTGTATCCGCAGCTCGTGGCCGCGTCGCTGGCGCCGTACCTGGAGTCGGCCCAACCCTCGGCCGCCATCCGCCAGTTGGCCGCAGCGGCCGCGGCGGCTGCCGGCGGCCACACGCTCGAATTCCTCACCGTGCTCAACCGCAGGCTCTTCGAAGGATTCAGCCACGAGGTGCGCGACGCGGGCCCGCCGCATCCGCCCGAAGTCACCCTCGGCCTCAAGGCCGGAACCTGCCGCGACCTGGTGGTGCTGTTCGCCGCCGCCGCGCGCGCCGTCGGCATCCCCACCCGCTTCGTCAGCGGCTATGAAGCGGGAGCCGCCGAACAGGAAAAACCCGACTTGCACGCCTGGGCCGAAGTGTATCTGCAAGGCGGCGGCTGGCGCGGGTACGACCCTTCCGCCGGCCTGGCCGCTTCCACCCGCCACGTGGCCGTAGCCGCCGCCGCCGACCCCCGCCTCGCCGCCCCCATCACCGGCACCATCCGCGGCTCCGCCCGGTCGGAGATGCGTTTCGCGCTCGCCATGCAGGCCGCGTAGTCGCCCGCCATGCAGCACCGTGGCGCAGGCTGTCAAGCCTGCTGAGCCGAGAGTCGTCTCGGCTTTTTTTGCCCGCGCCTCTGCGAGCGCCGTAACGCCGGCGGTCTCTGCCGCCGGTGCATTTCCTTGCACGCCGACGGTCGCCGCTCACGACACCGGCGGCCAGGCCAAGACCGCCGGCGCTACAGCACGCGCCAAGGCTTGAGAAAATGCTGTACGTTAGTAGCTTCCGAACGTCTTTGAGGTCTCTATCGTGTCCACCTCCCGCTTTCTGAAACTCCTGGCCGCGGCTGCCTGGCTGGCGCCTTTGTTCGCGCAGCAACCGGCCTACCAGAGCCCCGCCGCGCCGCTCGAAAAGCGCGTCGACGATCTGCTCGGGCGGCTCACCCTGGAGGAGAAAATCTCGCAGCTCATGAACGATTCGGCGGCCATCGACCGCCTGGGCATTCCGGCCTACAACTGGTGGAACGAATGCTTGCACGGCGTGGCGCGCGCCGGCCGCGCCACCGTGTTCCCGGAGACGATTGGTCTCGCCGCCACCTGGGATACGGACCTCCTGTTCCGTGTTTCCACCGCCATCTCCGATGAGGCGCGCGCCAAGCATCATGAGTTTGTGCGCCGCGGCAAGCGCGGTATCTACCAGGGCCTCACGTTCTGGACCCCCAACATCAATCTCTTCCGCGACCCGCGCTGGGGACGCGGCATGGAAACCTACGGCGAAGACCCTTATCTCACCGGCCGCATGGCCGTCCAGTTCGTTCGCGGCCTGCAGGGCGACGACCCCAAGTACCTGAAAACCGTGGCCACCGCCAAGCATTATGCGGTGCACAGCGGACCGGAGAGCGAGCGCCATACCTTTGATGCCGTCATCGACGATCGCGAGTTGTTCACGAGCTATCTGCCCCATTTCGAAGCCGCCGTCAAAGAGGGCGGCGCGCTATCGGTGATGTGCTCCTATAACAGCGTGGACGGCCAGCCCGCCTGCGCCAATCCGCGTTTGCTCACCGACATTTTGCGCAAGCAGTGGGGCTTCCAGGGCTACGTGGTTTCCGATTGCGGCGCCATCGGCGACATCTACCAATTCCACAAATTCGTGGGCACGGCGCCGGAAGGCGTGGCGCGCGCGCTCCAGGCGGGCACCGACCTCGATTGCGGCGTCGAGTACGCGAACCTGCTGCCCGCGGTCCGCGCCGGCCTGGTCGCTGAATCGGAGATCGATCAAGCCGTGCGCCGCCTGCTGACCATCCGGTTCCGGCTCGGCATGTTCGACCCGCCCGCGATGGTGAAATACGCGCAAATCCCGTACAGCGTGAATGACAGCCCCGCGCATCGCCAGTTGGCCCTCGAAACCGCGCGCGAGTCGATGGTGCTTTTGAAGAACGAAGGCGGCACGCTGCCGCTCCGGAAATCGCTGAAGGCCATCGCCGTGATCGGCCCCAACGCGGATGAGGAAGACGTGCTGGTGGGCAACTATAACGGCGAACCTTCGGCCCCCGTCACGCCGCTGGCCGGCATCCGCCACAAAATCGGCGCTACCGCTAAAGTACTCTACGCGCGCGGCAGCGACCTGGCCGCCAACATGCCCAGCTTCGAGACCATCCCTTCCTCGGCGCTGTTAACCTCTGGCGGCGCCGGCAGCGCCAGCGGTCTCAAAGGCGAGTATTACGCATCCTGCAATTTCGATGGCAAGCAGCATCGGGCACGTGCGCAAACCTGGCCGGAGGAGCAAGCGCAGACGCCGCTTCCGAAGAATTCCCAACCGTTGTTCACCCGCACCGATTCTCAAGTCGATTTCAACTGGTGGGACGGGGCGCCGCGCACCGATATAAACGACGACGATTTCGGCGTCCGCTGGACCGGCGTCCTGCGCGCTCCCGCCTCCGGCACTTATCAGCTCGGCGCCTTCGGCATGAATGCCTTCGAAGTGTATCTGGATGGAAAGCTGGTCGCCAGCCGGAACACCGGTCACGAAGCTGCGTACAGCTACGGAGCGGTCGAACTCGAAGCCGGCAAGCTCTACCCGATTCGCCTGGACTATCACGAGTACCAGGGCGATGCGCGGATTCGCCTGCTGTGGTCGCGTCCGGCGGGCGCCGCGGAGCGGCAGGCGGCGGTCCAGGCGGCGCGGCAGGCCGATGCGGTGGTGCTGGTGCTCGGCTTGTCGCCGCGCCTGGAAGGCGAGGAGATGCGCGTTCCGGTGAAAGGCTTCCGCGGCGGCGACCGCATCGATATCGGCTTGCCGGCCGCGCAGCAGGTACTCATGGAGGAGATCGTCGCCCTCGGCAAACCGGTGGTGCTGGTGTTGCTGAACGGCAGCGCGCTGGCCGTCAATTGGGCGCGCGAGCACGTCCCCGCCATCGTGGAAGCCTGGTACCCGGGCGAGGCCGGCGGCGACGCTATCGCCGATGTCCTTTTCGGCGATTACAACCCGGCCGGGCGCCTGCCGGTGACGTTCTACCGCTCCGCCGATCAACTGCCCGCCTTCACCGATTACCGCATGGCGGGCCGGACCTATCGCTATTTTTCCGGTGACCCGCTTTATCCGTTCGGCTACGGCCTGAGCTACACCAGCTTTGCGTACCGCAACCTCCGTTTGCCCGGCGAAACGCGGGCCGGCGACCCGGTCGCGCTGTCGGTGGAGGTTCAAAACACAGGCCGTACGGCGGGCGATGAAGTGGTCGAGCTTTACGTGAAGCGCGAGGGAGCGGACGCGACTGCGCCCCTCCGCTCGCTGGGAGGATTTGCCCGCGTGCCGCTGCAGCCCGGTGAATCGCGAGTGATCAATTTCACGCTGGCGCCGCGCCAGCTTGCCACCGTCCAGGCCGATGGCCGGCGCCTCGCCGAGCCGGGAACGTACGTCGTCTCGGTTGGAGGCGCACAGCCCGGTGCCGCGGCGTCGACCACCAGCCTAGTCACCGGCACCGGCCGCATCACCGGAACGGCCAGGGCGGTGGAGTAGCGTAGGGCAGACCCCCTGGTCTGCGGCCGACGCCCTCGTCGGCCTTGCTTCGCCGCATTGATGTGCTTGGCTCACGCCCGATCATGCGTCGCTCCCCTTATGGGTCGGTATAGTCGATTCTACTGTGCCTTTCTTTTACCGGTCCGGGGAGCAGATCGAGCGAGGCGATCGCATAAGCCTCCACGGTGAACCAGGGGAGATCGAGTTCATAGCTGATCCGGCGGACGATCCGAACGACTGGTTTGTCAGGGAGTATGGAGGCGGCGTGATGATCGCCGAACCAAAAGTGTTTGGAAGCCTGTTCATCAATGCTCCCGTCAGCCAGTACGACGATCTGGAGTTCGTGTCCAGGGGCTCGTAAGGCCCTAGTGTTGCACTCCCACGGGCCTGTTAAAATAGAGGAAGATGTTGAAGCGCTTCATCCTCTGGGACTACGCGCGGGCCAGTTGGCAGTATGACGTGATGGTGGGGATCATCCTCGTCTTCATCTTCCTCACTCCTCGCGACTGGTTCCGCGACCAGCCGCGAATTCCGCGGGCGGCCAGCATCGTACGGCCGGCGGAAAACGGCGGCAACGTGCTATTCGTTGATTCCGAAGTGCTTGCCGGCGTGCCCGATGCCCGGCGTCTCGACCGCCTGAGGGCCTTTCTGAAGACCCAGCCCAGCACAGCCAACATCAGCGTCACGCGCGTCGAGCCAATTCTGGATTCGGAAGGCGAATTGCAGGGCTATATGGCGTTCGTGCGGCCCTGACGTCAACTCCCTCATGTACTCCCGCACACCATTTCCGCCGCGCCATGCTGCGCTTGCCTTCTGGATTGCGGGAATATGTGCGGCCGCGCTGGCGGGCGGCGTGGATGAACTGCAGGCCACCTTTGCCCGCATGGATCAGGCAGCCGCCGGATTCAAGGGCCTGGCCGCCGAGGTGACCAAGGTCTCGCACAATGCTTTGCTCAACGAAGACGATTCGTTCACCGGGACCATGGCGGTGCGGCGCGGCTCCAAACCGCACGAGCTGCGCGCGGTGGTGGACATCCGGAAGCCCGACGCCAAGAAAGTGCTGCTGACCGGCCACAAGCTGGAAATGTACTTTCCGAAGACCAACACGGTGCAAATCATCGACCTGGATCGTAAGGGCAGCGCCATGGTGGACCAGTTTCTCCTGCTGGGCTTCGGCAGCAGTTCGGCGGAGATACAAAAAGCTTACGATGTGAAGCCCGGCGGGGCGGAAACCGTGGCCGGGCAGAAGAGCGTGCACCTGATACTTACTCCGAAGTCCCCCGACGTACTAGCCAAATTGACCAAAGTGGAGCTGTGGATCTCCGATATATTGGGCATCGCCGTGCAGCAGAAATTCTGGGAACCGGGCGGCGATTACGAGCTGGCCACTTACACCAACGTCAAGCTCAACCTGGTCCCTCAGGAGTTGAAGTGGGATCTCCCCAAGGACGTTCATAAGGAGATTCTGAACAAATAGAGGGTGGCAGTAACCGGGATGAAGACCAGAACCAGCACATACCGGCTTGAGTATCTCGATTGGCTGCGCGGGCTCGGCGCCATCATCATGCTGCAGGGGCACGTGTTCGATTCGTTCCTGAAGCCGGAGCTGCGGCCCGGCGGCACGTGGGTGCTTACGCAATTCGCGGGCGGCATGCCGCCGGCGATCTTTCTTTTTCTCACCGGCGTGACGCTGGCCTTCCTGATGGATTCGAGCGAGCGCAAGGGGCTCAACCGCAGCCAGCGCGTGTTCGCCGCGTTCCGCCGCTCCGGGTACCTGTTCTTTCTGGCGTTCGCGTTCCGTACGCAGATGTTCGTTTCGGGCTTCCCAGCCGCGTGGACCGATCTGCTGAAGGTGGACATCCTCAACTGCATGGGCTTTTCGATCGCCGTGCTTTCGGTGGTGGCCGTGTTCCGCACCCGACAGCGCGTGGTGGCCGCGGCGGCAGCGGGGCTGGCCATCGTGCTGGCCGGGCCGCTGGTGAGCGCGCTCGATTGGACGCGCGTTCCCCCGGCGGTAGCGAACTATATCGCGCCCAGCCGCGTGGCGTTCGGTTTCTTTCCCTGGGCGGCGCACCTGGCGTTCGGCATCAGCGCCGGCAGCCTGATCCGCTCGCTCACCGCGGAAGCGACCGATGGCGCCATGCGCTGGATCGCGGCGGGCGGCGGCCTGACGATCGTGATCGCGCAATGGTGCGCGGCGTCCTTCCACTCGATTTATGCCAAGGTCGATTTCTGGCTCAACAGCCCGGCGCAGGTACTGACCAAGCTGGGCACAACGCTGGTGATGCTGTCGGGCGCGTATCTGTGGACGCGCTACGGAGCGCGCCACGGCGCATGGAGCTGGGTGCGGCAGTTCGGCGTCACTTCGCTGCTGGTCTATTGGGTGCATATCGAGCTGGTCTACGGCCGCTGGTTCTGGTTCCTGAAGAACAACCTGACGGTGGCCGAGACAGCCGCCACCGCAGTGGGCGTGATTCTGCTGATGCTGGCGATCTCCGTGGTGCGCACTAACTGGGCAGGTATCCGGGCTGCGCTGGCCGGAATGGGCTGGTGGTACGCTCCCACCCCGAGCGCGTCCCCGGCGATTAACGGCCAAGCCGGCAAACCGTGCCCTCGACTTGGTCGATTCCCGGGCGTGCCCGTTCCTTTGTAGGGGTGAGGCATGCCTCGCCCGCGCGTCCTTACCGCCGGAACAGATTCCGCAGAATGAAAAACACATTTGCCGGGCGCTCGGCCAGGCGGCGCATATAGTAGGGATACCAGGCCTTGCCGAACGGGACGTAGAGGCGCAGCCGATAGCCCTCCGCCACCAGTTTCCGCTGCAGGTCGCGGCGAATGCCGTAGAGCATCTGGAATTCGAAGTTCTCGCGCGGCACCTTCCTGGCGGCGGCGAAGGCCTTGGCTTCGGCGATCATCTTCTCGTCGTGAGTGGCGATGGCGGGGTAGGTACCCCGCTCGAGCAGGATCTTCATCAGCGTCACATAGTTGAGGTCGACATCGGCTTTGTTCGGGAACGCTACGCTGGCATTTTCCAGGTAAGCGCCTTTGCACAAACGCACACGGATGCCGAGGGCGCAGAGCTTTTCCACGTCACCCTGCGAGCGGTACAGATACGATTGGATCACCGTACCGACGGCTCCGTACCGGGCTTGCAGATCCGTCACCAGTTCGAGGGTGCGCTCGACGTAATCGCTCGATTCCATGTCGACGCGCACGAAGCCACCGAGGTCGGCGGCGCGCCGCACCAGTTGCTCCACGTTGGCATGGCACGCGTCTCCGGAAAGATCCAGCCCGAATTGCGTCAGCTTGAGCGAGACGTTGCCCTGCGTGCCGGATTGTTGCATGGCTTCCAGCGCGCGCAGGTATTCGTCGCGCGCCGCTGCAGCTTCGGCAAGTTGGGCCACACTCTCTCCCAGGCGATCGAGCGTGAGCTCGATGCCCTCCGCCTTCAACCGGCGGCCGACGGCCAGCGCGTCTTCGAGTGTGTCGCCGGCCACGAAGCGAGTGGCCACGCGCCGCGCTGCGGCCGACCTCTCCAGCCTGCTCCGCAGCCAGGCCTGACGCGAAAGAAACAGCAAGACAGGGCGCACGTCCAACAGGCTAACACCGTGCAAGGGCCGCAACACACGCTGCCGCGCAAAACATGGTGCTAAAATCGCGGTTTGGAAACCCTGGACGAGCCCGACATAAGGCCGGGGGAACTGCGCTGCCCCCGGTGCTTCGGGAAAGATGTCGTTCCCTCCAGGCATCGCGGGCTGCTTGACGCGATGATGGCACGCTTTGGCCGCTTCCCGCGGCATTGCCGTTTTTGCGAAAGGCGCTTTTATGCGCCGGCGAAACCTGAGGCGGCGGAATGCGAACCGCCCTCCGACGCGGCGTAAATCGCGCCACTTGCACCATCGGAGCCGGCCCGGCTCACAGCGCATCGGCTGCCACCCTGCCCCACAGGATGCTACGTTGAGGGCATGGGAACGGCGGATATGTTGGCAGGCAAGCGTATCCGGCGTCTCCTGACCGCCGCGATTTTATTCCCCGCCGCCGCACTGGCCACCGACTGCCGTTTCACCCTCGCCGACCAGTCCAATTGGGCCGCCAACACCGGGTTCTATATGGATCTGGAAAACACTCCCTCCGGATCGTCAACTTACTGCCAGTTATCCGCCATGACCATCGCGATGGGAGTTGCGGACGGCGCCCGGTGGCAGTTCATCGTTAATCAGCCAGCGTGGAAATGGAACCACGACTACACGGCTAAGGCAGTGGTCACATCGACTTACTTTGAGCTGTATCTGGATGACCAACTCCTCGGCCATGTCGCCAGCGGATTCGCCAGTCTGCCAAACCAGGACCTGCTGGCCGATGCGGTGCCCTCCTGGGCGGCGGGCAGCGGCAACTATATCGCTTCGCAAAGCTCAGCCAGTGCGGAATCGAGCGCTGGGGCCACGGCATCGGCCACGTTCCCGGCAGACGCGAGGCCGGTTCCGCTAATGCTGCTCGCGCCGGGGTCCATTTCCCAGAACATGCCGTTCCAATACGGCGCGGGTGAATCGTTGACGATCACCGCCGTGTTCCGTCTAACTGCGACTTCGGCGGACCCGAAGACCTATGCACCATACGTGGACACTTACGGCCAGAGTGTCTACTCGAGTTTCCAGGGAAAGATTCAGGCCGATGCCGATCTGCAGTCCGCCGCCAGCGCCGAGCAAGCGGCACTGGCGGCATGGGGAACGCCGGGCGGGTACGACGCGTGGGGCGGAGTCCTCAACGCGGGATGGCAGGACACGACGTCCAGCTTCTTCCATGTTGTCCAGCGCAATGGCGTGTGGTGGCTGGTCTCGCCGGCGGGCAATCCGTGTTTCTATATCGGCCTGGATACTGGTCCGCTCATCACGGGCAATAACACACCCACCAGCGGGCGCCCGTGGGAATTTGCCGCGCTGCCGCCGCTGACCGCTCCGTACAATGCGGCCTGGTCCAGCGGGGACTGGGGCAACACGGGAATCGCCAGTGTCTCTTTCGATGCCTGGAACATGATCCGCAAATATGGCAGCGGCTGGCAGACCACCGCCACCAGCCTCGCCGTTCAACGGATGAAGGGATGGGGCTTCTCCGGCTTCGGCAAGTGGGCGAGCGATGCCGGTAACCTGCCGATTCTGCCGGTGCTCGAAGGCTACAATGTGCCCCTGGTGGCGCGGCACGCGGATGTCTTCGATCCGAACGTGCAGGCGCAATTCCGAGCCTCTCTCCAGCAGCAGATGGCAGCGCGCGTCACCGATCCGCTCATCCTCGGCTGGTCGTACGGCAACGAATACGACGAAATCATCACGCCGGACGAGGTGCAAACCATTCTCGCTTTGAACAGCACGGTGCCCGCCAAACGTGCCCTGGTGGACCAGGCGCTCAGCGCCATCTACGGCAACAGTGTCGCGGCTATGGCCGCAGCGTGGCAGGTCGCCGCGGCAACCAGCGCCGATCTCTACAGCGCGTTGCCCACGCCGCCGGCCGCCGATATCGAGACCCTGCGCGAGTATTACGCGGATCGCTATTACGCCTTCCTCTATCAAACGGTGAAGAGCATCGATCCCAATCATCTGTATTTCGGCTTCTGGATCGTTCCCGGCTGGTGGGTGAATGCGACCGATTGGCAACTGATTGCGCCGCACGTCGATGTGATCGGGTACGACCGCTACTCTCCGGTTTTCGAGGACAGCCTGCTGGAAGGCCTGGCAAAATCCACCGCCAAGCCGATTTTTCTGGGCGAATTCTCGTTTCCTCCGAGCTACAATCTGCAGCGCGGCTACGAAGTCTACGCTGCGGCCAACGCCACCGACGACGCGGATGCGGGCGCACAGTATCAGGCCTCGCTCGCGGCGGCGGCGCGAAACCCCTGGTGCGTCGGCGTGGCGTGGTTCGAATATCGCGATGAACCGGTGTCGGGCCGCGGCTTCCTGGGCGAGACGGACCTGGACCTGGTGGAAGGCGAGGATTACGCATTCGGAATGGTCGATGTAGCGGACCGTCCCAAGTACGACCTGGTGAACCAGGTGCGCACGGCCAATCTGGCCATGGCGCAGCGGCGGCTGGCCTTCGGCCCGCCCAGCCTGAGCGCAGGCGGCACCATCGACAACGCCAGCTTCGCCGTCAATACCCCTGTGGCGCCGGGAAGCCTGGTGTCGATCTTCGGAACCGGTCTCGCCGGAGACGCCGCAGTGGCCGCCGGCCCGTCTCTGCCGTTGGTGCTGGGCACCACGTCGCTGACGCTCGGCGGCGTGCCAGTGCCGCTGATCCACGCATTTCCGAATCAGGTGGATGCGCAAGTCCCGTGGGAAGTGGCCGGCCAGACTTCGGCGCCGCTCACCATCGTGACCGACGATCTGAGCGGCAACACCGTCAGCGTGCCGCTCGCCTCATTCTCGCCGGGGCTCTACTCGGCGACGGGCACCGGAACCGGCCAGGGCGCGATTCTCATCGACGGCACAGCTACACTTGCCGCACCGGTGAGCGGACCGCTGGCCGGCCAACCCGCGAAGCGCGGCACTTACGTCGACATCTTCGCGACCGGGCTCGGACCGGTGACGAACCAGCCCGCCAGCGGCGCGCCCGCACCGGCGAGTCCGCTCGCCCGGACCACGGCGGATGTGGCCGTCACCATCGGCGGCGTGCCCGTCACCCCCAGCTTCGCCGGCCTCGCGCCAGGCTGGGTAGGCCTGTACCAGGTGAATGTGCAAGTTCCCGCGAACGCGCCCGTGGGCGACGCAGTCTCAGTCGCGCTCAGCGTCGGCGGCATAACATCGAATCAAGTGACGATAGCGGTGCAGTAGGGCCAGGTTGGGCGCCGCCGGGGCACTTTCTTCGCCCGCCCTGTAAACCTTTGCGGGGCCGTTCCTGTCTATATAAACGAATGGAGACAACGCTGGCGGCGGAACCAGCTTCGGTGACGGGGATCGCCGCGGGGGAACTCGCGGATTTCGATGCCGTGGTGCGGGCCCACCAGCCGGCGGTATTCCGGTTTCTGCTGGCGTCTTTACGCGAGCGCGAGCCGGCGGAGAACTTGACGCAGGAGTGTTTCCTGCACGCGTACCGCGGGCGGCGCAGTTTTCGCGGCGATGCGAGCGTGCGCACCTGGCTGATTCGCATCGCCGTGAACCTGGTGAACGACCATCGCAAGAGCGCTCGCCTGCGCTTCTGGCGGCGGGCCGCGCAAACCAGCCTGGATGTTGCATTCACGGGCGACTGGCTGGCCGACCGGCGCAGTTCTCCGGAAGCGGAGGCGTCGGCGCGCGAACAGGTGCAGGCGGTCTGGCGGGCAGCGGCGGGCCTATCGCAGCGGCAACGCACCGTGTTCCTGCTGCGGTTCGTGGAGGAGATGGAGATACGGGAGATTGCCGCGGCCACGGGTTTGCAGGAAGGCACGGTAAAAGCGCACCTGTTCCGCGCGGTGGACGCGGTGCGGAAGAGAATTGGGGACACGAAATGAGCGGACACTTGTCGCCGGTGGAGATATCGGAATGGCTGGCCGGGATTCGCACGCCCGGTGCGGAGCGGCACCTGGCGGAGTGCGCCGGTTGCGCCTGGGAACTGGAGCGGGCGAGCGAGCCGTTGACGCGATTCGGCGCGGCGGCACGCGCGTGGTGCGCGGCCGAAACACCGGCCCCGCGGCCGGAGCTGGTGGCACCCACGGCGCGCCGGAGGCAGCGTGTCGCGGCCATGCGAGTGGTGCTGGCGGCGGCTGCGGCGCTGCTGGTGGCCGCGCCGGTTTACTATCAGCACCAGCGCGCGCTCGAAACAGCGCGCCAGGACGGAGCCTTGCTGGAACAGGTACAGACGGAAGTATCGCGCTCGGCCCCGGAGCCCATGCAGCCGCTCGAGAAGCTGGTGGCGTGGAACTCGCCCTCCGGCCAATCCGGTTCCAGCCAATAATTCAAAACAAGGAAAGGTCAAAATGAAACTCACGATTCTGAAGACAACGCTACTTGTGTCTGCGCTGAGCGGCTGGGCGCTGGCGCAGCCGTCGCCGGAGGCGGCGCCGCAAGCCGCCCCGGCGCCTCCGGCAGCGCCTGCACCGCCAGCGCCGCCGGCCGGGCGGCCAGGACCCCCATCAGGCCACGGGCCGGGCCACGGCATGATGATGCCCGGTCCGGCGGGGAAGTGGTGGGATAGTCCCGAACTGGCCACACAGATCAACCTCACCGCCGACCAGCAGAAGAAGATGGACGAGGTGTTCCAGCAACACCGGCTGCGGTTAATCGATCTGCACGCCGCGCTCGAAAAGGAGGAAGCGATCCTCGATCCCCTGATCGACGCGGCCAACCCCGACGACGCAAAAGTCCTGCCGCAGATCGACCGTGTAGCCCAGGCGCGTGCCGAACTGGAAAAGGCCAACGCGCGGCTGCTGCTGGGATTGCGCCGGGTGCTCACGCCGGAGCAGTGGAAGCAGCTCGAAAGCGAGCAACATGGTCCTCACGGCCCGGCGCCCGGCCCGGCCGGACACGGCGGCCCAGGCGGCCAGCCGGCGCCCCCGCACGCGCCGCAGCCGCCGCCGCACCCGGAGCGGGATTAGCCGCTGCTCCGGTGACTCACCGCGGCGGGTGTTTCCTCCTCCGCCCGCCGCGGGGATCAGCGGGGTTCGCTCCGCGCGCTGAAACATCCGTAACGCCGGCGGTCTTTGCCGCCGGTTCTCTTTCTTTTTTCTTTGCTCCCCGTACAAGACACCGGCGGCAAGACCGCCGGCGTTACCACCGCCCCTTTATCCCGCCTGTTCGTCGGCTTTCATTTTGCGCGCGATCAGGAAGGCCAGCTCGAGCGATTGCTCATAGTTGAGTCGAGGGTCGATTTCGGATTCGTAAGCGCGGCCGAGGTCGGATTCGTTGGGCCCGTTCGAGCCGCCGGTGCACTCGGTGACGTTTTCGCCGGTGACTTCGATATGCACGCCGCCCAGCTTGCCGCCCATGGCGCGGTGGATGTCGAAAGACTGCTCCACTTCGGAATAAATGTCGTCGAAGCGGCGGGTCTTCACCCCGCTGGCGGTGATGTGCGTGTTGCCGTGCATCGGATCCGCAATCCACAGCACGTTGCCGCCTTCGGCCCGCGTGGCTTCGATCAACGACGGCAGTTCGTCTCCGATGCGCTGGGCGCCGCAGCGATGGATCAGCGTCAGGCGTCCCGGCTGGCGCCCTGGATCGAGCGCCTCCAGCCAGCGGCCTATGCTCTCGCGGGTGGTCCCGGGGCCCACCTTGATGCCGATGGGGTTTTCGATGCCCCGCATATACTCGACGTGCGCGCCCTCCGGATCGTTGGTGCGCAACCCGATCCAGGGAAAGTGAGTGGTCAGATTGAAGTAGCCCGCACGGCGTGGCACGCGGCGCGTCTGAGCTTCTTCCGAACCAAGGTGCAGGGCCTCATGGCAGGTATAGAAGTCGATGCGGTCGGTGGCGCCGGCTCGCACGCCCAGCACGTGCTCGGTGAAACGCAGCGATTCGTTGATGGTTTCGACCATGCGGTGGTACTCGTCGGCGAGCGGCGAGTTGGCGGCCCAATCCAGCTCGAAGTACTCCGGGTGATGGAGGTCGGCGAAGCCCCCCTTCACGAGCGCGCGCACGAAGTTCAGCGTGAGCGCGGCGCGCTCATAACCGCGCAACAGGAGCGCAGGGTCGGGCGTCCGGGCCGCGCGCGTGAATTCCGGCCGGTTGACGTTGTCGCCGCGGTAGGAGGGCAGTTCGACGCCGCCGCGAACCTCCACCGGGGCTGAGCGCGGCTTGGCGTACTGGCCCGCGAAGCGGCCCATCCGGATGACCGGCCGCTGCGCGCCCATCACCAGCACCAGGCTCATTTGCAGCAGCACTTTCAAGCTATTGGTGATGCGGGTGGGAGTGCAGGCCGCAAAGCGCTCGGCGCAATCGCCCGCCTGCAGCACGAAGCAGCGGCCGGCGGCGGCGTCGCCGAGGAGCTGGCGCAATTGCAGGATTTCCCAACTGGTCACCAGCGGCGGCAGTGCGCGCAAGTCCGCCAGCACCGCTTCGAGAGCGGCCGCATCGGGGTATTCGGGCTGCTGCAATGCGTCGCGCGTGCGCCACGATTCGGGCGTCCACAGGCTCAGTTCGGCGGTGCGCTCCATCAACCTTCACGGTATCACGGCACCGGGAGGTACTGATGAATCAGGCCCCCAAGCACACGCCCGCAAGCGGGCGTTGGCAAGCTAAAAGCGCGCCCCACCATCGTTCGTGACGCGGGCAGTCCTGCCTGCTGTGCCGAGAGTCGTCTCGACATTTCTTTGCGCGGACGGAGCTGATTAGAAGAAAAGCCGAGATGACTCTCGGCTCAGCAGGCATGACTGCCTGCGCCACGGAGGTTACATTTCGCGCTTGGTGGCGCGGGCTTTGCCGGCGGGAAAGACCGGGGCCGGCGGGCGCGAGCCCATGCCGCATTCGGCGTGCACGGCGCCGACGGCTTTTTCCAGGCCCTCGCGGCGCACCACCACGGCAATGGTCAACTCGCTCGATCCCTGCGCGATGGCGATGATATTCACTTGCACGCGGGAAATGGCCGTGAAGATGCGCCCGGCGAGACCGGGCTTGCCCTGCATTCCTTCGCCCACCGCAGCCAGCATGCCCACGTTGCGGTCGATGCGGATGGGATCGACGTAGCCGTGGGCCAATTCAAGTGCCAGGGCGGATTCGAGCGCCTGCACGGCGCGGTCGAGCTCCTCATGGCGCACCAGGAAGCAAAAATTCTGGCGGTAGCTGGAGCTGGAGACGATCAGCACTTCGACATCGGCTCGCGCCAGGGCATCGAGGGAACGCGCCATCACCAGCACGCCGTTGAGCTCCGGGCTGGCGGGTTCGATCGACACCAGCGCCACGTTGGCCATGGAAGCCACCGCCCGCGCGCCGGCCGCCTCGCGCACGGCGGGCACAATCCGGGTGCCGGGTTTTTCGGGAGCGAAACTGTTCTTGCTCCACACCGGAATCTTCCGCTCCACCAGCGGGGCCAGCGTTTTGGGGTGCAGCACCTTGGCGCCGTGATAGGCCAACTCGGCGGCCTCGGCGTAAGTGACCTCATCGAGCACCTGAGCGTCCGGCACCAGGCGAGGGTCGGCGCTCATGATGCCATCCACGTCGGTCCAGATCCAGAGCTCGGAGGCGTCCAGCGCAGCCGCCAGAATCGACGCCGAAAAATCGGAGCCGCCGCGGCCCAGCGTGGTGGGACGTCCGTCGGCGGTGGCGCCGTTGAAGCCCGTGATGACCGCCACGGCGCCGCTCTCGATCAGCGGCAGGACGCGCGCGCGCGCTTTCTCCCGGGTGGGCTCCATGAGCGGGCTCGCGTTGCCGAACATAGCGTCGGTGACGACGACCTCCCAGGCGTTGACAGCGGCGGCGGGAACGTCCTGGCTCATCAGGTACTCGGAGAGCAGGAAAGCCGAGAGCCGTTCGCCCACGGCGACGGCTTCATCCACCGAGCGCGGCGGCCTTTCGTTGAGCATCGCCATGCCGGCCACGATGCGCTCGAACTCGCCGATGAGCTCGCGCACGCGCTCGAGCGCGGCCGACCGGCGAGGCTCCGGGAGAAGTTCGCGGCAGGTCTCTTCGTGCCGCGCGCGCAGAGCGGCCAGATTGGCTTCCATGCCGGCGCGGTCGCCGGCCTCGGCGTGGCGCATGGTGCCGAGCAGAAGATCGGTGATCTTCGACATGGCGGAGACGACCACCACCACCGGGCGCCGGGCTCGCTCCGCGGCGGCCAGGCCCGCGGCCACGCGCATGCGTTCGGCCGAGCCGACGCTGGTGCCGCCGAATTTCATCACCAGGAGATCGCTCAATGGAATTCCTTCCCGTTGGTCACGCGTGAGCGGACGATCTTGAGAATGGCTTCTTCGACGCCATCGATGCTAAGCGGGGTGGAATCCAGATAGATGGCGTCGGGAGCCTGCGCCAGCGGCGCGTCGGCGCGTGTGCTGTCGCGCTGGTCGCGTTCGTGAAGTTGGGCAGCCAATTGTTCTTCGCTGATCGTTTCGCCTTTGGCGCGCCCTTCTGCCAGCCGCCGCCGCACGCGCTCGCCGGGCTGCGCGTCGAGAAAGATTTTGACCTGGGCATTGGGGAACACGACCGTTCCGATGTCGCGCCCTTCCATCACGACGCTGGCCTTTTCGCCGATGGCGCGCTGCTTGGCTACCATGGCGCGCCGCACGCCGGAGATCACGGCCACGCGGGACGCTCCGTTGGAGACCTCGGGCGTGCGGATGGCTTCGGTGACATCTTCGCCGTTGAGTGAGATGCGGCCCGGTGCGAGCTCGATTTCCGAAGCCAGCGCCAGTTGCTCCATGCGGTGGTGGTCGGCGAACTCGACGCCCTGGCGGAGCGCCCACAGCGCCACGGCGCGGTACATGGCGCCGGTATCGATGTAAGTGAAACCGAGACGCTCAGCCAAACGCCGGGCGATGGTGCTCTTGCCGGCTCCGGCGGGGCCGTCGATGGCCACCACCACGCGTTGCGAATCACGGTTTCCCAAACCAGTAGAATAACAGGGACGCGATAGGCCGAGTAGAATTGAAGAGGAGGCGCTATGGCCGACACGAACCGCGAGGAGTTGCACGCACTGGTGGACCATCTTTCGGAGGTCGACGTGCCGACCGTCAAGAAACTCTTGCGGGCACTGGCGGATCCGGTGAGACTTTCGATTGCCCTGGCGCAGTTTGACGACGAGCCGGAAACCGAAGCAGAGCGGGCGGAAGTAGAAGCGGCGCGCGCCGAATCGGGGCCGGGTACGCCGCACGAGGAAGTGCTCCGCGAGTTCGGTTTGTGAGCCGGTTCGTCTGGACGGATCGCGCAAAAGCTGAATTGCGCCGAATCGAACGCGAGCAGGCGATGTCCATCCTTCGCGCCCTGACGGATTACGCTGGCAGCGGCAGGGGTAGGATCAAACGTCTCAAAGGATCGGGCGATCTCCGCCTTCGCATCGGCGATTACCGCCTGCGCTTCGAGGTCATCGATGACGACACGTATCGCGTTCTTCGAGTGACTAATCGGCGCGAAGCCTATCGCAGTTGACGTGCGAATACGGTGTCGACTTCCATGCGCCCGGACGATTTCGACAAATTGGTGGCCGAGGCGTACTCCCTCATTCCGGCGCGGTTTCGCAAGCGAATGAAGAACGTGGCCTTGATGGTGGAGGCCGAGCCCTCGCCGGAACAGTTGGCGCGCGGCCGGGCGCCACGCGGGAGCACGCTGCTCGGGCTCTATGAGGGCCGCCCGCTCACGCGCCGCAGCGTGTTCGAATCTTTCGCCATGCCGGACCGTATCGTGATTTTTCAAGGCCCCCACGAACGCCTGGCGCAGTCCCCGGAGCATCTGGCGCGGATGGTCGCCGACACGGTATGGCATGAGATCGCCCACTACTTCGGCATGAATGAGGCGCAGGTGCGCGCCGCCGAGCGAAAGCGCCGTGCGCGGTGAACGGGCCGCCATCGGCTACAATCGCAGTAATGAGAATCGCGGGGTTTCTCATCCTGTGTTGCTTCAGCCTGGGAGCCGCCAGTGTCCCGATGACGCTGCTCTCCGAGGACGAAGCCGAACCCATCCACAGCGCCATTCTCCGCAAGGAGCCCTGGACGCTGGACGCCGTGCGCCGCCTGCGCGCTGAAGCCGACAAGCGCCTGCACGAAGGCCCCTGGAGCGTCACCGCGGACCGGCCGGCCGGCTTGAACCTGGACGTGCACGACTATTACGGCGAAGCGCCCTTCTGGTGGCCGGATCCCGCAAACCCCACCGCCCCCTGGATCCGCAGGGAGGGCCACATCAACCCGGACCGGTTCGTAGCCAACAAAGCCGCCCTCAACGCCACTTGCGATTCCATCTTCACTTTGGGCGCGGCGTCCTTTTTTCTCGACGATCCACGCTACGGCCAGCACGCAGCGCACTTGATCAACACCTGGTTTCTGAACCCCAAGACGCACATGGATCCGAGTCTGGAATATTCCCAGGCAATCCGCGGCATCAATGAGGCCAGAGGCGGCGCGCTGGACGGCCGGGTTTTCATTCGCGCCGTGCAGGGCATGGAATTCCTGGCCCAGAGCGGGCAATGGGACGCGAAGGAAGCGGCTGCCACGCACAAATGGTTCGAGGAATACCTGCGCTGGCTCACGCACAGTAAAATCGGCAGCGACGAAAAGAGCAGCGGCAACCACCGCGCCTCCTGGTGGGCCGCGCAGGTGGCGGCCATTGCCACCTTCCTGGACGACAAGGCCACCGCACAAATGGCGTTTAGCTATTACCGCGATTCCGTCTTCGCGCGGCAGATTGGCGCCGAGGGAAGCGCGCCGCACGAAGAGGAGCGCAACCGTCCGCTCACTTACTCAGCGTTCAACACCGAAGCGATGGCCACCACCTGCCGCATTGCCCAGGCGCAGGGCGTCGACCTGTGGAGCACGCAGGGCAAGGGCGGGGCCACGCTGGCCACCGTCATCGCGTACCTTACTCCGCATTTGGCCGACCGGAGGAAATGGGACAAGGAGCAGATCACGGACTTCCAGACCGACGGCATCTACTTCCTGGCTTTCGCCGGCATGGGGATGAAGAAGCCGGAATACGTGACGCTGTATCACCAGCTCGAGCACCCCGACAGCGCCTGGCTCAGCTTCGTCGACCTGATGACCGGCCGCTGGGAAGCGGCCGCGCACCAGACGCGGCACTGAGGGAAGTGTTTGGTAGCCCGTCACCGAGGGAGAAAGTGGGAGAAAGTGGGGACAGGCTACGAAACCCCGAAATGGACGGGTTGCCGAATTTCGGAGTTTTCGTAGCCGCAACGTTTCCTGTCTGTGCCGCCGGCGACTCACCGCGCCAGGTGAAATAATACGGTCGTGCGCACCATCATCGAACCGTTCCGTATCAAGAGCGTGGAACCGCTCACTTACACCAGCCGGGAAGAACGCGAAGGCTACCTAAAGGCGGCCGGGTACAATCTCTTCCTCATCGACGCCCGCCACATCCTGATCGATCTGCTCACCGATTCCGGGACTTCGGCAATGTCAACCGAACAGTGGGCGGCCGTGATGCGCGGCGACGAATCCTACGCGGGCAGCGAAAGCTTCTTCCGCCTGCGGCGGGTGGTGGAAGCGCTCACCGGCTTTCGCCACATTATTCCGACGCACCAGGGGCGCGCAGCGGAGCGCATCCTGTTCACCGTGATGACCAAACCGGGCCACATCGTGCCCTCCAACACGCACTTCGATACCACCCGCGCCAACATCGAGTTCACCGGCGCCAGCGCCGTAGACCTGCCCATCCCGGAAGCGGCCGATACGCAGGCGCGCCTCGATTTCAAGGGCAACATGGACGCCGAGGCGCTGGAAGCCCTGATCGTCCGCGAAGGCGCCGGGAAGATTCCGCTGGTGATGCTCACCATCACCAACAATTCGGGCGGTGGCCAGCCCGTTTCGATGGCGAATATCGAAGCGGTGAAACGCGTGGCATCGCGCCACGGCATTCCGCTCTACCTCGACGCCTGCCGCTTCGCCGAGAACGCCTGGTTCATCCGCGAGCGAGAAGCCGGGTACCAGGATTGGACGCCAAAACAGATCGCACAGAAGATGTTTTCGCTGGCGGACGGGTGCACTTTTTCCGCCAAGAAAGACGCGTTCGCCAATATCGGCGGCTTTCTCTGCACCAATGACGACCGCCTGGCGCTGCAGGAAACCAATCTCCTAATTCTCACCGAGGGCTTTCCGACCTATGGCGGGCTGGCCGGCCGCGATCTGGACGCCATCGCGGTGGGCCTGGAGGAAATCCTCCATCCCGATTACCTGCGCTACCGGATCGCTTCCACGGGCTACCTGGGCCGCCACATCGCCGACCACGGCGTGCCCATCGTCGAGCCCCCCGGCGGTCACGCCATCTATATCGACGCGGCCCGCATGCTGCCCCACATCCCGCCCCACCAGTTTCCCGGCCAGGCACTGGCGGTGGAACTCTACCGGCACGCCGGCATCCGCTCGGTGGAAATCGGATCGTTGATGTTCGGCGCCGCGGCCCGGCACGAATTGTTGCGGCTGGCGATTCCGCGCCGCGTCTACACGCAGAGCCATATCGACTACGTGGTGGAAGCGATCCTGGAGGTCAATGCCCGCAAGCAGGGCATTCGCGGCCTGGAGATTACCGAAGAGCCGCCGTTTCTGCGCCACTTTAGCGCCCGCTTCCGGCCGCTATAATTGCCGGCGTCGAGGCTTGCTATCCGGGTAATTTGGGTGCTGGGCTGGGAAGCAATCGGTTGGCGGGCGGAAGCGCCTGCCCCACCAGCCCGCAACTTTTTCGATAGCAAAGTGGGGCAGACGCTTTCGTCTGTCAACCCGGCAATTTCACCGGTTGTTTCACAGCTCCCTGTCTCCGGTTGGCTCGAAAAGAAATGTCGAGATGACTCTCGACACAGCAGGCGCGATTGCCTGCGCCACAGGAAGCGCCACTTCAGCGCCCGCTTCCGGCCGCTATAATTGAGAGTCCCGCATGACAGCCGATTGGTCGCCGCTGTGGCTCAGCCTTCGCGTGGCGCTGCTGGTGAGCGCCCTGGCGTTGGTTGCCGCACCATGGCCCGCGTGGCTGCTGGCGCGGCGGAACTGGCCGGTGGTCACGCTGCTCACGGGCTTTCTTTCGAGCGTACCGGCGGTGATCGTCGCGTCGCTGGCGGCGCCCGCATTCACCTGGCCGGTGGCGGTGGCGGCGGGTCTGGTGCGCGCCGTTCCCTACACCCTGGCGGCATCCCGCACGGCTTTTCAATCCCTCAATCCCAGCTACGTGAAAGCCGCACGAATGGCTGGCGCGGCGGACTGGCGCATCTTCTGGACGCTGGCGCTGCCGCTGCACGGCAGGGCCGCGCTGGCAGCGGCCGCGGATGTCTTTCCGGAGACGATGCTGGAGATGGCAGTGGCCCTGTGGATCGTCGGCCGGCTGAGCGCTCCGCCCGCCGGCGCCATCCTGCTCACCGCTCTGGCCGGCGGCGCGCTCGCCTTATGGGTGCGCCGCGGGGCCGGAGCAATCCTCGAACGGCAGGCCGGCCGATGACCAGCATTCGCGTCAAGAAGCGGGTCCCTCCCGAGTTCGCGCTGGAGGCCGATTTCAACCTGGGAACAGGCATCACGGCGCTGATCGGCCCGGCCGGCGCGGGCAAGACGCTGCTGCTCGAAATGATCGCCGGCCTGGCCACGCCGGATGACGGGCGCATCCTGCTGAACGATGCCATCCTGTTCGATGGCCAGGCGCGCGTCAACCTGGCCCCGGTCCGCCGCGGCTGCGGGTACGTTTCGCAGGCCGATTCGCTGTTTCCCCATCGGACGCTGCGGCAGAACCTGGAGTTTGCGGCGCGCCGTTTTCCACGCCTGGAGCGCCACCGCCGCGTCGCCGAAGCCATCGAGCATTTCAACCTGGCCGACGTTGCCGCGGTGAGGCCGGCCGATGCCAGCCACGCCGAACGGCTGCGCTGCTCGATCGCCCGCGCGCTGATAGGCGGGCCCGAACTGCTGCTGGCCGACGATGCCGGCTTCCATAGCGTCCTTCCCGGTCTGATCCGCGCGCATTTCCGCGGCCCGATCCTGATGGCTGCCCGGGACATGGACCTGGCATGCGCCGCGGCTTCGGAATTGATCCTGCTGCATGCCGGCCGCATCGTGCAGCGCGGCGCGCCGCGGCAGGTGCTCGATCAACCGGCAACTGCCGAAGCGGCGCGCCTGGCCGGCTACGAGAACCTCTGGCAAGGCACCATCGCGTCGCTCGATCGCGCCGCCAACCTGAGCCGCCTGGAATTCGGCGGGTTTGCCCTCACCGTACCCTACCTTCCCGGCCACTTGCGCGGCGACCGCGTGTGGGCTGCCATCCGCGCCGCGGCGGTGCGCCCGCGAACGGCCGATACGCCGCCCGCACCCAACGTGATCCCGGCGGAGCTGGTCCGCGTAGTGGAGAGAGTACAATCGGTGCGCATGGAATTCGCCGGCCCCATCGTGGCCGAACTCTCCCGCAGCCAGTTCGCGGCGCTCGGCGATAATAAGAGCTGGCTCGTCGAGCTTCCCGGCGAGAGCTTGCGCGTGATCTGATGCCGCTGCTGACCATGCCCGAGTACGAGGAACTGGCCGCCCGCGCCCACGGCCATCTGTGCGCCGGCCAGATCCTGGGACTGCGGATGGCGCTTTATGGCATGCGGCTGTTGGGGCTGGAAGACCCGGCGGGCGCCGACCGCAAGCGCCTCATCGCTTTCGTCGAGATCGATCGCTGCGCCGCCGACGCCATCCCCGTGGTCACCGGCTGCCGCCTGGGCAAACGTGCCTTGAAGTTCCGGGATTTCGGCAAAACCGCAGCCACGTTCTGCGATCTTGCCGACGGCCGCGCGGTGCGCCTGGCGGCGCGGGAGGATTCGAAGCGGCGCGCACGCGATATGTTTCCCGGCCTGGAAAGCGCCAACGAGCGGCAGATGCGCGCTTATCGCGTGCTGCCCGACGAAGAGCTGTTCGATGTGCACTGGGTCCGGGTGGCGATAAGAAGCGAAGACCTGCCCGGCTACAAGGCCCCGCGCGCCATCTGCGCCGAATGCGGCGAAGGCATCAGTTTCAAGCGTGAGGTGGTGCGCCAGGACCGTGCGCTGTGCCGCGCCTGTGCCGGCGAGCGGTACTACGAAGTCCTGTAACCCGGAACCCGCTGACGTAACATCGCAGCCACCCAATTCCGTTTGGCGGCCGGCGGGCGCATAATTGTAGTAATCGCGCTTGGAGGCAGTATGGCTACTCGAATCGGTGCAGCGGCGGTCGTGGTGCTGGCAGGCCTGGCCGAAGCCCAGCTTGCGGGGCCGCCGTCGGCGGGCCAGGCGAACATGGGTGACGACCGGGCGTTTTACTTCACGGGCGAGGTGCGGCTCGACGATGGGTCCCCGCCTCCCGAGCCAGTCGCCATCAATCGCGTTTGCAACGGCCAGTCTCACTTTGAAGCCTGGACCGACGCTAAGGGGCGCTTCAGTTTTGGGGTGGGCTCCAGCCGGAGCGACGCGACGCAAGGCGACGCAGCCCAAAACAGCGCGCCTCCGTCGGGTCTGTCGAAGGCCATCGGCGCATCGACCCAACTCACGATGCCGGTGATATCCAATCTGCGCGATTGCGAGGTGTCGGCGGTACTGGCGGGCTATCGGTCGGCGGAGGTCAGTATCGCCGTGAAGAGCCGCTCCGACGATGGCCGTCTGGGCGTCATCACAATGCATCCCCTGTCCCGCGCCAGCGTCGTGGCTATCAGCGCGACCACGCTGGAGGCCCCGGCCGGCGCGCGTAAGGCCTACGACAAGGGAATCGACGCGCTGGCCAGGCAGCAATGGCAGGCTGCGGCGAACGAGTTCACGAAAGCGGTTACCGCTGACCCGAAGTTCGCGATTGCGTGGTATCAACTCGGCCTGTTGCGGCAGCGGGGCAACGATGCCGCCGCGGCCAGCGACGCCTGGAAGCACGCTTTGGCGAGCGATCCGCGGTACGTCAGGCCCTATGAGAGCTTGACCATGCAGGCGGATCACAGCCAGGATTGGGGGGCTTCCGAAGAGTATTCACGCGGGTGGATCGAGCTCGACCCTGAGGACTTTCCAGCCGCATACCTCTATAACGCCATTGCCAACGCAAGGCTGAACCGGACGCAGGCCGCCGAACGCGCGGCGCGCGAGGGATTGCGCATCGACAAGGATCACAAGGCACCCCGGCTCAACGTTGTGATGGCTGTGATCCTGATGGGGAAAAACGAAAATGCAGAGGCGGCCACGTACTTGCGCGAATATCTGGCGCTGGCGCCCAACGCAAACGATGCCGCCGCGGTGCGGCAGCAACTGGGCCGACTGGATGCGGCCGCGGCGGCGCGGCCCCAGTAGCGGCGGCGCCACTGAGGACTCGTTCCGTAGCGACTGTATCAACCGCTACCATAGGGAGCGGTTGAAGCCCCTACTTACTCCCGCGGAAGGTGATGCCCAGTTCGCGTAACTGACGCTCGGGCACCGGCGCCGGCGCGTCGCACATCAAATCCGTCCCGCGCGCCGTCTTGGGGAACGGGATGACATCGCGGATGGAGGTTTCGCCGGCCAGAATCATCACCAGCCGGTCGAGGCCCAGAGCGATGCCGCCGTGCGGCGGCGCGCCATATTCCAGCGCGTCCAGCAGGAAGCCGAAGCGGCGATGCGCCTCTTCGTCGCTGAAGCCGAGCGCGGCGAACACTTTCGACTGCACGTCGCGCCGGTGGATACGAATCGAGCCGGAGCCCAGCTCGACGCCGTTCAGCACCACGTCATAGGACTTGGCCCGGCAGCGCGCGGGATCGGAGACCAGCTTCTCCAGATCCTCGTCGTGCACGGAGGTGAAAGGATGATGCGCGGCATTCCAGCGATTCTCTTCTTCGTCCCACTCGAACATGGGAAAATCGACCACCCAGAGGAACTGGAAATTCTTCGGGTCGAGCAGCTTGTGGCGGTCGTTGAACCGCTGCGCGCAGTGCAGCCGCAGTTGCCCGCAGGCCTGGTAGACGGTCTGTTCGGGGAGTTGGCCTTTCGGCTCGCCGGCCCAGGCGGCGAGCACCAGCAAGTCGTTCTCCTGCGCCGCCGTGCGTTCGCGCACTTGCGCCATGGGCCCGGGGTAATCGCGTTCCAGGCGCTTGAAATCGTCGTAGACGCGCAGGCCGAGTTGCTGGCCGAAAGTCTTCAGCTCGTCGCGCTCCTTGCGGCTCGGGGCTCCGGTTGCCGGAATATGGATGGCGACCAGCGGCAAGCCGTTGGCCGCCAACTCCGGCGCCAGGTCTCCGACCGGGTGCATGGGCGGGATGCGGCGGTCTGGTTTGTCGCTGCCGTAACTGCGCATCGCTTCCGCATAAGTGATCCGCGGGAACGGCGTGGCGATTTTGTAGCCCGCCACGGCGCAGGCGTTCGCCAGCATGGGCTCGATCACCTCAAAAATGCGTTCCGGCTGCGGGAACGACATTTCCAGGTCGATCTGGGTGAACTCCGGCTGCCGGTCGGCGCGCAGGTCTTCGTCCCGAAAGCAGCGCACGATCTGAAAATACTTGTCGTAGCCGCTGATCATCAGCAGTTGCTTGAAAATCTGCGGCGATTGCGGCAGCGCGTAAAAGGTGCCGGGCTGCACGCGGCTGGGCACCAGGTAGTCGCGCGCGCCCTCCGGCGTGGAGCGCGTCATGAAGGGCGTCTCGATTTCCAGGAACCCGGCCGAGTTCAGATACTCGCGGACGGCGAAAGCGATCCGCGAGCGCAGCATGATATTGCGCTGCATCTGCGGCCGGCGCAAATCCACGAACCGGTACTTGAGGCGGGCGTCCTCGGCGACGTCCACCTGTTCTTCCATGGGAAAGGGCGGCGTGCGGGATTCGTTCAGCAGCCAGATGCTGGTAGCCACAATCTCGATTTCGCCGGTGGGCAGGTTCGGGTTCACCGCGCCCGGGCCGCGCGGCGTCACTTTGCCCTCCACCGCGATCACGTACTCCGGGCGCACCTGCTCGGCGCGGCTGTGCACGGCGGGCCCGACGTCCTCATGAAACACGACCTGGGTGATGCCGTCGCGGTCGCGCAAATCGACGAAGATGACGCCGCCATGATCGCGGCGGCGATGCACCCAGCCCATCAGGACCACGGTCTTGCCTTCGTCGGCGGCGCGCAACGCTCCGCAATAATGCGTGCGGCGAAGCTCGCCCAGAAAATCCAGTGTCACGGAAGTTTCCATATCGATGCTCAATTCCGCGCGACGCCGAGCTTGGGAGCGATCTCGTCGCGCGTGACTTCTTCCTGCCGGCCAGTCGCCATTTCTTTCAAGGCGTAACGCCCAGCGTTAATTTCGTTGTCGCCCACAATCAGGGTGAAGCGCGCGCCCAGCTTGTTGGCCAGCTCGAGGATACGCTTGAGCTTGCCCTTGTCGATTTCGACGGATGCGCCGCCGCGCCGCAGATCGCGCGCCAGCAGCGCGGCGTGGCGGAACGCCTTCTCGCCGAGCGCCACGATGTAGAGATCGAGCGCGCTCGATCCGCCGGCCGCCACGCTCATCACCAACCGGTCTTCGCCGATGGAGAAACCGATGCCAGGCGAATGCACCTTCGAGCCGAGCGATTCGGCCAGGCCGTCATAACGCCCGCCGCCCAGCACCGAATTCTGCGCGCCCAATGCGCCATGCACCACCTCGAAGGTAGTCCGCATATAGTAATCCAGGCCGCGCACCATGCGCGGGCGAACGGTATACGCGATGCCGCGATCGTCCAGGTACCCCTTCACCAAATCGAAATGGTCGCGGCAGGTGTCACACAGGTGATCGAGAATATTGGGCAGCTTGTCGATGATCGGCTGGTCGGCCTCCACCTTGCAGTCGAGGACGCGCAGCGGGTTGGTCACCGCACGGCGCTGGCAATCGCCGCACAGGCTCGCCGCGACCGGCTGCAGCGCTTCCCGCAGCAACTCCACGTACTGCGGCCGGCAATTGTGGTCGCCCACAGAGTTGATCAGCAGTTGAAAGCCGGTGAGCCCGGCGCGCCCGAGGATCTCGAGCACCATCTCGATCACCTCCGCATCCACCGCCGGCGATTCCGAGCCGATGGCTTCGGCGCCGATTTGATAGAACTGCCGGTAGCGGCCCGCCTGCGGACGCTCGCGCCGGAACATAGGGCCCATGTAATAGAGCTTCTGCACGCCTGGTCGCTGGTCGAGCCGGTGCTCGATATAAGCGCGAATCACCGAGGCGGTGTTTTCCGGCCGCAGCGTCAGCGAAGATCCATCGCGGTCCTCGAAGGTGTACATCTCCTTGTTGACGATATCGGTGTCGGCGCCCACGCCACGCGCAAATAGCTGCGTCTCTTCAAGGATGGGCGTACGGATTTCGCCGTAGTTGTAAGCGCGGAAAACGGCCCTGGCCTCGCGCTCCACAGCGTTCCAGTTTTCCGTGAATGGGGGCAGTAAGTCCCTGGTTCCTTTGACGGCTTTGATCAAGGTAGTAGGAAAAACCATGCTAGCATGGCGCGCCGGTAGGGCACGCTTTAGCTTGCCCGAAAGAAACATCATGCGCCACAGATAAACACGGATAAGCAAAAATAAGCAAAAGCTTTTCAATCGACTTCATCTGCGTTGATCTGCGTTCATCAGCGGCCATCATCTTTTTGTTTTTTTTGGCAAGCTAAAGCGTGCCCTACCTGTGATAGGTTGCTCACATGGGCGATATCACGGTGCTGGTGTTGGCGAATCCCACGGAGCCGCAGCTTGCCATGCTGGAACAACTGCCGGCGGAAACCAGCATCGCAGTGGGCGAAAGGGCGGAGGCGTTCGAGCGGTCGGCGGAAGAGGCGGACGTCGTCTTCAACTGGTCGGGCAGCGGAGAGCTGCTGCGCGAGGTTTTTCCCCGGTGCCCGCGCGTGCGCTGGGTGCACATGCGGTCGGCCGGCCTGGATGGGCTGCTGTTTCCCGAGTTGGTGGAAAGCGCGGCGGCGCTCACCAATGGCACGGGGGTATTCAGCGAATCGCTCGGAGAGTTCGCGCTGGCCGGCATTTTGTTTTTCGCCAAAGACCTGCGGCGCATGATCCGCAACCAGGCCGCCGGCAGGTGGGAGCCGTTTGACGTTGCCGAAATCTCCCGCCAGACGGTGGGCATCGTCGGCTACGGGGATATCGGCCGCGCGGTGGCGTCGCGCGCGAGGGCGATGGGGATGCGTGTGCTCGCAGTGAAGCGGCATCTGCCGCCGGCCGGAACCCGGGATACGTACGCCGAGCGCGTCTTCACGCCGGACCGCATCCACGAGATGATCGCGCTGTCGGACTACATCGTTGCCGCGGCCCCGCTAACGGCGGAAACGCGCGGCCTGCTCGGCGAACGGGAGTTCGCGGCGATGAAGGAGCAGGCCGTAGTAATCAACCTCGGGCGCGGGCCGGTGATCGACGAAACCGCCATGGTGCGCGCGCTTTCCGAGCGCCGCATCCGGGGCGCCGTGCTGGATGTGTTCGATAATGAACCGCTGCCGGAAGGTCATCCCTTCTACCGCCTGGACAACGTGCTGCTTTCGCCGCACACGGCCGACCACACCTCGGACTGGCTGGAGCGCGCGATGCAATTCTTCCTCGATAATTTCGCGCGCTTTCACCAAGGGCAGCCCCTGCACAATTTGGTGGACAAGAAATTGGGTTACTAAGTACACGCATCCGGAAATTCCTCCGCGCCCGGCCCCTGCGGACGGCCGCGTTGGCTAGGAAGCGGCGCATTTGCGAAACGATCGACTAAGCGGCGTGATAAAATAGACTGTCCCACCGATGGATTTTCTCAAAGGGCTCAACGCGCACCAGCGTGAAGCGGTGAGTTGCACGGAAGGGCCGCTGCTGATCCTCGCGGGAGCGGGAAGCGGTAAGACGCGGGTTATCACGCACCGCATCGCGCACATCATTGCTTCCCGGCACGTGCCGCCGTCCGCCGTCCTGGCCGTGACTTTCACCAACAAAGCGGCCGGCGAAATGCGCGAGCGGGCTGCGGCCCTGCTGGCCGATATGCGGCTCGATTCCGAGCCCCGCGTTTCCACGTTTCATTCCTTCTGCGTACGGCTGCTGCGCGGCGACGGTGAACCGCTGGCGCGCATCCGGCCCGGCTTTACGCGCCGGTTCAGTATCTACGACGACGACGATCAATTGGCGGTCGTCAAGTCGGCCTACCGCTCGCTGGGGCTGGACGAGAAGGAATTCATGCAGTACCGCTCCGCGCTGGCGCGCATCAGCCACGCCAAGAACACGAACCAGGGGCCGGCCGATCTCTACAAGCAGGCGGTGAACAAAGAAACCGAGGCGCTGGCAGCGGTGTTCGAAGACTACGAAAAGGCGCTGCACAATTCGAACGCCCTGGATTTCGACGACCTGTTGCTGGAGGCGGTTCGTCTGCTGCGGCACGACGCCGCCACCCGGCAGACATGGAACCGGCGCTTGAGCCACATGATGGTGGACGAATACCAGGACACCAATCGCAGCCAGTACGAATTGATGCGCCTGCTGACCGAAGAGCAGCGCAACGTGTGCGTGGTGGGCGATGAAGACCAGTCCATCTATAGCTGGCGCGGGGCGGACATTCGCAACATTCTCGATTTCGAGCACGACTTTCCCAACGCGCGAGTGATCCGGCTGGAGCAGAATTACCGGTCGACGAAGAACATCCTGGCGGCGGCTTCCGCGGTGGTGGAGCACAACAAGGAGCGCAAGGGCAAGAAATTGTGGACCGACGCGGCGGCCGGCGACCAGTTGGGCCTGTACGCGGGTTTCGACGCGGAGAACGAGGCCCTGTTCGTGGCCGACACAATCGAAAAGCATCTGGCCGCCAACCCCGACGACCACGTCGCCGTGCTGTACCGGACCAATTTCCAATCGCGGCAACTGGAGGAAGCGCTGCGGCGCTATGGGCGCGCCTACAGCGTGGTCGGCGGTTTCAGCTTTTACCAGCGCGCGGAAATCCGGGACACGGTGGCCTACCTGCGGCTGGCGGTTTCCTCCAGCGATTCCACCAGCCTGCTGCGCATTGTCAATACTCCGGCGCGGGGCATCGGCCGGACCACGGTGGAACAGATCGAACGCCACGCGCGCGAGAACGGGCTGAGCCTGTGGGACGCCATCCAGCGCGTCATCGACGACCGCGGGCTTTCCACCCGCTCCCAGTCCTCGCTGGTGCTGTTCCGCAACCTCATCCAGGATATTTCGCTGGTGGCCAGTTCCTCCCCGCTGCCGGACGTAATCCGCTTCGTGCTGGAGCGCACCGGCTACCGCAAAATGCTGGAGCAGGAGCGGACGCCGGATTCTGAAGCGCGCATCGAAAATCTGGACGAGCTCATCAGCGCCGCTGCCGAAGGCGAATCGCGCGGCGAATCGCTGTCCGATTTTCTGGATCACGCCGCCCTGGTGGCGGAAGCGGACACTTACGACGAGCGAGCCCCCGTCACACTGATGACGCTGCACAACGCCAAGGGGCTGGAATTCCCAGTGGTGTTCCTCACCGGCCTTGAGCTGGGCCTGTTCCCGCACAGCCGGTCGATGAATTCGGAGCCCGCGCTCGAAGAGGAACGGCGGCTCTGCTACGTGGGAATGACGCGGGCGCGGCGCCGGCTGATCCTGACCTGGGCCAAGTACCGGCGGCGGTACGGAGGCGGCGAACAGGAACGCTCGACCCCTTCCTGGTTCTTGAGCGAGGTACCCGAGGGCTTGCTGGTCAATCTGGGCCCGCAGGACGAGCCGGGCGAAGTGGACCTGACCGCGGAGCGCTCCGCCGCGCGCCAGAGCGCACGCCGCAATACGTTCACCGGCACCACGTACAATTCGGTGGCCAACATTTCGCAATTCTTCGAGCAGCGCGGCATCGCTTTTGGCGCGCCGAAGACGCCCGCGCCGGTAGTTCCGCTGGCGGCCCGGCCGCCGATGCCTACCAGGCAACTGCCTGCCACGCCTCCGCCGGGTCGCAGGGGGGCCCGTGCGGGTATGATCGTCGAGCATCCCAAGTACGGCACCGGCACCGTGGTGCGGCGCGAAGGCGATGGCGATAATGCTAAGATCACAGTTAATTTCCCTCGCTACGGCTTGAAGAAGCTGGTGGAAAAATACGCGGGATTGAAAAGGAACGGATGAACACCACGAAGGTAACCGACAAGCTGGAACGGAAGAAATTGAAGCGCACGGCCCGCAAGAAGGCGGCTCCCAAGGCAAAACGCGCCGCCGGCGTGGCGCGCGGATCTCTCAAGAAGAAGATCCGCCGCCAGGTGCAGGGCCAGCGCAAGCGTTAGCGCATTGCCCATGGGGCGGACGAACACGCTCCGCAGCCGCCGGCATCGTCCGCCGGGGTCCGCCGCCCTGCAAGGCAGGTAGCTCAAGAAACATCGGTTCGTCCCACTTTCCAGGCTGAGAGAACCTCGAGTGAGTCTTTTTCGAACCAAGAGCATCGATGCTTTGATCGCGGCTTCCCAGGACCCGGACAAGCGCCTGCGGAAAACGCTGGGTCCATGGAGCCTGACCGCTCTGGGAATCGGCGCCGTCATCGGCTCCGGCATCTTCACTCTCACCGGCACCGCTGCCGCCGGAAAGCCGATCCTCATCAAATCGGTGCTGGAGGCGACGGTGATCGACCTGGTCCTCCACGGCTCGCACGCCGGATCGCAGTTGGGCCGTCCCGGAGCCGGCCCTGCCATCACGCTTTCGTTCGTCCTGGTGGCCGTCGCCTGCCTCTTCGCCGGCCTGTGCTACGCGGAGTTGGCGTCGATGATACCGGTTGCCGGCAGCGCCTACACCTACGCCTACGCGATCCTGGGCGAGATCGTGGCCTGGATTATCGGCTGGGACCTCATCCTCGAATACGCCGTCTCGAACATGTCGGTGGCGGTGGGGTTTTCCGCCTACCTGCAGGACTTGTTTCAGAATTTACTGGGCTTTCACTTGCCTTCCCAGTGGGCCTATCCGCCGTTTCCGGCGGTCGGCGGCCCGGCGGGCTGGTTCAACGTCCCGGCGCTGTTGATTACGATGCTGGTGACCTGGGTGCTGGTGCGCGGCGTACGCGAGAGCGCGGGAACCAACACCGTGATGGTGGCGATTAAGATTGCCGCTATTCTGATTTTTTGCCTGGGCGCCGCCGGTGCCATCAAACCCGGCAACTGGCACCCCTTCGCGCCCCACGGTTTTTCCGGCGTGCTCACCGGCGCTTCCATCGTCTTCTTCACCTACATCGGTTTCGATTCGGTCTCCACCGCGGCCGAGGAATGCAAGCGCCCGCAACGCGACCTGCCCATCGGCATCATCGCCACGCTGATCGTCTGTACCATCCTTTATGCCTCGGTCTCGCTGGTGCTCACCGGCATCGCCAATTACCAGACGCTCAACACCGATTCGCCGGTGGCCGACGCCCTGAAGGCGCTCGGCTATAACCGGCTGCGCCTCATCGTCACCGCCGGGGCCCTGATGGGCATGTTGTCTTCGCTGTTGGTGTATCAGTACGGGCAGGCTCGCATCTGGTTTGCGATGTCGCGCGACAAGCTGCTGCCTGCCCTGTTTTCGAAGGTGCACAAACAATTCCAGACGCCGCACGTCAGCACCTGGATCGCCGGCTTTTTCGTGGGCATTCCGGCCGGCATCTGGGACATCGACACCTTCGCCGAGTTATCGAACATCGGCACCCTGTTCGCGTTCATGCTGGTATCGCTGGGCGTGATCGTGCTGCGCCGGAAGCAGCCGGAAAGACCGCGTTCTTTCCGGGTACCTCTGGTGCCGCTGTTCCCCATCATTTCGATCGTCTGCTGCCTGGTGCTGATGATGGGTCTGCCGCTGGTAACCTGGCTGCGGTTCTTCGTCTGGCTGTCGATCGGCTTCGGCATCTACTTCCCCTTTGGCCGCAAACGCAGCACGCTGGCCGGCCAGTAAGCGCCGTGGGCCCGAGGTAGGACAGACGATCGGTTTTTGTCGTCTGTCGCGCTTGCCGTGCCATTGGCGGAAAACGGCAGACCACGAAAGGCGATGGTCTGTCCTACCTGCGCGGGAGCTCCTCCGGTCATCACCTTTCCTCCCTGGCAGCCCAATCACTTAGCCCTCAAACCCCTTGACACGCCCCTTACCCTTGAATTGGGACTGTGGCGCCAGGCTCCGCTGCCAGTCCTTCTCCCTGGCCAGGGATCGTTGCACTGCATTGGTACTGAACTTCCGGCGCTCGTCAAGGGCATGCGGGGTCCCCCTCGGGCTGGACTCTCGACGGAAGACTTTGGATTCTGGAATCCTTAACCGCCGGCGGTATACGGATAGCTTTCATTGCCGCCCGC
>Ga0209415_10001959_pt1 | contig 39037 bp, 47 predicted proteins | sample PeaSoiSIISIP2007_FD_187696 | JGI IMG/M metagenome (GOLD analysis project Ga0209415, IMG submission 187696) | Peat soil microbial communities from Weissenstadt, Germany - SII-SIP-2007 (SPAdes) (version 2) | ecosystem: Environmental > Terrestrial > Soil > Wetlands > Peat | place: Germany...
GGGATCGTCCAGGCCAAGGCGAACAAGGCGCTCGACAAGGCCGAGAACCCCGCGGACATGCTCGACCTCTCCTACGAAAAGCAAATGGAGAACCTCACCAAGGTGCGGCGCGCCCTCGCCGATGTGGCCACGGCCCGCAAGCGCCTCGAGCTCCAAGCGTCACAGCTCCAGGCTCAGGCGCAGAAGCTCCAGGACCAGGCCAAGCAGGCACTCGGCCAAGGCCAGGAGGACTTGGCGCGCGAAGCCCTGGCCCGACGGGCGACGCTGGCGGAGCAGCTCGAGAGCCTGGGCACCCAACACCAGCAGGTCGAGGCTCAGCAGCAGCAGCTCGAAACCACCGCCAGCCGGCTCCAAGCACAGGTGGACGCCTTCCGCACCAAGAAGGAGACGTTGAAAGCGAGCTACACGGCCTCGAAGGCCCAGGCCAGCATCGGAGAGGCGGTCTCGGGCATCTCAGAATCGATGACCGACGCCGGCATGACCCTCGATCGCGCCCAGGACAAGATCGCCCAGATGCAGGCGCGCGCTGGTGCCATCGACGAGCTCCTCGACACCGGCGCCCTCCCCGACGCCCTGGGCGGGGGCGGGGACGACATCCAGAAGCAGCTCGACGCCACGTCCAAGGCCGGTCAGGTGGACGCCGAGCTGGCCGCGCTCAAGGCCCAGCTGGGTACCGGCTCGGACACCCAACCCAGTGCCAACCTGCCCCCGGGCGCAGCACCGGGGACCAACGGCTCGCCCGGCGGCGATACGTCGGGCAACGGTGCGTCCGCGTCCGACGGCGGGAGCGGATCATGATCGTCCGCATTCTGGGCGAGGGCCGCTACGAGGTACCCGAGGCCGACCTGCCTGCCATCGAGCAACTCGACGCGCAACTCGCCGATGCCATCGACCGAGGGGACGAAGCGGAGTTCACCACCAGCCTGGCTGATCTGATCGGCCAGATCCGCCACACCGGTGCCCTCGTCGCTCCCGACGATCTCCGGACGTCGTCGCTCGCCGTGCCCCACGAAGGTTCGACCCTGACCGAGGTGCGCACGCTGCTGGCCGAAGAGGTCTGAGCCCCTACGCCTCCACCTCGTCGCGGGTGCCGCGAGTGGGTGCCGGAGGCTTGCTCAGGTGGCGCCTTTGTGCGCGGAGGTCGACAGGTCGACGAGCTCGGACCGCTCGGCCGGGTCGAGCACGGCGTAGGCACGAGCCATGATGCGGTTGGTGGTCGCTTCGGCCTGCTCCCACTCGGCGCGACGCGAGTCCACCGCGGGGAAGGGCTCCTCCCAGCCGAGGACTCCCGTCATGAACGGGGTCTTGATCAAGACCGCCTCGAGTGGCTCGAGACCCGAAGCCAACACGGCGGCTCCGTGCATCGCCCCTCGCAATTCCCGCATCACGTTCAGCCGTTGCAGCGCCAGGGCCCTGGAATCCTCGGGCTCGGCCACGTTCCTCCATGCCGCGAACAACGGCGCACCGGAGGGTGACGCATTGTCGATGACCACTCGGAGGAGCTCGGCCATGCGGGCATAGTCGACGTCGTCGGGCAGGTGATCGTGCGCCCAGGTGCGAAGACAACCGGCGAACGCCCTCGTCGACTCAGGACGCGACATCACCGCGCCGGCACGCTCCCACGACTGCACGAGCGCGTCGGGGTTGAAGAACACGAATGCGGCGGCCACCACCATGCCGTCGACGTCACCGAGTGCACCGCCGCGCCCCGCGAAGTAGAAATCCACACCGTCGAAGCCGAGCTCACCTCCCCTTTTGTACGTGGCACCGTCGAGCATGAAGCCGGCCGGCAAGTTGAACACAGCGTCCGCGTGGGCGCGAGCTGCCTCTTCGGCGTTCATCATTCGCCTCCTCGGTCGAGCCTGGTCGGCGACGTTACCAGCGGTGGTGCGCCGCTAGCCTCGGAGCTGATGGACGGCAAACGTGGCCACGACAGCGGGACAAGGCAGTGAAGGTTCGCATCGGGATCGGCACCGGGACGTCGGTGATGTCGGGTGACGAGCTCGCCCAGACCGTCGACGCCCTGGAGTCGAACGGATTCGACTCGCTGTGGTGGTCAGACGTCCTCACCGTCCCCGGCGATGACCCCCTCGCGGCCATGGCGTTCGCGGCGGGGCACGCGCCCCGCTTGAAGATCGGCACCACGTTGGTGCTGCCGGGGCGCAACCCGGTACGGCTGGCCAAGCAGCTCGCCACCCTGGACCGGTTGTCGGGGGGCCGGCTCCTGATCACGCTCGTGCTCGGACTCCGTCTGCCGGCCGAGCTCGACGCCATGGGGGTCGGCCCCGACGACCGCGGCCGCCAGCTCGACGAGCTCATACCCCTTTTGCGCCGGCTCTTCACCGAAGACGACGTCGACCACGAGGGCCCGGTATGGAAGCTCCACGGGGTGACGGTCGAGCCCAAGCCCCTGCAGCAGCCCCTGGAGGTGTGGCTCGGGGGGAACGCCCCCGCCGCTCTGCGCCGGACGGGCACCCTGGGCGACGGATGGCTGCCCGCCCTGTGCACACCGGGGGAAGCCGTGGCGGGGCGACGCGTCATCGAGGACACAGCCGCCGAAGCCGGGCGTCGCATCGATCCCGAGCACTTCGGAGTCAGCATCGGCTACACCCGCGGCGACCCACCCGAGCAGCTCCTCCGACGCATCGCGGCACGGCGCGGCGCGACGGGCGAGGTCGCTTCTCGGTCTGCCGCCGACATCGGCGATCTCGTTCCCGACGGCATCGACGGACTGCGGCGCCTCATCACGAAGTTCGTCGACATCGGTTTCTCCAAGTTCGTCGTGCGGCCGGTTGTCCCCCCGGCGTCGTTCCGCCAGGAGCTCAAGGAGCTCGCCGACGGCGTGCTCGACCTGCAGACCTAATGGGACCGTCATCGCCGGCGCGTGGCATGCTGCGGCATTCCTTAGCGATGGAGGGGCGATGGGCCAGGCGCGTGCAGAGATCGATATCGACCGGCCGGCGGACGAGATATGGGCGGTCGTGGGGGACTTCGGCGGTATCGGAGCCTGGATGCCGGGGATCGAGTCGTGTGTTCTCGACGGCGACGACCGGGTGATCAAGATGATGGGAATGGAGATCACCGAGCGGCTCGAGCGACGTGACGACGAGCAACGCGAGCTCGTCTACGCCATCGTCGGCGGCATCCCGGTGATCAACCACGAGGCCACAATCACCGTGATACCGCAAGGTTCCACCTCGCATGTCACCTGGGACGTGGACGTGGACGACAACATGACCGACATGATGTGCCAGGTGTACCGACAGAGCCTGCAGGCGCTGAAGGACCATCTGTCGGGTTGACGTGGCGTCGCACTACGACTTCGAGGCCTCGGCCCGGTCGACGGCACCCGTCGACGCCATCTGGCCCCTGATAGGACAGGCGGCGCGGTGGAAGGAATGGGCGTGGATGTCACGCACCTATCTGCTGCGCGAAGGCGATCCCGCACCCGACGGGGTGGGAGCAGTGCGGCGCTTCGCGTTCGGTCCGGGTGGCAGCCAGGAGCAAGTCGTCGTGTGGGACCCTCCCCATCACCTGGGCTACGTCGTGCTCCGCGGACTGCCGGTGCGCTCCTACCGAGCGGACGTGCTCCTTGCCGACGAGGGGGCGGGCACCGTCGTCACGTGGCGGTGCAGCGTCGAGCCGCTCATCCCCGGGACCGGCGCCCTGTTGCGATCCGTGCTCGAGCGCATGGTGCAGGGCTTCGCCACCCGGGTGTGCCGGTACGCGGAGCGGACCGCCACGGAGGGGACCTGAAGAAGAGTCACCCCCGGTGGCGACGCCGGGGGGGATTCAGCCCGTGCCCTCGGGAAGATCGAGGGCAGGCGGATGGGGGTACTGCGGGTCCATCGTCTCGAGCGTGTGCAACAGCACCTGACTCACGCTCCAGTTGCGGTACCACTTGTGGTCCGCCGGGATCACGAACCACGGTGCCGCCGCAGTCGACGTCTGCTCGAGCATGTCCGTGTACGCCACCTGATAGGCATCCCAAAGCTTGCGCTCCATGAAATCACCCGCCCGTGCCTTCCAACGCTTGTCGGGACGGTCGAGACGGCTCTGCAGTCTCCGGCCCTGCTCCTCGTACGAGACGTGAAGGAAGAACTTGACCGTGGTCATGCCGGCATCGGCGAGGGTCTGTTCGAAGGCGTTGATGTGGGCGTACCGGGCACGCCAGACCCTGTCGGGCACGAGCCCGTGGACCCGCACCACCAGGACGTCCTCATAGTGGGAACGGTTGAACACGCCGATCTCCCCTGCGGCGGGCACGCGCTTGTGGACCCGCCAGAGAAAGTCGTGGCCCAGTTCCTCGGGCGTGGGCTCCTTGAACGACGTCACCGTGGTCCCTTGTGGATTCACCCCGCGAAACACGTGCTTGATGGTGCCGTCCTTCCCCGAAGCATCGAGGCCCTGCAGCACGACCAGCAATGAGCGGCGCGACTCCGCCCACAAGCGATCCTGGAGGTTGAAGAGGTCGTCATGCAAAGGCACGATCGCCTGCTCGGTTTCGGCCCGCTCCCCGGGAGCGCCTGCGGTCGATGCCGGGTCGTGCTGGGCGAGACGTACCTTCTCCCCCGGGTGGACGCGCCACCTCGCGACGTCGTGCACCGGTCGCCTATGCCTTGTCGGCGCCGTCCCGGACCACGACCACGGGGCACGCCGCGTGGGCCGCGCAGTACTCGCTCACCGAGCCGAGCAACATGCCGGCGAAGGCCCCGTGGCCCCGGCTCCCCACCACGAGCAGCCCCGCACCGCGGGAGGCCGTGCTGAGCACGATGGCGGGGTGCCCCTCGGTCACCGTAAGCGTCACCTTCACCCTGGGATCGGTGCCGAGCACGCTGTCCACGGCCTCCTGCAGTGCCTTGCGGGCGTCTTCGTCTGGATCGAAGTCCGAAGGATACGGAGGGGCCCACCCCAAAGTGGGCGGGTACTCCCACGTCGTCACCACCTCGATCTCCGCGCCGGTGAGTTCGGCTTGTGCCGCCGCCCATCGCAGCGCATTCTTCGAGGACTCGGACCCGTCCACACCCACGACGATCTTCGGCGGTGTCCCCGCAGCGGCGTTCATGGCACCTCCGTCTGTTCATCCGGTCGCTCCATCATGGCCGGAGCGGGACCATGGCGCCGAACCACGATCATGCGCCGAGCTGTTCGCGCAGGTCATCGAGGGCGCGGCGCAGCGCCTCGACCTCGGTGCGCAGCTCCACGAGCTCGGCCCGGAGCGCTTCGACCTCCTCCCCCGTCCCGGTCCTCGGCGTATCGGAGCGCTGCCACGATGAGCTCACCGTGCTCACGCCGGCGGCCTCGCCGACCTTCAGCGCACCCTCGGAGGCGGCGTCAGGAGCGGCCTCGGGGGCGGCGTCGGCCAGAAGATGGTGGTACCGGTCTTCCTTGCGCCCAGGAGCGCGGGGCAATCGCAGCACTAGGGGTTCGCTCCTGGTCGCGAGCGCATCGAGCTCGGCCTGGACCTCGTGGAGGTCGGAGAAGCCGACCATGCGCTCGGTGCGGCTGCGCAACTCCCCCGGGGTCTGGGGACCGCGCAGCATCAGCACAGCCAACAACGCCAGGGGCCGGACACCGAGGCCGAACGTGTCGTCGAGGGCGTGCGCGTACCGCAGAGCCGAGCGTCCGTGCGAGGGGTGCACGAAACGAGCCAGACCCTTGATCTTGACGCTCGTGACGGCAGATTCCACTGTGGGCTCGTCGTAGTCGACAACGGGATCGCGATTCGAGCTCTGGCTGCATGCCAGGGTCAGGGCGTTGAGGGTCAAGGGGTACTGCAGCGGGGTCGTGAGCTGCTTTTCCACGAGGCTCCCGAGCACCCGTATCTCTGCGGGGGAGAGATCCATGGTGCCCGAGCTTATGGGCCCACCCCTGGAATAGTCCGGGGTCGGACGAGGTTGTCGGGGACACTCGCGAGTGGTTGGAGGGTACATGGCAGTCAAAGAGCTCGGGCACCTGGTGCTGTACGTCCGGAACGTGGAACGCTCGGCCGCCTTCTATCGGGAGGTGCTGGGCTGGAGACAGCTGACGCCGAGCGAGGAATTCGGTTTCCCGGCCGCAGCCTTCTCGGCGCCGTCGAACCGGACTCATCACGAATTGCTGCTCATCGAAGTTGGTGAGGACGCGCAGGCGTCGCCGCAGGGACGACACCTCGGCCTCTACCACTTCGGCCTCAAGGTCGGCGACAGCGACGAAGAGCTGCGCGACGCACTGCGCAGCGTCGAGGAAGCGGGTGCCACCGTCGTGGGGGCGAGCGACCACACCGTCACCCACAGCCTCTACATCCTCGATCCCGACGGCAACGAGATCGAGCTCTACGTCGATGTCCCGGGGGTGGACTGGACGGCCGATCCGGCATTGGTCTTCAGCCCCATCCGACCGCTCACGCTGTAACGGTCGCGGCCTACAGGGCGTCCGCGCCCCCCGGATCCTTGACACCGGGGCGTCGAACTGGTCTAGTCCAAATCAGCGAATCGACCAACGGCGCCTGGGTGGCTGCACGTGCGTTCCCCGGGCTCCGGGAAGCGATTCGGACCGGGGCACCGCGATCCGGCGCAACCGTGTCGGGCCTGGTGTCGGCGCCGGAGGTCACCGTCGGCGCGTGACGATAGGGGTGGTCATGTCGACCGACTCAGGGACCGCTGCACACCAGCTCGACGCCGATACCAGAAAGCTCCACGAGCTCGGCTACGCCCAGGAGCTGCGCCGGCGAATGAGCGGGTTCTCCAACTTCGCGGTGTCGTTCACCATCATCTCGATCCTCTCGGGCTGCCTCACTGCATACGGGATCGCCATGACCAACGGTGGTCCCATCGACATGACGTGGGGTTGGATTTTCGTCGGGCTGATGACCCTGATCGTCGGACTGGGAATGGCCGAGGTCTGCTCCGCGTATCCCACGGCCGGCGGGCTCTACTACTGGTCGGCGAAGCTGGCCAAGCGCAACAAGGCGGCCTGGAGCTGGTTCACGGGATGGTTCAACCTGCTCGGCCAGGTGGCGGTTACGGCGGGAATCGACTACGGGTTCTCCCTCTTCTTCAATGCGTTCCTCAACCTGACCACGGGGTGGGCGGCCACGCCGGGACACACATTGCTCATCTACGCGGGCATCCTCATCGTCCACGCCGCCCTGAACATCTCGGGTGTCCGGGTGGTGGCGTTCCTGTCCGACGTCAGCGTGTGGTGGCACATCCTGGGGGTCGTCCTGATCGTGATCACCCTCCTGGCCGTCCCCGCTCATCACGCATCGGTGTCGTTCGTCTTCACCAAGCTCGTCAACGAGACGGGATATCACAACAGCTTCTATGTCTTCATGATCGGTCTGCTCCTGGCCCAGTACACCTTCACTGGTTACGACGCCTCGGCCCACATGACCGAAGAGACCCACCAAGCATCGGTGGCAGGGCCCAAGGGGATCGTCCGCTCGATATGGGTCTCGCTGATCGCGGGATTCGTGCTCCTGGTGGGGATCACCTACGCCATCCCCAGCACGGCCGAGTACACCAAGGCCCTCGCCTCTCCGACGGGCGTCCCTCCCGTGCAGATCTGGCTCGATGCAATCGGACGTCACGGTGGTGAGTGGCTACTCGTGGTGGCCATGGTGGCGCAGGCCTACTGCGGCATGGCGTCGGTCACCGCCAACTCCCGCATGATCTACGCCTTCTCGCGAGACGGGGCGATCCCGGGATCGAGGTTCTGGCACCACATCAGCCCTCGAACCCGTACCCCGAACAGGGCGATCTACTTCGCCGTGGTGTTCGCGTTCATCCTCGCCATCCCGTCCATGTGGAGCGCGGTCGCCTACGGCGCCGTGATCTCGATCGCCGTTATCGGCCTGTACATCGCCTACGTCATCCCGACACTGTTGCGTCGGCTGGCCGGTGACAGCTTCACGCCCGGACCGTGGAACCTGGGAAGGTGGAGCCCACTCGTGGGTTGGGTCAGCATCGTCTGGGTCGGGATCATCACCGTGCTCTTCGTGCTCCCCACGGCCAGCCCGATCACCTGGCACAATTTCAACTACACGATCGTCGCCGTCGGTGTCGTCCTGCTGTACGCGACGGTCTTCTGGTTGGTGAGTGCCCGCAAGTGGTTCACCGGACCACGCCCCCAAGGTGACGAAGCCGGTCTCGAAGCAATCGAGCAGCGCCTCAGCACAGCGGCGGAGCTCGAGGCCACCTTCTGATGCGCTTGTGATCTCCACGTGACGGACCGGGCCGGGCCCGACGGACGGCGCATCGTGACCGTCTTTCGATCGCGACTGCGGCCCGAGTCCGTTGCCGAGTACCACGAAACGGCGGAGCGGATACTGGAACTCGCCCGGAGCATGCCGGGCTTCGTGGACTTCAAGAGTTTCGAGGCGGCCGACGGAGAGCGGGTGTCGCTCATCACCTTCGCGTCGATGGAGACCCACCGGGCCTGGCGCGAGCATCCCGATCACCGCGCCGCGCAGAAGATGGGGCGGGACCGCTTCTACTCGTCGTACGACATCTCGGTGAGCGAGGTCATCGGGGAGAGCCACTTCCCGCCCCGATAGTCCGTCGGGGACAACCCGCCCGGGCCTCGAAGATCAGGTGGAGAAATCGGGCCGGGCGGCGCGGGGCGTGGTGGCTCGACCCTTGGGCTCCTCCCACTCCTCCTGACGCCCGAGCGCGGTCAGGTCGAGGAAGTAATACGAACCACCGAGCATCTCGGTCCCCCGGGCGTAGACCGAGTACGTGTGAAAGATCGTGTCGCGGTCGCGGAGGAACATGCTGTAGCCGGGTTGTTCCGACGATCCCTCCCCGAGCCAACCCATGTCCACCTCCTCGAGCTCGTCCATGGTCCGGTAGTTCCACATCACGGGAGCCACGGATCGGTCGATGGTGACGTGGAAGTCGTAGTTGAAATCGCTCCCGAACGACGAAAACCAGGGAAAGGTCCAGCCCTTCGCCGTCCTGTACCGCTCGATCTTGTCGAGCGGCGCACGCGAGACGACGGCAAAGTTCGTGTCACGGGAACGAAGGTGTCCGATGAGCCCGTCCGAGATCTCATCGGCGGCCGCCGTGCAGCTGGGACAACCCTCCTCCCAGGCAGGATCGAACATGAAGTGTTGGACGATGAGCTGTCGGCGACCGTCGAACAGGTCGACCAACGCGACCTTTCCGTCGGGGCCGTCGAAGACGTAGTCCTTTTCGATCCTGACCATGGGAAGTTGGCGGCGCTTGGTGCTCAAAACGTCGCGGGCCCGGGTCATGGCCTTCTCCTCAGCCAGCAACGCCTTGCGCTGCACCAACCACTCGTCTCGGGACACGACTCTCGGAAGGCTCATGGCGGGCTCCTCTCAGCGAGCCGATCCCAAAGAGACACAGGCCCGCTCTCTCTCCACTTTCTCGCGTCCGACCGGCCGGGCGATCAGGCGGGGGTGCTCTCGGCCACCGGGGCGTGGGTCGACCGGACGACCCCACCGGCGACCTCGTTGGTGACCGCGAAGGTCTTGATGGGAGCAGACGGATCGACCGTGAACGCCACGTCGTGGGGTTCGCTCCCGAGCAAGCCCAACGACACCAGCTGACCCCGGACGAGCCCCCACAGTTGATAGGTCCGGTCCGAGGCCAGAGCGGGTAGACCGGTGTTGAGCACGAAGGCCGGTCCGCTCGGGGGCAGGACGACCACGGCCACGCGTTCGCCCTTGCCGGGCACCGACGTGCCCGTCGTCGAGATCGAGCTCGTGGCCGACAGTGTCACCTGCTGCACACCGGGATCGAGCAGTGCAGCCTGGACCGCTTGGTTGATCCCGGTCTGCCGGCTCGCGCTGGCCAACTGCCCGACCCGCTGATCGAGGCGCCCCACTTGGAAGGCCAGCAGAACGGCGACCACCGCGGCAGCAGCCGCGATCGCCCCCACCGCCGACCACGCCCAACGCCGGCGCCCGTTCCCGGACCGGTCGCGCCGCGGAGCCGACGGCGTCAGATGTGGTGCGGGGCGGCGCTCCCCCGAGGCGGTGTCGTCGATGCGCGCCGCGATCCGATCCCACAACTCCGGAGGTGCGTCCACACCCGAATTGGCGATGAGGCCGGTCACTTCCCAGTGCTCGGCCACCTCCGCCGCGCAGCGCGGGCAGTCCACAAGGTGAAGCCGGATCGCCTCGGCTTCGTCGGGGTCGACGGCATCGAGCGCAAAGGCGCCGAGCAGTTGCGAAATCTCGTTGTGGCTCATGGCTCGGTCCACGCCGCCTCCACCCCATGTTGCGCCAACGCCGTTCGCAGCCGTTTCAGACCGCTGCGTATCCGGCTTTTCACGGTCCCCTCGGGCTGGCCCAGCATCGAGGCCACCTCGCGGTAGGTGTGCCCGTCGAAGTAGGCCATCTCGATGGCGGTGCGCCCTTCGGCGGGCAGGCTGGTCACCGCCGCCTTCACCTGGTCGGCGATCGCCAGGTCCCACGCCTGGTGCTCGATGTCGTAACCGGAGACCACGGTCTCGCGGACGGTACGCTCCTCGCGCTGTCGGCGCGCCGACTCCGAGCGGACGATGTCGACGGCCCGACCGTGTGCCTTGGTCATCAGAAATGTCCGCAACGCACCTCGACCGGGATCGAATCGCTCAGGAGAGTCCCACAGGTCGACGAAGACCTCCTGGGTGACCTCCTCGGCCAGATCGGGTGACCCGAGCACGCGTCGCGCCAGAGCCAGGACAGCTCCCCCGTGTCGGCGGTATGCCTCGGCCAGTGCCGGCTCGTGCATACGGGCGATCGCCACGACCAGGGCGGCGTCGCTGGCCGTCTCGAGCTTCAGCATGTCGTGACGTTCTTCGGAGCCACCCATCGATCCGGATGAGAAGCGCGCCACGACCCGAGGGTAGCCCCGAAGCTCCGTCCCCGAAGCTCCGTCCCCGAAGCTCCGGCTTCGGCGCCCCGGGACTGGCGCCGCGGGACCGGCGCCCCGGGACGGGGCGCGGCGGGATCGGGCACAGACCCACAACACTCTTCGACACATCAGACTCTTCGACACATCCGGGCGGCGGTCGTGTTCCGAAGAGGAGATGTGAGCACCGACATCGACTCCCTGATCCGGCGGTCGGAACGCCTGCAGGTGGACGACATCGACTTCGGAGACTTCTCTCAGCACCCCCTCGACCCGGCCACCTTGCGCTGCTTGCGTTACATGCACGACGTGGAGGGACACACCTCCTGCTACCTGCGCGACCTGCTCGCCACCCGTGCACATCGGGACCCCGAGATCACCGCCTTCCTCGCCTGCTGGGGATACGAGGAGCACTGGCACGGTGAGGCGCTCGCCGAGGTCCTGCGGGCCCACGACGAGGACGCCGGCCGGAGCCGGCTCGCGGCCTCGCGTCGTCGCCTTCCCCGCCGGGACGCCCTCAGGCCGGCGGCGTTCACCCTCGCCTCGGCCCTGACTCCACACATCGTTGCCGTCCAGATGACGTGGGGCGCCGTCAACGAATGGACCACGCAAGCCGGATACGGACGTCTGGCCGCCAAGGCCAAACACCCGGTGCTGTCCGAACTGCTGCGCCGCATCATGCGTCAAGAGGGCAGGCATATCGACTTCTACACGCTCGGGGCGCGCCGTCGCCTGGCCCAGAGCACGGCGGCACAGCGCATCACCCGCTTCGCGCTCCGCCGCTACTGGGCGCCGGTGGGGGCCGGAGTCATGGCCCAGTCCGAGCTCAGGTTCCTGGTCCACCATCTCTTCGGCGACCCCGAGGGACGGGCCGGGGCGCAACGAGTCGACCGCTTGATCGGGCGCCTGCCGGGACTCGACGGGCTCCACCTGGTGGAGCAAGCCGTGGACGATCTGGCCCTCCGGCCGCCTGAGAATCTGGCGCGACGCGCCGCAATCCGAGAAACCGCAAAGGAAATCCAACAGGAAAAGGAGCAACGCCATGCTTGCTGAGATCTTCGGATTGGACGGAGTCGTCGTGCTCGTCGTCCTCGTCGTCCTCGTCGCGGTGCTGTTCGGGGGCACCCAGATCCCGAAGTTGGCGCGCTCGCTCGGGTCGGCTCGCTCCGAGTTCAAGAAGGGGCTGGCCGAAGTCCAAGAGCCGTCGGTCCAGGCGGACGCCACCTCGGGATCGAAGAGCGCCTGACCGGAGCAGCGGTTTCGAGCCGAGGGACCAACGTGGTTCTCCTCAGTCCTCCCAAGTTGCTCATGATCCTCGTGATCGCATTGATCGTCCTCGGTCCGGACAAGTTGCCCTCCGCGGCGCGGCGGATGGGAGCGATGTGGAGCGACGTGAAACGGTGGCGGGCCCATCTCGAGAGCGAGGTGCGCAGCGCGTTCCCCGATCTGCCCCCGACGACCGAGATCGCCCGCGCCGTGCGCTCTCCCCTTTCGTTGCTCGACCGGCTCGCCGACGAGCACGGCGCGCCCGGTGAGGAGCAATCGGATTCGGAACACCCACCCACCGGACCGGTGGCATCGGTCGCCGAGACCTCTACGACGTCACCCAACGACGGCATTCCCCGGGCTGACGCGTCGGCAGGGGCCGACGTGGCGTCGATGAACTGACCACAGTCGGAACGATAAACGATGTCCATCACCTTGACGCGCGTCCGCCATCGCGCGCCCGACACCATGACGGTGGGCGCCCATCTGGCCGAGCTCCGCCGCCGCGTGCTGGTGACGGGGGCCGTGATCGTCGTCACCTGCACGGTGGCGTTCGTGGGCTATCCCCTGATCCTCCACTGGCTGCAGGCGCCCTACTGCCGCGTCAGTCCCCGGTGCGCCCTGTACGTGACCGGGCCGCTCGACGGGCTGTCCCTACGGATCCACGTCGCGACCTACGCAGGCTTGTTCCTGGCTTCTCCGGTGATCCTGTGGCAGACGTGGCGTTTCGTGACGCCTGGACTCCACCGGCGTGAAAAACGCTATGTCGTGCCGTTCGTGGCGGCATCGATCGTCCTATTCGCTGCCGGTGCCGCCCTGGCACTGGTGAGCCTGCCTCACGCGCTTCGGTTCCTCGGGAGCGTCGGGGGGCCGACGCTTCGCCAGATCTACGATCCCAACAAGTACGTCGGGCTCGTCACGGCGCTCATGGCGGTCTTCGGTCTGACCTTCGAGTTCCCCGTCGTGCTCGTGGCACTGGAGCTCGCGGGCATCGTGAGCGCCTCGAGGCTGGCGTCGTGGCGACGCTGGGCCCTCGTGCTGATCGTGACGGGAGCGGCCGTCATCACTCCGAGCGGGGACCCCTTCTCGATGCTCGCCCTCGCCGCACCGCTCTACGTCTTCTACGAGGTGTCGATCCTCATCGGCAAGGTGCTGCGCCGCTAGATCAACAACGCCCGCTACGACGCCTTGCGGCGCCTGGTGGGCTTGGCGGCGCCCGCCACGGCGGTCTCGAGCTCCTCGCGGGTCATCTTGGATCGCCCCGGGATCCCGAGCTCAGCCGCCCGGGCCAGGAGCTCGGACTTGCTCAGGTTCGAACCCCGGGCCGGCGATGCCGTGGCCGCTGACGGACCCCTGGCGGCCCGTTTCCCGCGGGCGCCGGTCGGTGCACCGGGGACAGCGATGTGTGCCCCCGGCCGGTGCGAGCGCGCCGCCTCGACGCTGGCCTGCAGTGCCTCCACGAGGTCGACGACCTTCGTCGGTTGGGTCTCGGGCCGCTCGGTGACGATCACCTTGCCCTGACGCTTCTCGTCGATCAGACCCTCGACCCGCTTGCGATACTGGTCTTCGTAGAGGTTGGGATCCCACTTGCTGGTCATGGAGTCGATCAGCAGCTGCGCGGTGTTCAACTCCCGTCCGGAGAACTCGACGTCGGCCGGTACTCCGGGAACCTCTCTCATGGGATCCCGGATCTCGTCGGCGAAGTACATCGTCTCGAGGGCCAGCACCGATTGCGTGGGTCGGATCGTCACCAGGTGTTCCTTGGTGCGCAACACGAGCGAGGCGACCGCCACCTTGTTGCTCTGTCCCATCGCCTCGCGCAGCAACGCATAGGGACGGACGGCCTGCTCCCCTTGAGGACCGAGGTAGTACGTCGACTTGTAGTAGATCGGGTCGATGGCATCGAGATCGACGAAGTCGGTGATCTCGATCGTGCGGGAGCGCCCCGGCTCGACCGATTCGAGCTCCTCTGGTGTGACGATGACGTACTCGCCGTCGCCGAGGTCGTATCCCTTTACGACGTCGGCGTACTCGACCTCTTCCCCGGTGCGCTCGTTCACGCGCTTCTGGCGGATGCGGTCGGCGGTCCCGGCCTGGAACTGATTGAAGTGGATCGCCTTGTCGTCGGTGGCGGAGAACAGACCGACCGGCACGTTGACCAAGCCGAAGCTCAGCGACCCCGTCCAGATCGCTCTGGGCATCTCGACTCCTTTCGCCGGCAGGACCATCCAGTCAATCACGGGTCCCACCGCTCTGACCAGGATATGTACCTGGGTCCACCACCCCGTTACACCCTGAGAGCACACTGAATCGCAGGACGGCGGATGTGCTGACCAGGAGGTTCCGGTGTCAGGAGTGCGACTCGAGGCGGTGGAGGAGGAGTCCAGAGAGCGCTTCGCCCGCGAGGCCATTCTCGGGCTCGCAGACCTCGAGCCCCAGGACCTCACGCAGGGGAACCTCTCGGTGCCGCTCGGACTGAGCCTATGGATGCGACGAGGCCGCATCCGTGTCGAGACGGCCCGTGACGCGATGCTCGAACTGCGCGCCGCCCTGCTCAGAGTGTCGGGGCTCGACGAGCGGACCGAGCCGGTCCCTCTGCTCGTAGCCGACCCGGCCGCCGCGACGATCAGCCTCGCCGTCTACATGGACGGCTTGCTGCAACGAGCCGCCCGGATGGCCAGGACCTCGCGTGTCGACATCGCCACGCGCGCCCTCACGCTGGTGCCGGAGTAATTCTCGGGAGAGCCGTTCTCCGACCGGCGGGTAGGTTGACGTGTCGTGCGCCCGCCCGGAACATCCCGCTCAGCTCGGCCCGCGTTCGACTCTGACTCGGGACCCTTGGTGGTGGCGCGCGGGCTCACCAAACGATTCGGTAACTTCGTCGCGGTCGATGCCATCGACTTCGAGATCGGCCGGGGAGAGTCCTATGGGCTCTTGGGACCGAACGGTGCAGGCAAGACCTCGACGATGCGGATGATTGCCTGCATGTCTCCCGTGTCGGACGGGACGCTGCAGGTGCTGGGGCTGGATCCGGCCCACGACGGGTCGCGGATCCGGGGTCGCATCGGCATCGTGCCTCAGGAGGACACCCTCGACCTCGAGCTCACCGTCCTGGACAACCTCATGGTCTACGGGCGGTACTTCGATCTCCCGCGCCGCGTCATCCGCGAGCGCGCCGCGCAGCTTCTCGATTTCACCCAGCTCTCGGACAGGGCCTATGACAAGGTCGATCCCCTGTCAGGCGGGATGAAGCGCCGTCTCACGATCGCGCGCTCTCTCATCTCCGACCCCGAGATCCTCATCCTCGACGAGCCGACCACCGGACTCGATCCCCAGGCCCGGCACCTGCTGTGGGACCGCCTCTACCGCCTGAAGCAACAAGGTGTCACCCAAATCATCACCACGCACTACATGGACGAGGCCGAGCAGCTGTGCGACCGGCTCGCCGTCATGGACGGCGGCCGGTTCGCGGCGGAGGGTTCCCCGAGCGAGCTGATCGCCCAATACTCGAACCGTGAGGTGCTCGAACTGCGCTTCCGCGACCCCGATACCGACACCGCGGAGGTGGCAGCCCGCCTTTCAGGGTTGGCACAGCGCTTCGAGGCCCTCCCGGATCGCCTGCTGCTGTACACCGACGACGGCGAGGCCGCGCTTGCCGAAGTGCACCGCCTCGGGCTGCGTCCCGAGAGCGCGCTCGTGCGCCGATCGACACTCGAGGACGTCTTTCTCCGCCTGACCGGCCGATCGCTGGTCGACTGAACCGGGTAGCCCGGCCATGACCCTGACGACGACGGCCGGTACACACAGCGATCCGGGTGGGGGGCGCCGCCGGACCTCTCCGACTTGGGTCCGGTCCATGCGGTACTGGATGTACCAGTACAAGCGCACGTGGCGCGGGTCGATCACCACCAGCTTCCTGTACCCGGTGCTGTACCTGGCCGCCATGGGCCTCGGCCTCGGGTCGCTCGTCAAGCACCCCGTCGACGGGGTGCGGTATCTGGACTTCCTGGCACCGGGACTCCTTGCGTCGACGGCCATGCAGATCGGCGGGAACGAGTCCATGTACCCGGTGATGGCGGCCATCAAGTGGCTGCGCACCTACTTCGCCATGCTGGCGACGCCCTTGACCGTCATCGACGTGCTCGTCGGCCATCTGGTGTGGATCGCAGTGCGTCTCGTCATGGTGACTTCGATCTATCTGGTGATCATGGCCGCGTTCGGAACGGTGCACTCAGTCCTGGCCGTCCTTGCCGTCCCCGTAGGGGTCCTGACCGGCCTGGCGTTCGCGGCACCGATCGCCGCGTTCGCGGCGGCGCAACAGAACGACACCGGTTTCTCCACCATCTATCGATTCGGGTTGATCCCGCTGTTCCTCTTCTCGGGGACGTTCTTCCCCATCGCGCAGCTTCCCGGCTGGCTCCAACCGATCGCCCAGGCCACACCGCTCTACCACGGCGTGGCGCTGGTCCGCGGCCTGGTGCTGGGGCACGTGGATCTTGCCGCAACCGCCGCCCACCTCGGCTACCTGGTCGGGCTCACCGCGCTGGGTTTCGTAGCGGCGATGCACACGTACCGGCGGAGGCTCGTCACGTGAACGACGCCGTGTCAGGCGGAGTGCCGATCCGGATCGCACCGTTCGCGTTGTTGGGAACGCGCCGCTCGCGGCGCCTCGTCGAGCGCAACATCCTGGTGTACCGCCGCTCTTGGGTCTTCTTCGTGTCGGGCTTCTTCGAACCGTTCTTCTACCTGCTGTCGATCGGGCTGGGGCTGAGCAAACTCGTGGGTCCCATCCACGTCGGTCACCACCTCATCGCCTACACGACGTTCGTCGCACCTGGCCTTCTGGCGTCCTCTGCCATGAACGGCGCCACCCTCGACTCGACCTTCAACGTGTTCTTCAAACTCAAGATCGCCAAGACCTACGACGCGGTGCTGTCCACACCTCTCGCTCCGGGTGACGTGGCTCTGGGCGAGCTGACGTGGTCGCTCATGCGGGCGACGGTCTATTCGATGGCCTTCCTGGTGGTGATGGCGGGTCTCGGGTACGTCCTCTCTCCCTGGGCGATCCTGTGTTTGCCGGCCGCCATGTTGGTCAGCTTCGCCTTCGCCGCGGTCGGGATGGCGGGGACCACCTACATGCGCAGTTGGCAGGATTTCGACAAGGTGTCGCTCGCCCTTATCCCACTGTTCCTGTTCTCCGCCACCTTCTACCCGTTGTCGGTCTACCCGGGTTGGCTCCAGACGGTCATCCGGTGCACCCCCCTCTACCAAGGTGTGGCTCTCCTGCGCGGCCTCGACACCGGCATCGTGTCTTGGTCCCTGGCCGGCCACGCCGCCTATCTCGCCGCGGCGGGATGCGTGGGCCTCGTCGCCGCGACGAGGCGCATGGCGGCGTTGTTGCTGCCCTGACCCGGGCGGGGGCGGGACTCGCTATTATCCGTGTAGTAGTACGGATATACGGAGAATCTGATGGAGACCGCCCTCCCTCCCCACGACCATCCCCTCGACCCCGACGGGGTCGAGGCGGCCCGCGGGAGCCTCATCTCGCTCGATGACGCCGGGCGGCTGGCCGGCCTGCTGGGGCTGATCGCCGACCCGGTGCGCTCGCGCCTGCTGTTCGCGCTCTCCACCGTCGAACGACTGTGCGTGGGCGATCTCGCGGCCGCCCTCGACGCCACCGACGACGCCGTGTCCTACGGGCTCCGGATGCTTCGGACCGCCGGTCTGGTTCGTTTCCAGAAGGAGGGCCGGGTCGTGTACTACTCGCTCGCGACCTCGTTCCCCCATCCGCTGCTCGAGCACTGCTTGCGTCAGCTGTTGACCGTGGCGGTGCCCGAGGAGGAACGGTGAGAGAGCTGCGCGCCATCGGCCACGCGCTTCTGGTGGCGGGCTCGATGACGTGGGAGATCCTCTGGGCCCTGATCCTCGGCTTCGCCCTGGCGTCGGTGGTCCAGTCCGTCGTGCGACGTGCCACCATCGAGCGGCTGCTCGGCGACGACGGTCCTCGCGCTCTCGCCCTGGCCACCGGGTTCGGCGTGGCGTCGTCGTCGTGCTCCTACGCGGCGGTGGCCCTCGCCCGGGCACTGTTTCGCAAGGGTTCCAGCTTCACCGCCGCCATGGTGTTCGAGATCGCCTCCACGAACCTCGTCATCGAATTGGGCATCATCCTCGCCCTCCTCGTGGGGTGGCAATTCACGCTGGCCGAATTCGTCGGCGGCCCCGTGATGATCGTCCTCCTGGCGCTTTGGTTCCGCCTGTTCCTACGGGGACGGATCCTGGCCGAAGCACACGCGCAGGCCGCCAAAGGCCTACCCGGCTCCATGGAAGGGCACGCCGCGATGGACATGAGCATCCAAGCGCCCGGGAGCATCTGGCGCCGGATCCGATCACGCCGAGCACTGACCTCCATCTCCCACATCTTCGTCATGGAATGGGTGGCGGTGATCCGGGACATCGTCGTCGGCCTCCTCGTGGCGGGGGTGCTGGCGGCGTGGGTGCCGTCGAGCTTCTGGCAACGTTTCTTCTTCACCGGCCACCCCCTGCTGTCGAAGGTGTGGGGGCCGCTGATCGGACCGGTCGTCAGCATGCTCAGCTTCGTGTGCTCCATCGGCAACGTGCCGCTGGCCGGGGTCCTGTGGAACGGCGGGATCAGCTTCGGTGGCGTCGTGGCGTTCATCTTCGCCGACCTGATCATCCTGCCCATATTGGCCATCTACCGGAGGTACTACGGCACCCGCATGATGCTGCTCGTGCTGGGGAGCTTCTACGTCACGATGGTCGGTGCGGGGTACTTGGTCGAGCTCGTCTTCGGCGCACTCGGCCTCGTTCCGCACGGTCGCCACGCCCGCATTGCCGAGATCGCGCTTCGCTGGGACTACACCACCGTCCTGAACATCGTCTTCCTCCTCGTCGCGGCAGGACTCGTGTTCCGCTTCGTCCGGACCGGAGGACCATCGATGTTGAAGATGATGGGCGCCGACGCCCGCCATGGGGACGGAGGCTCTCACGAGCTGTCGACGCCGGCGTCCTGACCCGCGCCAAGGAGTGATCCCGGGTTTCTGGCCCACTGCGAGCAGCCTGTACTGTCTCGCTTCGTGAGCGAACCAACCCCACTGCTGCCGCCCTCGGTCATCGAATTGCTAGACGTCGCCCTGGTCGGAGAGCTGACGGTGATCGACGGAACCGGCCGGCCCGTCACCTACCCCCTCATCCCCCTGTCGGACGGAAACGTCATCTACCTCACGTCGTCGGTGTTGTTCTCCCGCAAGCTCCGACACATCAAGGCGAACCCCAAGGTGTGCCTGTCCCTTACAGATCCCGTGGCCGTCGCCGTGACTCCGTTTCACCGGGCCACGATCCAAGGTGACGCACGAGTGGTCGAAGACGACGTGCACGAAGGGTGGGAGACCCTCCTGCCGCTGTGGCGGGCCAAGGAACCCGCCATCGACTTCTTCCTGAAGAAGCGCTTCGGGATCCCCCTCTTCTTCGAGCGTTCGGTCATCGAGATCACACCTCGTCGAGTGCTGTGGTGGGAAGACGGCCGGGCCAGCAGTCCTGCCCGGGTCTACGAGCTGGCAGGGGTCGGCTGATGGCGCGCCTCGACCTCGCCGACGCCCTTTCCCGGACCGGGTCGTACCCGCATGCGGTGCTCGCTTACGTCGGCCCGGACGGCTATCCGGTCAACGTCGCCGTCGAGTTCAGCGAGTCGATCGACGCCCTGACCGTAGACGTCGGGGGCCTCGGCCAGGACCTTCGCCCCCTCGACGGCCAGGAGGTGGAGCTCACCTTCAGCCACATCCGCCCCCAGCCCGGGGTGGGATACGACGAGCGTCGCTACGTGAACCTCTGGGGACCGGCCACTCCCACCGCCGACGGGCTGCGAGTGGCCGTACGCCGGGCCAGCGGGTGGGACGAGGCGGACACCCCGTTCTTCGAGTACGCCGAGCGCGGCGTCCCGGCCGGGCGGGACTATCTCGACGAATTGGGAGCCCGCCCCCGCCTCGGTCGCGGGTGGACCGTGTTCCTCGCCACCCGCCTTCCCTTCCTCACCGCCACGCTCATCCCCGTCGGTCTGGGCGGTGTCGTCGCGGCGCGAGACAACGCCTTTCACGCCGTGTGGTTCGTCCTGGCGATGGTGGCGGCCGTCGCCGTGCACCTAGGCCTCAACATGGCCAACGACCTGTTCGACGACGCCAACGGTGCGGATGCCGCCAACGTGACCCCCACACCGTTCAGTGGAGGGTCTCGGGTGTTGCAGTACGGCCTCGTGACGCGGCGGACCATGGTCACCGGCTGTGTAGCGCTCTACGCACTGTCGATCGGCATCGGATTGTTCCTCGCGGCGGAACGCGGCTGGGGGCTCGTGGGGATCGGCGCGCTGGGCGTCGCTCTCAGCCTGGCGTACTCGGCGCCACCCCTGCGCCTCGTGCACCGGGGACTGGGTGAACCGGTCACCGCTCTCGGCTTCGGCCCCGTCATGGCGGTGGGAACGTATTTCGCGTGCGCGGAGCGATGGAGCTGGCAGCCGGTGCTGGCCTCTCTGCCCGTCGCAATCCTCATCGCCATGGTGCTGTACGTGAACCAGGTCCCCGACCGGGTTGGCGACGCCGCGGCGGGAAAGCGCACCCTCATCGTCCGATTCACCCCGGCGCAGGTGCAGGCCGGTTACGCGGTGAGCGTGGCAGGGGCATTCGTGTGCATCGTGGCGGAGGTCGTGGCAGGTGTGACTCCGGCGTGGACCCTCCTCGGCCTGGCAACGCTCCCCCTGGCGTGGCGCGTCTGGAACGGACTGCGCGCCCATTACGACGACCCTTACGCGCTCATGCCGACCATGCAGTCCAACATCCTCCTGCACCTCGCGACGGGGCTCCTTATGGTGATCGGCTACGTGATCGCCGTGGTCGCCTGAACCGAGGCGGCGCAGAGGGGCACGCCGGTCGGCCTGTTGTGCCCCTGCCGGGATTAGTGTGCGGCCATGGAACCCCGTGAGCAGCTGCGGACAGGCGTCGATGCGATGCTGCAGCGGCGCGGCTGGCCCAGGACCGGCAGCGCCGAGTGGGGCTTTCTGGACCGGAGCGGGTTTCTCGTCGACGCCGAGGCCGAGGACGATCCCGCCGCGTTCCTGGCCGAGGAGATCCAGGAGCTGCGATCCGAGGTGGACGCCATGGCGGCCGAGCGTTCTCTGTCGCCGCTGCGGACGACCCGATCCCCCGTCGACCTCGCCTCGAAGATCCAGGCGGAGCTGGAGGCGTCCGAACCCGCCGGAGACGACGACCGGCCAGGTCTGTGGGAACGGGCCCGCGTGGCCGCCATGCTCTTCTACCTCGAGCGCACGGGGCGCGCCCCGGCCGACGGTCGTCGTCCGAGCCCCGCGGCGGCACCCTCGGACGAGGCGGCTGCCTTCGAGATTGCCCACCCTGTACGGGTGCTCGGCATCACGACCGTGGGCGAGTGGCAGGCAACGACCAAGGTGACCCTCGCACTCGACCCGACGCTCAGCGCGGCACAGGTCGCCGCGATGTGGCAGAAGGTGCGGTCCGGAGTGCTCCGCCAAGGCGCACGGGGAAGGACCGTGAGCCGCAAGTCCCTGGCGCTGGCGCTGTTCGTGGCTCACCACCCCGGACGGACGTGGGTCGACCTGCGACGGATGTGGAATCAGCTGTATTCGCACTGGGCCTTCAAGTCACCCGATCTCCGCGTGTTCCGTAACGCGGCGGTCCGGGCGCGCCGCTACCTGCTCGAACCGCCCGAGCTCGACGACGTGGCGGCGGCCAAGTGGCAATGGGTGCAGCGTCGGGCCGCCCGCCTGGCATCGGGCGCCAACAGCAACTGACGCTCGCCCCCGCGCGCCCACGTCTCGCGCCGCCCCCCCTGGCCGGGTCGCGGCGATGTGCCCGTGCGCGCAGGTGCGGGCTCGGGTGCCAGTGAGAGTCCTCCCCACGCGTCGCTAGGGTCTCTCCATGGACCTCAGGGTGCGGACGATCGAAGCCTCGGAGATCGATGCATGGGTGCAGTGCATGGGGGTCGGCTTCCTCTTCACCGTCCCCGAGGGGTACGGCGACTATTTCCTCGGTGACGTCGATCTCCGCCGCACCTGGGCCGCCTTCGACGGCGACCGGGTGGTAGGCACCCTGCGGTCGTTCGCCACGCCTTTCACCGCGCCCGGTCCGGCCGAGGTCCAGGTCGCCGCGCTCACCAACGTCACCGTGGCTCCCACGCACCGCCGCCTGGGCCTGCTGACGGAGATGATCACAGCGGAGCTGCGCGCCAGCGCCGAGCGGGGCGAGCCGCTCGGGATCCTCATCGCATCCGAATACCCCATCTACGGCCGCTTCGGCTACGGCCCGGCGGTCGAGGGCGCGTCGTATTCGGTCGACCTGGCGACGGCCCGCTTCCGATCCCCGGGCAGCGGCACGGTCGAGCTCGTCGATCTCGTCACGCTGCGCAAGGAGGCGCCGGCGGTCTATGAGCGGTTCCGCCACGAGCAGCCGGGCTCGATCGGACGCGACGCGCGCTGGTGGGACAGGACTCTGCACCAGGTCGAGGTGCCGGGAGCGAAGAAACCCGAGGGTTACCAGGCGCTGTACCGGTCGTCCGCGGGGGTGGTCGAGGGGTACGTGCGCTACCGAGCCAGGCAGTCGTCGGACAACATGCGGCCCACGGGCGAGGTGACCGTGGACGAGCTCGTCGCCGCGACCCCCGCCGCCAACGCGCGCCTGTGGCGGTACTGCTGTGACATCGACCTGGTCGCGACCATCAGAGCGACCGACCGCCCCGTCGACGAAACACTGGGTTGGCTCCTCGAGGACGCCCGCGCCGTGAGCCAGACCGGTCGATACGACTTCGTGTGGGTGCGTATCATCGACGTCTGCGGCGCTCTCTCGGCGCGTCGTTACGCCGTCGCAGGTCGCCTCGTGATCGAGGTGAACGACACCCTGGGCTTCGCCGGCGGCCGCTACGCGCTCGAGGGCCGCCCTACGGGTGCGTCCTGTGTCCGCACCGACGACCCGGCCGACCTGACGATGGTCGTGGACGCGTTGGGCTCCCTTTACGCAGGGGGAGTCTCCGCCCACGTCCTGCGCGACATCGGGAGGGTCGACGAGCACCGGAGCGGCGCCATCGACCGGTGCGCCGCCATGTTCAGATCCCCCACGCCCCCGTGGTGCTCAACCTGGTTCTGAGGTCGTCCCTGCCCCGCGCACCCCGCAGATCGTGGTACCCGCCCGTGAACATCGCGCCCTCCTCCGCCGTATCCGACATGAGTGGTGGTCCGGATCGAGCTGGAGGTGCTCAACCATGAGCGATAGCCCTGCGCGTGGCGCCCTTGCCCCTGCACCGCATGTCGATTGCCCGTCGCCCGATCGCCGGGAGCGACGGCGTCGGCTCAACCGACGATCGGCCACGGCTGTGGCGGCGGTGGCCCTGGCCGGAACAGCTCTGGGTGTCGTCATCACCACAGGCAATGCGCAGGCCACCGCACCGGGCTTCCTGGCCCAGTTCGCCAACGTGGTGCCCGGGCCCTCGACCAGTCCGGGCAACGGCGACATCAATCCCTACGGGATCGTCGTCGTACCTCAGACCACCGGGAACCTCGTGGAAGGCGGCGTGCTCGTCAGCAACTTCAACGACTCCGCGAATGCCCAAGGCACCGGAACCACCATCGTGGAGGAGATGCCCGACGGCACCGTGAGCCAATTCGCCCAGATCAACCAGGCGTCGACCTCGGGACCCTGCCCGGGTGGGATCGGCTTGACCACCGCCTTGTCGGTTCTCCCCGGTGGTTGGGTCGTGGTGGGGAGCCTGCCCACGACGGCGAACGGGCCTGGCGACGCCGGGACTCCCGCCGGAATCGGAGCGGGCTGCCTGCTCGTGCTCAACTCGACGGGGCAGCTCGTCGAGACATGGGCCGGTGGCGCGATCAACGGCCCGTGGGACATGACGTCGACGAGTTTCGGCGACACGGCGTACCTGTTCGTGACGAACGTGCTCAACGGCACCGTCGCGGCCGACAGTGGCATCGCGCCGACCCTGCCCGGCAATGTCGTGAACGGAGGGACCGTCGTGCGCATCAAGGTCCGCCTCTTCCCGGGCCAGAACCCCAGAATGATGTCGCAGACCGTCGTGGCCTCGGGGTTTGCCGAACGGACCGATCCGTCCGCGCTGGTGATCGGACCGACCGGGGTCGCTCTCGGATGGAACGGGACGCTCTTCGTGGCCGATTCGGCCAACAACCGCATCGCGGCGGTGCCGAACGCTCTGTTCCGCAACAGCACCTTCGGCGTCGCGGGCGGCATTACCGTGTCCGAGGCGTCCGTGCTCGATGATCCGCTCGGGATGGTTCTCGCACCCAATGGCAACGTGCTGACGGTGAACGGCAACAACGGCTTGATCGTCGAGACCGCGCCGTGGGGACAGACCGTCGACACCGCCACCCTCGACGACTCCGGCCCACCACCGGGAGGCAGCGGCGACCTGTTCGGGCTGGCTCTCGTGCCCGGCGGGCGCGGCATCTGGTTCGTCGACGACGGGACGAACACGCTCAACCTGTTCTTCTGATCCCCAGACCCGGTGGGAGGGTTGCGCCGGCGCGCTCCCACCGGGCTCGGACCTCGTGCCGCGGGTCGTGTGACTGCCCGGAAACCTGTCTGGTGGAGTAGACATGGGGCCCCCAGCACGAACCGGGACCGGAGCACGACCAATGACGATGATCGAAGCCGTCACATTCCGGCTCGCCCCTGACGCCCGCGAAGAGGAGTTCCTCGAAGCCGACCGGCACGCGCAGACCGAGTTCTTCTACACGCGGCGCGGGATGCTGCGACGCACCACGGCCCGGAACGGATCGGAGTGGCTGATCCTCACGTTGTGGGCCTCGGCCGAGGACGCCGATGCCTGCGCCGAGTCCTCGCGCACGGACCGCGCCGTGGCCCGGTGGGCCGCGATGCTGGACCGGACCAGCGTCACGACCAGCCGTTATCACACGCTCGATTGAACGTGTCTCGGGGCGGCTACTGCTGCACCAGCATCACGGGGTTTCCCTCGGGATCGGTGATGGGCGCCAATGTGGGGCCACCGGGGATGTCGAAGGGCTCAGCGATCACGATGCCCCCCAGTTCGGCTGCCCTCGTCAAAGACGCCCTGATGTCGCGGACCTGGATGTAGAGCGTCACGCCGCTGCGCTCGCCCTGGCGGAGATGTCCGGCCGGACCGGGCTCGGGGCCTCCGAGGCCAGCCGGGACGGCCATGATCGGACCGTCACCGATGTCCCAATTGAACATCTGTCCGTAGAATTCCCGTTGCCGGTCAGGATCGAGTGCTTCGATCTCCCAATGCACGACGGGCCGCGCCCAGTCGTCGCCCATGTGCCTCCTCCGGGTCCGGGGCCAGGCTACCCACCTACGAGCGCTTCGAGCTTGAGCTCGCGGAGATGGTCCAAGAACAGCTCGGGATCCTGGAACATCCAGTCGTGGTCGATCGCCCTGCCGTCCGATGAAGCTGCCACCGTGAACGTCGCGTCGAGCACGCGCGCGAACCGCTCGCCGTCTGTTCGCGACAGGATCGAATCGCGGTTCGCCCACAGGACATGGGCCCGGAGTCCTTCCTGGGCGACGGCCAATCCCTCTCCGTCCCGACCACTCGTGAAGCCCCACCACGCGGCCCCGATCAGCTCTCGAGGATGCTCGACCCACGAGCGCGCGAACGCCCGCAGAGCGGGCGGGGTGGCCAGCCGGAACAGCCCGAGCGGATGCCGCATCACCTCGTCAGCCAGACTCCACTCACGTGACACAGCCAACGTGTCGGAGAACACGAGCTCCACCACGCGTCCGGGAGAGCGCGCCGCAAACCCGAGCTCGATGCCCCCACCGAAGGAGTGTCCGATCAGGGTTACCTGTTCGAGGTCGAGTCGGTCGATGGTGGCGGCGAACGCGTCGAGCACCGAGGGGTAGCTCCAGCGCCCCCGGACGGCGAAGAGGTCGGGAATGATCACCCGGCATCGGGGCGCCAGAAGGTCCGCCAGCGGCTGGTAGGTCTGCGGGCGCATCGCATACCCGTGGAGCAGGACCACAGGCGCGCCGGCGCCGACGTCGATGGGGACCTCGAGCCCTTCCACAGGCAAGAATTCAAGCAGAGCGGCATTGCCCCCGTGGGTGTCGAGGGTGACCCTCGCCCTGCATGGGCTCCGGGCGCCACACCGAGCAGGGCCGGAACCTTTCGGGCTCACGGAGTCTCTTGTAGGTGGGTCCTGACAGGACCGAGGGGGCCGACAACGCTCCGGCGCCGCACACCGAGGAGGCCACGACATGGCGAACGTGAAGCTGGTGGATAAGACACGCCGACTCGTCCCCCGACTCGCCTTGCGCTACTCGCGCCACCGTTTCGGACGCGTGGTCGAGCCGGTGGCAGCCGCGGCTCATCACTCCGGTGTCCTCGTGGCCATGGGCGCCCTCGAAACAGCGGCTGAGAGGGGTTGGCACCGCCTGGACCGAGATCTGCGATGGCTGGCCATCCAGGCCTCGGCCATGGAGATCGGTTGTTCGTGGTGCACCGACTTCGGCTACTACGAGGGCATGAGGCAAGGGACCGATCCCAGGAAGGTCCGTGAGGTCTTGCAGTGGCGAACGAGCGACGTGTTCGACGAGCGCGAGCAAGCGGTCCTCGAATATGCGCAAGCGGCGACGTCGACGCCGGTGATGGTGACCGACGAACTGATGGAGGGTCTCCACCGTCATTTCAGTGAACCGGAGATCGTGGAGCTCACCGCGTGGATCGCACTGGAGAACTTCCGGTCGCGCTTCAACGCAGGTCTGGACCTTCGGAGTCAGGGTTTTTCCGAGAGCTGCGAGATTCCCGCACGCGCCGGAGTGCCACACTCAGAGCCATAGCGAGCACCTCGCCCCCGCGAGCGGACCCCGGGGCCCCTCGTGCGGAGGGAGCCAACGCAAGTCGGGCGCGACCGGGAGCCGTTGTTCTTGAGTTGGCACCGGCGTGCGCGGGTTCGGGTGACGAGGATCGAGTCGACCCCGGTGCGGGCCCGGACAGCAGACGATGTCCGACGACGCGTGAGCCGGCGGCTAGCGTGAAACGGACCGAGCAGCCACCGAGAGGTGTGATCTGATCTCCACCGAGACGCCGGAGGACCCGACACGATGACGCAGGCAACTGCAGGCGTCGATCTGGGAGGTACGAAGATCCAGGCAGTGGTGGTATCGGCCGGCGAGGTGGTCGGCCAGTCCCGCCACCCCACTCCGAACACCAACGCCGCCGACGTCGTGGCGGAGATCGTGGCCGCCATCCACAGTGCCCTGGACGCGGCCGGGATGACGACGCCGGATCTGCGCGCCATCGGGATCGGATCACCGGGTTCGGTGGATGTTGCGACCGGCCATGTGTCGAAGGCCCGCAACGTCCCGGGCTTCATGGACGACGTCGCGTTGGGACCCAGCGTGCGCGCCGCCTTCGCCGGGACACCGGTCCTGGTCGACAACGACGTCCGTGCTGCGGTCATGGGCGAGTTCCGCAAAGGTGCCGGGCGGCCCTTCCGCAACTTCATGGGTGTGTTCGTGGGGACGGGGGTGGGCGGCGGACTCATCCTCGAGGGTGAGCTGCGCCACGGGCGCGGCAACGCGGGCGAGATCGGCCACACCACGGTCAAGCCGGGCGGACGGCGCTGCGGGTGCCTGCGGCTCGGCTGTCTCGAGGCCTACGCCGGCCGTATGTCGATCGAGCAGACGGCCCGCCATCGACTCGAAAAGGGCCAGAAGACCAAGCTCTTCGAAATCATGGAACGCAAAGGACGCGACCGTGTCACGAGCTCGGTCATCGCGGATGCCCTCGATCAGGACGACCGAGTCACCGTCGAGCTCATCGACGAGGCGGTGGAAGCGCTCGGTGTGGCCCTGGCCAACGCGCAGAATCTCCTGGAGCTGGAGGCGATCATCGTCGGCGGCGGGTTGGGCGACCGCCTAGGTGAACCATTCGTGCGCCGAGTCGAACAAGCCATGGTCGGGAACCTCCGATTCCCCGAACAACCCCCCTTGGTGCTCGGCACCGACCTCGGCGACCTCTCCGGGGCGGTCGGAGCAACCGTGCTCATCGAGTATCGGTCGTGAGCGACGCCCCCCAGCTCTACGCCGTGTACCTGGGGGGTGATCCGGCTCCGGGGCGTCTCAGCGAGGATCACGAGGTGGTGCTGGTGGTGGCCGGCGGCCTCGCCGAGGCCCGTCGTCGTGCTCGCGCCAAGTGGGGAGGCCTGACCCGGCCCCATGTCGACGCCGTCCGTTTGATCGAGGTCGTCGACGGTTTCGCCGTCACCCTCGAACCGACGAGCCGGCAGGAGTCCCTCGAAGTCGACCTCACCTACGAACCGGGGAATTAGACCGATCGCGTCGGAGCCCGCGATCTACCCCGATTGCTTCGGGCGAGTGAGCGTTCCCCGCCTCCGTGCCGGTGATGTCGCAGCCCCGGGTCGATGGGTGGCGACGACCTTCGCGCCGGGGCTTCGCTGCGGCGGCCGGCGAGGTGCGACAGGACCCGACCGTAGGTGGGTCCGTGGTCCCGACCACGGTGCGGGCGCGGCCACGACCCGGTCGGCCAATCGGTAGGCCGTCGCCTCGTAGTTCACCCGCCAACCGCGGAAGTTCGGCCATGCCTCTTCGGCAGTGACCTCGGTGGGGAACCCGATTTCGACGAGCATCTGCACGGCTTCCTCGAATTCCTCGAACGTCAAGGCGATCGGCCCTTCCGGATTCGGATCCGGATCCACCGGCCATCCGAGGGTCGTGGCGATCCGGTTGAGGGCGGTGAAACCCATACGCAGGCACAAACGGGCTTGGGAGGAGGCGGTCTGGGGGGAAAGAGCCAGGTGCATGGCGGCCCCGTCGAGCACGGCGAGGAGTCCCACGACCCACGAGTACCAAGGCTCAGGTGACCGGAACAACAGCAGGACGGGATAGGTCGTGTGGCTCTCGGCCAGGTCGGCGGCCCATCGTTCCCAGTCCGAATAGAAGCCGGGGAGTGTGTCGATGATCCCCACGAGCTGATGACGGGCCAGCACCTCAGGACCCCACGCCGGGAGCCCGGCCCGGCTCTCGAGCATCGCCACCAGGGCCTCGCGCCGGTTGAAGGCGTCGTAGAGGGAGGGAAGATAGGCGATCTGCAGAGTGACCACGACGGCCCAGGTCGCGCCGGCCGCGATGTCCACCGATCGGTTGGGCGGCCCTCCGGCGTGTGAAGTCCCCACGCTGAACAGAGAAACCGCCGCCTGTGCGAAGCCACCCGAGAATCCGTGGGTCGTGGGTTCGATCATGAACGCATATCCGATGACGAAGAACCCGAGCCATACGGCCAGTTGTGCCAGGAGCGCCACCGGAGCCGCAGGCGCCAACAACGCGTCTTTGACCTCGTAGCTCCTCGCGGCCCGCGAGAACACGAGAAAGACGAGCCGGACGCTCTTGTTGACCACGAGCGACAGGCGTTCGATACCGGTAGGGCGACGGGGTAGGACGAGCGTGAAGACGACGTTGGCCGCCGTGATCAACACGATCAGCAACCCGACCGCGTAGACGAATCCGCTCACCGGAACCTCGTCCTCATCGGGTTGGTCGCTCCCACGGCGCAGATCCTTGCACGATGTCGGGGGGTTCCCGCTCCTGCTGTCGGTGCCCCGCTGTCAGCGAGCGAGCAGGCTGTCGAGGCGCGTCGGATCGACACCCGACACCTCGATGACCTTGGTGCGGCTGGTGGCGCCCGAGACCACGGTGACGGCATGGCGTGACACACCGAATTCGGCCGCCAACACCCGGATCAGCCTGTCGTTGGCGCGGCCATCAGTGGCGGGCGCAGCCACGCGGACGATCAGAACGGGGGGCTCGGCCACCCCGTAGCGCCCACCGACGTCGTCGCGGCGGGCCCCGGGGTGCACCCGTACGGTCAGTCTCACCCGGTGGACCGTACGCCACGGCGCAACCACAGCACCCCGCCGGCGCAGGGAATACGCTCTGGGCGTGGGTCGGGTCGTGCGCGTGGGGCGGGTCCAGGTCACTGTCGTAGCGGCCCTGATCTTGGGCGCCTCGCTCTTCGTTCTGGCCCCCGTGGCCAATGGTCAGGGCATGTGGATCCCGACCCAGGGACTGCAATGGCAGTACCAGCTACAGGGAAAGCTCAAGCCGAACCTCTGCGTGGTCCCGACGATCGGCGGGACCTGCGTGCGGCCCAACGTCTATGACATCGACCTCTATGCACCAGACGGCGTCACCCCCGACAGCACCGCGGTCGCCACGATCCACGCCATCGGGGGGCACGCGGTCTGCTACGTCGATGCGGGGACGTGGGAGAACTTCCGTCCTGACGCCTGGGAATACCCTTCTTCGGTCCTGGGTCTGCCCAACGGGTGGCCGGGCGAGCGGTGGCTCGACATCAGGGCCACGGGCACACTGATACCGATCATCACGGCTCGTGTGGCCAAGTGCGCAGCGGCAAGTTTCGACGCAGTGGAATTCGACAACGTGGACGGATACGAGAACAACACCGGTTTCCCCCTCACCGCGGCGGACCAACTCACGTTCAATATCGACCTGGCTGCCGTGGCGCACTCATATGGATTGTCCGTGGGGCTCAAGAACGACATCGACCAGCTCACCCAGCTCGAGAGCACCTTCGATTTCGCCATCAACGAACAGTGCGCCCAGTACAAGGAATGCGACGCGTACGACAGCTGGACTGCAGCGGGTAAGGCCGTGGTCGAAGTCGAATACCGTGCCCGGCAAGCGCGCTTCTGCCCGAGCGCGGATCTCCACGGACGAGACGCGATCCATAAGAGCCTGGCGCTGACGGCCAAACCGTGGAGGCCCTGCCGCTAAGCGAGAGCCGCTCAGCGAGAGCCGCTCAGCGACGGGCCCGAAGGGGTTGGGGCGTCTTCGGGACCTGCGCCAGTCCCACGGCGATGGGGGCGAGGGCCGCCACCAGGTACAGCGCGGCAGTGATCGTCCGTGGCGCGTGCCCCGCCACCGGGCTGAGCCCGAAGCGGGTGGCCACGATCCAGATCGCCGACAACACGGGGGGGCGGCGGCGGCTGAAATCCAGCATCACCAGGGTCGCCCCCACGGCCAGGAAGTAGTAGTTGAGCAGCGAGACCTCGAAGACCAGCCGGATAGCCAGACAAGCCAGGGCGAGGCCGATCAGAGGAACAGGCGACAAGAGGTCGTCGCGGGCGCGCAGCCTGGCCCAGACCGCAACCACACCGGCGGCGATAATCGGGGCATCCCGAGCGATCTCGAGCTTCAGTTGCTCACCGATGTTCAGGACCCCCACGATGGTCGGAGTCTTCACGATGTTCACGCCTTCGACGTACACCGCTGTCATGGCCCGTGCCGTGTCGACCGGAGCGGCGACGTAGAAGGGGACGACAACGGCCGCGACCACCGCGGCAGCGGGGACCAGGATCCGACCCCGATCGCGCCAATCCGGTGCGGCCGCCAAGACAGCGAGCAAGGGCAGGATCGCGAACTGCTTGCACACAAACGCCACGCCGAACAGCACACCGACCACGAACCAACGTCGCCTCAAGGCTTGTGACACACCGGCCAGTGAGAACCCCACGCTCATCAGATCTTGGGGATGGAACGTCTGGGCGATGGCATCAGAGGCGGCGGGGAGCGCGGCCAGCGCCACCAGCAGCAAGATCTCCGCCACGCGTCCACCTGCTTGTGTCCTGCGCAGCAGCATCACTGCTCCCGCGCCGAGCACGATCCACCCGGTGACAGCGAGGACCGCCTGAGAGCGGTACCAGATCGGATAGGGCTTGCCGTGGTCGGCGCCATGGCGCGCCGTGCAAGGTCCCAGGATCGTCCGGAAGTAGGCGGCTCCGACTTGTTTCAAAATGGACGGGATCGGCTTGTCGTCACACCACTGGGGCGACCCGATCCAAGGACGGAAAGCGAGCACCAAAGGTGCCATGAGCAGCGGGTAGCCCGGGGGGTTCGGCACCAGAGTCTCCTGTTCCGCGGCGCGCAGATCCCCATGGGAGATGGCCGTGGTCGGAAGCGTCACGGCATGGGCATCGGTCTCGGCCGGATCGGGACCCCCACGCAAGAACACGATGGCCACGAACAGGGCACAGGCACCGGCGTAGGACACCACCCGCACGTGCGTCGGAACGGGTCTCGACACGAAGTCCCGCCACGAACCCGACACTGCCCAACCCCTCTCGTCCCCGTTACCAGCCCTCCGGTCACCAGATCATGGTGGACCGGTCGAATCCGAATGGAACGTGCTACCCGGCGCTTCCCCGGCCAGGCCCACCGAAAGGTCTATCGGCATCGTCTCGAGGTGTCGCGGCATATCACTGTGCGGGGTCGCGGGAACGTCACCCCTGATGGGAGTTCAGGCTCTGCTCGCCCACCCACCGTGGTGCACGAGGGGCGGTTGGGTACGGAGTCAAGTTTGGCCGGCTCAGGGTCGATGCCATCCCGGGCAGGAACGGGAGGCGAAACAATGTCCGAGGCACTGTCGGCATCCGTGAGGTTCGAGGACCACTTCGGCCCCATCGTCCCCGGTGGCACAGAGCCCTCGACACAGAGATCTTCGCCTGCTCAACAGCATGTGGAGCGGCGACGCGATCTGGTCGAGCACATGCGGCGTTGCGTGATCAAGGCGACCATGGTGAAAGAACGCGCCACCAAAGTCGAACTCTGGGACTCGTATCGGGCTGCCCGCACCGAGGCCATCGCGCTGCTCGCCGACTCGGTGTCCGAAATCGCAGACGGACCACTCCTGCGAAGCGTCTGACATATTCGCTCCGCCATCGGAGAACCCGTCGGGTCCACTCCGTCGCGGGCCGAAAAGAGAACCCTCAGCGGGCGGCGATCTCCACGGGAATCCCGGGCTCGGTACCTTCCGGACCAGTGTCTTCCCCCTGGCCCGACCGTTGCGCCGATGGCGGGTTGAACGCCGTGGTGCGTAACGGGATCTCCTTCATGAGCCAGCTCAATGCGAACGCCAGCGCCGCGAAAGGCACGGCGACGAGGAAGACGGTCTGCAGGGAATGGCTGAACGCCTCCCTTATCGGGCTGCGGACCACCAGCGGCAGGTGATCGATGGCGGCCGGGTTGACGACGATGCTCGAGCCGCTCAGGATCGAGCGCAGCGCCGAGGGCGGGATGTGTGCGCTCGACAACGCCGCGAACAGCCGATTGTTGAACACCGCGTTCAGGCCTGCCACGCCGAACGCGCCCCCGATGGTGCGGAAGAACGTGGCGGTGGCGGTGGCGGTGCCGAGCTGCTCGTAAGGAACCGAGTTCTGCACGGCGACGACGAGCACCTGCATGACAAGTCCCACCCCGAGTCCCACCACCACCATGTAGACCGAGATAAGCCCGAAGGACGTCGAGACGTTCATCCTCGACAGCAGGAACAGGCCCACCGCCAGAACGGCGGAACCCAGGATGGGGAAGATCTTGTATCGGCCCGTCCTCGTCACGAGCTGGCCGCTCAGGATGAACGTGACCAGCATGCCGCCCACCAGGGGGAGCAATTCGAGGCCCGCCGCCGTTGGTGTGGCGCCGTGGACCGTCTGGAGATAGAAGGGCAGGTACACGATCGCCCCGAACATCGAGAATCCGATGATGAACCCCACTGCCGACGCGGCCGTGAAGGTTCGGTTCCTGAACAGGACGAGCGGGATCAGGGGTTCGGGCGCTCTTGCCTCCACCACACAGAAGACGACGAGTAGGGCCGCACCGATCACCCCCAGCCCGATGATCAGGCCCGAACCCCACGCGTACTGGGTCCCGCCCCAAGTGGTCAGGAGGATGATGGCGGTCACACCCGAGGACAGGAATGCGGTCCCGAGCCAGTCGATCCTGTGGGGGACACGCGTGGCCGGGATGTGGAGCACGGCGGCAATGGTGAAGAGGGCGATGATGCCGATCGGCACATTGATGTAGAAGATCCAGCGCCACGACAGGTGCTGGGTGAACAGCCCACCCGCGAGGGGCCCGGCGACGCTCGTGATGCCGAACACGGCACCGAAGTACGCCATGTACTTGCCGCGCTGGCGCGCCGGGATCACGTCGCCCGTGATCGCCTGCGCGCCCACCATCAAGCCACCCGCGCCGATGCCCTGCAATGCCCGGGAGGCGATGAGATCGGTCATGTTCTGCGCCAGGCCGGACAAGATCGAACCCACCAGGAAGATCACGATCGAAAGCTGGAAGAAGTTCTTCCGGCCGTAGAGGTCGCCGAGTTTTCCCCAGAGTGGGATCGAGATGGTCGAGGCCAAGAGGTACGAGGTCACGACCCATGACAAATGGTTCAGCCCATGCAGGTCCCCCGCGATGGTGGGGAGCGCCGTCGACACGATCGTCTGGTCGAGCGAGGCCAGGATCATGCCGAGCATGAGTGCCAGCACGATCACCAGGATCCGGCGATGCTCGGCACGGTCGAATTTGTGGTCGAGCGGCACCTGGAGCGAATCCACCGCCACGTCAGGAGCCACGAGCGTCCTCCAGGTCGCGCTCCAGGGAGGAGGAGAACCGTTCGAGAAGGGCTCCGAAACGGGTGAGGTCTTCGTCGTCCCAGCCATCGAGCAAATGGTCGAGCCACGCCCGTCTGGCCCTCAATACCCGTTCGAGGGTGCGTCGACCGGCCGGAGTCACAGCGATACGCGAAGCACGGCCGTCCTCGGGGTCGGCACGGCGAACCACCAGCCCGTCGCGCTCGAGCTGCTGGATCTTGCGGGTCACCGTGGGAGCATCGACCCCGAGCATCTCTGCCAGCGCCGTGACCCTGATGGCATCACCGTGGAGGTGCAGCTTGTAGAGGGCGGCGGCACCGGCCCGGTCGAGCCGGACTCCGGCCGACTGCAACAGGCGCTCGTGCACGCGCACCTGGCTGATCGAGCGCGCCACCACCTGCAGGCTGGCCTGGATCTGGTCGACCGCCACGTCGGCCGGGCTCGACCCCCCCGCTCGCGCCGGTGAGGCCGCCCCCCGAGGTGGCAACGTATTTGCTTGCGGCATGTAAATATTCTGCCACGGTCCGGCCCCCTCTTCAAAGCGACCGGGCCACAACAACGTCCCGGGTCTGACGTGCCGGTTCCGAGCTTGGGAGCTCGTTCGAGGCCCGGCCGGCACATCCCTCTCCGACTGGAGCATTGTCGGCCGACTTGGGGCTCGACGTGAGTCGTCGGGCGCCCAATCCGGCTGCTGCGGTCCGGGGCCCAACCCGCCAATGGCGTACCATTGCATCCTGCGACTACATCCTGCGACCTCACCTTCGACCGCCCGAATGACGCCCTCGATCCCCGAAAGCCGGGCGACTTGAGCCCGGGACGGCAGGTGCGACGACGATTTTCGATAGAATGGTCCGTAGCTGCCGCAGGGGGAACGCTTTGGGGCACTTGCCTCGGTCCGGACCTCGTGTGACCTGCCCTGGAGCCCAACCACCCAACACAGAAGGCGAACCACCACCACCACCAGGACGAATCGGGCGTGGGCCGATTGTCCCGAAGGAACGATCATCGAGCCGAGCAGCGCGCAGTTGCTGTGCTTCGCGTGACCCGATTCGGCACGGTCTTCGTCCCATCTTCAAGAATGACCGAGCCGCCGCCCCACTCCATTGGTGCTGCGGCGACAACAAGGAAGGGCGCCCACACCCGGGCGCCGAGGCGCTGGCGTGATGCGACGGTGACCAGAGGGAGATGTTCATGGCGATGAAGCGTGGGGATGGCGATGACGCCGACCTCGTCAAGCTCTACCTGAGGGATATCGGGCGGTATCCACTCCTCACCAAGGACGATGAGGCCCGGTTGGCACAAGCCATCGAGGCCGGGCACGAGGCTGCTGCAACGCTCGCCGATCCGACCTCCAAGCTCACGCCGGCCAAAAAGCGCGAGCTCCGGCGGGTCCAGTGCGCCGCCGCCGCCGCCCAGCAGACATTCGTGTCGTCGAACCTCCGGCTCGTCGTGTCCATCGCCAAGAAGTACCAGGCGTCAGGTCTGCCACTGCTCGATTTGGTCCAGGAGGGGAACCTGGGGCTCATCCACGCCGTGGAGAAGTTCGACTGGCGCAAGGGCTTCAAATTCTCGACCTACGCGACGTGGTGGATCCGACAGGCAATCACCCGCGGTATCGCCAACACCGGGCGCACCATTCGTCTCCCGGTCCATGCCGGGGACATGCTCAGTGCGGTGCAGAAGGCACAGGGCTTCCTCGAGTCGAAGCTGGGTCGCCAGCCCACTGTGGACGAGCTGGCGATCGAGACCACGCTGTCGTATGAGACGCTCACAGACGTCCTGCGCTGGCGGTCCGAGCCTCTTTCACTCTCCGAGCCCCTGCGCGAGGACGGGGACGCCGACCTGGGAGACGTTGTCGCCGACGTCAATGCAACGTCGCCATTCGATCACGCGGCCGAAGCACTGCTCGTGGACGAGATCAACGAGCTCCTGGCGCCGCTCGACGATCGCGAGGCGAGCATCCTGCGCCTGCGCTTCGGTCTCGACCGTGGGGAGCCGAGGACCCTCGAGGAGGTTGGACAGCACTTCAACCTGACTCGGGAACGGATCCGCCAGATCGAGGCCAGAGCCATGTCGAAGCTCCGCCACCCGTCTTCGGACACCGGCGCTCGAGACCTTCTCACAGGTTAGAACTCGCCCACCGCCGGTCGCTCCCACCGCGACCTCACCGATCGGGCGGCTCAGGCCGACGCTGACCGGCATGTCGTCGGACGCGGCAAAGGAGCCGACACCCAAGGGGGCCCTGTGGGTATCGGCTCCTTCACCTCACCAGGGCCGGACAAGGTCAAGGAGCAAAGCCTCGTCCTGCCTGTGGGGCGATCCCGTCAAGTCGGCCGGAACGGTCGGAGGGCCCACCGTGTGATCGCCAGCGACACGCCAAGCCGTCGGACAAGGTCTCGCATGCTGCCCATGTTTCTCCTTCCCGTCTCATAGCTGCCGCTGCTACGAAAAGCTTACGGAGGAGTCGTGAACGGCAGGGGTCCGCGATATGACGGCTGCGTGAACGACCAGCGGCCAGCGGCCGGGATCCGACCACAACTTCGAGGTGTCGACGTGGCCGACGAGCGAGTCCCTATCGGTTGATCCGGTCTTTCGCTCCCGCGATGCGGCTGATGCGCGCCTGGGTGTCGAGCCATTGGATCGTACGGACCAGTTCTCGCTCGCGCGGGGCATGGTCCCCATCCGGACCGTCGGTTATGACGCCACATCGACGGCACACTGCCATTCGTCCGTTGGTTTCGGGGCGGTGATGCTCATCGAGGCGAGAGCCCCACTGCAGCTGTTCAGGTGACGCCATGGTTTCTCCTGGTTCGATCGGCGATGCCGGGCTCCGAACCAAAGCGACCGTCCTTCGCTCGAGGTCAGCGAACCGGCCCGCGACACCAGCCTAGAGCGCGAACCACTCCTACCGTCCCATCCCTTCTCAGGCACCCTGCCTACCTCCGAGCTCGGATCACACTCGTTTGCCCGGGCCGAGTGAGAACGTCCACCCGACCGCGTGCGGGCCTGACAGAGCGTTTGCGATCGGCCATACTGGGCGCCGAGGAGGCGGGCGAGTGACGGTCATCATCGACTCGGACCAGCACCTGTACGAGAGCCGGACGCTGTGGGCGGAGCACATCGATCCAGCCCACAGAGACGAGGCCCTCGCCATCGTCGATGATGACCTCGGCTACCCGTGGCTCACGTGGCGCGACCGTCGGCTCGATGTGGCGGACGTGCAGTTCCCGGGCGAAACGGTGGTGTTGGGTCGGCTCCGCCAGCGGTGTCGTGAACATCTGGCACCCGAATACCGATACGACGAAGAGCTCCCCGTTCATTACTGGGAGCCGTCGGCCCGGGTCGAGCACCTCGACGTCATGGGCTTGGACGAGGCGGTGCTGTTCCCGAACTTCGGCTTGCTGTGGGAACGTCGGCTGTCAGAGTCTTTGACTGCCTTGACCGCCAATATGGGTGCTTGGAACCGCTGGTGCGCGACGGTGGCGAGCCAGGGCCGGGGCCGCCTTCATCCCGTGGCGCACTTGACGTTGCGAGACCCCGTGTGGCTCGAAGCTCAGCTCCAAGAGCTCGCGTCAGGCCGTGTGCGCCTCGGAATGATCGCACCCGCGGCCGTGGACGGTCGCCCGCTTTCGCATCCTGACCACGACCGCTTGTGGTCGGCCTTCGTCCATCACGGCATCACTCCGGTCTTCCACGTGGCAGACCAACCCCGCGTTCTGGATGAGGCCTTCTACACCGATCCCGACGACAGCTTTGTGTCTGTGCTCGAGGCCATTTTCCTGTGGGTACAGCCTGCGGTCGCGGTCACCGATCTCATCGTCAATGGGACGCTGGCCCGGCATCCAGCCCTGCGGATCGGGATCGTCGAGCTCTCTTCGATTTGGGTGCCCCAGTATCTCATGATGCTCGACGGTGGATGGGACTTCACCTCCGCTCTCAACGGGCGGCCCCTGTCGCCGCTGGAGCTGAGGCCGAGCGAGTACTTCCACCGCCAAGTGCGGGTGGCCTCGTTCTCCTACGAACAACCGGCCCGGCTGACGGCCAAATCCGGAGACCTGTTCATGTGCTGCAGCGACTTCCCTCATTCCGAGGGGACCGCCACGCCGATCGAGGACTACGCGCGTATCGGCTGCCTTCCCGACGATGCCGCAGGTCTGTTCCACGACAACGTCGCGACACTGCTGACCAGCTAGTGCCCTGACCGACAACGTTTGCCCCATTTCCAAGGTCTGGACCGGCTGGTGCGGACCGCGGTTACCGGGCGATTTTGCCAGACCACTGTCCAGACCTCCCCCGAGCAGGATCCGGCCATAGTGATCGGTTCACTCAGACTGAGACACGCACAAAACAACGGCGTTATCGGGCGGCAGCCGGAGGCGGATTCGCCGAGACTCGGACGCTCCGAGGCGCCGATTACGCGCGC
>Ga0209415_10001960_pt1 | contig 39025 bp, 34 predicted proteins | sample PeaSoiSIISIP2007_FD_187696 | JGI IMG/M metagenome (GOLD analysis project Ga0209415, IMG submission 187696) | Peat soil microbial communities from Weissenstadt, Germany - SII-SIP-2007 (SPAdes) (version 2) | ecosystem: Environmental > Terrestrial > Soil > Wetlands > Peat | place: Germany...
TGGCCCGCCTCCGACGCCCACCAGTGGGCGACGGCGACGGCCTCGGCCGCGTCGCGACCGGTGTCGAGCCGCCACGCCGCCTGCCACGTCGTGACCCGGATGGCCTCGGTGTCGATGTAGGCGTCGGCGGCCCGCAGCATCGTGCCCTGGAACGACGACAGCGGGCGTCCGAACTGGTGGCGCTCGTTCAGGTACGCGGCCGCCCGCCGGACGGCTTCCTCGGTCACCCCCAGCTGGAGAGCGCACAGGCCGGTGCGGGCCCGCTCGAGCATCCAGGCCACCACGGCGGCCCCGTCCCCGGGACCGGCGAGCACCTCGTCGCCCAGCACCGCCGCCCCGTCGAAGTGAAGGTGCGGGTGCACCTGTCGATCGGTGGTGGTCGCCCGCTCCACGTGGACGCCCGCAGCGCGGGGGTCCACCAGGACCACGGCGGTGCCGTCGTCGGTCTGCACCGGGACGAGCACGCGTGCCGCCAGATGGGCCTGGGGCACGACGTGTGCCGTCCCCCGCAGCTCCCAACCGTCCCCCGCGGGCAGCGCCCGCAGGGTCGGGCGGTTCGGACTGCCGGCGACGTCGGCCAGCGCGGCCGACAGCCGGTGCTCGCCGGAGACCACCCCGGGGAGCCAGCGCGCCTGCTGCGCGCGCGACCCGAAGCGGGCGAGGGGCAACGCCCCGAGGACGACGGTGGCCCACAGCGGGACCGGGGCCACGGCCCGGCCCTGCTGCTCGAGGACGAGGCAGAGCTCCGTCAGGCCGAGACCCGAACCGCCGTGCTCCTCGGCGACGGCGAGCCCGAGGAGGTTGGCCTTGGCCAGCTCCGCCCACAGGGCGTCGTCGAAGCGGTCGTCGGTGGCCTCGACCGCCGCCACCCGGTCGGACCCGGCCATGCCGTCGAACACCGCGGCGGCCGCTTCGGAGACGGCGCCCTGCTCCTCGGTGAAGGTGAAGTCCATCAGCGGGGCGCTGCGGTGTCGGGGGTGGGCGTGGGTAGCCCGCCGCTGGCGGGCTCGCCGGCGGGGCGGAACATGGGCAGCGTGAGCTCGTCGTCGACGGCCACGAACTCGACGGTGACGGGCATGCCGATGCGCACGTCGCCGGGGTCCACCCCGACCAGGTCGGCCACGAGCCGCGTGCCCTCTTCGAGCTCCAACACGGCGATGGGCAGCGGATAGTCGAACCCCGGGACCTGGGGATGGTGCACGACGACGAAGCTGTAGACATGGCCGCGCCCGCTCGCCTCGATCGTGTCCCACTCGAGGGAGTGGCACGCGGGGCACGCCGGGCGCGGAGGGTGGCGCAGCTCACCGCACGCCGCGCAGCGCTGGACGAGGAGCCTGCCCCCCCGGGCACCGTCGAAGAAGAAGGCGTTGTCCTGGGTGAGAGCCGGCCGGGGGCGCAGGGCGCGCTCGGAGCCGGCGCCGGCGCCGGGCGTCGGGCGCCCGACGGGGCGGGGCCGGAAGCGCAGGATGCGGAATCGCATGGTCGCCACGACGGCGCCGTGCTGGTCGGTGAAGTCCTGCCTCGTGGTGACGAAGTGTCCGTCGCCCAGAGCGGTGCGCTTCTCCGGCGACACGGAGTCGATGACCGACGACACCGTCACCCGGTCGCCGAGCACCAGGGGCCGGGCGTACTCCTGGTCGCAGTTGGTGGCGACCACGGACGTGAACCCGGCTTCGTCGAGCAGCGCGAACAGCTGCTCCTGCGCCGAGGGGACCGTCTCCCCCTCTTCCACCGGCGTCCACGCCCCGTCCACGGAGGACCGGTACCCGCGCATGATCCAGGCCTGGAGCATGGTGGGAGGGGCGATGACGCCGGGGAAGCCGTTCGCCCGCGCCGTCTCCTCGTCCACGTACACCGGGTTGTCGTCCCCCATGGCGTCCGCCCAGTGCCGGATCATCGGCTGGTTCACGGGGTCACGTGCCCCCCACGGAGGGCCTGCGGGACTGCCCTCGAAGGCGCGCAGGCGCGCGAGGAGCGCCGCCTTGGCGTCGTCTTGGTCCTCCCGACCCTCGTCCACGGCCGCCCCCGCCCGTGAACTCATCGCGGCGCCCGGGTCATGCCCAGCCCGGCCGTGGCCACGATCTCGCGCTGGACCTCGTTGACGCCACCGCCGAAGGTGTTGATCTGCGCGTGGCGGGCGGTGCGCTCGAGCCTGCCCTGCAGCACCGCCCCGGGGGAGCTGGGCGCCAGGTACCCGCCCGCCCCCACGATGCCGAGGAGCCGGCGGTAGATGTCGATGCTGCGCTCGACGCCAAAGATCTTGACGGCCGAGGAGTCCGCGGGATTGAGCCCGGCGGCCGACAGCGCCGAGGCCATCCGCCAGTTGAGCAGGTGCATGGCGTGCAGCTCGGCGCGGCACCGGGCCAGGTCCGCCTGTACCCAGGGGAGCTCCAGGACGGGCCGGCCGTCCGCGCCCGGCGTCTGCGCCGCCCACTGTGCGGTCTCCTCCCACAGCTGCGAGGCGAACCCGCTCCACGCCGCCAGTCCGACGCGCTCGTGGTTGAGCTGGGTGGTGATCATGCGCCACCCGCCGTTCTCCTCCCCCACCCGCCCGTGCGCCGGCACGTGCACGTCGGTGTAGAAGGTGGCCGTGGTCTTCGCCCCAGCCACGGTGACGATGGGGCTCCACGAGAACCCGGGCGAGCTGGTGGGCACGCACAGGATCGAGATGCCCTTGTGCTTGGGCGCATCGGCGTCGGTGCGGCACGCCAGCCACACGAAGTCGGCCAGCTCGGCCCCGCTCGTGAACACCTTCGCCCCGTTCACGATGTACTCGTCGCCGTCGCGCACGGCGCGCGTGCGCAGCGAGGCGAGGTCAGTGCCCGCCTCCGGCTCGGTGTAGCCGATGGCGAAGTTGATCTCGCCGGCCAGGATCCCCGGCAGGAAGGACGCCTTCTGCTCGTCGCTGCCGTAGCGCATGATCGTGGGGCCCACGGTGTTCACGGTCACGAACGGGAACGGGGCCCCGGCGCGCCGCGTCTCGTCGAAGAAGATGAACTGGTCGGTGGCCGGCCGACCCTGGCCGCCGAACTCCTTCGGCCAGCCGATGCCCAGCCAGCCGTCCTTGCCGATGCGCCGGACCACGTCACGCCAGTGCTCGCCGCCCTCGCCGACGTCGCCGATGCCCTCCCGCACGTCGTCGGTCAGCAGCTCCGCGTAGTACGCCCGCAACTCCTGGCGCAGGGCCAGCTGCCCGGGGGTCTCCTCCAAGAACATGGTGGCCGTCCGTCTGCCGGTCCGGGCCGGACGTCGCCCGGTCCCGGCCTCCGCTATAACTCGTTCTAGTTTCCCACCGTACCAGCCGCACCCCGGCGCCTGACAATCCCCGGGGGACCGGGGCGCGTGCTGCGCCTCGCCCGGTGCCGGGCCCGGCGGTCGCCCAGGTGGGCAACGTCCTCAAATTGTGCGAGGAAAACCCCGTGGCATGCGCCTACGATCGACGGTCAGCGGGGGCTGGAGGGAGTGTGGCTGTGCGAGCCGGTCGGAGGGGTGACCGGTCTTCGGACCCGCGTGGGCGCCAGACGGCGTCGCACCGCGAGACTGTCGGCGGGTGGGCAAGACGATCGACCGCGGCGCGACACCGGGCTCTCCCACCGGGCGGGCGAAAGGACCAGCAAATGACGAAGCGGCTTGTGTGCACGATGGCACTGGGCGCGATCTCCTGCATGAGCATGCTCGTCGCCGCCACGGGTGCCGTGGGCGCCGTCGGCTCGGCGGCCGCACCGGGCCCCTCGGGGTCGGCCAACCGCGCCGTGCCGGTGACCGGCAGCGGCAAGGGAACCCAGTCCTACAACTGGGCCGGGTACGCCCAGACAGGGCCGGCGGGCTCCTTCACCTCGGTGACAGGGACCTTCCAGGTGACGACGGTCAACACCGGCTTGTCGGGGGACCAGTACTCGTCGGACTGGGTGGGGATCGACGGCTTCAGCAACAAGAAGCTGGTGCAAGCGGGCGTGGAGGAGGACAACCTCAACGGTTCCGCCTTGTACCGGGCGTGGACGGAGATCCTGCCCGCCGCCGAGGTCCCGCTCAGCATGACGGTCTCCCCCGGCGACGTGGTCAAGGTGACGGTGGGCGAGGTGGCCAAGAACAAGTGGGCCATGACCGTACGGGACGTCACCCGAGGCACATCGGGATCGCGCACCGTGAGCTACACCACCCCCGGCCAGAGCGTGGAGGCCATCCACGAGCGCCCGACGATCGGGGGCAGCCTGGCGACGCTCGCCCAGACCACCGACGAGGTGTTCGATCCCGTGGTCTTCACCCACGGTTCGTCGGCACCGTTGCTCACGCCCATCGCCAAGGGCAAGGTGTACGACATCGCCATGCTGGCCAACAACGGCACCACCGTCATTGCCCGGGCCTCCAACGCCGACAGCGACCACGACGGGTTCAGCGTGGCCGACGGCAGCGCGGTCCCGCCGCCTCCCGCCAGCTGACCCAGCGGCGGGCGCCCGTCCCCGGACGCGGCGGCACCCGGGCCCACGTCGGGCGCGGCGGGGCCTGAGCGTCTCCTCGCGGCGACACCCGACGCCGCGGACCGGGTCGGCGGCCGTCCCCGGGCGCCCCGCGGGGCGCCTCGCCCTCCCCCCGGAGGTCCGCGGCGTCCCCACCGACGGGTAACATGACTGGAACACGTTCTGAAAACAGCCACGGAGACGCCCGGTCGTGCCGGGCGCGCCCGGGTGGCGGGGCCCTGCGCCGGGCCCGGGGCGTGCCCGACACCGAGGAGGGGCCAGGCATGGAGCTGAGCGACATCGACCTCACCGACTCCACGAACTTCGTCTCCGCCGTCCCCCACGAGTGGTTCGCCGCGCTGCGGGCCCAGGCCCCCGTGTACTGGCACGAGGAGACCGACGGGCCGGGGTTCTGGTGCATCACCAAGTACGACGACTGCGTGTTCGTGAACCGGGACTACGAGCACTTCTCCTCGGCCAAGAAGGCCACCTTGATCTGGGACATGCCCGAGGAGGCGCTCGAGCAGCAGAAGCTGATGATGCTCAACATGGATCCCCCGCTGCACACCCGCTACCGGCGCCTCGTGAACAAGGGCTTCACGCCGCGCATGATCGGTCAGCTCGAGCAGAAGATCCACCAGACCACCGACGAGATCATCGACGCCGTGGCCGAGAAGGGGGAGGCCGACTTCGTCACCGACATGGCGGCCGAGCTCCCGCTGCAGGTGATCGCTGATCTGCTGGGGGTGCCCCAGGAGGACCGGCACAACATGTTCGACTGGTCGAACCGCATGATCGGCCAGGAGGATCCCGAGTACCAGCGTCCTGACCTCGAGGAGTACGCCACGAGCGCCGCCATCGAGCTCTACGCCTACGCCGCCCAGCTCTACGCCACGAAGCGTGCCGCTCCCACTGACGACCTCATGAGCGTGCTCACCCAGGTCGAAGTGGAGGGGGACCAGCTGTCGGAGCTCGAGCTCGAGCTCTTCTTCCTTCTGCTGACGGTGGCCGGCAACGAGACCACCCGGAACCTCATCTCGGGTGCGATGCACACCTTCTTCCAGAACCCCGACCAGTGGCACAAGCTGGTCCAGGACCGCTCGCTGCTCCCGAAGGCGGTGGAGGAGATGCTGCGCTACGTGACCCCCGTCATGAACTTCCGCCGCCAGACCACCGCTCCGGTCGAGATACGCGGGCAGAAGATCGACGAGGACCAGAAGGTGGTCTTCTTCCACGTCTCGGCCAACCGCGACGCCGACATCTTCGAGGATCCCGACGTCTTCGACATCACCCGGTCGCCCAACCCCCACATGGCGTTCGGCGGGGGCGGCCCCCACTTCTGCCTGGGGGCGAATCTGGCGCGCATGGAGATCAGGGTCATGTTCGAGCATCTGCTCGACCGCGTCCCCGACATCCACCTCGAGGGCGACGCCCAGCGCCTGCAATCGGCGTTCATCAACGGGATGAAGCACCTGCCGGTGGCATTCACCCCGACCAAGCCGACCCGACCCTGACGGGCCGGGCGACATCGACGAACGCCCCTACGCGCACCATGCGATTCCACCAGGCGGTCACGTTCCTCCCCACCCGCCACGCCATGGAGCTGGCGAAGGCGGCCGACGCCCAGGGATATGACGGCCTTTACGTGTCGGACCACATGTTCTTCCCCCGCGACCGCCAGTCCCGCTACACGTACTCGACACGCGAGGACGGGGCGCCGGGGTTCGGGGAGCACTGGGACCCCGACACGGACTGGCCAGACGTCTGGTGCCTCATCTCGGCCATGGCGGCGGTCACCGAGCGCGTGCACTTCACGACCGGTGTCTACGTGGCGCCCGCCCGTGACCTCATCACCGTGGCCAAACAGGTGGCGACCGCCGCCGTCATCTCCGAGGGGCGCGTCGCCCTGGGCGTGGGGGTGGGGTGGTGCAAGGAGGAGTTCGACGCCACCGGCCAGGACTTCCACACCAGGGGCAAGCGCCTCGACGACATGATCCCCGCCCTGCGCGCGCTGTGGGGCGGGGGCTGGGTCGAGTACCACGGGCCCCGCTACGACGTGCCCGCCATGCGCATGGAGCCCACCCCGCCGGGGCCAATCCCCATCATCGGCGGCGGGCACTCGGCGCCAGCGCTGCGGCGGGCCGCCGCGCTGTGTGACGGCTGGGTCTCGGCCGGGGCATACAAGCCCGACGACGCCCGGGCCTATCTGACGCAACTGCACGAGGCGCGCCGCCTGGCGGGGCGCGAGCAGGACCCTTTCTCCATCTACCTCTCCCTCTGGGCGCGCCCGGACGCCGATCTCTACCGCAGCTTCGCCGAGGACCACGGCGTGACCGACATCCTGTGCGCGCCCGCCATGATGGCGGAGGTCGACCCCGCCGACCCGCCAGAGGCGCAATTGGGTCGCCGCCTCGACGCCTCCGCCCGCTTCGCCGACGAGGTCGTCGCCAAGATGCGATGATCCGGGGTGCCACGACACGGCGCCGTGTCGTGCCGTGGACCACCAGGCGGGCACCGCGACCCCGGCGAGCGGGCGCCGGGCGACCCGCCGTCCGACGAGGAGGACCCGATGGGGACGCTGAAGCTGGGCCTGCAGCTGGGGTACTGGGGGGCGCAGCCCCCGGCGAACGCCACGGAGCTCGTGGGAGAGGCCGAGCGGCTGGGCTTCGACTCGGTGTGGACGGCGGAGGCCTACGGGTCTGACGCCCTCACGCCCCTGGCGTGGTGGGGATCGCGCACGAGCAGCGTGCGCCTGGGCACCGCGCTGTGCCAACTGTCGGCGCGCACGCCCACGGCGATGGGCATGGCGGCCCTCACCCTCGATCACCTCTCCGGCGGACGGTTCGTCCTGGGCCTCGGTGTGTCGGGCCCCCAGGTCGTCGAAGGCTGGTACGGGCAGCCCTTCCCGAAGCCCCTGGCACGCACGCGCGAGTACGTGTCCGTCGTCCGCCAGGTCCTCGCCCGCCGGGCGCCCGTGACCAACGCCGGGCCGCACTACCCGCTGCCGTATCCCGGCGGCACCGGGCTGGGGAAGCCGCTCAAGGCCATCGTCCATCCCCTGCGCAACGACATCCCGATCATCCTCGGCGCCGAGGGCCCGAAGAACGTCGCCTTGGCCGCCGAGATCGCCGACGGATGGTTCCCGATCTTCTTCTCGCCCACCCACATGGATGAGTTCGCCACGTCCCTCGCCGAGGGCTTCTCCCGACCCGGCGCACGGCGCACCGTCGACGATTTCGAAGTCATCGCCTTCTGCCCCGTGGTGGTGGACGACGACGTCGAACGGGCGGCCGACGCCTTCCGGCCGATGCTCGCGCTGTACATCGGGGGCATGGGGGCGCGCGAGATGAATTTCCATTTCGACGTGTTCGTGCGCATGGGGTTCGAGGCCGAGGCCCACAAGATCCAGGACCTCTACCTCGACGGGCGCAAGGACGAGGCGGCCGCCGTGGTCCCGACGTCCATGGTGGAGAACATCGCCCTCGTCGGCCCGCGCGACAAGATCAGGGACGAGCTCGCCACATGGCAGGGGTCGATCGCCACGACGCTGCTCGTCGCCGGGAGCACCGACACGCTGCGCATGATGGCCGAGTTCCTGCTCTGAGGGGCTCGGGGCGACCCCCACCACCTCGTCCGGTGCCGCACCGGGGGCGCCGGGCCCCCGGCGTCACATGACGGGGCGGCGTACCGGGGGGCACACGCCGGACGTCGGGGCTCGTCCTGCGATACCGCCCCTGTCTTCGGACGCGCCACCCCCGGACGCGGCGCCGCCCCGGGAGGACCGTCGTGCCTCCACGGCCGCTCGCTCGTTCCCCGATCGAACGACATGGCCGGTGGCGTTGCGACGAGCCCGTGTCGCCGGGCTCGTCGTCTTCGGGCTCCAGCTCGTGGGCTTCGGTGCCTGGAGCTCGGTCCTCGCTGATCGCTTCGCCCTGACCAAGGACTTCGGCGTCTACGAGCAGGCGGCCTTCCTCATCGGCCACGGGGACCTCGACCCGTACTCCAGCCTGCACGCCACCGTCTACTGGCGGGACGCCGCGGCGTTCTTGCTGTGGCCGATCGCCCTGGTGACGCGCGTCTGGCCGCATCCGGTCACGCTCCTGTGGACCCAGGACGTCGCCATCGTCGCCGCCGAGGTCGTCGCCTTCGCCTGGATGTGCGACGTCGTGGCCGGCGCCCACGCGCGGGGGCGGCGGCGGGTCCCCCCTGCCCTGCTCGCCGGGGCAGGGTGCCTCCTGCTCGTCGTCAACCCGTGGACCGTCTGGACGGCGTCGTTCGACTTCCACCTCGAACCGTTCAGCGCGCTGCTCTGCCTGCTCGCCGCGCGCGACCTCGCCCGTGATCGTCGTCGGGCATGGGTGTGGAGCGCGCTGGCACTCGCCTCGGGCGTGGTCGGGGCCTCGTATGTCGTGGGCCTGGGCATCTCGGCGCTGCTCGCCGGCCGGCACTGGTGGCGCCGGGGGGGATGCCTGGTCCTGCTCGGCGGCGCCTGGACGCTCGGCGTCGACCTCCTCCATGCCGACGTGGGGACGGCCAACGGCGCCTACGGCTACCTGCTCGGGGCCCGCGCCCCAGGGGCCGGCGCCGGGCTGGCGGCCTTGCTCGTGGCGCTCGTCACCCGGCCGTGGCGGGCAGTGGCGGCGCTGGTGCGCCAGCGCGTCGACATCGTGGCCAATGTCTCGCCGCCCGGCATCCTGGGCATCGCCTCCCCGTGGACGCTGGGCGTGCCGGGGGTGGTGCTGCTCGAGAACGGCTTGCGCAACAACAACCAATTCATCGTCCCGAGCTTCCAGAGCTTTCCGGTGTACGTCTTCGTGGCCGTGGGATCGGTCATCGTCTGGGCGGCGTGGGCGTCGTCCGGACGCCCGTGGGTGCGGATCCTCTCGATGGCCGCGGTAGTGCTGGCCACGGTGAACGCCATCGGGTGGAGCGTGGTGTGGACGCCCCGCACGGCAGCGCACTGGCTCACCGTGTCGCCGCAGGCGGCCCGGGTGCTGTCGCGCGTGGAGCAGCGGATCCCGACCGGTGCCGAGGTTGTCGTCTCCCAGGGCATCTCGGGGGGGTTCGCCCGGCGGCGATGGGTCTTCGCCCAAAAAGGGAACGAATCCATCCCCATCGAGACCAGGCCGGTGTGGGTCATCGTGGCCCCGACCCAGGGGACCGAGCTCGAGTCCGTGCCCGGCGCGCGGGCGACCATCGGCGAGCTGGCAGGCCCGCTGCACGCCACCCTGGTCTCCCACGGTGCGGGGATCTGGGCGTTCCGCTGGATGCCCCCGCCGCACATGACCGCATTGCGCTTCGTCACCGCGGCCACGCCCGCCGTCCCCGCCTGGACCGACGTCGGCGCGTCGGGCACCGCCGTGCTGCGCGGCCCGGCGTCCGAGTGGCACGTCACCGCCACCGGCCTGACCGGGTACATCGTGCGCGGCACGGCGTGGCTCGTGGCCCCGGGGCGGTACTCGGCCGTCGTGCGGCTGTCGTGCACGGGCCCCGTCGACGTCGAGGTGTGGGACACGACCACCGCCACCCTGCTCGGCCGAGCGGTGGTGGGGCCGACGAGCGGCATCGCCCGGGTCACGGGGGGCGCCGTCGTGCTGGGCCACGTCACCGCAACGGCGCCCTTCGGCGGCGTTGGGCCCTTCACCATCTCGCCCATCCCGGCCGCTTACGGCGATCAGCTCGAGGTACGCGTGTGGACGCCTGGGCACACGACGGCGAACGTCTACTCGCTGCAGCTGACCGCCGCGCCCCGATCCTGATCCGGCGCAGTGTGGGACCGGGCCGCCGCCAGCGGCGAGTCCCCGGCGGGCCTGGGCGTCCGCCGGCGTGCCCCGGCCGCTCGTCCCGGCGCCGGCGCGCACGTCGTCCTAACGTGACGGCGATGCCCGAGCGCGCTGCAGGAGACGACCCACGGCCCTGGGCCCTGAGCCGGCGCCAGGTGCTCAAGGGAGGCCTCGTGGGCGCCGCCGGCGTCGTCAGCGGCGGACTGGCGGGGTGTTCGGGACCCCCGGCGGCGCCGTCCACCAGCACCACCGGTACGGACTACGTCGAGGCCGCCGGCCCCCCCGCCGGCCCTGTGGCGCTCGCCGCCAACGGGCTCGTGGCCCCCATCGGCCTCGACCCCGCCGACGTCCATTTCGCTTGGCAGGTCGCCGACGCTCGCCGGGGCGCGATCCAGCGCGCCTATCGACTGGTGGTGTCGCGCGTGGCGATCGCCGGCAGCGGTGCGGGGACGGCCGTCACGGTCTGGGACAGCGGCCGGGTGGACTCCGCCGAGCAAGCCTTCGTCCCTTACGGGGGCCGAACCCTGGCACCCGACGCCCTCTACCGCTGGACGGTCCGGACGTGGGCCACGGCGGGCGACCCGGGGCCCTTCGCCGCCCCGGCCACGTTCGAGACCGGCCTGCGCGACGGCGACTGGAGGGCGAAGTGGATCTGGCGCCAGACGAGCGTGGTGCCCGACCAGTACACCTATGCCCGCAAGGAATTCACGCTCGGCGCCGCCCCGATCGTCCGGGCGCGCGCCTACGTGTCGGGCGACCAGCAGTACGAGCTCTATGTGAACGGCACCCGCGCCGGCAAGGGCCAGGCCTACTGCTATCCCGACTCCCAGTACTACGAGACCCTCGACGTCACCCACCTGCTGAGTGCGGGGGCGCCCAACGCGCTGGCGCTCGTCTACAGCTGGCAGGGGGCGACGAAGGGACACCCGGCCGGATACCCGGGTTGCATCGCGCAGGTCTCGGTCCTCCACGCCGACGGGACGACGGACGTACTCACCACGGACGGGACCTGGCGGGTCCGCCAAGGGGCGTGGCTGCCGGGGACCCAGCGCGACCTCGAGGGCGACCTGGTCGACTACACCGAGAACATCAACGGGCCCGACATCCCGGTCGGCTGGGAGAGCCCGGGCTTCGACGACACGACCTGGGCGGCGGCGACGGTCCTCGGTCCCGCCGGGGCGAAACCGTGGACGCACCTCATCTCGGTGCGAACGCGGATCGTCGAGGAACCCGTCCCCGCGGTGTCGCTCACCACGCTCCCGACCGGCGCGGTGGTGGCGGACTTCGGCAAGGTCTACGCCGCGGTGCCCACCGTCACCTTCCACCAGGGGGTGGCCGGCCGCCTGATCAACATGCGGGCGGGCTACCTGCTCGACGAGCCCGGCGACGGGGTGCCGTTCACGGGGGTAGCCGGCCAGGTGTCCACCGTGCACGGGACCCAGCACACGGACATGAGCTACTCCTACATCCAGCGCGGCGGCGGGGTCGAGGAGTTCCACCCCTTCGACTATCTCGGCTTCCGGTACTTCCAGATCGACAACCCGGGCGAGACCCTGGCGCCGGGGGACGTGGTCGCCCTCACCCGCCACAGCGACGTGCCCGACCAGTTCGCGGGCACCTTCGTCTCCTCGGACGCCACGGTCGACGCCGTCTTCGAGCTGTCGCGCCACTCGGCCCTGTTCGGCGCGCAGGAGCAATTCCTCGACACGCCCACGCGCGAGAAGGGCCCGTGGCTGTGGGACGGGTTCAACGAGTCCCAGACGGCCATGTCCTGCCTGGCCGACCAGAACCTCACGCGCAAGTCGCTCCAGGAGTTCGCCCAGTCCCAGGCCCGCTACTGGCCGAGCGGCGCGGTGAACAAGATCTACCCCACCGGCCTCGGGGCCGAGGACATCGACGAGTACTGCGAGATCTACGCCGAATGGGTGTGGCAGTACTGGATGTACACCGGTGACCGGCCGCTGCTCGAGGCGCTCTACCCCGTCCTGGTGAAGCTGACGGGCTACGTCGCCGACGCCCTGGACCCCACGACGGGTCTCGTCACCGCCCTGCAGTCGCAGGAGCTGTCCTACCCCTACCTGGTGGCCACGAGGATCAACGTCCTCGGGGCGAACGTGTTCGGCCGCACCGCCGACGCGGCCCAGGCCCTCGGGCGGCCGGCGGGCGAGGTGGGCCACCACCGGGCACGCCAGGCGGCGCTCACCGCGGCGATCAACAAGCGGCTCGTCCGGTCCGACGGCGTGTACGTCGACGGCCTGCAGGGCTCGGGGACGCAGGTCACCACGGCGTCCCAGGAGGTCAACGCCTGCGCGGTGGTCTACGGGGTCGTGCCCCCCCACCGGCTGACGGCGGTGGCCGCCCACGTCGCCGGGCTGGGCATGCAGGCCGAGCCCGAGACGGCAGCCGAAGTCCTGCGCACCCTGGCCCTCGCCGGCCACTACGACCAGCTGCTCGTGCGTCTCACCGATCCCACCACCGTCGGCTGGGCCAACATCCTCGCCCAGGGCGGGACCTACACCTGGGAGGTGTGGAAGCCCTCCGACGCCGACGGCGACAGCATGTCGCACGGGTGGGGCTCGAACGCCCTCGTCGAGATCCAGCGCTGGCTCCTCGGGGTCCGCCCCACGGGCCCCGGGTTCTCGACGTTCGACGTCGCCCCCCCGCCGTCGGGACTGGCGTACGCGTCCGGCACGGTGCCCACCCCGCGCGGTCCGGTGACGGTGAGCTGGACGCGGGCCACCAGCGCGGCGCCGGCGTCGACGCTCGACCTGCAGGTCCCGCCCAACGCCACGGCCACCGTCTCCCTCGCCCGCGCCGAGGCGGCCACGGTGACCGAGGGGGGTCGCCCTGTGGCCCACGTCCCCGGGATACGAGTGGTCCCCTCGCCGCCCGGCACGGCGGTCCTGCACGTGGGGGCGGGCAGCTACCAGTTCCGCAGCGCGCCGACGGGCGCGTGAGCCCGGGGGCGCCGACGGGCGCGTGAGCCCGGGGCGCGCCGGGCGGTCAGGCGTAGATGTTGACCGAGTCGTCGAGACCGAGCGGGGCGGGGTCCCCGCGTCCGGTGGCGGCCAGCACGAACGCCAGGGCGTCCCCGGTGATCTTCTCGCCTCCCGGTCCGACCGCCACCTCCTCGATGCCGTCGAGGCACAGCGTGGCCGGCCCCCAGGCGCGCTTGGCCAGCTCGTCGGCGACGTGGTGCACGCTCACGCGCAGGCCCGGCCCGCGCACCGAGGTCCGACCGAGTGACGCCCGGACGTCATCCGCGTGCATGTAGGTGTCGAACCACAGCGCTTCCACGCCCTGGCCCAGGGTGCCGTCGTAGCCGCCGGGGGCGGGGCTCGCCCAGGCGGCGTCGTCGAAGGCCGCGCCCAGTTGGGCGACGAGTGCGGTCACCTCGGTCAGTTCGTCGGCCAGCTCCTTGGCGCTGCGCCCCGAGCGCTCGGCCACTTCGCGGGCCGTGACCTCGGGCGAGCCGAGGCCCTCGAGGCGCCCGCCCACGACGTCGGCCATCGAGCCGATGGTGTGCGCGGCCACGTCGGCCACGGACCATCCCGCACAGCGGCTCGGGCTGGCCCACGCCGCGTCGTCGAGGTCGGCGATCAGCGCGCCGAACGCGCCGAGCTCGTCGATCAATCCCGGGATCACTTCGGTGCGCCCGAGCGCCATCGGTCTCCCCCTCTTCGCTCTGCCCGCTCCCGGATCGTCGATCCACTTACATGCGGGTTGCCCGCATTAAACTGATTCCCGCCATGGATGTCAACCCTCCCGGTCCGTCCGGCGCGACGCCCCGCCGCACCCAGGGCGAACGGACGGCGGCCACCCGCCGGGCCCTGCTCGACGCCGGACGCGAGCTGTTCGCGGCGCACGGCTTCGCCCGCGCCGGGCAGGAGGAAATCGTCGAACGAGCCGGGGTCACGCGCGGGGCGCTCTCCCACCACTTCGGCACCAAGCTCGGGCTGTTCCGCAGCGTCCTCGAGTCCGTGCACCGCGAGCTGGCCGAGCAGATCGCGGCCGCCGCCATGGAGGGACGCGATCCGATGGCGATGCTGCGCCTGGGCTGTCTGCGCTTCCTCGACGCGGCGGCCACCGACCCCGCCGTGCGCCAGATCGTGCTGCTCGACGGTCCGGCGGTGCTCGGGTGGCAGACGTGGCGCGAGATCGACGCCGTGTACGGCCTGGGGCTCGTCACCGAGGCCCTCGACCACGTCATGGAGGCGGGCCTGGCGGAACGCCGCCCCGTCCAACCCCTGGCGCACCTCCTGCTCGCCGCCCTCAACGAGGCCGCCATGCTGGTGGCCAACGCGCCGGACCCCGCGGCCACGCGGGCCCTCGTGGGCGATGCCGTCGAACGGATGCTGGCCAACCTCTGAGCCTCCCGGCCCCGCGTTGCCGGCGGGGGGTGGCCCGGGTCCGTGGCCGGCGCGCTGCCGGTAGGGTGAGCGCCGGCGAACGAGGCGCGAGGTGGGCACCATGGCCTGGATGATCTACGGCGCCTACGGCTACACCGGGCGCCTCGTGGCCGCGTTGGCGGCCGAGCGCGGCGAGATCCCCCTGATCGCCGGGCGCGACGAGCGGCGCCTGCGGACCCTGGGCGAGCGCCTGGAGCTCGAGCACCGGGTGTTCGACCTCTCAGACCAGCGCGTCGTGCGCGCCCAGCTCGAGGGCGTGGACGTCGTCGCCCACTGTGCGGGGCCCTTCTCCGCCACGGCGCTGCCCATGGTCGACGCCTGCGTGGCCACGGGCACCCACTATCTCGACATCACCGGGGAGATCGACGTCTTCGAGGCCGTCCTCGCACGCCACGACGAGGCCCGCGCCGGCGGCGTGGTCCTCCTTCCGGGCTCGGGGTTCGACGTCGTGCCCTCGGACTGCCTGGCGGCCATGCTGGCGCAGGCGCTGCCGGGCGCCGTGCGCCTGGCGCTCGCCATCCGGGCCACGGGGGGCGTGAGCCCGGGGACGGCCCGCACCGCGCTCGAGACGCTCGGCTCGCCGGCGCGCGCCCGTGTCGGTGGGGTCATCGGACCCGTCCCGGCCGGCAGCGAGCGGCGCCGCGTGGCGTTCGCCGACGGCGACGCCGCCACCCAGGCCATCGCCTGGGGCGACGTCAGCACCGCGTACCACTCCACGGGGATCGGCGACATCGTGGTGTACGCCGCGCTGCCGGCGCTGGCCGCGCCCCTGCTGGCCCTGGCCCAGATGGCCGGTCCGGCGGCCCGCAGCCGCCCGGTCCAGGGCCTGTTGAGGCGGGTGGCGGGCCGGCTGCCGGGTCCGTCGGCCGAGACGCGGGCCAAGACCCAGGGGCAGCTGTGGGGCGAGGCCACCGACGCCCACGGGACGGCGGTGACCGGCACCATCACCACCCTCGACCCCTACGACCTCAGTGCCGACGCCGTGGTGCGCATCGCCCGCCGACTGGCGGCGGGCACCATGGCGCCAGGCGCCTTCACGCCGTCGCAGGCCCACGGCGCCGACTTCGTGCGCGAGCTCGACGGCACCGAGGTGCGCAGCCCCGCCTGAGGGCGCGTTTCAGGCGGGCTCGACGGCGAGCACCGCCCCCAGGCGCAACAGGCTGGCCGTCGACCCGCCGAGGGTCAGGGCCAGGTGCTTGGTCAGCAGGTAGTAGCGGTGCAACGGGTAGTCGCGGTCGACGCCCACGCCACCGTGGAGGTGCTGGGCGGCGTGCACGACGCGCTGGGCACCCTCGTCGGCCCAGTACTTGGCCACCGCCACCTCGGCCGACGCCGGCAGGCCCTCGGCCAGACGCCACGCCGCCTGCCACGCCGTGAGGCGCACCCCCTCGGCGTCGATGTAGGCGTCGGCCGCCCGCTGGCCCACGGCCTGGAACGTAGCCACGGGCTTGCCGAACTGCTCGCGCTGGCTCGTGTACTGGGCCGTGAGCCGCACGGCGGCCTGGCAGGCACCGGCGATCTGCAGGCACAGCGCCGCCTCGGCCCGCTCGAGGAGCCAGGTCAAGGCGTCGGTCCCCTCCGCGCCGGTCACGAGCACGTCGTCGGGGGCCACCGCCACCCCGCCGAGCGTGAGCTCCGCCTCGATCTGCCGGCTGGTGGCCTCCTGGGCGACGCGGGTCACGCCCGGGGCGGCGGTAGGCACGACGAACAGCCCCACGCCGTCGTCGGTGCGGGCGCTGACCACGACGGCGTCGGCCTGCATGCCGGCGGGGACGAACGACTTGGCGCCGTCGATGCGCCACCCGGTGCCCTTGGGCGTCGCCGTGGTCACCGGGTGCCACGGGTCGGCGCCCTGCTCCACCAGCGCCGCGCTCAGCACCGTCGTCCCGGCGATCACGCCGGGCAGCCACCGCTGCTGCTGCTCCTCGGTACCGAAGCGCGCGACGGGTCCCGCCCCGAGCACGACGCTGGGGACGTAGGGGACGGCGGCCGCGGTGCGCCCCGCCTCTTGGGCGACGATGCCGGCGGCGAGGAACCCGAGCCCCGCGCCACCGACGGATTCCGGCAGGGAGATGCCGAGGAGGCCGGCCGAGGCCAGCTCGGCCCACAGCTTCTCGTCGAAGCGCAGCTCGGTGGCCTCCACCTCCCTGAGTCGCTCGGGGGTACAGAGGTCGGAGAGGATCCGGGAGGCGAGCTCCCGCACGGCCTCCTGCTCCTCGGTGAAAGAGAAGTCCATTGCCCGTCCTTGTTCGGTTCGCTCGGCTCGGGAGGGCTCAGCGCAGCGACCGCGGCATGCCGAGGCCGAAGATGGCGATGAGGTCCCGCTGGATCTCGTTGGTTCCCCCGCCGAAGGTCAAGATGACCAGGCCGCGGGTGTACGCCTCGAGGCGCCCGAGCAAGACGGCCCCGGGGGAGCCCCGCCGCAGGTAGCCCGACTGGCCCACGACCTCCGACAGGGTCCGCAGGGCCTCCATGTAGAACTCGGTGCCGAAGACCTTGATGCTGGACGCGTCCGCCACATCGAGGTGCCCCTGGGTGGCCGTCCACGCCACCTTCCAGTTGATGAGGCGGAGGAATTCGAGCTTGGCGTGCACCCGTGCCAGGTGGATCTGCACCCACTCCTGGTCGATCACACGGCGGCCGTCGGCCAACTTCGTCTCCTGCGCCCACCGGCGCACGTCTCCGAGCGCGCGCTCGATGATGCCGGGCGAGCACAAGGTCACGCGCTCGTGGTTGAGCTGGTTGGTGATGAGGGACCAGCCGTTGTTGAGCCCGCCCACCACGTTGGACAGCGGGACGCGCACGTCCTCCCAGAACGTGTAGTTGATGTTGTGGTCGCCGAGCAGCTGCATGGGCACGACACGCACCCCGGGCGTGTCCATGGGCACGATGACCATCGATATGCCCTTGTGCTTCGCCGCGTCGGGGTCGGTGCGCACGGCCAGCCAGCAGTAGTCGGCATCGCCCGCCAGGCTGGTGAAGATCTTCTGCCCGTTGATGACCAGCTCTTCGCCGTCGACCACCCCGCGCGTCTGCAACGCGGCGAGGTCGGTGCCCGCGTTGGGCTCGGAGTAGCCGATGCAGAAGTGGATCTCCCCGGCGAGGATCTTCGGCAGGAAGAAGGCCTTCTGCTCGTCGCTGCCGAAGTTCATGATGGTCGGCCCGACGGTGTTGATGGTGAGCATGGGCACCGGGGCGCCGCAGCGCATGGACTCGTCGAAGAAGATGAACTGCTCGACCGCCGAACGCCCCTGGCCGCCGTACTGCTTCGGCCAGCCGATGCCGAGCCACCCGTCGCTCGCCATCTGCTTGGTCAGGCGCCGGACCGTGGGGCCGATCCCGTGGCTCTGGGAGAGCTCCTCCTCGACCTCCGGCGTGAGGAGGCCGGCGTAGTACTCGCGGAGCCGGCGCCTGAGGCCCTGTTGCTCCTCGGTGTAGCCGATCTCCATGCTCTCGTCCCTTCCTCGGGTCCGGCGCGCGAACTTGGAACAGGTTACAGATCCGCCTTCGGGGCCGGCCACCCGCCCCGGTACGCTCCGTGCGGTGGCCGACACCACGGGGCGGGGAGACGTGACCGGGCCCGGCGGCCCCGATCAGGTGGAGTGGGTCGGCGCGCCGGCCGTCCGGCCGTTGCGGGCCGCCGTGTTGCGCGCCGGGCGCCCGGTGTCGGAGGCGGCGCTGCCCGGGGACGACCATCCCGGTGCCCGCCACGCCGCCGTGTGCGGCCCCGACGGGGTCGTGGCCTGCGGCTCGATCTTTCCCGAGGCCGTCCCCTGGGACCCCGCCGGCCCCCCCGGGTGGCGCATCCGGGGGATGGCCACCGCCGAGGGCCGACGCCGCGAGGGCCTCGGCGGCGCCGTCCTCGACGCCCTGCTCGGCCACGTGGCCGCGAACGGCGGCGGGATCGTCTGGTGCAACGCCAGGCTGCGGGCGCAGGCCTTCTACGCCCGCGCCGGCTTCCGGGGCCGCGGGGAGCGTTTCGACCTGCCGGGGATCGGGCCCCACATCCAGGTGTGGCGGGAGGTCGAGGGGGACCGATCGCGGCGCTGAGCCCGCCCGCCCGGGACCGGCGCACACCCACCTGGGCCTCCCCGCCCGGGCTGTGCCAACCTACGGGCCGACCGAAGCGGCCCGCCCCCGCCCTCGGCGCCCCGTCAGCACGGGCCGGCGGTCACCCGGCCCGGTCGCCGCCGCCCGGGCGAGGAGCGGTCCCACAGCCCAACCACACCGACTGCAGCAAGGAGCCACGCGATGCCCGAAGCCGTCATCGTCGCCACCGGACGCACACCCATCGGACGAGCCAACAAGGGCTCGCTCGTGAGTTGCCGGCCCGACGACCTGGCCGCCCTGGCCGTGAAGGAAGTGCTGGCGAAGGTCCCGCAGCTGGACCCGGCGTCGGTGGAGGACGTCCTCATGGGCTGCGGCCAGCCGGCAGGAGAGGCCGGCTACAACGTCGGGCGCGTGGCCGCCATCCTGGCCGGCGTCGACGTCCCCGGCGTGACGGTGAACCGGTACTGCTCCTCCTCCCTGCAGACCATCCGCATGGCGGCGCACGCCATCCGCTCGGGCGAGGGCGACGTCTTCGTGGCCGCCGGCGTCGAGACCGTGAGCCGGTACCAGTTCGGGGCGTCGGACACCGGGCCCCACAACCCGGCGTTCGCCGAGGCCGAGGCCCGCACCGCCGCCCGCGGAGCCAAGGTGACCGAGCCGTGGACCGCGCCGGCGGGGCTCCCCGATGTGTACATCGCCATGGGGCAGACGGCCGAGAACGTGGCCGAGTACGAGAACGTGGGCCGGGAGGAGATGGACGAGTTCGCCGCCCTGAGCCAGAGCCGCGCCGTGGAGTCCCAGGGCAACGGCTTCTTCGAGCGCGAGATCATCCCCGTGACCCTCGAGGACGGGACGCTGATCACGAAGGACGACGGGCCCCGGCCCGACACCACCGTGGCGGTGCTGTCCCAGCTGAAGCCTGTCTTTCGCGAGGGCGGGAAGGTCACGGCGGGAAACGCCTGTCCCCTCAACGACGGTGCCGCCGCGGTGGTGGTCATGTCCGACACCCGGGCGGCCGAGCTCGGCGTCACGCCGCTCGCCCGCATCGTGGCCAGCGGCGTCTCCGCCCTCGACCCCGAGATCATGGGCCTCGGTCCCGTCGAGGCATGCCGCCAGGCCCTGAAGCGGGCCGGCAAGACCATCGACGACATCGACCTCGTGGAGATCAACGAGGCCTTCGCCGCGCAGGTCATCCCGTCGGCGCGGCACCTCGGGATCCCGTGGGAGAAGCTCAACGTGAAGGGCGGTGCCATCGCCCTCGGACACCCCTTCGGCATGACCGGGGCGCGCATCATGACGACGCTGCTCAACGCGCTGGACGACGAGGGGAAGACCTGGGGGCTCGAGTCCATGTGCGTCGGCGGCGGCCAGGGCATGGCCATGGTGGTCGAGCGCCTGTCGTAGGCGGGGGCCCGGGAGCCAGGAGGACGTGATGGGCGAGGCCATCTACGACGTGGGATCGATGTGGGAGCTCGTGGAGCGCCGCGCCGCGGCCACGCCGGACAGTCCCATGCTGCTCGACGAGGCGGAGCGCCGGGTGACGTTCGCCGAGTTCCGCGACCGATGCACGCGCGTGGCAGCGGGCCTGCACGCCATGGGCGTGGGACCGGGGACGGTGGTGTCGTGGCAGCTGCCCACCCGCATCGAGACGATCGTGCTGTCGATGGCCCTGGCCCGGCTGGGGGCGGTGCAAAACCCGATCATCCATATCTACCGCGAGCGCGAGGTGGCCTTCGCCCTGCGGGAGACCGCCGCCGCGTTCTTCTTCGTCCCGGGCACGTGGAAGGACTTCGACTTCGCCGCCATGGCGGCCAAGATCGCCACCGAGCTCGACCGCCCGCCCGTGGTGGCCGTGGCGTACGACGAGCTGCCCGAAGGCGACCCTGCCACGCTCCCGCCGCCCCCGGCGGCGGGCGGCGACGAGGTCCGCTGGATCTACTACACCTCGGGGACGACGTCGGATCCCAAGGGCGTGCGCCACACCGACGCCACCTTGGTGACCGGGGGCCGTGGCCTCGCCATCGCCCTGGCCATGACCGAGCACGACGTGGGGTCGATGGCCTTCCCGTTCGCGCACATCGCCGGGCCCGACTACCTGGTCATGGTGCTGGCCAACGGGTTCAGCGTGGTCCTGCTCGAGTCGTTCGTGCCGCAGGTGGCCGTGGAGGTCTTCGCTCGCCACGGCGTCACCATGGCCGGGGGCAGCACCGCCTTCTACATGGCGTACCTGAACGAGCAGCGCAAGCAGCCGGGGCACAAGATCATCCCCTCGCTGCGGCTCCTGTCGGGAGGCGGGGCGCCCATGCCCCCCGAGATCTTCCACGAGGTCGAGCGCGAGATCGGGGTCAAGGTGGCGCACGGCTACGGCATGACGGAGATCCCCATGATCTGCATGGGATCGCCCTCGGACACCGACGAGCAGCTGGCGCACACGGTGGGCAAGCCCGTGTCGGGGGCCCAGATCCGCATCGTGACCCTCGACGAGCACGACGCGGCCGTCGGCGACGACGGCGAGGTGCGCGTGCGCGGACCGATGGTGTGCAAGGGCTACACCGACCCGGTCCTGAGCGCGGCGTCCTTCGACGACCACGGGTACTTCCGCACGGGGGACGTGGGCCATTTCCGCCCCGACGGGCACGTGGTGCTGACCGGCCGGTTGAAGGACATCATCATCCGCAAGGGCGAGAACATCTCGGCCAAAGAGGTCGAGGACCTGCTGTACACCCATCCGAAGGTGGCCGACGCCGCCGTGGTCGGGCTGCCCGAACGCGAGCGGGGCGAGCTCGTGTGCGCTGTGGTGGAGACGGCGAAGGGAGCCGAGCCGCTCACGTTCACGGAGATGGTGGACCACCTGCGCGGCGCGGGGCTCATGACGCAGAAGGTGCCCGAGCAGCTCGAGGTGGTGGACCGGCTCCCCCGCAACGAGACGCTCAACAAGGTCCTCAAGTACAAGCTACGCGAGATGTTCACGGCGCGGCCGCAGCGCGCTTGACCGACGCCGGCGGCATCGCCGGTGCACCGAGCTGGGCGAGGGGGAGACGTGGAGCCAGGTGAGTTCGAGGGTGTGATCGGCCGCGACTTCTCGACGTCGCAGCCGTGGTGGCCGCGGACCCCCGGGGCGGCCCCGGGGTCGCCCAACGTCGTCATCGTGATCCTCGACGACGTCGGCTTCGCCCAGCTCGGCTGCTTCGGCTCCGACATCGCCACGCCCGTGTTCGACCGGCTCGCCGCCGGCGGCCTGCGGTTCACCAACTTCCACACCACGGCGCTGTGCTCTCCCACCCGCGCCTGCGTGCTCACGGGACGCAACCACCACACGAACGGCATGGGCCGCATCGTCGAGCTGGCGACGGGCTTCCCCGGCTACGACGCGAGCATTCCCAAAGCCAACGGGATGCTCCCCGAGATGCTTCTGCCCGCGGGCTACGCCACGTTCGCCGTGGGGAAGTGGCACCTCACCCCGGAGAACGAGTGCCACCTGGCCGCGCCGCGGGGGCGCTGGCCGCTCGGGCGGGGATTCGAGCGGTTCTACGGCTTCATGGAGGGCGAGACCCACCAGTTCTTCCCGGCCCTCGTCTCCGACAACCACCAGGTGCTCCCCCCGCGGCGTCCCGAGGACGGCTACCACCTGACCGAGGACCTGGTCGACCAGGCCATCGCCTTCATCACCGACGTCCGGGTGGCGGACGCCGAGAAGCCTTTCTTCCTCTACTTCTGCCCCGGCGCCTGCCACGCGCCCCACCAGTCGCCGCCGGCGTGGATCGAGCGCTACGGCGGCGCCTTCGACGGCGGGTGGGACCGCTGGCGCGAGCAGACCCTCGCCCGCCAGCTGGAGCTGGGCGTGCTCCCCCCCGCGACCGAGCTGTCGCCCCGGCCCGACTGGGTCCCGGCGTGGGCCTCCCTGAGCGCGGACGAGCAGCACCTCTACGCCCGCTACATGGAGGCCTTCGCCGGCTTCCTCAGCCACACCGACCACCACGTGGGCCGGCTGGTGGACTTCCTCGAGACGACGGGCCAGCTCGACAACACCGTCATGCTCGTCTTGTCGGACAACGGCGCCAGCTCCGAAGGGGGGCCGACGGGCTCGGTGAACGACGTACGGCCCTGGAACCTGGCCCCGCGCACGGTGGCCGAGGCCCTGGCCCGCATCGACGAGATCGGCGGGCCCCTGTGTCACAACAACTACCCGTGGGGCTGGACGGTGGCCGGCAACACCCCGTTCAAGCGCTGGAAGCGCGAGACCCACGAAGGCGGCGTGGCCGACCCCTTCATCGTCTGCTGGCCCGACGGCATCGCCGCGCGCGGGGAGACGCGCCGGCACTACGTGCACGCCATCGACATCGTGCCGACCGTCCTCGAGCTGCTCGACGTGCAGCCGCCGGCCGTCGTGGCGGGCGTGGCGCAGCGCCCCCTCGAGGGCACGAGCTTCGCGTCGTGTCTCGACGACCCGGCCGCCGCCGAGCGACACGTCACCCAGTACTACGAGATGTTCGGCTGCCGGGCCCTCTACCACGACGGGTGGAAGGCGGTCACGTACCACCCGATCCAGGACACGCGCCGGGGCTTCGACGACGACGTCTGGGAGCTCTACCACGTGGCGCAGGACGCATCGGAGTGCCACGACCTGGCGGCCGAGCACCCCGACATCCTGGAGGACCTGGTCGCCCGGTGGTGGCAGGAGGCCGAGGATCACCAGGTCCTCCCCCTCGACAACCGTCCCTTCTCGGCGTTCGTCTTCGACCGCCCGAGTGCCGTAGCGCCGCCGTCGCGTTACGTCTACTACCCCGGTGCCGCCGCGGTCCCCGAGATGGTGGCGGTCAACGTCCGCAACCGCAGCCACGTCGTGCGGGCCGAGATCGAGGTCCCGGGCGGGGCCGGCGGCGTGGGCGGGGACGTGCAGGGGGTCCTCGTCTCCCAGGGCTCGGGGCTCGGCGGATGGGCGCTGTACGTGATGGACGGCCGTCCGGCGTACGTGCACAACTACGTGAGCCTCGACGAGCACCATGTGCGCGCCCGCCCGGGCACCGCGGGGCTCACGCCCGGGCGCCATACGGTGGTCTTCGCGTACGCGAAGACCGGCGAGCACCGCGGGGTGGGGCGTCTCGCCGTCGACGGCCAGATCGTGGGCGAGGACGAGATCGAGCGCTTCACCCCGATGCGCTTCTCCATCACCGGTGCCGGCCTCACCTGCGGCTACAGCGACGGGCTCCCCGTCACCGGGGACTACGCCTCCCCGTTCGCCTTCACCGGGCGGATCCTGCAGGTGGTGATCGAGGTGGACGGCGCCGCGTTCGGCGATCCCGAGGCCGACGCGCACTTCGCCCTGGCCCGCCAGTAGCGACAGACACGCCCGGCGCCGTCGGGTCGTCAGGCGCACCGACGGGCGTCCTCAGGACGGTTCGGACCCCTCCGCGCTGCGCGCCGAACGGCGCGCCCGGCGCAGCGAGGCGGCGAGCACCACCACGACCAGCACCGGCAAGGCGCCGACGGTGAGGGCCCGCCACAGCCCCCGGGGCTCGGCCCCGGCGTGGGCGAGCAGGGCCACCGCCCCGACGGCCACGACGACGCCGACGAACAGCTCGGGGGTGTCCCCGAGCAGGAACTCCCAACAGAACCGGCCGAAGGCGGCCAGCCACCGTCTGGGCGCGGGCGGCATCTCAGACGAGCTCCACGTCGGCCCGGCGGGCGTGGCCGAGGACGGCGACGGTGACCCAGGCGACGGCACCGTAGGCGGCCACCAGGACGGGGAGGGCGAGGTCGGAGCCCGGCCAGTGCACCCCCACCCCCTCGCCGGACCAGAAGGTGCCAAAGCTCACGAGCATCAGCCCGACGGCCATCTTCATGGCGTTCTCGGGGACGCCGGCGAGCTGGCGGGCCACGAGGGCGCCGACCCCGCCCACCACCACCACGGCGGCGCCGGCGGCCGCCGCGGCCCATCCCAGGCGGTGGTCGGCCACACCCAGGGTGAGCACGATCACCACCACCTCGAGGCCCTCGAGAAACACACCCTTGAAGGCCACGGTGAAGGCCGTGGCGTCCCGTGCCCCTGGGGGCCGGGCCCCGGTCGACAGCTGCGCCACGTGTTCGGCGAAGATGGCGTCCTCGTCGTGCTTGGCCTTCAGGCCCGTGGCCCGCAGCAGCGCCTTGCGCAACCACTGCAGCCCGAATACCAGCAGGAGGCCGCCGACGGCGATCCGCAAGCCGTCGAGGGGCACGTAGTGCACGAGTGCGGGACCGATGGCCACCACCAGGACCGCCAGCACGGCCAGGGCGGCGGCCAGGCCTTCGAACGCCGAGCGCCACCCCCGGGTGACCCCCACGGCGACGACGATGGTGAGGGCCTCGACCATCTCGACCGCACTGGCCAGGAAGACCGAGACGACGAGGACGATCGTGTCGCTGCCCATGTCAGGCGCCGGCGGGTGCCCCCACTGGCCCCCGGACGCGCGTCGCCATGCAGCAAGGGTAGGCGCGATCGCCGCCGACGGGGCCCGACGGGCCCGGGCGCCGGCTCGGTGGTGCCGACCCCCGGGGCGCCAGGGCACAGGGCCCGGGCGGACGTTATGGTGCGGCCGTGGGCCCGTCGGTCCACGCCACGGCCGTACTCCGGCGATCGGCGGCGGCTCCGGAGCGGGGGGGTGCGATGGGCAGGTGGACACGAGCCGAGCTGCAGGAGGCACACGACAGGTTCGTCGAGGTGGCGAACCAGTGCGCGGCAAGCGGCGACTGGGCCCCGTGGGCCGGGATGTTCACCGACGACGCGCAGTACATCGAGCACCACTTCGGACGCTTCCGCGGTCGTCAGGAGATCTTGGACTGGATCTCGGCCACCATGGCCCAGTGGCCCAACACGGAGATGACGGCGTTCCCCCACGACTGGTGCGTGTGCGACGAGGAGCGCGGGTGGTGGATCTGCCAGATCGAGAACCGCTTCACCGACCCCGGCGACGGCGCCCTCTACCAGGCGGCCAACATCACGATCCTGCAGTACGCCGGGGCCATGCAGTTCTCCTCGGAGGAGGACGTCTACAACCCCGCCAACTTCGCCCCGGCGGTGCAGGGATGGATCGAGGCCAAGCGCGCCCACGGCACGCCCGGCGCCTGAACCGGGCAGGCACCCGCCGCCGGCGCCGTGGTGGACGTCAGCAGTGGCGGGCAGAGAAGTGCGTCGTCGGGCGCTCGAGGGCCCGGCCGTCGAGGGTGATGTCGACCCGCTCGTCGTAGAAGGCGACGAGGCCGGCGATGGGCAGGAGCTGGCGAGTGGGGAAGTCGTAGGTCCAGGCCAGGTCGCGGTGGACGGCCTCGCCCACCTGGGCCGACCAATAGCTGCTCGTCGTGCCCTTGTAGGGACACGCCGTCACCGTGTCGGTGGGGACCAGGTAGGAGAAGTCCACCGCGCAGCGATCGAGGTAGTAGCGGGTGGGGAGACCGGTCTCGAAGACCATGATCGGCGAGGACGAGGCGGCCAGGACGGCGCCGTCGAGCTCGATCCGGATCTGTCGCGCCGAGCGCAGGGCGTCCACGCGCACGTACGGGCTGCGGGGATGGACAAAGACCTGTTCCTCTTCTTCGAACCAGGCGTCCATGGCGTCCCAGTCGAAGCGGACGGTGCCGCTCAGCCCCTCCACCGACGATGCCGGGAGGACCTTGGCCGCACGCGCCCGGTAGGCGTCGCCTACGCGTAGCCCGTGGATCTCGACCTCTCCGCGCGCGCTGGGCTGGTGGCCGTCCTCGGGGACAAGCACGCCGCGGCGCACGTCGGCGACGGGAATGTAGTACTGCGGGTAGTTCGGCCGTTCCCACACGTAGCGGGCGCGGGTGGTGTCGACGACGGTCTCCCCGGCCAGCCACGCCCGGACCCGTCGGGGAACGGGCTCGACGTGGTTGACGGCGGCGATCATCGACGGATAGTCCTGCATCGAGCCTCCTGCGTACTCGGTACGACGCGCTGCCCCTTCCCCGCCGGCACCGGGAGGCCGCCGGGACGGAGGTCGGGTCCGGGCCCTCCTAGCCGTGCTGCCAGAACCTGCTCCCGAGGCTGCGCAGCCCGGGGAGGGCGGCGCGGTCGAGGGCGGCCACGTCGTCCTCGTCCAGGTGCCAGCCGAGCGCCCCGGCGTTCTCCTCGGCCTGGTGGCGGCTCTTGGCCCCGGGGATGGGGACGGCCCCCTTGGCGATCACCCAGGCGAGCGCCACCTGGCTCGGCGCCTTGCCTCCGTGTCTGTCTCCCACGCGCCGCAGCTCGGCGACGACGCGGTCGACGATCTCCATCGGATGATTGGAGAAGGTCCGCTTTCCCGGTGGGGGGTGGCCCGCCGAGTACTTGCCGGTGAGGCGACCCTGGCCGATCGGCGAGTAGGCGAGCGCCACGACGCCCGCCTCGCGGCACGCGGCGAGCAGCCCGCTCGTCTCGGGCGCGCGGCGCAGGAGCGAGAACTCGATCTGGTTGGTGGCCAGCCGCAGGCCCCGGGCGCGCAGCTCGGCGTCGATGGCGCGGGTCTCGGACACCGAGTAGTTCGACACCCCGACGGCCTTCACCAGGCCGGCCTCGTGCGCCGCCGCCAGGGCGTCGGCCATCGCCGCGTGCGACCGGAGGCTGACCGGGCCGTGGATCTGGTACAGATCGACCGCCGCCACCCCGAGCCGTGCGAGCGACGCCCGCAACGACTTCATGAGCGCTCCCCGCACGTCGAGCTTCCAGGGCGACGGCATGAACTTCGTGGCCAGCACCACCGACGCCGCCCGGGTGGGATCGTCCGCCAGCAGCCGCCCGATGATCCGCTCGCTCTCGCCGCCGCCGTAGATCTCGGCGGTGTCGAACAGCGTGACGCCGGCGTCGATCGACGCCTCCCACGCCTCTCGTATCGAGTCGCTGGTGAGCGCGGCGTCGTAGCCGCCCATGCCCCAGGTAGAGCGGTCGCCCCACGCCCAGGTTCCCACCCCCAAGAGCGGGATCGAGACGGGGGAGCCGCTCAGGACGTACCCGTCGGCGCTCATGGCCGCGGGGTCCCTGCCCGCTCGCCGAGCTTGGCCCGCAGGTCCGCCTCGAAGGCGAGGATCTCGGGCGCCATGGCCTGGGATCGAAGCTGTTCGAGGTTCGGGTAGCCCGCATCGCGCTCGGCGTCCCACTCGTCGGCGAAGCGCCCCGAGGCAATGTCGTCGACCAGCTCGCGCATGGTGGAGACGATGTCGAGGTGCCCGTAGCGCCCGGCGCGCGACAGCTGTCCGTACTGGCTCGTGGGCGAGTGGTAGGCCATCTGCGCGGCACCACCCTCGAGGCGCACCAGCCGGTACGTCCGCTCGACCTCCCCCGAGAGCACCAGCTCCGTGACGACGGCCTCGAGGGGGACGCCGCGCTCCAGCATGACCTGCACGAAGGATTCGCTCACGCGCCTGAGCGCCGGGGCGAGCGCCTGCTCGACGGCCAGGTCGAGGATCGCCTCTTGTTCGGGCGTGAGCTCGATGGCCCCTTGGCGCAGCCCGCCGATGGCCTGGGCCACGGCCAGCACGCGCCGGCGGGCCGTCCCCGTCACGTCGCGCTGCACCCCCACCGCGGTGATGAACCCGACGCCCTCGAGGTAGCACCGGCGGACCTCGGGGCCGAGCATGCGGGGCGCCACCATCCCCACGTCGCACGGCGGGTCGAGCCGCCCGAAGGCGAGGGTGTAGCCGCTGGCCACGATGACCACGGCGTCGGGGCGGGGGGTGAGGGGGACGGTGGGGATGACGTCGTCGGGGACGAGGACGCACACGACGTCGGCGTCGTCGGCCCCCCCGAGGTCCCTCGTGGCGAACCCGTCGGCCTGCGCCGTGTCCCGGCTGGCGTCGGCCCGCACGCACACCGTCACGTCGAGCCCCGAGTCGCGCAGGTTGAGGGCCCAGGACCGGCCCTGGTTGCCGTACCCGATGACGGCCACCCGCTGGCCGTCGAGTGCGTCGAGGTGGGCGTCGTCGTCGCTCAGGATCACTGTCATCTTCCGAACGTACCCCGCTCCCCCGGCGCTCGCAGTAGCGTGCCGCCCGGTGCGAGCCGAGATCGCCACCCCCCGCCTCCGACTGCGGCCGGTCGCGGTGGAGGAAGCGGGCGCCCTGTACGGCGGCGAGCGCACCGGCCTGGTGCTCGGGGACGGGCACCCGCACGCGGACACCCACGACGCCCTGGCGATGACCGTCGTCCACGGGGCCGAGCCGGGCTGGTTCGTCACCCTCGGCGGCGTGGTCATCGGCGACTGCGGGACCCACGGTGCGGCCGGCGAGCACGGCGCACTCGAGATCGGCTACGGCCTGGCGGCGCCGTTTCGGGGGAACGGCTCCGGCACCGAGGTCGTCGCCGCGCTCAGCACGTGGCTCCTCGGCCAACCCGGGGTCCGCAGCGTCACGGCGGACGTGCTCGCCGACAGCATGGCGTCGTGCCGCGTGCTCGAGAAAACGGGGTTCGCGATGACCGAGGAGAGCCGGTCACACGTCATGTACGGCCTGCGCTCGCGCTGACAGCTCGTAGTGCAGGGTGGTCGAACTCGCCACCACGGCACGCCACCGTGCCCCCGACACCTCGGGTTCCCCCGGACCGGCGGCGCGCGCCCGATAGGCGGCCAGGTCGTCGAGCGAGGCGAAGCCCTGCTCCCACAGGTGCGTCCAGCGCGGCGGGGGCCCGGCGGCCGTCTCCCCGTCGAACCACGCCTGGGCGAGGGTGTTGGCGGCCACCACCGACACCGTCATCTCCGGCGCCTGGTCGGCCGCCCGGGCCAGCTCCTCGTGCAGTGCCGCCACGCCCCCGGCGCCCGAGGCCGCCGCCAGCCCGAGCAGGACGAGGCGCCGCACCCCGCCCGCCATGCGGTACGCCGGGCGATCGCAGGCGTAGCCCAGGAGGCCCGCGCCCAGGCGGTCGTCGAGGACCACGCGCTCGGGGGAGTCCGCCAGGAGGAAGCGGTCGAGCTCCTCGGCATGGTAGGGGTGCACCATGTAGCGGCGGTACGCCTCGGCGGATTCATAGGCGTGCTCCCACACCAGGTGCACCGACGCATTCGACAGGTTCCACCCGACGCACGAGTCGAGGACCTCGGGGATGTAGCGCCCACAGTCCCGACAGGCGCGCTCGAGGGCGGCCACGGCGTCGCCGTCGGCGTCCGGGTCGATGGCGTACGCCTCGAAACGACGAAGCATCACGACGGCGAGAAGGCGGCCGGCCGGTAGAAGCGGCGCGTCCCGCCGGTGCGCAGCGCGGCCAGCCGTGCCCCGTACCGGTACCAGCGCTCGTCGAGCACCAGGTTCCTGCGGATGAGGTTCCAGTGCCCGTGGTCCGAGAAGCTCCACACGACCTGGATGCGGACGTGTCCGCCGGGATCGGGTGCGGTCGACGCGCAGGACACGAAGCCGGCGCCGGCGTCCGTCATGACCGGCACCCCGAGGGACCGGACGGCCTCGAGGTACCGGTCGGCATCCTCGGCGGCGACGTCGACGGTGTCCACCAGATGGACCATGGCGTCGGTGCGGGTCAGTCCCCGTCCCCGAGCACCCAGGCCAGCCCGCCGTGCACGTGGCGCATGTAGGGAGGGCTCTCCCAGGCCGCCGGGAAGTGGCCGAGCGACGTGTAGAAGACCCGGCCCGCACTCTCGGCGAAACACCACGCCAGCGGGAACCCGCAGGGGGGAACCCGAGCGCCGGGCACCGTCATGTCCAGCTGGCCCTCAGCCACCCGCAACAGCACGCGTGCGTCGGGCCGCAAGTCGCGAAACAGGTACACCTCGTCGCGCCAGTGCCACGTCTCGCCGAGATGGCGGAGGCTCGGGTGGTCCGGTTCGAGGACGTCGATGTCGAAGCTCTCGGTCCACGGGTGCCCGTCGAAGCGGGCACCCACGAGCGCGCCGTACTCGGCCCACCCGCGACAGGCGTCGGTCGCCGCGTGGACGCCGAGCAGTCCCAAGCGCCCCGACCGCACGCCGTCGGTGATCGCCGCCCGCTGGGCCTCGGACCACGGCGTCTCGCCGATGGTGAACAGGGCCAGGACCCCGCCGGCGGCGAGCGCCTCGGGCGACGCCTCGGCCACGGCCCGCACGGGGCGGGGGTCCAGGCCGGCCATGCCGGCCAGCTCAGCCAGCGCCAGCGCGGCCTGCGGGAGCACGCCGTGGACCCCGGCGGGCCCATCCTGGTACGGGGCGACGTCGGTGACGATGAACATGGGCGGCGCCATCACCGTGCATCGTAGCGATCACGCCGTAATGCCACCGTCCACGGCCAGCACGGCGCCCGTCGTGTACGCCGACTCGTCGGAGGCCAGGAACACGATCGACGCGGCGATCTGCGCCGGCGTCGACGCCCCCAACCGGCTCGTGATGCGCCGGATGTGCTTCGGGTCGGCGCCGTCGGGGAGCGAGAACTCGGAGATCAGCGGGGTGTCGACCATCCCCGGCGCCACGGCGTTGACCCGCACGCCCCGCCCGGCGTATTCGATGGCCATCGCCTTGGTCAGCAGGACGACGCCGCCCTTGGACGCGCAGTACGCCGCGGAGTAGGCCGCGCCCATCAGGCCGGACGTGGACGCCACGTTGACGATGCTGCCCGACGACGGCTCGAGCATGTGGGGGAGCACGGCGCGCGACATGAGGAAGGGGCCCGTCAGGTTGACGGCCAGGATGCGCTGCCACGACGCCAGCGACATCTCCGCCGTGTGGGCGAACATGCCGATGCCCGCCACGTTGCACAGCACGGTCGGGGTCCCGAGATCGGAGGCCACATGGTCGACGGTGTCGTTCACGTCGGACTCGTCCGTGACGTCACAGCGGTGGGCGGCCGCCGTGCCGCCGGCCGAGGTGATGGTCGAGACCGTCTCTTCGACGTTCTCGGCGACCACGTCGAGGCAGGCGACGACGGCCCCCTCGTCCGCCAGGCGGATGGCGGTGGCCCGGCCGATGCCCGACCCTGCGCCCGTGACCACGGCGGTGCGGCCCTCGAAGCGACGTGCGGATGCGGTGCTGCCGGGACCGGGGCTCACGACGACCTCCGCTCCCCGGCCCACAGGCGGTCGGTGTAGGTGTCGGTGCCGGGGATCGTGGGGATGAAGGGCAGGGCCGCCACCACGGTCGCCTTGCCCGACGCCTCGAGGGCGGCGCGGTGGGCCTGCACCACGGACTCCCACGCCTCGCCCGGGGCCGTGTCGAGGAACCACAAGGTCAGCTGGCGGCGATCGTCGCTCTCCGAGCGCGGCACGTCGCCCGGCGCGTCGATGAGCAGCGGGAGCGGGTCGGCGGCGACCACGAGCCGGGCCGGCGTCCCCCGGAGCAGGGCCGGCAGGTGCTCGTCTCGCTGCCAGGCGTCGAAGTCCCCGGCGTCCACGCCCTCGGCCCGGTCGGTGAAGACGGCCACGAGCCCGGCAGAGGGGTGGTCGAGGGCCAGCTCCGCCGGCAGCCCGTCGGTCTCACGTGCCCGTTCCCACGCGTAGCGGTAGAGCAGGGTGTGGATGTGGTCGCGCTCGGCGAACATGCGCCCCGCCTTGTGCAGCGCCTTCACCTGATCCACCGCCCAGCGGTTCCACGTGTCGTGGTACCCGTCGAGCACCCAGTACAGCGCCAGGTAGGTGCCGCGCTCGGGCTCGCCCGTCACGGCCGAGGGGTCCGGGTCGCGCAGCGCCTTCAGGTCGGCGGTGGCGACGAACCGCTTCCCCGCGAAATTGTACGGACCGATCATGCAGCCCGAGTAGAAGTGGTCGCGCTCGTACCACCGGTTGTATGCCACCTCGTGGCCGCGTCGCGGCTCGACCAGGGTGAAGAGCATCGACCCCAGCTTGACGGGCTCGGCCCCCGCGACGATGGGGTGCTGGCGCGGAGGCCGCTCCCCCGACGGCGCCGCCGTGGCGGCGTCCTGCTCCTTCGTCTCGCTCATGTGCTCACCTTTACCTTCCCGGGTTGTCCCTTCCGTCGCCTGCGGGCATGGCGCCCGGCAGCGATTCGTGCGCCGCGGCCAACACCGAAAGCGCCTTCTTGTCCACCTTGGCCATGGCGGTGACCGGCAACGCGTCGACGAGGCGGAGCCGGTCCGGCGCCTTGTAGTCGGCGAGGCGCGCCGTGCACAGCCCGCGGAGCTCGGAGAGCGCCGGTGGTGCCGTGCCGGGGACAAGGACCACGAAGGCCACGCCGATCTCGCCGAGGACCGGGTCGGCGCTCCCCACCACGGCGACGTCGGCCACGGCCGGATGCTCGCCGAGGATGTTCTCGACTTCGGAGGGGTACACGTTGTAGCCGCCGCGGATGTACATGTCCGCCACCCGCCCCACGAGCCGGAGGTTGCCGTCCTCCCCCACCCATCCGAGGTCGCCGGTCGTGACCCACCTGTCGGCGTCGATGACGGCGGCGGTCGCCTCGGCATCGAGGAGCGATCCCGACCCCCGGTCGCCGACGTAGCCGCGCATGGCCGCCGCCGAGCGCAATCGCACCCGCCCCACCTGGCCGGCGGCGACCGGCCGGTGGTCCTCCCCGACCAGGCTGAGCTCGACGCCGGGAACGGGGCGGCCCACCGTCGTCGCCACCACGTCGTCGGGGTCGGCGGGAGCCGTGCCCGTGCCGAGCGACGCCTCCGTCGACGTGTAGCGCACGACGACCGGGCACCCGAGGCGCTCGCGCATGGCCCGGACGAGCTCGGCGGGCACGCGGGCCGCCCCGGTGCCGGCGATGCGCAGGTGGGACAGGTCCGCCGCCTCCAGATCCGGCGAGGCCAGGACCAGCGCCCACTGCGTGGGGACCCCCTGGCCCACGGTGACGCGTTCGGACACGAGGAGGTCGATGGCCGACGCCGCCGTCCACGGCTGGGGGGTGATGACGGTGGTGATGGCGCGGGTGATCTCGTCCCAGGGCCTCGTCATGTACCCCACGTGCGCGAACGGCAACGGCGAGAGGCGCCGGGCCCCGAGGTGCGAGAGCACGTCGGTGCCGGCGGCGACCGCCCGGAGGTTGGCATGGTCGAACACCGCGCCCTTGGGCACGCCGGTCGACCCGCTCGTCCACACGATGGCCACGGGATCGGACTCCGCCAGCGGCGGGAGGCGGGGGGCGCCCCCGGTGGCCGCCGCGGCCAGCTCGCGGCGCGCCACCACGGCGCCGGCGTCGGGGGGGATGTCCCCGGCCGCCACCTGGGCGGTGTCGACCACCGTGACCGCCGGCGCAGTCCGGGCCGTGATCGACGCCTGCTCCCGGCGCCCGAGGCGGAGGTTGATCCCTGTCGTGAGGGCACCGAGCCGCATCGCCGCCTGGTAGCACACGGCGTAGTCGATCGACGAGGGCAGCAGCAGGCAGACGACGTCACCCTTGCTCACCCCCCGCTCGGCCAAGAGGCCGGCCACCCCGTCGGCCGAGGCGTCCCACTGGGAGAATGTCATGCGCCGGCGCCCGTCGGCTCCGGCCGCCACCACGGCGTCGGAGCGGAGGTCCGCCGGCTCCACGTACGCCTCGACGTCGCCGTGGACGTCGGCGGCCTCGCGCAGGATCTCGACCACGGTGCGGGGCCCTGTGCCGATCTGACGCACCGTCATAGAGGCGCCGATGGTAACAGGACCCTCCGCGCCCACCCGTTGAGCAGGACCTCGACCCCCGTCGACCACGCCCTCGGGCACGGGCCGGGGGCCCGTGTCCGAGGGGCCCCGCCGACCTGATGCAATGAAGGGATGCTCACCGGCCGAGGGATCACCATCGAGATCGGCGGCCGGACGCTGCTCGACGACGCCTCGTTCGCCGTCGGGACCCACGACAAGATCGGTCTGGTAGGCCGCAACGGGACCGGCAAGTCGTCGCTGGTGTCGGTCATCTGCGGGCAGGCGCCCCCGCACCTGCGGGTCTCGGGGGACGTCGACGTCCAGGGCACCATCGGCCACCTGCCCCAGGTCCCCGTGGCCGGCGGCCTGGGACTGGAGCCGACGGGCTTCTCCCATGTGCTGTCCGCCCGGGGTCTCGATGTGCTCGACGACGAGGTGCACGCCGCCCGCCTGGCCATGGCCGAGGCACCGACCACCGAGGCGATCGAACGCTTCACCGATCTCGAGGAGCGCTACCGCCTGGCCGGCGGGTACGACGTCGAGGGCGCCATCGCCCGGCTGGCCGAGGGGGTGGGGCTGCGCCAGGACCTCCTGTTCGAGGACCTCGATTCCCTGTCGGGCGGACAACGACGGCGCGTCGACCTCGTCCGAGTGTTGTTCCAGCAGCCCGACACCCTGGTGCTCGACGAGCCCACCAATCACCTCGACCTCGGGGCCAAGCGCTGGCTCATGGCGGAGCTCGAGCGCTTCCCCGGGGCACTGCTCGTGATCAGCCACGACCTGCGGCTTCTCGATCGTGTGATCACCAAGGTCCTGAGCCTCGCCGACCGGGGCCTACGGGAGTTCACCGGCAACTACAGCGCCTACCGCGCGCAGTTGGCCGCCGACATCGAGCAGCGCGAGAAGCGCCGTTCGCTCGAGGACCGTGAGATCAAGCGCCTGAGCACGCTGGCCGACTCCATGCGGGCCAGCACCGAGGACCGCGCCCGCAAGGCCAAGGTGCTCGACCGGCGCGTGGAGCGCATGAAGGGCAACCGCACCGAGCTCGTGAAGCGCGACCGCAAGGTGACGTTCCGGCTGCCCGAGCCCACCCGCTCAGGTGCCACTCCGCTCAGCGTGCGCGGGCTGGCGATCTCCTACGGGACGAAGAAGGTGCTCCTCCACATCGACTTCACCGCCGACCGCGGCGACCGCGTGGTGGTCATCGGGCGCAACGGGGCCGGCAAGAGCAGCCTGCTGCGCTGCCTCGCCGGCGTCCAGGACCCCACCGACGGCGAGGTCGTGGTGGGGTTCCGGGTGGCCCTCGGCTACTTCGCCCAGGAGCACGAGCAGCTCGACGCCGGCCGCACCGCCATCGAGCACATCGACGACGACGTGCTCAGGACCGAGGCCGAGCGGCGGGCGCTGCTGGGGTCCTTCGGCGTCACCGGCGATACCGCGCACCAACGTCCGGCGTCGCTGTCGGGGGGCGAGAGGGCCAAGCTCAGCCTGGCCATGCTCTCCGCCGGGCGCGCCAACGTCCTGCTGCTCGACGAGCCCACCAACAACCTCGACCCGGCGTCGGTGGAGGCGGTGGGCGGCATGCTCAGCCGGTGGCCGGGCACCGTCGTCGCCGTCAGTCACGACCGCCTGTTCGTCGAGGCCCTGCAGCCGACGCACGCGCTGCACCTGCCCGAGGAGCGCTACGAGCTGTGGCGAGACGAGTACCTGGACCACGTGGAGCTGCGATGAGCACGTCTTTGGTCCCCGCTCCCTCGACGCGGGCATGAGGTGGCCGTGACCGGGGTCGTGGTCCGGGCACTGGCGCCCGAGGAGCGGCGGGCGGCGGCCGGGGTGACGGCACGGGCGCTGGCCGACTCCGCCACCACCGTGGCCATGTACGGGCACGACCTCATTGACGGCCTCGTCGGTCTGTACGAAGAGCTCACGGAGTGGTTCGCCCTGCTCCCCGGACCCCAGCTGGCGGCGTTCGCCGGCAGCTGGGCGCTCGCCGCGGCGGCCGTCGCCCCGCCCGAGCGCTGCATCGGGGCGTTCATGGCGGGACGCCCCCCCGGCGTGCCGGGTGCCCCCGAGCCCGGCCCGGGCGATCCCGCCCGCGCTGAGCTCTTCTGGGCGAGGTGGGCACTCGCCGACTGCCCCGACGAGCATTGGCACGTCGGCCCGGTCGGCGTCGAGCCGGGCTTCCAGGGCAGGGGCATCGGTGCCGGGCTGCTGCGCGAGCTGTGCGCTGACTTCGACGCGCACGGCCGTGTGGCGTGGCTGGAGACGGACAAGCAACGCAACGTCCGCTTCTACGCCGGCCACGGATTCGAGGTCGCCGCCCGGGAGACCATCCTCGACGTGCCCACCTGGTACATGCGCCGCGATCCCCGACCCTGACGCACTCCTACCCCATGGCCTGGTGACCGGCACGCTCGACGACTTGCCTGTCGCGCGCACGGTCCGTCGCACCACGGTCGAGGGACGACGGCAACGCGGCGACGATTGCGGCCACGATGCAGACCACCAAGACCGACCACCAAAGCCACTCGCCACGCCAGCCACGGAGGGCGAAGACGGTGGCGAACGACGACAGGACACACGCCGCGGCGAATCGAGCCCGAGTGGCGCGCGCCGCCACGAGCAACGCCACCGCCAGCGCCGGCCAGATGTAGTACGCCACCATGACCGGCTCGAACAGGCTCCGAGTGGCGAAGCAGACCGCCACGATCCACACGATGCGGTCGAGCCGGCGCGTTCGCCGGCAGACCATCCAGCTGACGACCACGGCGACAGCGACGGCCACGAGGCGGGTAGGGCCGGCGGCGACGACACCGTCGCCGAGGCGCGGGGCGAAGTGCATCCACGGCGTCGGGTGATCGAGAAGAGGGTGATTGGGCTGATCGAGCACGGCCCTGAGGGTGGCGCTCGGATTGGCGATCAGGGGGCCGGCGAGAAGTACGGCCCCAGGAAGGCCGGCGCGAACCAACAGCCCAACCGTCCTCCGGCGCGGGGCGAGCCCAAGCACAGCGGCCAACACCAACACCACGAGCGGCTGGAACGCCACGCCCACGCCCAGGAGCCAACCGCTGCGCGACCACCGGCCGTCGAACGCCGCCAACAGTGCCCACAGCGCGAAGGACACGGCCAGGGCATCCTCCGGGTGCCAGTTCTGGGCGAGGAGGTCCCACAGCGCGATCATCTCGGCGGCAGCGAGCAACGACCGTCGACGTGCCGACACCTCGAGGCGACGGGCCACGGCGTCGATGGCGAACAAGACGGTGCACCCAGCGAGCAGGTCGAACGGCTCGACCACCAGCCAGGCGGTGGGTGTGCTCACCGCCGTGTACGGCACGCCGATCGACAGGTGCAGCGCCTGGGCGAGGGCGACAGCCGGTGACAACAGGACGAGCACGCCGGGGAAGGCGATCAGCCCAGTCTGCGCGTCGTACACCGCGCCCCAATGCCCGTGGACGAATGCGCTCGTGGTGAAGAAGGTGTGCCAGAAGTCACCGGGGACCCACCAGGCATCGACGTGGTTGGTCACGGGGTCCCACCACAACGTGAAGTTGACGACGACCACCGCGAAGATGAGCGATCCGATGAGGGGCACCGCCCGCACGGCCAGGTAGGGCGACGGCGGGCGGTGATCACGGGTCCCGACGACTGAGCCGCTGGCGCCGTGGCCATGGTGGTGACCGGGTGCCCTCGCTTCGGTGAGCGCCGTCGCCATTCCTCAAATATCGGCCGACGGTGGGACGAACCTGAGGCACCCGTACACCCTGGTACCGAGCACGGCGCGACGCCTCGATGTCCTCGCAGCGATGTTCTGGCGGCCGTGCCCCCGGTCCGAGACCTCCTCAAAGGCCAGTCAGGAGCCGGACGACTCGGTCGCGCAGCGCCGTGGGGACCAGGAACTGCGCGGCCACGATGCCCGGGGCATCGCGCCCCACGAGATACCGCGCCCGTGGAGCGGGCGCGGTGAGGGCCCTCCCGATGACCTTGGCCACGGCGTCAGGTCCGGCCATGACGGCCGTGTAGGGCGACAGCAGGCTGAGGACCCGGCGGTACTGGGTCTCGTACCTCGAGCCGGCCCGCCGGGACACGTCCTCCTCCATGTGCGCCCAGATGTGGGTCTTCACGCCCCCCGGCTCCACCAGGACGACTTTCACGCCGTCGCGGGCGACCTCCACCCGCAAGGCGTCGGAGGCGGCCTCGAGCGCATGCTTGGATGCCTGGTACCAGCCGCTGAACGGTGTCGTCGTCAATCCGTAGATCGATGAGACGTTGACGACGCGCCCCTCGCCGGCGGCGCGCATGTGGGGAAGGGCCAGCCGTGCCAGGCGCATGGGTGCCACGACCATCGTTTCGAGCTGCCGGCGCGCTTCGTCGTCGGTCACGTCCTCGATGGCCCCGACGCCCGAGTAGCCGGCATTGTTGACAAGCGCCCACGGCCGGAGCCGGTCGACGACGGCGCGACCTCGATCGGCGTCGGTGACGTCGAGGATGACCGTCTCGACGGTGACCGCGGCGTCCGCAGCCGCTTCGGCCACGCGTGTCGCGTTGGCCCGCGAACGGACCGACCCAACAGAACGGAACCCGAGACGGGCGAGCTGGAGCACCGTGGCGAGCCCCACCCCCGAGTTCGCGCCGGTGGTGAGTACCGTCCGGCCGGGACCGGCGGTCACCATCGGTCCTCTGCGGTGTGGGGATGCGTCCCCGGCCCGAAGCGACCGTCGGTGGGATGGCCCACGATCACAGCACGACCGCCGCGTACCCGTTCATGGCCCCGTTCCCGGCCCCGATCCACAAGAACACCACGAGGTCGCC